>JAESGD010000013.1_pt1 | contig 328143 bp, 308 predicted proteins | sample 9269581 | NCBI WGS metagenome assembly JAESGD01 (sample SAMN14515903, study PRJNA621661) | algae metagenome | isolation source: Cyanomargarita calcarea GSE-NOS-MK-12-04C and co-occurring heterotrophs from... | place: USA: Grand Staircase Escalante National Monument, Utah | collected 2007-12-30
CGGAATGTAGCCGATGACTTCGAAGCCATTGGTCAGACGGATCTTGGCAACCTTACGGAGAGCCGAGTTCGGCTTCTTCGGGGTCGTTGTGTAGACGCGGGTGCAAACGCCGCGCTTCTGCGGGTTTTCCTGCAGAGCAGGAACCTTATTGCGCTTTACCTGTGCCTGACGCGGCTTGCGGATCAGCTGGTTTACGGTAGGCATATACCCATCCCTTGCAAAATCTAGTCTCAAGCCCTTTCAGGCCCTTGTGGTTTGCCGTTTCCGGCGGCGGCCGCACAGTTTTCTTCATGCGCAAAATGTGGCCCGATCCGTTTTCGCGGATGGACCACAAAGAACAGAGGACGCACTACGAGAGTGCGTCGTGCGAGCAGCATTTCTGTCGTCAATGTGCGTTTGGAGACCTGTTTGAGACGAACTTCAGGACGCGTCGTCCCGAAAAACCCGGTCTCACATGGGCTCCGATGGCCGGGGTACTACTGTTTTCCCCCTTCAACGTCAAGTCACATCTGAGAATTAATGGCCAGAGCGCCCTGCCCCGCCGGGAGTCTCGGCCTTTCCGCGGGGGAAAATGACGGGGTCGAGACGATTTGGCTTGGCTTGCGGTTGGAAACTTCTAGATAGGTACAGGCAGAGGGTCAATCACCCTGCCCGGCTGGTCGAATCGGCCAAAGCCCGAGAATCGATCGCCACAACAGGAAGACCAGGCGCCATGATCACCAGTCCCGACAATGACAACAACCGCGACGAGCCGATGGTGTTCATCGTAATTGCCAAGGCCTACGAGACCGAAGGCGGCCAACCGGTCGACCTGCACGTGATGCTGACGGCGCCCGATGATGACTCTGCCGTGCGGCTAACGCTGAACGCGCTGTCCGAGGAAGGCTTCATCGAGGCTGATCTCGACCAGATCGGCATGATCACAGGCGCACCGGATGAAGAGCCGCATGCATCTGCCTATCAGGGCGCGCTCGAAGGCGAAGTCGCGATCATCCGCTTCACCTGAGCTTGCCAGCACAGCCCTGTCGAGCCTGAGGCCGGTCGTCTGACCGGCCTTTTTGTTTGTCCGCTCCAGGGCATCCTCTCGTCGTCTGAGATGCGTTCCTGAGGCCCCTCACCGCCGATCACCATCGTTGCCGAGCCAAAACGGAAAAGGCCGCCCGGATTGCTCCAGGCGGCCTTTGATCTTTGAACCCTTGTCGCCGATTACTCGGCGGCCGGTGCGCTTTCGCCGGCGAGGTTCTGCAGCATCGGGGTCGCAACGTCTGCGCCCGTGCCCTTCTTGCGTTCCTCGAGGATGAGGTCGTCGCGCGAAGAGGCGATGCGGCGGATCTGCGTCATGGTGCCGCCGGTACCAGCCGGGATGAGGCGGCCGACGATGACGTTTTCCTTGAGACCCTGCAGCGTGTCGGTCTTGCCGGCGATCGCAGCTTCCGTGAGAACCTTGGTGGTTTCCTGGAAGGATGCGGCCGAGATGAACGACGGCGTCTGCAGCGAGGCCTTGGTGATGCCGAGAAGGACCGGATCGCCGTATGCGGGCTTCTTGCCTTCTTCAGCCAGGCGGTCGTTGTTGTCATCGAGCTCGATGCGATCGACGTTGTCACCCACGATGTAGTGGCTGTCGCCCGCGTCGGTGATCTCGACCTTCTGCAGCATCTGGCGAACGATCACCTCGATGTGCTTGTCGTTGATCACAACGCCCTGCAGTCGGTAGACTTCCTGGATTTCATTGACCAGGTACGAGGCGAGTGCCTCGACGCCCTTGATCGCCAGGATGTCGTGCGGAGCCGGGTTACCGTCGAGGATGTAGTCACCCTTTTCGATGTAGTCGCCTTCCTGAAGGTGGAAGGGCTTGCCCTTCGGGATCAGGTATTCGACAGGCTCGACACCGTCTTCTGCCGGCTCGATGATGACGCGACGCTTGTTCTTGTAGTCGCGGCCGAGGCGGATCGTACCATCGATCTCAGCGATGATGGCGTGGTCCTTCGGACGACGAGCTTCGAACAGTTCGGCAACACGCGGCAGACCACCGGTGATGTCCTTGGTCTTGGCGCTTTCCAGCGGCGAACGTGCAAGCACGTCACCCTGGGAAACCTTCTGACCAGGCTCGACCGACAGGATCGCTTCGACGGACAGGTGGAAGCGAGCTTCACCGCCACGTGCAACCTTCAGAACGTTTCCGCTCGCATCCTTGATGACGATCGCCGGCTTCAGGTCGGCACCGCGTGGCGTCGAACGCCAATCGATAACCTGACGCTTGGTGATACCGGTGGATTCGTCGGTTGCTTCGAGCACGGAGAGACCGTCGACGACGTCCTCGAAATGCACGATACCCTCGACTTCCGTCATCATCGGGCGTGTGTACGGATCCCACTCGGCCAGACGCTGGCCGCGCTTCACCTTGTCGCCATCGTCGACGAAGACCTTCGAACCATAGGCTACACGCTGCGAGGACCGCTCGACACCACGTTCGTCGAGGATCATCACAGCCATGCTGCGGCCCATGGCGATCAGGGTGCCATCGGAGTTGCGCAGCATGTTGCGGTTCTTGATCTGAACCGTACCTTCGTACGAGGCTTCCAGGAACGACTGGTCGACCACGGTCGCGGTACCGCCCAAGTGGAAGGTACGCATGGTCAGCTGGGTACCCGGCTCACCGATGGACTGTGCAGCGATAACGCCGACGGCCTCACCCATGTTGACAGGTGTACCACGGGCCAAGTCGCGGCCGTAGCAGATCGAGCAGACGCCGGTCTGAACTTCGCAGGTCAGAGCAGAGCGGATGCGGATCGACTGGATGCCAGCCTTCTCGATATCCACGACATGCGGCTCAAGGATCATCTGGCCGGCATCGACGATGCGCTCACCCGTGACCGGATGATCGATGTCGTCGAGAGCCGTACGACCGAGGACGCGGGCGCCGATGGAGGCAACGACCTGACCGGCATCGACGATCGCCGTCATGGTGAGGCCCTTGTCGGTGCCGCAATCCACGAGGTTGACGATGCAATCCTGCGCCACGTCGACGAGACGACGGGTCAGGTAACCGGAGTTCGCGGTCTTCAGAGCGGTGTCTGCGAGACCCTTACGGGCACCGTGGGTCGAGTTGAAGTACTCGTTAACGGTCAGACCTTCCTTGAAGTTCGAGATGATCGGCGTCTCGATGATTTCACCCGACGGCTTGGCCATGAGGCCGCGCATGCCGCCCAGCTGGCGCATCTGGTTCGGTGAACCACGGGCACCCGAGTGCGACATCATGTAGATGGCGTTCATCTGCTTCTGGCGACCCGTTTCCGGATCGAACTCGACGGCCTTAATGCGGGCCATCATGTCCTCGGCGACCTTTTCGGTTGCCTTGCCCCAGGCGTCGACGACCTTGTTGTACTTTTCGCCCTGAGTGATCAGGCCGTCGTTGTACTGCTGCTCGTATTCCTTGACCAGCGTTTCGGTGTCGCCAACGATCTTCGCCTTGGTTTCCGGGATGATCATGTCGTCCTTGCCGAACGAAATGCCAGCCTTGCAGGCGTGGGTGAAGCCGAGCTGCATGATCCGGTCGCAGAAGATGACCGTGTCCTTCTGGCCGCAATGACGATAGACCGTGTCGATCATCTTGGAGATGTTCTTCTTGGTCATTTCCTGGTTGCAGGTTTCGAACGGCACGTTGACATTCTTCGGCAGAAGTTCGCCGATGATCATGCGGCCAGGCGTGGTTTCATAGATCTTCGAAACCGGCTTGCCTTCGGCATCGACGGTCTTGAAGCGGCCACGGATCTTGGCGTGCAGGGTGACGACCTTGTTCTCCAGAGCATGGTGCAGTTCGCCCATGTCGGAGAAGGCCATGCCTTCGCCCGGCTCGTTCTGGTTCTGGATCGACAGATAGTAGAGGCCGAGAACCATGTCCTGCGACGGAACGATGATCGGTGCACCGTTGGCCGGGTGCAGGATGTTGTTCGTCGACATCATCAGGACGCGGGCTTCAAGCTGGGCTTCAAGCGACAGCGGCACGTGAACGGCCATCTGGTCGCCGTCGAAGTCGGCGTTGAAGGCCGTGCAGACGAGCGGATGCAGCTGGATGGCCTTGCCTTCGACCAGGATCGGTTCGAAGGCCTGGATGCCCAGGCGGTGCAGCGTCGGTGCGCGGTTCAGGAGAACCGGATGCTCGCGGATGACCTCGTCGAGGATATCCCAGACTTCCGGCTTTTCCTTTTCAACCAACTTCTTGGCCTGCTTGACGGTCGAGGAGTAACCCTTGGCGTCGAGGCGGGCGTAGATGAACGGCTTGAAGAGCTCGAGCGCCATCTTCTTCGGCAGGCCGCACTGGTGCAGCTTCAGTTCCGGACCGGTCACGATAACCGAACGGCCGGAATAGTCGACGCGCTTGCCGAGAAGGTTCTGGCGGAAGCGGCCCTGCTTACCCTTGAGCATGTCGGACAGCGACTTCAGCGGACGCTTGTTGGCGCCGGTGATGACGCGGCCACGGCGGCCGTTGTCGAAGAGCGCGTCTACAGATTCCTGCAGCATGCGCTTTTCGTTGCGGATGATGATGCCCGGAGCGCGCAATTCGATCAGGCGCTTCAGACGGTTGTTACGGTTGATCACGCGACGATAGAGATCGTTCAGGTCAGACGTCGCGAAACGGCCGCCGTCCAGCGGAACCAGCGGACGCAGGTCCGGCGGGATGACCGGAACGACCTTCATGATCATCCATTCCGGGCGGTTGCCGGATTCCATGAAGTTCTCAACGATCTTCAGGCGCTTCATCAGCTTCTTCTGCTTGAGATCCGAGGTGGTCTCGGCAAGCTCAGAACGCAGGTCGCCAGCGATCTTCTCTAGGTTCATCGAGGCCAGCATCTCATAGATGGCTTCAGCGCCGATCATGGCGGTGAACTGGTCCTCGCCGAACTCGTCGACGGCGATCATGTATTCTTCTTCGGAAAGAAGCTGGTTTTCCTTGAGCGAGGTCAGGCCCGGCTCAGTGACGATGTAGTTCTCGAAGTACAGAACGCGCTCGACATCCTTCAGCGTCATGTCCAGCAGCGTGGAGATGCGCGACGGCAGCGACTTCAGGAACCAGATGTGGGCAACGGGTGCAGCGAGCTCAATATGGCCCATGCGCTCGCGGCGAACGCGCGACAGCGTGACTTCGACGCCGCACTTTTCGCAGATGATGCCCTTGTACTTCATGCGCTTGTACTTGCCGCACAGGCACTCGTAGTCCTTGATCGGTCCGAAGATACGCGCGCAGAAGAGACCGTCACGCTCGGGCTTGAACGTACGGTAGTTGATGGTTTCCGGCTTCTTGATCTCGCCGTAGGACCACGAAAGGATCTTCTCCGGGCTCGCGATCGAGATCCGGATGGAGTCGAAGTGCTGAGCCGGCACCGACGGGTTGAAAAGGTTCATGACCTCTTGGTTCATGCCTGTCTCCTTTTGGGGCTAGAAGCCCTCTTTCGGGTCTCGGTGGCGGCGGATTCCCGGGATGCCGCACCAGACCCTCAAATGACAATAACCGCGAAATGCGGCGAAACTCCCCTTACCGTCCCGTATTTGGCCGCGGGTCAGTCAGGGGATGGCGTGCGCGGCTTGAACCACGCACGCCTTTGTCAAAGCGTTATTCGGCTGCGTCCGGCAGCTGACCGTCTTCCGGCAGGAGCTTGGAGTTCTCGAGTTCCACGGAAAGGCCGAGAGAGCGCATTTCCTTGACGAGAACGTTGAAGCTTTCCGGAATACCGGCCTCGAAGGTGTCGTCACCGCGGACGATCGCTTCATAGACCTTGGTACGGCCGGCCACGTCGTCCGACTTCACCGTCAGCATTTCCTGCAGGGTGTAGGCGGCGCCGTAAGCTTCCAGAGCCCAGACTTCCATTTCCCCGAAGCGCTGACCGCCGAACTGCGCCTTACCACCGAGCGGCTGCTGGGTGACGAGGGAGTACGGACCGATCGAGCGAGCGTGGATCTTGTCGTCAACCAGGTGGTTCAGCTTGATCATGTACATGTAGCCAACGGTGACCTTACGGTCGAAGGCTTCACCGGTACGACCATCGTACAGAACCGACTGACCCGACGGATCGAGACCAGCACGCTCCAGCATCGAGGAGACGTCGCTTTCATGCGCACCGTCGAAGACCGGGGTGGCGATGGATACGCCACGCTTGGCTTCTTCGGCGAGCTTGACGAGCGCGTCGTCATCGAAGTGCTTCACTTCGTCATGGGCTTCCGACTCGTAGATCTCCGTCAGTTCCTTGCGAAGATCGGTGATGTCGAGGTGCTTGCGGTAGTCTTCAAGCATCTGACCGATCTTCTTGCCCATGCCGGCGCAAGCCCAGGCAAGGTGGGTTTCGAGGATCTGACCGACGTTCATACGCGAGGGAACGCCGAGCGGGTTCAAGACGATGTCGACATGCGTGCCGTCTTCGAGGAACGGCATGTCCTCGGCCGGTACGATGCGCGACACGACTCCCTTGTTGCCGTGACGGCCAGCCATCTTGTCGCCTGGCTGGATCTTGCGCTTCACAGCAACAAAGACCTTGACCATCTTCATGACGCCCGGGGGCATTTCATCGCCGCGCTGGACCTTTTCGACCTTGTCCATGAAGCGCTGTTCAAGGCGCGACTTGGATTCGTCGTACTGGCCACGGAGCGCTTCGAGTTCGCCCTGCACCTTTTCGTCTTCGACCGCAAACATCCACCACTGCGAGCGGGGATATTCGGAGACGACGGCGTTGGTGAGTTCGACGCCCTTCTTGAAGCCCTTCGGGCCTGCAATCGAGACCTGGCCACGCAGCATGTCGATCAGACGGCCGTAGACGTTACGGTCGAGGATCGCCTGTTCGTCGTCGCGGTCCTTGGCGAGGCGTTCGATTTCCTCACGCTCGATCGCCATCGCACGTTCGTCCTTTTCAACGCCGTGGCGGTTGAAAACGCGAACTTCAACGACGGTGCCGAAGGTGCCGGGAGGCATGCGCATCGAGGTGTCGCGAACGTCGGAGGCCTTTTCACCGAAGATGGCGCGCAGAAGCTTTTCTTCCGGCGTCATCGGGCTTTCGCCCTTCGGGGTGATCTTGCCGACCAGGATGTCGCCAGGAGCAACTTCCGCACCGATGTAGACGATACCGGCTTCGTCGAGGTTCTTCAGCGCTTCTTCCGAAACGTTCGGAATGTCGCGCGTGATTTCTTCCGGACCAAGCTTGGTGTCGCGGGCCATAACTTCGAATTCCTCGATATGGATCGAGGTGAAGACGTCTTCCGAGACGATACGCTCCGACATGAGGATCGAGTCCTCATAGTTGTAGCCGTTCCAGGGCATGAACGCGACGAGCGCGTTGCGGCCGAGAGCCAGGTCGCCGAGGTCGGTCGACGGACCGTCCGCGATGATGTCGCCCTTGTTCAGGATGTCACCGACGGTGACCAGCGGACGCTGGTTGACGCAGGTGTTCTGGTTCGAACGCTGGAACTTCTGCAGACGGTAGATATCGACGCCCGACTTGGACGGATCGAGATCTTCCGTGGCGCGGATAACGATACGCGTCGCGTCGACCTGGTCGACCACGCCGCCGCGACGGGCACCGATGGCGGCGCCGGAGTCACGGGCCACGATCGGCTCCATGCCGGTTCCAACGAACGGGGCTTCGGCACGCAGAAGCGGCACGGCCTGACGCTGCATGTTCGAGCCCATGAGAGCGCGGTTGGCGTCGTCGTTTTCGAGGAACGGGATGAGAGCGGCCGCAACCGAAACCAGCTGCTTCGGCGAAACGTCCATCAGGTTGATGGTGTCGCGCGGGGACAGCATAACTTCGCCAGAGTGACGGCAGACGACGAACTCTTCAACGAACTGGCCATCGGCCGTCAGTTCAGAGTTGGCCTGGGCGACGTAGTACTTCGCTTCTTCCATAGCGGAGAGATAGACGACGTCCTTCGTCACCTTGCCGTCGATGATCTTGCGGTACGGGCTTTCGATGAAGCCGTACTTGTTGACCCGGGCAAAGGTTGCGAGCGAGTTGATCAGACCGATGTTCGGGCCTTCCGGCGTTTCGATCGGGCAAATACGGCCGTAGTGGGTCGGGTGAACGTCGCGGACTTCGAAGCCTGCGCGCTCGCGGGTCAGACCACCCGGTCCAAGAGCCGAGAGACGGCGCTTGTGGGTGATTTCCGAGAGCGGGTTCACCTGGTCCATGAACTGCGACAGCTGCGAGGAGCCGAAGAATTCGCGGACGGCAGCAGCAGCCGGCTTGGCGTTGATCAGGTCCTGCGGCATGACGGTGTCGATTTCGATCGACGACATGCGTTCCTTGATCGCGCGCTCCATGCGGAGCAGGCCGAGACGGTACTGGTTTTCCATGAGCTCGCCGACGGAGCGAACACGACGGTTACCGAGGTTGTCGATGTCGTCGATCTCGCCCTTGCCGTCACGCAGTTCGACCAGCATCTTGACGACGGCCAGGATGTCGTCCTTGCGCAGAACGCGGACGGTATCCGGGCAATCAAGGTCGAGACGCATGTTCATCTTGACGCGACCAACGGCCGACAGGTCATAGCGCTCGCTGTCGAAGAACAGCGACTGGAACATGGCTTCAGCCGAGTCCATGGTCGGCGGTTCACCCGGACGCATGACGCGGTAGATGTCGAACAGAGCGTCCTGACGGTTCTCGTTCTTGTCGGCCGACAGCGTGTTGCGGATGTAGGCGCCGACATTGATGTGGTCGATGCCGAGGATCGGGATTTCCTCGAAGCCAGACTCAAGGATCTGCGGAAGCGACTTTTCGTCGATTTCCGCACCGGCTTCCATGTAGATTTCACCGGTCGACATGTTGACCAGATCTTCGGCAAGGTAGTTGCCGAACAGGTCTTCGTCGGAGGCCTTCAGGAACTTGATGCCCTTGTCGGTCAGCTGACGCAGAAGACGCGGGGTGAGCTTCTTGCCACCTTCGACGACGACTTCGCCGCTATCGGCGTCGACGAGATCGGAAATGGCCTTCGCACCCTTGAGGGTCTCCGGGTTGAACGGGAAACGCCAGCCCTTGCCATCACGCTCGTAGACGGACTTAGAGTAGAAGGTCGACAGGATTTCTTCGCCGTCCATGCCAAGCGCCATCAGCAGCGAGGTCACAGGGATCTTGCGGCGACGGTCGATACGGGCGTGCACGATGTCCTTGGCGTCGAATTCGATGTCGAGCCAGGAACCGCGATACGGGATGACGCGGGCAGCAAACAGAAGCTTGCCCGAGGAGTGGGACTTGCCCTTGTCGTGGTCGAAGAAGACACCCGGCGAACGGTGCATCTGCGAGACGATAACGCGCTCGGTGCCGTTGACGATGAAGGTACCGTTGTTCGTCATGAGCGGCATGTCGCCCATGTAGACGGACTGTTCCTTGATGTCCTTGATCGAGCGTGCGCCCGTATCCTCGTCAATATCGAACACGATGAGGCGCAGCGTGACCTTCAGCGGTGCGGCATAGGTCAGGTCGCGCTGGCGGCATTCATCGACGTCGAACTTCGGCGGCTCGAATTCGTAGGACACGAATTCCAGCATGGACGCGCCGGAGAAGTCGGTGATCGGGAATACAGATTTGAAAACGGATTGAAGCCCCTCTTCGGGACGGCCGCCCTGCGGCTCGTCGACCATGAGGAACTGGTCATAAGATGCCTTCTGAACCTCAATGAGGTTCGGCATTTCTGCGACTTCTGGAATTTTTCCGAAAAACTTGCGTACGCGCCTGCGACCGTTAAAGGTAAGGGTCTGAGCCATCGTCGCTCCTTGTCAGTTTGCACCCGGGCCTGCAACAGACGGTGACCGCTGGCCAGGCGGCTCCGTCAAAAAATGGATCGCTCAATCTCGTCTCGAGATCCGGGCGGCCGGCCGGTTTGCCGGGCACGCGGGTCAAGACCATCCTCTTGAGAACCCATTACCCAGGAACCGGTTTCATACGGTTCCTGGGTAATATGTTCGGAGGAAACGGGCGGGAGAAGGAAACCTTCCCCCGCCGCATTCCGATATTACTTAACGTCGACCTTAGCGCCGGCGTCTTCAAGCTTCTTCTTGAGGTCAGCAGCTTCAGCCTTCGAAACGGCTTCCTTGACAGCCTTCGGAGCGCCTTCGACGAGATCCTTGGCTTCCTTGAGGCCCAGGCCGGTGATGGCGCGGACTTCCTTGATGACGTTGATCTTGTTGGCGCCGGCATCCGTCAGGATGACGTCGAATTCAGTCTTTTCTTCTTCAGCCGGAGCAGCAGCAGCGCCACCGCCAGCAGCAGCAACGGCTACAGGAGCAGCAGCCGAAACGCCCCACTTTTCTTCGAGCAGCTTGGAAAGCTCAGCGGCTTCCAGAACGGTCAGAGAGGAGAGGTCTTCAACGATCTTTGCGAGATCAGCCATGTTACTATTTCCTTATAGATGTTCGGTTCGACACGAACGGGTTAGGGTATGAACAGCGAAAAACCGCCTTACGCGGCTTCGTCCTTCTTTGCATAGGCCGCAAACACGCGAGCAAGCTGAGCTGCCGGTGCTGCCACAACGCCTGCGATGCGGGTTGCCGGGGTCTGAATCATACCCAGCAGCTTTGCACGCAGTTCGTCCAGCGAAGGCAGGGTCGCAAGCGACTTGACTGCATCTGCGGACAAGGTGGTTGTTCCCATGGCGCCACCGAGGACAACGATCTTGTCGTTGGTCTTGGCGAAATCCATGACGACCTTCGGAGCCACAATCGGATCAGCGCTGAATGCAATCAGCGTCTGGCCCTTGAAGAGATCAGTGATCCCTTCGGCTTCCGTGCCCTGAAGAGCGATCTTGGCCAGGCGGTTCTTCGCGACTTTGACGGTGCCGCCAGCAGCGCGCATCTTCGAACGAAAATCGTTCATCTGCGCAACCGTGACACCAGCATAGTGGGCCACAACAACCGAACCGGAAGCCTTGAAGACTTCGTTCAGTTCTGTGACGAATTCGCGTTTTTCCGCTCTTTCCACTGTCTGTCTCCAGTTGATGGGACCGCAATCCTGCAGGCCCCACCGGGTTTGCCTTTGCCTCAGGGGATCTATTGAGAGATCCCAAGCGACGCTTGAGGATCCTGTCCCCTCCGGTTGGACTTAAGCGTCCAGCCAAAAGGCGAATAAGGCTCGAACCGAACTTCAAGACGTCATCAGACGTTTAAATACCGGATCTCACCCGTCTCATGCAGGCATGTATTAAGGCCCTTCGGCCGCCCACAATCTCGGACAGGAGTGCCTGGTTTTGACACCAGGCATTTCCGGCCCCGAAAGGCCGGAAACTTAGTCAGGCCGGAGTTTGCACTCCGGCCGAATTCATGATCAGGCGACCGTGGACGGGTCGATCTTGACGCCCGGGCCCATGGTCGAAGAGATCGCTACGCGCTTGACGTAGTTGCCCTTGGCGCCAGCCGGCTTCGCCTTGACGACCGCGTCAGCGAAAGCCTTGATGTTTTCTTCGAGCGCCTTGGCGTCGAAGGAAGCCTTGCCGATGCCGGCGTGGATGATACCAGCCTTCTCGACGCGGAACTCAACGGCACCGCCCTTGGAAGCCTTGACGGCGCCAGCGACGTCCATGGTGACAGTACCGACCTTCGGGTTCGGCATCATGCCACGCGGGCCGAGAACCTTACCGAGGCGACCGACGAGCGGCATCATGTCCGGGGTGGCGATGCAGCGATCGAAGTCGATCTTGCCGCCCTGGACGATTTCCAGCAGGTCTTCGGCGCCGACGATGTCTGCACCAGCAGCCTTGGCTTCGTCAGCCTTGGCGCCACGTGCGAAGACGGCGACGCGAACGTCACGGCCGGTACCGTTCGGCAGGTTTACCACGCCGCGGACCATCTGGTCTGCGTGGCGCGGGTCGACGCCGAGGTTCATGGCGATTTCGATCGTTTCGTCGAACTTGGCGACGGCACGTTCCTTGACCATCGAAATGGCGTCGGACAGGGCGACCAGCTTGGTCGGGTCCACGCCTTCGCGGATCTTCTGAATACGCTTTGCTACCTTGGCCATGATCAACCTACCACTTCCAGGCCCATGGAGCGGGCAGAGCCCTCAACCATCAGCATTGCGCCTTCGATGTCGGCGGCGTTCAGATCCTTCATCTTGCCTTCGGCAATTGCGCGGACCTGCGCCTTGGTGATCGTACCGACCTTCGCACCCTTGCCCGGAGTCTTCGAGCCAGAGGTGATCTTTGCTTCCTTCTTCAGCCAGTAGGTGACCGGCGGCTGCTTCATTGCGAAGGTGAAGGACTTGTCCTGGTAATAGGTGATGACGACCGGGATCGGCATACCCTTTTCCATTTCCTGCGTGGCGGCATTGAACGCCTTGCAGAATTCCATGATGTTAATGCCACGCTGACCAAGTGCCGGGCCGATCGGCGGGGACGGGTTAGCCGATCCTGCCTTGACCTGGAGCTTGAGCTGGCCTGCAACTTTCTTAGCCATTACTCTCTGCCTTTCATTTCAGACCGGTTGCCCGATCCCATATGCCAGCATTCGCTGGCGGCTGCGGTTGCGTGGTACGTCTGGACGGTCCGGCTTAGAGACCGCCATCCTCCCACGCGGGTCGGGGAGTTGCCTCCCCTTCTCCGATCAGACCTTTTCGACCTGACCGTATTCGAGTTCGACGGGGGTCGCGCGACCGAAGATCGAGACCTCGACCTTGAGGCGCGAACGCTCTTCGTCCACGTCCTGGACGATCCCGTTGAAGGAGGCGAAGGGACCGTCAGAGACGCGAACCTGTTCGCCGATTTCGAAGGATACGGAGGACTTCGGACGCTCGACGCCTTCCTGGACCTGGCCCAGGATACGCTCAGCCTCGAAATCTGGGATCGGAACCGGCTTGTTGTCGGAACCGAGGAAGCCCGTAACCTTCGGGGTATTCTTGATCAGGTGGTAGGCTTCGTCGGTCAGGTTTGCCCGCACCATGACGTAGCCTGGGAAGAACTTGCGTTCGCTATCCACCTTGCGGCCGCGACGAACCTCGACGACCTTTTCGGTCGGAACGAGGATCTTTTCGAAGAGATGATCAAGGCCCTTCTGCTTGGCCTTGTGCTCAATGTCTTCTGCGACCTTCTTTTCAAAATTTGAATACGCGTGGACGATATACCAACGTGCCGCCATGTTCGTTCCCGCCCGATTAATTGCCGACGCTCAGCACGAGGCTGAGCAACCAGCTGATCAGCTGGTCCGCGCCGAAGAAGAACAGCGCAGCGAAAAACACCATCGCCAGGACCATGAGCGTCGAAATCATGGTCTCGCGACGCGAGGGCCACGTCACCTTGGACGTCTCGGAGCGAACCTGCTGCAGAAACGCGAATGGATTACCCTTGGATGCCATTTAATGCCCACGCATTTACGGCGCGTAAAGCCGACCTTGGTCAGCCCCACGCACCGCGTGTCTGTTTGAACCCTACATAGAGACCGTTTCCCCTTTTCACAAGAGGAAATGTTCTCCAGCACTTTTTCGGCTTTGCCAGATCTTTACGCTCGTCGCGGCCCTAAAGCGCGCCGTGCGACTTGGCAGGGGCAGCCGGGCTTGAACCGACGACCTGCGGTTTTGGAGACCGCCGCTCTACCAACTGAGCTATACCCCTAAGCCTTACATCGGACAGAAACGCTCCCGTCCGAGGCATGACGCACCCTTTAAGGCGGGCGCGCCGGATTGGCAAGTGTCTTTTTTCGGCTTTTCACCACTGCCGTCAGTGACATCGCCTACCACTGGCGCTCGAAGCGCGCATTGAGGCGGGCGTTGGGCTTGTGGGCCAGATCAGACAGCGTCGCTTTGACCCGGATACCGGGTCGAAGGTTCTTTTCCATGCCGATCTCAGCGCGAAACGGCGCCTTGTTATCCATGAGGATGCCGCCGGTCACGATGGTGTCGATATTAGTGAATGCCAGGCGCAGATCCTGCTTGGCCAAAAAGGCTGATTCTCCGTTGCTGCGGCGTCCGGCTTCGAAGGTCCGGTTAAGGGACACGACCGCCGGCCCCTCGGCGGTGATGGTCCGGGACTGCCGCAGCGCCGCCCGGGCGGCACCACTCACGAGATCAAGACGAACACCGACCGACGCCGGCGCCACATCGCTCTTGCGGACATCCACCTCGCCCCACAGACGCAGCGACGGCTGGACGGTTCCGGATTGGCTTCCCGTTGATAGGTGCAGATTTGATTCGGACCCGAATCGCGGACGCCCGGGCAAGTCGAGCGCAAGGCCGGTGCGGATGCCAAGATCCTCCGGCGAGCCCGTGGCGCTCCAGACAAAGGGGCTCTCTTCCGCCTTGGCCGCAGTCGACGGAAGAGCGAGCGACACGAGCAGGGAGATGCCGACAGCGGCGACAGGTGATTTCAGGGCCATGTTTTGCGGGTCCACAGAATGGAGCGCGGACCTGGCCACGCTCGCGAATCACGATCGTTTCAGTCGTAACCGCATCTGGTACGCAGCAGAAGGACCGCGCCTGCATGGGAGCCATGCGGCGGCTCCGTCAGGAAAATCCCGACACCGTGCCTATTGAAAAATGGTCAGAGAGCCGCCGCTTGCCAGACTCTCCGCTTTGACTGATACTCATCTACGGCGCCCCGCGGAGGACAGACATGATCCGTATCAGCAATGCCGCCCTGCCCGGCTCGGAATTCGACGACAGTGACCTGACTGAAGCGCGCTTCACCGATGTCTCGCTGAAGGAGGCAGTGTTCAGCAATGTCGATCTCGGGCGCTGTCTGATCACCGATGCCAATGCCGACCAGATGGTCGTGCGCAACGTCGCCATGAACGCCGTGGTGATGGAGAATGTGGTGATGCATACCGCAAGCGTCACCCATGTGGATCTCAATGGCAGCACGATTCGCTTTGCGAGCCTTGCCGACACCTCGATCGCCGAATGCGACCTCACCGGCATGACGATCAATGGTTATCTGGTGACGGATCTGTTGCGGCTTGCGGAAGAGCAGCTTCTCGAACGGGCGTGAGCTCCCCTCGCCCCCCGACGAGACTGGCGACTTTATACCCGCGCTCTCGGCGCCGCCTCGTTATTACAAACATCGGGCGGCGTTGAGCGCTACTCTTTAGCCATCAAATATTGAGAGTGAGATCGCCCCCACCATCCAGGCTTCAGCTGCCTGGATTTACACTGCGCTGTCTTAAGTCTTAATCCAAAACGAAAAAGGCCCCGCTGTTTCCAGCGGGGCCTTCATTATCCCTTGCGGGACACTATTACTCGATGATCGAGGCGACGATGCCGGCGCCGACGGTACGGCCGCCTTCGCGGATAGCGAAGCGCAGCTTTTCTTCCATCGCGATCGGAACGATCAGCTCAACAGCAACCGTGACGTTGTCGCCCGGCATAACCATTTCCGTGCCTTCCGGAAGCGACACGATACCGGTCACGTCCGTCGTACGGAAGTAGAACTGAGGACGGTAGTTCGTGAAGAACGGCGTATGACGGCCGCCTTCTTCCTTCGTCAGGATGTAGGCTTCTGCCATGAACTTCTTGTGCGGCTTGACCGAACCCGGCTTGCACAGAACCTGACCACGCTCGACGTCGTCACGCTGGATACCACGAACCAGTGCGCCGATGTTGTCGCCGGCCTGGCCCTGGTCGAGCAGCTTGCGGAACATTTCAACGCCGGTAACCGTCGTCTTCTTGGTGTCGCGGATGCCGACGAATTCGACTTCTTCGCCAACCTTGACGATACCACGCTCAACGCGGCCAGTCACAACCGTACCACGGCCAGAGATCGAGAACACGTCTTCGATCGGCATCAGGAAGGGCTGGTCGATCGGACGCTCAGGCGTCGGGATGTAGGCGTCAACAGCGGCCATCAGCGCGCGAACTGCGTCTTCGCCGATTTCCTTGTTGCTGTCGTTCAGAGCGGCCAGAGCCGAGCCCTTGACGAACGGGATGTCGTCGCCGGGGAAGTCGTAGGACGACAGGAGTTCGCGAACTTCGAGTTCGACGAGTTCCAGAAGTTCTGCGTCGTCGACCTGGTCAACCTTGTTGAGGAAGACAACGATCGCGGGAACGCCAACCTGACGGGCGAGCAGGATGTGCTCGCGGGTCTGCGGCATCGGGCCGTCAGCAGCCGAGCAAACCAGGATCGCGCCGTCCATCTGGGCAGCACCGGTGATCATGTTCTTGACGTAGTCGGCGTGGCCGGGGCAGTCGACGTGCGCGTAGTGACGGTTGGCCGTCTCATACTCGACGTGTGCCGTCGAGATGGTGATGCCGCGTGCCTTTTCTTCCGGAGCTGCGTCGATCTGGTCGTAGGCCTTGAACTCACCGAAGTACTTGGTGATCGCTGCCGTCAGAGACGTCTTGCCGTGGTCGACGTGGCCGATCGTGCCGATGTTGACGTGCGGCTTGTTGCGCTCAAACTTACTCTTTGCCATTTGAATGCTTCCTGTGAACGAAACGGGGTTGCCCCGGCGAACCGGTTTGGTCCCGCCGTTTAAGGCTTTCATGCGCAATGCGCAAGCGTTAAATGACAAGCCTTCCGGAGGCCGAAACGCACGGTTTCCACAGCCGAATCCTGACGCTGCGCAAAGCACTTCACGCAAGGCGAAGCAGAGGTGGAAAACCGTTTGAAATTCTGATGTTAGGGCCGGAAGGTGTCTGGAGCGGGTAACGGGAATCGAACCCGTGTATTCAGCTTGGAAGGCTGCTGCTCTACCATTGAGCTATACCCGCATATTCAGATCTGAGGACGAATGGTGGAGAGAGTTGGATTTGAACCAACGTAGGCTGAGCCAACGGATTTACAGTCCGTCCCCTTTAACCACTCGGGCATCTCTCCATTCTTTCGTCCGGATCTGGCGACCAAGCTTTGTAGTCAAGACCAGAGTGCGTCGCCCCCTGATCTGCGGCGGGTATATGACGGCCCAACCGGCTCATGTCAACACGAAGTTTGACGAAAAATTCCGAAAAGTTTCATAGGCCCGACACACACGGGATTTTCCGCACAGGTCTATGCCCGCCCCTTGCCCATGGTTATAAGAGCGCATGGCCAAAGATCCTAAAATCGACAAAACCGCCCGTGACACCCATTATGCGACGCTGCGCCGACAGGTGCGCGATGCCAAGCGTGAGCGGGGCGAAATCCCCACTCCCGGGCCGCAGAAGCCACGCAAGAGCAATGCAGACTGGACGCCGCCGAAGCTCGCGCCGGAGCAGGTTTTGCTCTACGGCCTGCACACCGTGCGCGCCGCGCTCGACAATCCCGAACGCAAGCTGATCAAGCTTTCGGCGACGCAAAATGCGCTTGTCAGGCTTGAGATATCGTCTGTGGAAAACCTCGGAATCCCCTTCGAGACGGTGACACCGCAGGATCTCGACAAGATCCTCGGACCGGAAGCGATCCATCAGGGCGTCATGCTCGAGACGCGGCCCCTGCCCCCGCGCCGGCTTGAGGCACTGAAGGACAGCCCGCTGATCCTCGTGCTCGACCAGGTGACAGACCCGCACAATGTCGGCGCCATCATGCGCTCGGCTGTCGCCTTCGATGCAGGCGCCGTCATTACCACGCAACGGCACAGCCCGACAGAATCGGGTGTGCTGGCGAAATCTGCCTCGGGTGCGTTGGAACTGATCCCCTATATTCAGGTGACCAATCTCGCGGATGCGCTGAATGAGCTGCACAAGCTCGGCTTCTTCTCGGTCGGTCTCGATTCGGAAGGTCCGGCACCTATGGAAGGCACGCTCACAGGCGACCGCATCGCGCTGGTGCTGGGATCCGAGGGCAAGGGACTACGTCAGAAGACGCGGGAAACCGTCTCTGCCCTCGCCCGCCTCGACATGCCCGGCGCGATCAAGTCGCTGAACGTCTCGAACGCCGCTGCGATCGCGCTCTATGCATCACGCCAGCATCTGGCGACCAAGGGCTGATGAGGCTCGTCTTCACCGACCTCGACGGAACGCTGCTCGACCATGACAGCTATTCCTTCGAGGCGGCGCGGCCGGCGCTCGACCTTTTGGAAGCACGGGGTATTCCCGTGATCCTGGCGAGCAGCAAGACGGAAGCCGAGATGCGACCGATCGCGGAAGCGATCGGGATTTCCTATCCGATGATCGTGGAAAACGGCGCCGGCGTTGTAGACCTTGGCAAAGACAACATGCCTCCCGATCGGCATTCGTCGAGTCCTTACAGCCACCTGCGTTCTTTTCTTAGGGAATTACCTAAGGAGCTTGGCGCCTGTTTCGAAGGCTTTGGCGACTGGGACGTTGCGCGTGTTTCGGAGGAGACGGGACTGCCACTCCCCGCTGCCGAACTTGCACGCCAACGACACTTTTCCGAGCCGGGGTGCTTTACCGGCACCGAGGCGCAGAAGCAGACCTTTATCGCACTTCTCGATGCGCAAGGTTTTACAGCCGTTCAGGGCGGACGCTTCTTCACCCTGATGCCCAAAACCTCGAAGGCCGAGCGCATGGCGGAGGTGGTCGCGCACTATCAGCGCCGAGTGGCAGAACCTGTCCGGACCGTGGCGCTCGGCGATGCACCAAACGACCTAGCCATGCTGGAAGCCGCCGATTGCGGCGTCATCATCGCCAATCCCGCACACAAGGCCTTGCCCGTCACGGAACGGGAAAGACAGGGGGCGATCCTGCGCTCGGAACAATCCGGCCCACAAGGCTGGAACATCATGATCCATCAACTCGTTGCCACGGGGTTTCTCTGAGCCGGCCGCAACCGGCGTCATCACGAAAGGACTAGAACATGGCGGATTTTCACCAGAATGGCGTGGTTGCCACCCTGCACAATCTCAGGGAGCGCTCGCTGGAACGGATGGAGAAGGAGCTCTCGGTCTTTTCGGCATCGCGCCCGATCACGCTTATCCTGCCGTCGCTCTATTCCGAGCTCGAGGCCCCGGCCCTCGAAAACATCGTTTCCGAACTTTCCCAGGCGCCTTACATCGCGGAAATCGTCATCGGCCTCGATCAGGCGGATGAGGAGCAGTTCCGACGCGCCAAACAGTATTTCTCACGCCTGCCGCAGAAGCATACGATCCTCTGGCATGATGGACCGCGGCTTCGCGCCGTCGACGAGAAGCTGAAGGCGGAGGACCTGTCGCCTGACCAGCCGGGCAAGGGGCGCAATGTCTGGTTCTGCATGGGCTATGTGCTGGCTTCCCGGCAGGCGGGCGTGGTTGCCCTGCATGACTGTGACATCACCACCTATTCGCGCGATATGCTGGCACGGCTCGTCTATCCCGTCGCCAATCCGCGTTTTCCATACGTCTTTTCCAAGGGCTACTACCCAAGGATTGCCGATCGCTCGCTGAATGGCCGTGTGACCCGCCTGCTGGTGACGCCGCTCCTGCTCAGCCTTGAAAAGGTTGTCGGCCACCATCCCTATATCGATTATCTCAAGGCCTTCCGCTATCCGCTCGCCGGGGAGTTCGCGATGCAGACGCAGATTCTGTCTGACATCCGCATCCCTTCGGACTGGGGGCTGGAGATCGGCGTGTTGTCGGAGCTGTGGCGCAATTATTCCAACCATTCGATCTGCCAGGTGGATATCGCGGACGCCTATGACCACAAGCACCAGCCGCTGTCGCCGGAAGATGCGGCCAAGGGCCTGTCGCGGATGTCCGTTGACATCACCAAGGCGCTCTACCGCAAGCTTGCGACCGATGGCGTGGTGTTCAGCCAGGATTCGTTCCGCACGCTGAAGGCAACCTATTACCGGACAGCGCTGGATCTGGTGGAAACATATTATCACGACGCGCGGATGAACGGGTTGACGACCGATCGCCACCGCGAGGAACAGGCGGTCGAACTCTTCGCCGCCAATCTGATCGAGGCGGGTCAGGTCTATCTCGACAAGCCGAACGCCACACCCTTCATGCCGAGCTGGAACCGGGTGCAGAGTGCCCTGCCCGACCTGTTGCGCGACATACAGGAGGCAGCGCGCCTCGACGCGGAAGATTGATTCTCGTGCCTTCCTGTCGCCCTGTCACATGGACGGGCGGCAGGTGAGATCGCCGTCGACGGCGACAAGCGACGTACCGGTGATCGCAAGCTTGCGCTCGACGGGATAGTCGATGACGCTCGGCCAAGCCTCGATGTCCTTGGCTGCGTTCGGATCCGCATCGATGGCCGGCTGGTAGGCGGCGCGGCAATCCGGCATGGCGCGATCCGGCTTGAGGCCAAGCTCCTGGCGGATGGTTGCCGCGCAGGTGTCCGCAGCAGCGATCAGCGAGCAGGAGGCGGCGTAGGTGCGTCGATAGCGCAGGGTGAGGTCTTCGCCGATTAGGGTCAGGCCGGCAAATTCGCCCGCCACCACATCATCCATCAGACGCGTCCCGGTGCGGGCATCATAGATCACGAACGGCAAGCCACCATTCCAGCCATCGGCACCACGGAAGAAAGCGTAAGGGCCGACTGCGCCCCAGATATAGCCAGCCGTATCATCCTCGATCTTGCGATCAAGCGTGGGGTTGAGTTGGCATGGACCTTCCGAGGAGGCGATGTAGAGACCGGCCGCCCCCTTTTCGCCGAGGTCGAGTTGCTTCAGGGCGAAATTCGGGTAGCGCAGACAGGTGAGGTTGCCCTTCATGTCGAAGCCGGTGTCCTTTTCGGCCAGCTCGACCTCGGCGCGTGTCGCGCGATCGAACTGTCCGGTGGCTTCTCCCGCATCGCGACAAGTCACGGGCGCCATGCGGCCGACGGCGAATTGCAGTTCCTCGCCCTTGCCTCGCAATTCATAGCGACCGTCCGAATACCAGAAACCACTGGCGGCGGTCTGCTGCGGAAGCGAGAGCTTCATGCCATCGGGAAGCGTGACGTCTGCCGCCTTTTCGCTGAAGGTCACGGTCAGGGCGGTGCCGTCCTCACAGCTGTATTTGATATTTGCCGCCCGGCTTTCCGCCGGAAGGATCAAAACGGCAGTCGCTGCCAGAGCCAGGCCGGCCAAAATCGGTACGCGCATCGGGTCTCCCTCGGCTGTTGGCCGACCATGCCAAAGAATTGCCCGCAAGGACAATGGCAAATGCGATCAATTCTGAGAAGAAGTGGTGCCCCCGGCAGGGTTCGAACCCGCGACCCCCTGATTACAAATCAGGTGCTCTACCAACTGAGCTACAAGGGCAGTGGCCGCTGTTTAGGCGGAAATCGATTTGCGGTAAAGCAAAAAATCAGCGCAAGGTTAGCGCAAATGGTGAATATCCACGCCTCTCCCAGGCTGATGACGCCACCGGGAGCCGAACCATTTTGAGGGCGAAACGGCTTGTGGTTACAGGTAGATGTCATGTACCACTTGGCGACATTTCATCAGGGCTCGCCATGTCTCGCACGTTCCGGTCGCTCGCCTTCATCGCTTCCAACACGGACGAAGCCCAGGCTTCGTGCCAGGAACTGATCCGCCTCTACGGCCACACCGAACCGGCCGAGGCCGATGTGATCGTGGCGCTGGGTGGCGACGGCTTCATGCTGCAGACGCTGCATGACACAATGAACAGCGGCAAGCTGATCTATGGCATGAACCGGGGCTCGGTCGGCTTTCTGATGAACGAGTATTCGACGGACAATCTCACCGAGCGAATCGCGGTCGCCGTCGAGAATGATTTTCACCCGCTGAAAATGACCACCAGCAATACCGATGGTTCGAGTTCGTTCGCGCTTGCGATCAACGAGGTCTCGGTGCTGCGGCAATCCTATCAGGCGGCAAAGCTGCGGGTGGTGATCGATGGCAAGGTGCGGCTCGAGGAGCTGATCTGTGACGGCCTGATGGTGGCAACGCCTGTCGGTTCAACCGCCTACAATCTCTCCGCCCATGGGCCAATCCTGCCGCTGGAAGCGCCGCTTCTCGCGCTCACGCCCGTCAGCGCCTTTCGTCCGCGCCGTTGGCGTGGGGCGCTGTTGCCGAACAAGGTGACGGTGGTGCTCGAGGTGCTGGAGCCGGAAAAGCGTCCGGTGAACGCGGTGGCGGATCATACGGAGGTCAAATCGGTTCTGAGGGTGGAGATTTCGCAGTCGGAGGAAACAACGGCACGCATCCTCTCCGACCCTGATCGATCCTGGTCCGACCGGATCATCGCCGAACAGTTCTCCGATTGAGGTTCCGATGAAGGTATTCAGCTCGGCCGTATTGCTGCTCTCGCTCATGCTCACGTCTCCGGCGGTCGCAGACGAGATCGACCAATTGCCGCTGACGGCGACTTTCGTGATCAGCGGCGGCTATTGGGAATCGGGGCCTGAGGGCGTGCCCGGTGTCGAGACTGCGGTCGCTGCCGGCGAGCGCGGCTACTACAAGCTCGTCGCCATCCGCCAGCCGGACCGTACTGCACGCATCCATCTGCAGATGGTCGCCTCCGCCGAAACCGGCTTGCGGCTTGTCGAAAGCGTGGAACTGGAAGAATTCACAGCACTCAAGCCATACGTCACCGGTATTCGACCGGAAAGCATGACCGGGGTCTCCGGCACGCCCGGCTTTTTCGCCACAGTTTATCTCAAGACCACGCCGGACACCGATCGTGTCGAGGAATGGACCGTGTTGATCGACGAACTGGGGGACATCCGGGTGGAGCGGGCGAGCAACTGAACGGCTGCCCTGTCGATCGGATACAAAAAAGGCGGAGCGTCTGGCGCCCCGCCTTTTCTCATTCATGAGCCGATCACAGACATCAGTCGATGTCTGAAACCTCGGAGGCCTTGCCGCTGATGCGGTGCGCAAGCGCTGCTTCCATGAACTCGTTGATTTCGCCGTTCAGGACGCTATCCGGATCGGTGCTTTCGACGCCGGTACGGAGATCCTTGACCAGCTGGTAAGGCTGCAGGACGTAGGAGCGGATCTGGTGACCCCAGCCGATATCCGTCTTGGAGGCGGCTTCGGCATTGGCGGCTTCTTCGCGCTTCTTCAGCTCGACCTCGTAGAGGCGGGCGCGCAGCATGTCCCAGGCCTTGGCACGGTTCTTGTGCTGCGAGCGTTCCTGCTGGCAGGCAACCGCGATGCCGGTCGGGATATGGGTGATGCGCACAGCCGAGTCGGTCGTGTTGACGTGCTGACCGCCGGCGCCCGACGAACGATAGGTATCGATGCGGCAGTCGCTTTCGTTGATCTCGATGTTGATCGAGTCATCGACAACCGGGTAGACCCAGATCGACGAGAAGGACGTGTGGCGGCGGGCGTTCGAATCGTATGGCGAGATGCGGACCAGGCGGTGAACGCCGGATTCCGTCTTCATCCAGCCATAGGCATTGTGGCCCTTGACCAGAATGGTCGCAGACTTGATGCCGGCTTCTTCGCCGTCATGCACTTCCAGCACTTCCACCTTGAAGCCCGAGCGTTCGGCCCAGCGGGTATACATGCGCAGAAGCATGTTCGCCCAGTCCTGGCTCTCGGTGCCACCGGCGCCGGAGTGAACTTCGATATAGGTGTCGTTGCTGTCGGCTTCGCCAGACAGCATGGCTTCGACCTGGCGGCGGGCCGCTTCGGTTTTCAGCGCCTTGAGCTGGTCTTCGGCGTCCTTGACGACGCTTTCGTCGCCCTCTTCCTCGCCCATCTCGATCAGCTCGATGTTGTCGTTCATCGCCTGTTCGAGACGCTTCACGCCAGCAATGCTGTCATCCAGCTGCTGGCGCTCGCGCATCAGCTTCTGGGCTTCCTGGGCATCATTCCAGAGGTTCGGGTCCTCTGCCTTGTTATTCAACCAGTCCAGTCGTCTTATCGCCTGGTCCCAGTCAAAGATGCCTCCTCAGCAGGCTTATGGCCTGCTTGATTTCGTCGACGACATTCTCGATTTCATTGCGCATGCGTTGCGTTCTCAACCTCTGAAACTGGTGAAAATCTGGCCCCTCGCATAGTTGCGCCCGGCTCTGATGTAAAGAGCCGGGCAGCGACTGATGGCAATGAGGGGGTTAGAACAGGCCGCCGGAACCCGAGGTCACGGCCTGATTGGCCTGCGGCGAGTCGCGCAGGATTTCTTCCGGTGGTGCATAGCCGTCCATGCCGATGATCGAGAGCGTATCGGCCGGACCGGTGCCAGGCTTGAAGGCTTCGATGATCGTGTCCTGCTCGCCCTCGAGGGCAAACATGCCGGTGGTGCGATTGACCGGGATGAAGCTCATGCCTTCCGGAACGAAGAACTTGCCCGGCGGCGTATTGGCGGTTGCCATCTGCATGAAGTCGTTGAAGACCGGAGCGGCGAGCGAGCCACCGGTCGAGCCACGGCCAAGCGGCGCCGGCGTATCGAAGCCGATATAGACCCCGGCCACGAGATCCGGCGTATAACCAACGAACCAGGCGTCCTTTTCATCGTTCGACGTGCCCGTCTTGCCGGCGACCGGACGGTCGAGCTTGATCTTGCCGGCGGCCGTTCCGCGCGTGACAACGCCTTCCATCATCGAGGTGATCTGGTAGGCGGTCATGGGATCGAGAACCTGATCGCGGTTGTCGACGACGAGAGGCTCTTCCTGACCATTGAAGGTTTCGGCGTTGCAGGCCTCGCAGATCCGGTCTTCGTGGCGGAAGATGGTCTTGCCGTGACGGTCCTGGATACGGTCGATCAGCGTCGGCTTGATCTGCTTGCCGCCATTGGCGAACACGGCATAAGCCGAGACCATGCGCAGTACGGTGGTTTCACCGGAGCCGAGCGACATGGCAAGCACCGGGTTCATTTTGTCGTAGATACCGAAGCGCTCGGCATATTCGGCCACCAGATTCATGCCCATGTCATTGGCCAGACGGACAGTCATCAGGTTTCGCGACTTCTCGATGCCGAGACGCAGCGTCTGGGGACCTGCCGAGCCACCACCGTAGTTCTGCGGGCGCCAGACCTGGCCGCCCGATACGAACTCGACAGGTGCGTCGAGAATAACCGAAGCCGGGGTGTAGCCGGTGTCGAGCGCCGCCGCGTAGACGAAGGGCTTGAAGGACGAACCGGGCTGGCGCATGGCCTGGGTGGCGCGGTTGAACTCGGACTGGGAATAGGAAAAGCCACCGGCGAGCGCGAGCACGCGGCCGGTATGCGGGTCCATGGCGACGAGACCGCCCTGTACCTTCGGCAGCTGGCGCAGACGATAGGCGCTCGCGCCTTCTTCCAGAGCTTCGACATAGACGACGTCACCCGGCGAGAGGACGCCTTCCGGCGACTTCGCAGATTTGCGGTCACCGGTTGCAGAGCGATAGGCCCATTCCATGTTGTCAGGTGCAATGCGACCGCGGGCGCGTTCGGCCAAGACCTTGCCGCCTGCTTCCTTGGCAGGCTGCAGGCCAATGTCGACGCCATCTGCGGCGACGTCGAGGACGACGGCTATCTGCCACTCCGGCACATCGGTGAGTGCCGGGATTTCGGCGAGCGGAACGCCCCAGTCGCCTTCGACCGGGATCTGCTTGATCGGGCCGCGGAAGCCACGACGCTGGTCATAGGTCAGCAGTGCCGACTGCAAAGCCTTGCGGGCCGAGATCTGCATCTGCGGGTCAAGCGAGGTGCGGACCGACAGGCCGCCCTCGTAGAGCGACTTGTCGCCATACTTCTCGATGATCTGGCGACGGACTTCTTCCGCAAAATAATCGGAGGCGAAGAGCGACGAGCCGGAGCGGCGTAGATTGACGCCGAGCGGCTGCTTCTTGGCATCCTCGGCTTCTTCGCGGGCGACGAAGCCGTTCTCGACCATGCGGTCGATGACCCAGTTGCGGCGCTCGAGCGCTGCTTCGGTGCGGCGGAACGGATGGTAGTTGTTCGGTCCCTTCGGCAGGGCCGCGAGGTATGCCGTCTCGGCGATCGTCAGTTCGGTGACCGACTTGTCGAAATAGGTGAGTGCCGCGCCGGCAATGCCGTAGGCGTTAAGGCCGAAGAAAATCTCGTTCAGATAGAGTTCGAGGATCTTGTCCTTGGAATAGGCCTGCTCGATGCGGAAGGAGAGGATCGCTTCCTTGATCTTGCGGTCCATGGTCTGGTCCGACGAGAGAAGGAAGTTCTTCGCCACCTGCTGGGTGATCGTCGAAGCACCGACCGGACGGCGGCCGGAACCGAGGTTCTGGACGTTGACCAGAATGGCGCGACCGAGGCCATAGATATCGACGCCCGGGTGATTGTAGAAGTTCTTGTCTTCGGCCGAGAGGAAGGCAGCCTTCACTCGGTCCGGGATCGCCTGGATCGGCAGAAAGAGGCGGCGCTCGCGGGCGTATTCCGCGACCAGGGCACCGTTGCCGGCATGGATGCGCGTCGTGACCGGCGGCGAATAGCTGGCCAGAACCTCATAATTCGGCAGGTCCTTGGTCACCCCGTTCAGATAGACGGCGACGACGGCCGCGACGCCGAGCGCCAGCACGGACGCCAATCCGAAGAGATATCCAATCAGTCTGATCATGTTTCCGCTACCGGCTCTGCTTCAGGTTTCGCGCGCCGCGACGAGCTTCGCACACCCTGTGGCGTTTTGCACGTCATGCCATGGTTGGCAAGTCATGCAGATTTCCTGCACAGGCAGGACGATTCGACAATGCCCGACCCATGCGATCTTCCTGAATAACGGGCACAATGTGAGGAAAATAGGGCCGCCTGCCACCGAAGCGCGGCTCGCTCACAGGTTCATTCCGGGGTGTGGCCTAACCGCCATTGGCGAGATCAGGCTGCCGATAGCGCTTGATCGCGTCGACCAGCAAACCGGCCACCTTTTCCCGCCATACAGGATCGAGCAGCAGCTTCTCGTCGTCCTTGTTGGAGAGGAAGCCGAGCTCGAGCAGCACCGAGGGCACATCGGGCGCCTGGAGCACGCGGAAGCCGGCATGACGGTGGGGATTGTTGATCAGCGAAATCTGGCCGTCGAAGGAGCCGACCACGGCCTGGGCCATGGCGATCGAGAAGGCTTGGGTCTCGCGGCGGGTCAGGTCGAGCAGGATGTCGCCGACCTCGGCTTCCGTTTCGGTCGGAAGCTCGACGCCACCGATCGTATCGGAGAAGTTTTCGCGCTCCGCGAGCTGGGCGGCCATATGGTCGGACGCCTTGTCGGAGATCGTGTAGACAGTGGCACCACGGATGTCGGCCTGGCGCAGAGTGTCGGCATGCAGCGAGATCAGGAGATCCGCGCCCTTCTGCCTTGCGATCAAGACCCGCTCGGACAGCGACAGGAACTTGTCGGTGTCGCGCGTCATAACGGCGCGGATGCCGGGCAGGCCCTTGAGCTTTTCGTTGAGGATCTTGGCAAAGGCGAGTGTGATGTCTTTTTCCGACGCCTTGGTCGACGCCCCCGTGGCGCCGGCATCGATGCCGCCATGGCCCGCATCGATCGCGATGACGAACTCGTCAGCCGCTGTTGCAGCGACGGGCACCGCGTCGGTCACGGCCGCGTCGGACGACTGACCCGTCCAGGCCTGGCCGGACACGAGTGCTGCGAAATCCTGTTCCGGAACCAGCTCAGCATCCAGCACCAGTCGGTAGCCGTCGCCATTCTCGTTCGGCTTCACGTCTGCCGTCACAAGGCGTGCGGGACGGGCAGCCGTCAGGACGAGACGGGCGGAGGCCGCGTCCATTGATCCGTAGCGAATGTCGCTGAACAGGCCGGTGGCCTCCAGGTCGGCCTCGGCAAAGGCAAAGGCGGTCGCCGGCAGATCGACGACGATCCGGTCCGGATTGGCGATGTAACGGGTCTCGATGGTCGGTGGCCGGTCGAAGTCCAGAACGATGCGCGTGCGGGCTTCGTCACCGGCAATCCGCGCGCCAAAGGCGACCAGCCGGTCGGATGGCGCGACTGCCGTCACGGCCCGGGCGAGATCTGGGACGACCGACAGGGGCGCCACGACAAAAAGGCTCATCGCCAGAACGATTCGGCTCCAGAGCGTGAGTTTTCGTCCCGCCGACCGCGCCAAAACTCTTCTCAAATCCTGCCCCCGTCATGGTCGCAACAAAACTGTGACCTTAGTCACAAGTCGCACAGTGCGCCATTTTCCCAGATTGTCCGCCGCATGCTTCGTTGTGCCGGCCCGATGGCTGTTAAAATTGCGGTTAACAACCGCTTTTTCCCTCGGAATCACACAGAGTGAAGCACTTCCCCTAATTCACTGCCATTATGGCATAAATCCGTTTGCTCTTGCTATTGTGACGTAGAAAACATACAAGGCAAACGAGGGATAAAAGTGCAAACGGGATAGAGTTTCCGCCTACGGCTGCCAACCTCAGACAATGGAATTGGCGCCTGTTCAACCGGACATTCATCTGCCGTCTCCGCATTTTTTCCTGAAACTGGTTCAACACGCCGGCAAGGGTCGGCACAGCATCGGTGGCTCTCCACCAAAAGCTCTTCACCGAGCATTCATCGGATCCCGAGGGGTCCATATCATTGTCGTTGACGTACGGTTTTTGATGTCTTTGCAGCAGGTTGACATGACCAGGAACGGATCGGGATCAGAAAGTGTCCCGTTGTCCGTCCGTATGCTGCAAACCCGGTCCTCCGTGCGTCTACATCTATATCCGGCGCACAGTCCGCTAGGTTCCAGCCGCTTTAAAGTTCAGCGCGCGGGTGGACCACCGACCGAGGGCGCCGAGGAGCACAGCTTAAATGGCAGACAAAATGCTAATCGACGCGTCTCACGAAGAAGAGACGCGCGTTGTCGTCGTTCGCGGTAACCGTATTGAAGAATTCGACTTCGAATCCCAACACAAGAAGCAGATACGCGGCAACATCTATCTGGCGAAAGTAACGAGGGTCGAGCCCTCGCTGCAGGCCGCTTTCGTTGACTACGGCGGCAACCGCCACGGCTTCCTGGCCTTCGCCGAAATTCACCCCGATTACTACCAGATCCCGCTTGCCGACCGTCAGGCGCTGCTTCGTGCGGAAGCCGAAGAGCATCGCAAGGAAAACGACGTCGAAGGCGACGAGGTCTTCAACGACCCTGCCCTGCAGGATCAGCCTGACATCGGTATCAACACCACCAATTCCGTTGCCTCGGCGATCGTCGACGACGTGGCGGCAGAACTTGCAGCCGAAGCCGACGCAGATGTCGCCGCTGCAGCCGCTGTCGAGGAAGAACCTGTCGCCGAAGAGCCCGCTGCCAAGGCAAAGCCGAAGCGTGTTCGCAAGCCGCGCGCCAAGAAGGCAGCCGCCGAGGAGACCGCCTCCGAAGAGGGTAGCGAAGGCTCCGACGACGCTGAAGGCGGCACGATCGCTGCCATGGTCGACATGGACGAAATCTCCGAGGAAGCCGGCGGACGCCGTGGCGGCCGTCGCGACGATGATGACGGCGACGATGATGACGACGATCACATCGAGGAAAAGGAAGAGATCGAATCCGTTGGCGCCGAAGACGCCATGGAAGAGGTTCCGGATCGCGTCCAGCGCAAGCCGCGCAAGCAGTACCGCATCCAGGAAGTGATCAAGCGCCGGCAGATCCTGCTTGTGCAGGTCGCCAAGGAAGAACGCGGCAACAAGGGCGCAGCGCTCACCACCTATCTGTCGCTCGCCGGCCGTTACTCGGTCCTGATGCCGAACACGGCGCGTGGCGGCGGCATTTCCCGCAAGATCACCCAGCCGACAGACCGCAAGCGTCTCAAGGAAATCGCTCGCGGCCTCGAAGTGCCGCAGGGCATGGGCGTGATCCTGCGTACCGCCGGTGCGAACCGCACCAAGGTAGAGATCAAGCGCGACTTCGAATATCTGATGCGCCTGTGGGAGAACGTCCGCACGCTGACGCTCGCCTCGACTGCACCGTGCCTGGTCTATGAAGAAGGCTCGCTGATCAAGCGCTCGATCCGCGACCTCTACAACAAGGACATTTCCGAGATCATCGTCTCGGGTGAAGAAGGCTATCGTGAAGCGAAAGACTTCATGAAGATGCTGATGCCGAGCCATGCCAAGGTGGTTCAGCCGTATCGCGACCTGCATCCGATCTTCGCGCGCTCGGGCATCGAAGCCCAGCTCGACAAGATGCTGCAGCCGCAGGTGACGCTGAAGTCCGGTGGCTACATCATCATCAACCAGACCGAAGCTCTGGTGTCGATCGACGTCAACTCCGGTCGCTCGACCCGCGAATACTCGATCGAGGACACGGCCCTCCAGACCAACCTGGAAGCTGCGGAAGAAGTGGCACGTCAGCTGCGTCTGCGCGACCTGGCCGGCCTCATCGTCATCGACTTCATCGACATGGAAGAAAAGCGCAACAACCGCGCTGTCGAGAAGAAGCTGAAGGATTGCCTGAAGAACGACCGCGCCCGCATCCAGGTCGGCCGCATCTCGCATTTCGGCCTGCTCGAAATGTCGCGCCAGCGCATTCGCGCCTCGGTGCTGGAATCGACCACGCAGGTCTGCCCGCATTGCGCAGGCACCGGCCTCATCCGCTCGCAGTCTTCCGTTGCCCTGCATGTCCTGCGCGGCATCGAGGAATTCCTGCTGAAGGCGACGACACACGACATCATCGTGCACACGACGCCTGAGACTGCGCTCTACCTGCTCAACCAGAAGCGCGACACGATCGTCGATTACGAAGGCCGCTTCGGCGTTTCGATCGTCATCGACGGCGGCATGCCGGCACAGCATGGCGGTTCGCAGCACTTCACCATCGAACGCGGCGAAGCTGTCGAGAACCCGGTGAAGATTGAAAGTCTGATGTCGCTCCTCCCCGAGATCGAGGAAGAAGACGACTACGTTCCGGAGCCGGAGGAGGAAGACGAGGAAGAAGTCGTCGTCGCCGCCGCCAAGGCCGAGAGCGCACCGCAGCCGGCTCGCGCCGACAGCGAAGAGGGCAATCGCAAGCGCAAGCGTCGTCGTCGCCGTCGTGGCAAGAATGGCCAGAACGGCAATGGCACCCATGCCGATGCCCAGAATGGAGACAACGGCGCTGATCTCGATGACGAGGATGGTGACGAGGGCGAGGACGATGCCGGCGAAAGCAATGGCGAAATCCGCGCTGTCGAAGCCGAAGGTGATGGCAATGGCGACGAAGCCCAGAAGCGCAAGCGCCGCCGTCGCGGCAAGCGCGGTGGCCGTCGCAATCGTCCGGGCGAAGAGGGCTCGCTGGAAGCTTCCGACGAGAACGACGACAATGGTGACGGCGACGATGCCGAAGACCAGTCGGACGACGCCGTAGCCGCAGAAGCCGTCGAGGCAGTTGTCGCCGACGTCGCCGCGGAGGCTCCGGCAGCTGACAAGCCGAAGCCGCGCCGCACACGCAAGGCAAAGTCTACCGCAGAGCCCGAAGCTGTGGCCGAGGTGGCACCTGCCGCTGTCGTCGCTGCGCCGGTGGCACCTGTTGCCGAGACCGTTGTCGAAAAAGCACCGGTTGCCGCACCGGCTGCGGTCGCTGCACCGGCCCCTGCCCCGGCTGCCGAGGAAGCAAAGCCGGCCCGTGCCAACCGCGAATCCAACGTGGCTTCGTCCGAGCCGGTCGTGACTTCGGTCAAGGCTACGGAAGACAGCACCGATGCCAAGCCCAAGAAGGGCGGCTGGTGGCAGAAGCGCGGTGGTTTCTTCTGAGACCCGCGCGGTTGTGATTGAATGCAAAAAGGGCCCTTCGCGGGGCCCTTTTTTTGTCTCCAGTATCCGGCCTGTCAGGCCCGGGGACGTGCGCGCTTCATCACTGATGTCGGACCACCGGCGAAGGTGGTGTCATAGGCGTGGGCATAGCCGCATTTCTCGGCCACGCGGATCGATGCCGCGTGTTCCGGCGTCAGGATACAGAGTGTGTGCTCATAGGGATTGTGTGCGTCCATCCAGGCATGGGCGGCCAGCATGACCTCGGTCGCAAGACCACGTCCATGGACGGATGACACGAGCGCCCAGCCGGCCTCGGGTTCCGGCCCGAGCGGCGGATCCATGTCGCGACGGAAATCGGCGAAGCCTGCTTCTCCGATGTAGTGGCCATTCACCCGATCCTCGATCACCCAGTAGCCGAAACCGAGCGCGTGCCAATGGCCGATGTAGCGGAGAAGCCGCGACCAGGTTTCGCTGGCCGTCGAGGGGCGGCCAATGATGTGGCGGTAGATGGCTTCGTCCTGCCACATGGCGACCATCGGCTCGAAATCGTCGACGCGGTGGGCCCGCAGGCGCGTGCGATCGGTCAGAATGTCAGGAGCCGCGACGAGCGAAGTGATCCGCTTGATTGTCATGTCCGGCTCCCCTTTCAGTTCAGGCCACTGACTTCAGAGACTGAATCACCTGGCTCTCACTCTGATTCAGGAACTCGCGCGAAGCCGTTGATCGTGAATCCATTTCGCTCAATGCCTAAGCGCTTTTCGGCAGCCAATTTTCCAGCCGATCGGTCGCCTCGACCATCTCTGCCATGGTGCCGGCGTAGGACAGCCGCATCGCCAGATGGCCCTCCACCGGGTCGAAGTCGCGGCCGGGTGTGACCGCCACATCCGTCTCGGCGAGGATGCGCCTGGCAAAGCCCATGCTGTCGTTCGTGAACCGCGTCGCATCGACATAGGCGTAGAAGGCGCCATCCATTGGCGACAGCAGCGGCAGACCGATTTGCGGCAGGCGGGACATCAGGAAATCGCGGTTAGCCTGGCAGGCGGCCTTGTAGTGCTCAAGCTCGTCGGTGGCGCTCAAGGCCGCGAGCGCTGCGATCTGCGAGAGTTCCGGGGCGGAGATATAAAGGCTCTGGGCGACGCATTCGACTGGGCGCACCAGCTCTTGCGGCAAGACCATCCAGCCGATGCGCCAGCCGGTCATGCAGTAGTATTTGGAGAAGGAGTTGATGATGACGGCATTGTCGCCGATCTCCAGCGCCGTCGCCTCTTCCGAGCCATAGGTCAGGCCGTGATAGATCTCGTCGGAGATCAGCGTGATCCCCTCACCCTGGCAATAGTCATAGACGGCCTTAAGCTGGGCTTGCGTGGTCACGGTGCCGGTCGGGTTGGCGGGGCTTGCGAGCAGCACGCCCTTGAGGCGGACACCCGCCTCGGCTTGCGCCTTTTCCAGGCTTTCCGGCGTGAGCGTAAAGCCGGTGTCCGGGCCGACGGCGACTTCGATCACCTTCAACCCGAGGGCTGAAAGGATGCTGCGATAGGCGGGATAGCCGGGCCTTGCGATCGCCACGGCATCGCCGACGTCGAAGAGCGACAGGAAGGCGAGGTTAAAGCCGGCAGACGAGCCGGTGGTCACGACGATGCGGTTCCAGTCGACGGAGACATTGTGGCGGCGGCGGTATTCCTCGGCGAGCGCCTGGCGAAGGCCGGTCATGCCCAGCGCATCGGTATAGCCGATGCGGCCGCCTTCCAGTGCCTTGCGGGCGGCTTCAAGCGCTGCCTGCGGTGCCGGATGGCCCGGCTGGCCGACGGCCATGGAGATGACCGGGCGCCCTTCCTGCCGCCGGCGGGTGGCCTCCGCCAGGATATCCATGGCGTGGAAGGGTTCGACAGCACTGCGCTTGGAAATGGAAATCAACGGAAGGCTCCTCGGTCACATGCCAGACATTTGCCGCAAAGCGCGTGGCATCACAATGGAGAGGCTGGACAAGGCGGTGCAAAAAAGCCATTCCGCAGGAAAGCATCAGGCTTTAGGCTGGGCGAAAGCCGGCCTGCGGGATGAAACGCCTGTGGTTGAAGACGACAGACGGCAGCAAGGACGAGGAACGACATGGCCCTGAAATTCAAGATGATCGCCAGCGCAGGCATCGCGCTTCTCCCGGCCCTGATGCCGCTTCCGGCCAGCGCGCTTGACGAGGCGCAGAAGAAGGAATTCGGCGAGTTCATTCGCGAATACCTGATCGAAAATCCGGAGATCATCCTCGAGGTGCAGGACGCCCTGCAGAAAAAGCAGGACGAGATCCGCTCGCAGCGCTCGGCCGAGGCTCTCTCGACCAATCAGGATGCGATCTTCAACTCGGCTTATGATCTGGCCATCGGCAATCCGAAGGGTGACGTCACCGTCGTCGAGTTCTTCGACTACAATTGCGGTTATTGCCGCCGCGCGCATGCCGACATGGAAGCCGTGATCGAAGAGGACAAGAATGTCCGCTACGTCCTGAAGGAATTCCCGATCCTCGGCCCCGACAGTGAAGCGGCCCACAAGGTGTCGGATGCCGTGCGCAAGCTGTCACCTGACAATTACGGCGCCTTCTTCCGCGCCATGATGACCCAGGACGGCCGCGCCTCGGAAGAGAGCGCGATTGCCATTGCCAGCGAGCTTGGCATTGCCGAAGAGGCGATCCGCGCCAAGATGGAAGAGAGCCCGAACACCGATCAGGTGCAGGAAGCCTACAAGCTCGCAACCAGCCTTGGCATCACCGGCACGCCGTCTTACGTGATCGGCAACGAGACCGTTCCGGGTGCCGTCGGAAAAGAGGCGATCGAGACCAAGGTCGCCAATATTCGCGCCTGCGGCAAGGCCACCTGCTGAGACAGATCCTGCAACACCTTACCCTCCGATCTTAACCCTTCCCCGGTTTTCCGGGGACGGTTTGGCGTGATCACGGCAAAGGGCTTTCCCTGCAGGGGCTCTCGGTCTATAGGAGGCGGTTGAAAGTCGACGGAAGCGTAGATGAGCAAAACCATTTTCGTGCTGAACGGCCCCAATCTCAACATGCTGGGAAAGCGGGAACCCGGGATCTATGGCGGCAAGACGCTCGCCGACATCGAGGCGGAGTGCATCGCCGCCGGTGCCGAGCTCGGCCTTACCATCGACTTCCGCCAGTCCAATCACGAGGGCACCCTTGTGGACTGGCTGCATGAGGCTGCCGACAAGGCCGCCGGCGTCGCCTTCAATGCTGGCGCCTATACGCATACCTCGGTCGCGCTGCATGACGCGATCCGTGCCATCTCGCCGATCCCGGTGATCGAGGTGCATATTTCCAACGTGCATGCACGCGAGGAATTCCGCCACAAATCGATGATAGCGCCCGCGGTAAAGGGCGTCATCTGCGGTTTCGGACCTCATAGCTACATCCTGGCGCTTCAGGCGCTGAAAACAATCACGCAATAACAAGAATACAGGACATCCACCCATGGCTGAAAAGAAGTCGGGCATCGATCAGAAGCTGATCCGCGATCTCGCAAACATCCTCAACGACACGGATCTCACCGAGATCGAAGTGGAGCAGGACGACCTGCGAATCCGCGTCTCGCGCAACGGCACCCCTGTGATGATGCCGCAGCAGATGCAGGGCTACGCCTTCCAGGCGCCGGCCGCACAGGCTGCTGCTCCGGCCGCCGTCGCTGCACCCGCTGCCCCTGCCGCCCGCGACCTCTCCAACGCTGTCACCGCACCGATGGTTGGCACCGTTTACCTGTCGCCGGCTCCGGGCGCGCGCGCCTTCGTTGAAGTCGGCCAGATGGTCAAGGAAGGCCAGACGCTGCTGATCATCGAAGCCATGAAGACCATGAACCAGATCCCCTCGCCCAAGTCCGGCAAGGTCGTCGAGATCGTTATCGATGATGCAAGCCCGGTCGAATACGGCGAGCCTCTCGTGATCATCGAGTGATCCGATGAGCGGTATCTCGAAGATCCTCATCGCCAACCGAGGCGAAATCGCGCTGCGCGTGCTTCGCGCCTGCAAGGAGCTCGGCATTGCGACCGTGGCGGTTCATTCGACCGCCGACGCCAATGCCATGCATGTGCGCCTTGCCGACGAAAGCGTGTGCATCGGCCCGCCGCCGTCGCGCGACAGCTATCTCAACATCCACCAGATCGTCGCGGCCTGCGAAATCACCGGCGCTGACGCCGTGCATCCGGGCTACGGCTTCCTGTCTGAAAACGCCAAGTTCGCGGACATCCTCGACGCGCATGGCATCACCTTCATCGGACCGACGGCGGAGCATATCCGCCTGATGGGCGACAAGATCACCGCGAAGAAGACCGCGGTCGAACTCGGCATCCCGGTCGTTCCGGGCTCGGCCGGCGAAGTGAAGCCGGAAAACGCGCTGGAAATCGCCCGCGAAATCGGCTTCCCCGTTCTGATCAAGGCGACTGCAGGAGGTGGTGGCCGCGGCATGAAGGTGGCCAAGACCGAAGAAGAGCTGGAAGAGGCCGTTTCGACCGCCCGTTCCGAAGCGCTCGCTGCCTTCGGCAACGACGCCGTCTACATGGAAAAGTATCTCGGCAAGCCGCGCCATATCGAAGTGCAGATCGTCGGTGACGGTGCGGGTAACGCCATCCATCTCGGTGAACGCGACTGCTCGCTGCAGCGCCGCCACCAGAAGGTCTGGGAAGAAGCGAATTCCCCTGCCCTCAATGTCGAGCAGCGGATGAAGATCGGTTCGATCTGCGCCGAAGCCATGAAGAAGATGAAGTACCGGGGCGCCGGCACGATCGAATTCCTCTACGAAAACGGCGAGTTCTATTTCATCGAAATGAACACCCGCCTGCAGGTGGAGCATCCGATCACCGAAGCCATTACCGGCATCGACCTCGTGCATGAGCAGATCCGCGTCGCTTCCGGCGCCGGCCTCTCGGTCACGCAGGACGAGATCGTCTTCTCCGGTCATGCCATCGAATGCCGCATCAATGCCGAGGATCCGCGCACCTTCGTGCCGTCGCCCGGCACGATCACGCATTTCCATGCACCGGGTGGTCTCGGCGTTCGCGTCGATTCCGGCGCCTATGCCGGCTACAAGATCCCGCCTTACTATGACAGCCTGATCGGCAAGCTGATCGTGCATGGACGCACCCGCGTCGAATGCATGATGCGTCTGCGCCGCGTACTCGACGAATTCGTCGTCGACGGCATCAAGACGACGCTGCCGCTCTTCCAGGATCTCGTGTCCAACCAGGACATCGCCAATGGCGACTACGACATCCACTGGCTGGAGAAATACCTGGCCGAAACCTCGGCCAAGTAACTGATATGGCTGGGCGACGCAGCAGGGACCGAAGCATTACGCCGGAGCTCCTGCTGCGCGCCTATTCCATCGGGATGTTCCCGATGTCGGATGCCGCCGACGACCCGGAGCTGTTCTGGGTCGAGCCGGAGATCCGGGGGATCATTCCCCTCGACGACTTCCACGTCTCCGCAAGCCTGGCCAAGGCCATCCGCAAACGCCCCTTCGACATCCGCTTCAACACCGCCTTCGACCAGGTGGTGGACAAATGCGCGGAAGCCGCCCCTGACCGCCCGAGCACCTGGATCAACCAGACCATCCGCGAACTCTACGGCGCCCTGCATCGCCTCGGCCATGCGCACAGCGTCGAGGCCTGGGAAAGCGACGAGCTGGTCGGCGGGCTCTATGGGGTGTCGCTGGGCTCGGCGTTTTTCGGCGAGAGCATGTTCTCGCGGCGCACGAACGCGTCGAAGATCTGCCTCGTGCATCTCGTGGAACGCTTAAGAGAACGCGGGTTCACGCTGCTCGACACGCAGTTCACCACCGAGCATCTGAAGACGTTCGGCGCGGTGGATATTCCGAAGGAAGCCTATGGGCTGTTGCTGGATAAGGCGATGGAGAGCGAGACGGTTCGGTTTTGAGAGTGGCGTTTCTGCGTCAAGCCTTCCGTCTCCGCGGCCGCTTAAGCCTCCCCCGAAACAGGCCACGCTTCTCGATCGGCTCGAAGACCGCTTCAGATCCTTCCGGATCCAGGATCTCATTGTCGGCGAGCCAGCGTTCGATGTCGGACATGTCGGGGGTCTCATACGGCTTCAGGGTCTCGACATGCGATCCTGCATTCTGCGCCCGCAGCATCTCGATTGCGGCAATCAGCGAGCCAAATTGATGGATCGCCTGATCGATGGCGTCAGGCGTGGTGCCCAGGTGCTCGGCCAACAGATCATTCCTGAAGCTCACGATCTTCATGGAAAGCTGCTCTGAGCCGCCCGCCTCAAGCGCCACGTCGCATTCCTGGTCGAAGCGCATCGATCGGTTGTTGATGTTGGACGAGCCGACGCGAAGATACTGGTCGTCTGTTATCATCAGCTTGGCGTGCACGTAGATCGGCTGGCCCTTTGCCGTGATCGGGTGATAGACCCTGAACCGTCCGAACTTATCGTGTCGGCGGAGCGATTCGACGAGGCGGGCGCGGGCCGTGTCCATGGCGATCTGGCCCAGCCAGTTGTCCGAGGTGGTCGGATTGATCAGGACGAATTCCGGCCCATCCGGCTCGGCAAGCCTTCGTGCGATCGTTTGCGCCACGGCACGTGAGGCGAAGTACTGGCTCTCGGCATAGACCATGCGTTGGGCGGCGTTGATCATGTCGATCGTGAGATGCTCGATCTCCGTGACGGCGGTCTCGTCCTGATAGGCCGGACTTGTGCGGGCAATGGCGAGATCGACCGTGCCGAAGGAGAAGTGTGAAGCGCTGTCCTCAGGGGTCGGGACCGTCTCCACCAGTGGCACGTCCTTGCCGCCTGCGCGGGTCCACCGTTGGCGGCAGAGTTCGCCGAGCGCATGGGCGGCCGGCCCCGTGAACCGGCTCGATAAATCATGCCAGGGACCATAGGGCTTGCCGTTGGGGCGGCGGCGGTCGGGGTTGTCATCGAGATGCTCTCGCGTGTCCCATCGATCGAGCGTCACGTCGATACCGCCGCAATAGGCAACGGCATCGTCGATCACCAGCATCTTCTGATGATGGGAGCTGCCCAAAGGGTGCTTGCCATCCAGGCGAACGGAGATCTGCCGGTTCCATTTCCAGCGCAGAAGATAGGGAAGGTTGGACGGCCTTGCCCAGCTGGCGAGCGGTGCCGGGCTCCACAGCAGGATCCTGATTTCGAGACCCGGCGTGCGACGCGCAAGCCAGAGGAGGAAGTCCCCCACCCCACGCGGGGCTCCATCATCGACCTTGGGGTGACCAAGCGTGATGGACGCATCGAAATCCCAGCCGACAAAAAAGATCGACCGCTTGGCCGCCATCATCGACGCCCGGACCGAGGCGAAATAGTCATTGGCATCGATGAGGATCGAAAACTCGTCGGCTTTCTCGATGCGCCAGCAGTTCTGGGAAGGCGAGAAGATCGTGGGAAGCGCCATCGGATACTCCAGACACGGGGTCGCCACACTCGGCTAGCGCAACGGGGGCGATACGTCCAGTGTTTAGGGTGGTGGCTACGTGTTGTTGATCGCGCAGTTCACCGCCCATCACTCAAAAAATCATTCGGTTTTTTGTCGGGCTTCAGCGGGGTCTCGATCCCCCCGCGCAACCAAACCCTTCCCCAGTCGTTCCCCCTTCGAACCACCAGATGCGAAGGGAACAGATGATGGCAAAAGATGATGCGACGGTGACGTATGATGGGCCGGCAGGGGGCTGGGGGTCGCTTCGCGGGATCGCCCGGATCATCCGTGAAGAAGGCATCAGCCCTGGCGCCATCGCCACCCTTCTGGAGCAGAACAAGCCGGGTGGCTTTGCCTGTGTCTCCTGCGCCTGGACGAAGGCGGCCGACCACAAACCCGTCGAGTTCTGCGAGAACGGCGCCAAGGCGACGCTTTGGGAGCTGACGGGGCGGAAGGCTGGGCCAGAGGTCTTTGCCCGGCACAGTGTGACGGAGCTCAAGTCCTTCAGCGATTACGATCTCGAGCAGCTCGGCCGGCTGACGCATCCGATGCGCTACGACCGGGCGAGCGATCACTATGTGCCCTGTTCCTGGGATGAGGCCTTTGCCGCGATCGGGCAGGAGCTTCGGGGCATGGATCCGAAGAAGACGGTGTTTTACACCTCCGGGCGGGCGAGCCTGGAGACGGCCTATTGCTGGGCGCTGTTTGCCCGGGCCTATGGCCACAACAATCTGCCCGACAGCTCCAATATGTGCCACGAGACAACATCGGTCACCTTGAAGAAGGTGATCGGCTCGCCCGTTGGCACTGTCGTCCTCGACGATTTCAAGCATTGCGATGCGATCTTCTTCTTTGGCCAGAATACCGGCTCGAACAGCCCACGCTTCCTGCATGACCTGCAAGCGGCGGTGAAGCGCGGCTGTCGGATCGTGACGTTCAACCCCGTGCGCGAGCGCGGGCTCGAGCGCATGATCAGTCCGCAGGATCCAGTGGCGATGGTGAGCGGTCACGCGACCGAACTGTCCTGCCAGTATCACCAGGTGAAACCGGGCGGCGATATCGCCGTGTTGCTCGGGCTTTGCAAACATGTGCTGGCCGCCGATGATGCAGCACAGGCCGACAATCGCCAGGTTATCGACCGCGCGTTCATCGCTGAGCACACGGTGGGCTTCGAGGCGTTCGAGGCGCGCGTGCGGCAGGTCGAGTGGGCCGAGATCGAAGCGGTGTCCGGCCTTAGCCGGGCGGCGATCGAGGCGGCGGGTGCCGTCTATGTCGAGGCGGACAGTACCATCGGCATCTATGGCATGGGGCTCACCCAGCATGTGCACGGCTTCGAGAATATCGCGACCTATATGAACCTGCTGCTGATGAAGGGGAATATCGGCCGCAAGGGCGCCGGTATGTCGCCGGTGCGCGGGCATTCGAATGTGCAGGGGCAGCGCACGGTCGGCATTGCCGAGAAGCCGGAACTGGTGCCGCTCGACCGGCTGGCAGAGATGTTCGATTTCGAGCCACCACGCGAGAAGGGCATGAACACGGTCGAGGCCTGCGAGGGGATTCTCAAGGGCGAGGTGACCGCCTTCATCGGGCTTGGCGGCAACTTCCTGCGGGCGATCCCGGAACAGCGAGCGATGGAGGAGGCCTGGCCGCGCATGCGGCTGACTGTCCAGATCGCCACCAAGCTCAATCGTGGTCATCTCATCAATGGCGAGGTGGCCTATCTCCTGCCCTGCCTCGGGCGGAGCGAAATGGACCTGCTGACCGGCAAGCCGCAGGTCGTATCGATGGAAGACAGCCTGAGCTCAGTTCACGGCTCCGTCGGCAAGCGCAAGCCGGCGAGCGATCAGCTGAAGTCCGAGATCGAGATCGTCAGCCGGATTGCCCAGGCGACGCTGCCGGAAAACCCGAAGATGATGTGGAGCCGCTGGGCACGAGATACCGCGCTGGTGCGGGACCTGATCGAGCAGACCTATCCGGACCAGTTCAAGGACTTCAATGCCCGGATCTTCACGCCGGGTGGCTTCTACCGGGGCAATTCCGCCCGCGAGCGGCAGTGGAAGACGGAGAGCGGCAAGGCGGAGTTCGTCACGCCCGAGATGCTCTCGGCCACCGGTTTCGATGCGGCGCCGGGCCGGATGAGCCTGATCACCATGCGCAGCAACGACCAGTTCAACACGACGATCTATGGCTATAGCGACCGCCTGCGCGGGATCGAGGGCAAGCGCGACGTGCTGCTGATCAGCCCGCGCGAGATCGAGCGCCATGGATTGACGGTCGGGGAACGAGTGACGCTGGTCACCGATGCCGGCGACGGTATCGATCGCCGGGTGGGTGGGCTGGAAGTGCTGCCCTTCGATCTGCCGGATGGCTGCGTCGGCGGCTATTACCCGGAGCTCAATCCGTTAGTCCCTCTCTCCCACCATGACCGCGCTTCGAAGACGCCGGCCTACAAGTCGGTGCCTGTCCGGATCGAACGCGCGGGCTGATCTCGTCCCACCAAAGCGGCGAAATCCGGACCTGACATCAAAAGATGGAACAATGTCGCTCCGTGCGTGTTGCGCCGAAAGGTCGCAAGCGCAGCGGGGGGACAGTGTGCTCGGGGCAAACGACGAATTATACGCCGGACTGGGGTGGCAAGCATGAACCTGAATATCTATTGCGGCCCCGCGCCGTCGCCTGAGACACTGTGGAGCACCTGGAATTTCGATCCGCCGCTGCTCGCCGCCATCGGCGCCATCTTTGCGCTGCTGGTCATTTCCGCCGACAACGGGCGTCAGCGGCTGGCGGCCATAACCGCCCTTGTCGTCATGCTGATCGCCTTCGTGTCACCGCTCTGCGCGCTGGCATCCGCGCTGTTTTCGGCACGGGTGCTGCACCATATCCTGCTCGTCACATTCCTTGCGCCGCTCGTCGTGCTGTCGATCCCGCCACGCTCGCGCGAACGCCAGCGACTGCCGGCGCAGCTCTCGTTCATCGTCCACACCATCCTGATGTGGGTCTGGCATGCGCCGGGTCCCTATCTCTTCGCCCTCTCCTCGCCAGCCGCCTACTGGCTGATGGAGCTGACGCTGATCGGCTCAGCTCTCTGGCTCTGGGCGGATATTCTGTCGCCGCGACGCTCGGCTGGGGCAGCGCTTGCGCTTCTGCTCGGCACCACGATCCAGATGGGCATGCTCGGGGCACTTCTCACGTTTTCGCGCGAGCCCCTCTTTGCCGCGCATATGGATACGACGCATCCCTTCGGGCTTTCGCCACTTGCCGACCAGCAGCTGGCGGGACTTCTGATGTGGGTGCCGGCCGCCCTTCCCTATCTGCTGGCGGCCTTGCTCAGACTGCGCAGCGTCTTTGCAGGGCGAAGCTTCGATAGCGAGGCGCCACGCTGATGATTGCGCTTTTGAAGTTCGTGCATATCGCGGCCATCGCCATCTGGACGGCCGGGCTGATCAGCCTTCCGAGCCTCTATGTGCAGCGGGCGCATGTGACAGGCGATGATGCGCTTTATCGCATGCAGCGCATGACGCGCTTTGCCTTTGTCGCGCTGATCTCGCCGGCGGCCTTCATTGCGGTCGCAAGCGGCATCGGCCTCAGCTTCCTGAGAGATGTGTTCTCACCCTGGTTTTCCTGGAAGTTGGCCTTTGTCGGCCTGCTGTCGATGTTCCACGTCTTTTCGGGGCTGGTGGTCATCCGCTTGTTCAAGGACGGCGAGGTCTATCCGGCCTGGCGCTTCGTGCTGGCGACGGCAAGCTGCTGCGCCGTCGTGCTGGCCATCCTGGTGCTCGTTCTTGCCAAGGAGGCGCCTCAAGTGTCCCTCCCGGCCGTGATGTACGAGCCGGGTGGGCTGAAGCGCCTGCTCGATCCGATCAATCCTTGGGCGACACCATGAGGCCGATACCGTGATCGAAGATCAGCTTGCCGCCATGCCAGCCGGCAATCCCCGTCAGAATGGCTGCCAGAACCGAGAGCAACATGCCATGCGGCAGAACGACGTTTGGATCGATGAGGCGCAGGCCCCAGTTTGCACCGGCAACGGAGATCAGGGTGATGGCCGCAATCGCATGGGCCCAGCTGGCGGCGCGGGCGCGGATGCCGGGCACGAGGAGAAGTTCCGCCGTTCCGACGAGGCCTGCGGCGACACCCGCCCCAAAGGCCGTGCCGGAGGACCAGAGGCCGACGCGCAGCCAGAAGGGGTCCGCCGTGAACCAGTAGAAGACATCGACGGCGAGCGTGCCGAAGACGAGGGCAATCGGGAAATGCACGCTCATCGCATGCAAGGGGTGACCGGCAACCGCGACTGCGGAGGTCTTGTCCTTTTCTTCCAGCTGTTCAATGACGGGATTGGCAGCGTCGGTCTGAGATATTTCGGCCATGGGGGTTCTCCGTTTGCGGGGAAAAGGTCGGTGACCGGTGGAATGTTCCATCGCCTTGCACCGCTCTCTCTGGGGGCGCTGTTTCTCACCTCCTGTTCCGGCGATCTCTCGACGCTTGATCCGGCCGGGCCTTATGCTGGGGCGATCGCCAATCTCTGGTGGATCATGCTTGTCGGGGCCGGATTGATCCTGTCGCTGGTGCTTGTCCTCTTCTGCCTCGTCTTCTTCAAACCCGGCTTCGGTCGCAGTCTCTCGCCCAAGGGCTGGATGATTGCCGGCGGCCTGTTCCTGCCCGTTCCCGTTCTCATCGCGTTGATGACCTATGGCATGGCGCAAGGGGAATATCTGATCGGGGCCTGGCAGAACGAGCCTGTCGTCGCACGCGTCGAGGCGCGCGGCGCGATGTGGCGTTGGGAATTCGGCTATCCTGACATCGGCGCCGATATCGCAACCGACGGGACGCTGCACATCCCGGCCGGCGGTGTGGTCGAGGTTCGGGTCACCAGCGCCGATGTCGTGCACAGCTTCTGGATCCCGAGGCTTGCCGGAAAGATCGATGCCGTGCCCGGACATGAGACCGTCCTGCGCATCCGGGCCGATGTGCCGGGGCGCTATGGCGGGATCTGCGCCGAATATTGCGGCACCGGCCATACCGGCATGCGCTTTGCCGTCGAGGCCCATCCGCCCGAAGTCTACCGCCAACGCCTGACCGCGATTTCCGCAGGAGTGCCCGCACCATGACCGACGCCAGACCCGAGACCGGGTATCAGAAACCAGGTTCGGCGATCCGGCTGCACCATCAGCTGGATGCGATCTGGGGATCGGGGCGCGGATGGCAACGGTTTTCGGCCGTGAACCACAATGTCGTCGGCATGCGATTCATGGTGACGGCGCTTGTGTTCTTCGCCATCGGCGGCGTGCTTGCCATGCTGATCCGGGCGCAGCTCGCCTCGACCAACAGCGCCTTCCTCGATGCCGCCCAATATGCCCAGGTCTTCACGATGCATGGCGTCATCATGATGTTCCTGTTTGCGATCCCCTTCTTCGAAGGGCTGGCGATCTATCTGTTGCCGAAGATGCTCGGCGCACGCGATCTCGCCTTCCCGCGCATGTCCGCCTATGGCTACTGGTGTTATCTCTTCGGCGGATCGTTCCTGGTCGCAGCACTCATCTTCGGCATTGCGCCCGATGGCGGCTGGTTCATGTATACGCCGCTGTCGTCGCGCCCCTATTCGCCGGGGATCAATGCCGATGTCTGGCTGCTCGGCATTACCTTTGTCGAGATCTCGGCGCTGTCTGCGGCCATCGAGATCATGGTGACGATCCTGAAGGTTCGCTCACCCGGCATGTCGCTCACCCGCATGCCGATCTTCGCCTGGTACATGCTGGTGGTGGCGGCGATGATGTTGATCGGCTTTCCGCCGCTCATCCTCGGCTCGATCCTGCTCGAAGTGGAACGGGCCTTCGATCTCCCATTCTTCGACCCGACGCGGGGCGGCGATCCGCTGCTCTGGCAGCATCTGTTCTGGCTGTTCGGCCATCCCGAGGTCTACATCATCTTCCTACCCGCCGCCGGCGCGCTATCGACCATTATCCCGGTCCTGTCGCGCACCCGGCTCGAAGGCTATGGGCTGATCGTGGCTGCGATCGTCGCCATGGCGTTCCTGTCCTTCGGGCTGTGGGTGCACCATATGTATACGGTCGGAATTCCGCATGTGGCGCTCTCCTTCTTCTCGGCGGCAAGCGCGCTGGTCGCCATTCCCACGGGGATCCAGATCTTTGCCTGGCTTGCCACCATGGCGCATGGCAAGCCGCGCTATTCGATCCCGATGCTGCATGTGTTCGGGTTCTTCTTCGTCTTCGTGGCGGGCGGCCTCACCGGCGTCATGCTCGCAATGGTGCCCTTCGACTGGCAGGCGCATGACACGCATTTCGTCGTGGCGCATCTGCATTATGTGCTGGTGGGCGGCTTCGTCTTTCCAATGATGGCGGCGGCTTATTACTGGCTGCCGCATATCACCGGGCGCCAGCCGGTGCAGCATCTGTCGAAGCCCGCCTTCTGGCTGATCTTTATCGGCTTCAACGTTACCTTTTTCATCATGCACCTGACCGGCCTGCGCGGCATGCCGCGACGGGTGTTCGAATATCCGCAGGCGGCCGGGTGGGAGGTGTTGAACTTCATCTCGTCGGTCGGCGGCTTCGTCATGACCATCGGCTTTGCGCTGGTTGCGCTCGACCTGATCATGCTCATTCGCCACGGCCGGCCATTTCGGCGTGACCCCTGGGAGGCCGGCACGCTGGAATGGGCGACACCCACGCCGCCGCCGTCCTATAACTTCGGCTCCCTGCCGCATATCAACCGCCGCGCCGATTCGCTTGAGCCGCGCAGCCTCGGCCCGGAGCTTGCCGCTGGGCGTGGCTATCTCGGCTTCGTGCGTAACGGCTGGATGGAAACGCTCACCGTCGACATGGTGACCGGGCGGCTCGACCATGTCGTGATCCTGCCCCGTCCGACCTATCTGCCGCTCTGGACGGCGATGGCGACGGCCGTCTTCTTCGCGAGCCTGCTAACCAAGCTCTACTGGCTGACCCCTGTTGCCCTCGTCGCGGTCATCATCCTCTTCTTCCTCTGGACGCCGGATACGGGGCTGAAACAGGAGATCGGCCCGCTGGAAGTTGGCCTTGGCGAACGGGCGCTGCATCACCAGGAGGTGGCGCAACCGCCATCGTGGTGGGCTGTCGTCTTTGCGCTCGCGGCGGATGCGACGGCCTATACGTCGCTCATCTTCGGCGCATTTTTCCTCTGGCTTTCCGCCCCGAACTGGCCGCCGCCGGATGCCGACTTTACCTATGTGCTTCCCTCGGTGGTCGCGGGAATGGCGCTGATCACCGCCGCCGTCGCCGGACGGCTTGCAGACGGGACACCTAACCGGACGGTCATAAGCCTCTCGCTGGCGCTTGCAGCCCATCTGACAAGCGTTGCAGCGGTTGCCGTGATCCTGATGTCGATCCCGGCACCGACGGGGCATGCCGCCTCAGCCGCTGCCTTTGCAGTTGCCGCCTATGTGGTGCTGCATTCGGGCATCGGGGCAGTGCTGGCGCTTTATGGACTGTGGCGTTGGCGGGCCGGGTTTATCGGGCCGGCGCGGGTGCTAGACCTCAGGATCGGTCAGCTCTGGCACGACTATACGGCGGTCGCCGGCCTGATGGGGCTCGCCTTCCCCTTCGTGCTGCAAAGCCTGACCGGGATCGGAGGGCAATGAGATGAAGGCACCGGCATTTGTGCTTCTGCTTACAGGCTTTGTGATCTGGGCCGGCGCCTTCCTGTTGCTCTATGCCGCCCAGGCGACCGGCTGCCACCTCGGCTGGCACAGGATCGAAGTCGGACCGATCTCGGCGCTGCGGCTGTTGCTGGCGGCAATGCTCGTTCTGGTGCTGGCGCTGATCGGCGGGCTTCACTGGTACGGGCAGCGAGCGCTCGGTGAACCGCAGACGGATGAGGCGAAACTGCTGATAAAGATTGCGGGCATGCTGCAGGCGGCAGCCCTCGTGTCGACGCTGATCACCTATGGCGGGGTGTTGTGGCTGACCTTGTGTTGAGTTGGGCAATCATCCCCGTCTAGCGGCATCGATCTTCGCCACATCGATCTTGCCCATCTCCATCATCGCTTCGAAGGCGCGCTTCGCCTCCGCGCCGCCGGCGGCCATGGCTTCGGTCAGGGTTCGGGGCGTGATCTGCCAGTTGATGCCCCATTTGTCCTTGCACCAGCCGCAGGCGCTCTCGCTACCACCATTACCGACAATAGCGTTCCAGTAGCGGTCGGTCTCCTCCTGGTCTTCGGTTGAGATCTGGAAGGAGAAGGCTTCCGAGTGCTTGAAGGCGGGGCCGCCGTTCAGCCCCATGCAGGGAATGCCGGCGACCGTGAAGTCGACGGTCAAGACGTCACCGGCTTTGCCCGAGGGATAGTCGCTCGGGGCGCGGTGAACGGCCTTCACCGCTGAGTCGGGGAAGACGGTCGTGTAGAAGCGGGCAGCCTCTTCGGCGTCGCGGTCGTACCAGATGCAGATGGTATTTTTCGGCAATTCCATGGTTTCTCCTCCCAAGAAATTCCTAGTGGTTCCACGCGATGCGATACCAGATGGGGACCCCGTTGCGGACGACTGCAACACCCAGATTGCCGATCAATATACCTGGCTCATAGACTCTCGACCGAGCCAGCCAGAGCTGGTCACCTGGCTGCATACGATCCAGCAGGGTCATCAATTCTTCTTCTGGACTAGGCATGCGGTCCCGCAAATCATTGGGAAGAAGGCCGCCGATCAACTCCATGTGCCAGGCGCGATAGTCCTGCGGCGTCGTCTCCTGCAGGAGCTCAATATCTTCAGCGGTGACGGCACGATCAGTCTGCACTGCAAGACCCTAGCATATGCGCTTTGCTCGGTAGTCTAGCCCACAAGAGACCAGTTCGAAACTGGATGTCTGAGTGCTGATCGCTTGAATGCATTGCCCACGGTGAACGCGAGCCGCGCCCCTCAGAAAGCTACCGCAATCATCCTGCTTATTGCGGGATCGGCGCTCTCATCGTGCAGACGAGACCAGTCGGGAGGTATTCGACGCTCACGTGTCCGTCGAAATCGGCGGCGAAGATCCGCGAAATGAGCTTCGAGCCGAACCCCTCCGTCTTCGGCAGATGGACATGCGGTCCACCGCTTTCCTGCCAGACGAACTGGAAGGCTTCGTCGGGATTGTCCGCCTTGCGATCAACCTTCCAACGAATGTCAATCTTGCCATTGCCATCGGAAAGCGCGCCGTATTTGGTGGCGTTGGTCGCAAGCTCGTGAATGGTGAGCGCCACCGTCAGAGCGTGTTTGGCGGTCAGGTCGAGATCGTGACCGGAGATTGAGAAACGCTGCTCACTCTGAACATGCGGGCGCAGCGCGTTTTCGACCACAGCACGAATTGGTGCATCCTGCAGGGCCTTCGTCGAAATCATGTCATTGGCCTCGGCGAGCGCCTGCAAGCGGCCGGTAAAGGCATCGCGGCGATCGCGGATATCGTCGCCTTTCAGCGTCTGACGAGCGATAGCGCTAACCACGGCGAGCGTGTTTTTGATGCGGTGTTGCAGTTCACCGTTCAATAGCTCCAGACGCTGCCGGGCATCGGTCACGTCGGAGATGTCCTTGGATATCGACAGGATGTGTGAGGGGCTGCCATCGGCGTTAAAGATCGGCGCCACCTGAACATCCCAGAAGCGGCTGTTGCCCTTCACTGTGTTTGCTTCACCCACGAAGCGGGAGGGCTTGCCGGCGATGGCCGCTTCCACGGCCTGCCTGGCGGCGGTGTTGCCATCGCCACTCCAGAAATCCGGCCAGGGGCAGCCCTTGAGCGGCGCGAAATCGTCAACTTCCATGACCCGCTTGCCGCCTTCGCTCATGAACTGCAGGCGGCCCTGGAGATCGAGCACCTTGATGCAGTCACCGCAGCCACTGAGGACCGCTGCAAGAAGCGCGTCGTTGCGTACCAACAGCGGATCAGCCGCCGTCAGTTCGCCTACCATGCTGTCAACGGAACCAGCCGTTGTTGTGGACTGCATCACAGGGTCAGTCATTTCTCATATCAGCCCAATTGAGACAGAAAATCTCTGCCGGAATCCTTGCTATCAAAAACGACAAGTAGCAACCCAGAAACGTCACTCCGGGGCACGTGAAGTGCTCCGTCAGTTCACGGTCAGGTCTGCCGTTTCGCCGAAGGCGATGATCAGCTTGGGGCTGGTCATGTCGCCGCTCTCCTCATCGACCTGGATGGAATAGGCGGCGACGCCGAGGTGGCGGGCGGACATGGCGGTGGCGATCTTTTCCGCCGAGGCGGCGCTGGAGGCCTGCCGCATCTCGCCGGGCACGATGTTGCCGCGGTTCTTCTTGAACGGCAGAACGATAAATTTTTCGGAGAGAGACATCGGAGAACTCCTGTTCGTTCGCTTCTTGTTCTCCCTATTGGGGAGGAAGTCAACCACGAAGCGTCTTGCAGTTGAGGCGCCGGCAGGGAGCCGCTGTCGTTTATCCGAGAACGCTTCATCTCCGGTCACAGACCGGTCGAAGGGCGGATTGCGGGAAAAACAGGTGCTGCGCCCGGCGGTCCGGGATCGCGGCTATCGCGTCTGGCTTGACCGACCTTGATGGCTTCAGAAGAGGCCGACGCCCGGAGGTGGGGTCACAGGGGTCGTCGGTGGCGGCAGCGGCTGGCCTTCAGGGACCAGATCGTCCTGCTGCAGGATGTCAGCCTCCGGCGGCGGACCGCCGATCACCTCGTTGGGGACTTCCACCGGCGCATCAAGCGGCGGCAAAGCCGTCTGGTTGGGATCTCCGCCCCGGACAGTCGCGAGAGACGGGTCGGTGGCAGGCTGTGTCGGATCGGTGGTCGTTGCCGGCGCTGTTGCCGAAGCCGGCTTGGCGGGCTCAGGAGCCGGCTTTGCCACGGCCTCGACGCCCGGCGGCGGCGGAACCTCCGACGTCGTCTTGCAGCCGGTCAGCCAGACGTCATAGATCGGGTGTTCGACAGCGTTAAGTGCCGGGCTATCTGCAAACATCCAGCCGGAGAAGATGCGGCGGATCTTGCGGTCGAGCGTGATCTCGTCGACCTCGATGAAGGCGTCGATCTTCTGGGCTTCGCTTTCGTCACGCGAATAGCAGATCTTCGGCGTCACCTGAAGGGCGCCGAACTGCACGGTTTCGTTGACATAGACGTCGAAGGTGGTGATGCGGCCGGTGATCTTGTCGATGCCGGCGAATTCGGCGACGGGATTCTCGAGGCGGGCGGCATCGGCCTTGCCGGCCAAGCCGACTGATGCTGCGGCGGCAAGTCCGATAACCGGAACGGCCCATGCCCATGCACTCAATTTCATCGTCACGCTCGCTTTCGTGGATCCACTGGCCCAAATCGACCGGAAGCCAGATACAAGAAGGGCCTCGTTCAAGAGGCCCTAATGCCGGATTATGGCCAAATCGGGTATCAGCCGCCCGGCGTCCATGCGTCGTAGTCCCCGGTGACGCGCGGACGCTCGCCGGTGGCGGAGATGGAACCCTGCGGACGGTAAGCGGCAGCCGTGCCAGTCGGGTTCGGGCGATGCGCCTTTTCCCACTCGCGCGGCTTGTAGTCTTCCTTCGACGGCGGGGTGTCGGTACGATAATGCATCCAGCCGTGCCAGCCGGAGGCAATCTTCGAGGCTTCGGCATAACCGTTGTAAATGACCCAGCGCTTCGGCTGGCCCCAGCTCGTCATCGGGCCTTCATAGTAGACATTGCCAAACTCGTCTTCGCCGACGCGTTTGCCATGACGCCAGGTGAAGAAGCGGGTCCCCATGGTCTGACCGTTCCACCAGGTGAAGATCTGCAAGAGAAGCTGCTTCATCGTGTATCCTTGGGCAATTACCGCAGGCCGCAGGACGGCCTTGTCGATCCTGTCTCGCTTATGCCGCCTCACTCTCGGCTTGTCCAGTGATTCCCCGTCGCACCCCCTTCATTTCAGCTTCAACTTGAAGCCGATATGGGAGGGCTTGAAGCCGAGCCGCTCATAGAAGCGGTGAGCGTCCGTTCGCACCGCATTCGAGGTGAGCTGTACGAGACGCATGCCGTCGGCACGGGCCTTGTCGATGGCGAAAGTGATCATGACCGCCCCAATGCCCCTGCCCCGCATGTCGGCCCGTGTCTGCACGGCCTCGATGATCAGAGAGGACGCGCCGCGCGCCGTCATGGTGGTGGTGACCATGGTCTGGAAGGTGCCGACGACTTCGCCGTCAAGGTCCGCGACATAGAGCGTTTCATTCGGGGACGCCGCGATCCTGCGGAAGGCGGCACTGTAGTCGGGCAGCGCCTGTGGATCGGTGGTATCGCCATGGCCGCCGAGCGGGTCATCGGCGAAGAGGGCGATGATCGCCTCCAGATCATTCTCGGTGGCTTCCCGGATCGTCGCTGTTTGCACTTGCATGCCTACCCTGTCCTTGCGCTAGTTAGGCTTTCCATAGCGATCCCGGGGGACTTCTTGATGACAGGCATGCGACGACTGGTGACAATTCTGTGCGTAACCCTTTCTGCCATGGCGGCCGAAGCTCAGGAGGGCGGACGCAAGGCGATTGCCTATGTGCAGGCGCCGGAAATGAGCTCGGGGCTCTGCGCGGAAAAGGATGCGGCCAGCGCCATCGAATGCGCCGTCAAGCAGTGCATCGAGGGCGGCGGGACTGTCGAGGCCTGCGAGGTGAATGCGGTCTGTTCTCCCGGCAACTGGAGCGTCGATATCTTCATGATGGCCGATGGCGGGCCGCACTGGCACCAGTTCTCTTGCGGCTGGCAGACGAAGGAACTCGCCATCAAGGCCGCCGACCTCGCCTGCAGCAATGCCAAGGAAGACGGTCTCATCGAATGCACGGCCGTGCAGCTGATCGACGAAGACGGCAAGGTGACGGAACCGCCCTTCAACTGAGCGAAAGGCAGACAACAAAAAAGCCGCTCACTTGAGCGGCTTTTCCATGATCACAGCCTCGATCCCGCTATCGGGACCGCCGCAATTCTTGGTCCGATCGACCTCGACGAAATCATGCGCCTCATAGAAGGCGATCGCGCCGGCATTCTGGGGCTCGACTTCCAACCGCAGGATCTCGGCATCGGGAAAGCAGGTCTCGATTTCGGCGAAGAGATCTCGACCAATGCCCTGGCGCTGGTGATCGGGATGGACATAGAGCTGGTGCAGGATCGCGGTCTTGGTCAGCTTTTCCGACACGGCCGCGAAGGCCATGCCGCCGATCCGCTTGCCGTCGTCGGCGACGAGATATTCGCCGCCTTTGACGTGAATGCGCCGCTTGATCTCGGCCGGCGAATGCCAGGCCGCGATCAGCTCGGCGACCTTGGCCGGTCCGTAGAACCGATCATAGGTCGCGTGGAAACTCTGCGTCAGCAGGGCGCGGAGCGGTTCGACATCCCGGTCGTTGGCCGTGCGGACGAAGAACACCGATCTTACTCCTCGACGATGCCGAGCTTGGCCTTGACGAGTGCCTGCACGGCCTGCGGATTGGCCTTGCCGCCGGTCGACTTCATCACCTGGCCGACGAACCAGCCGGCAAGCGTCGGCTTGGCCAGCACCTTGGCGACCTGGTCAGGGTTGGCAGCGATGATCTCGTCGACGGCCTTTTCGATGGCACCGGTGTCGGTCACCTGCTTCATGCCGCGGGTCTCGACGATTTCCGCCGGGTCACCACCCTCGTTGAAGACGATCTCAAAGAGATCCTTGGCGATCTTGCCGGAGATGGTCTCGGCCTTGATCAGGTCGATGATGCCGCCGAGCTGGGCGGGCGAAACTGGAGTCTCTTCAATGGCTTTGCCAGCTTTGTTCAAGGCGCCCAGCAAGTCGTTGATGACCCAGTTGGCGGCCGTCTTGCCGTCGCGGCCTTCGGCCACGGCTTCGAAGTAATCGGCAATCGCCTTTTCCGACACGAGCACCGAGGCGTCGTAGACGGAGAGACCGAGTTCGGCAACAAAACGGGCCTTCTTGTCGTCCGGCAGTTCCGGCAGGTCCTTCTTCATCGCCTCGATGAAGGCGTCGTCGAATTCGAGCGGCAGCAGGTCCGGATCGGGGAAGTAGCGATAGTCATGCGCATCTTCCTTCGAGCGCATCGAGCGGGTCTCGCCCTTGCCCGGGTCGAAGAGGCGGGTTTCCTGGTCGATCGTGCCGCCATCCTCGATGATCGCGATCTGACGACGGGCTTCGTATTCGATGGCCTGGCCGATGAAGCGGATCGAGTTGACGTTCTTGATCTCGCAGCGCGTGCCGAATTCGCCGCCCGGCTTGCGCACGGAGACGTTGACGTCGGCGCGCATCGAGCCTTCGTCCATGTTGCCGTCGCAGGTGCCGAGGTAACGCACGATCGAGCGCAGCTTGGTCATGTAGGCCTTGGCTTCATCCGACGAGCGCATGTCGGGCTTCGACACGATTTCCATCAGGGCGACGCCGGAACGGTTCAGGTCGACATAGGACATGGTCGGATGCTGGTCGTGCATCGACTTGCCGGCATCCTGTTCCAGATGCAGGCGCTCGATGCCGATCTCGATATCCTCGAAGTTGCCCTGACGGTCGGGGCCAAGCGAGATGATGATCTTGCCCTCGCCGACGATCGGATCCTTGAACTGCGAGATCTGGTAGCCCTGCGGCAGGTCCGGATAGAAGTAGTTCTTGCGGTCGAAGATCGAACGCTTGTTGATCTGCGCCTTCAGGCCGAGACCGGTGCGCACGGCCTGGGCCACGCATTCCTCGTTGATGACGGGCAGCATGCCGGGCATGGCGGCATCGACGAGCGAGACGTTGGAATTGGGCGCATTGCCGAAGACGGTCGAGGCGCCGGAAAACAGCTTGGAATTCGACATCACCTGGGCATGGACTTCCATGCCGATGATGACTTCCCAATCACCGGTGGCACCGGGGATGAAGCGTTTCGGATCGGGCGTGCGGGTGTCTACCAGGGTCATCGGATGCTCGTGTCATGCGTGGACGTGTTGTCTCGTGAGGTAGAGCAATTGGGCCGAAGGTGCAAGGCTGGAGAGGCCGCAACAGCCTGCGTTTCAGGACTGGGCCAAGCGAAGCCGAACTTTAAGTCTTCACGGGCTAGGAAGGATCATGTCTGTCACCATGCTCCCCTTGCCGGCCTTGCTGGGCATCCTCTTCATTGTCTGGAACTTGGGCGTGCTCTGCCTCTTCGGTCTCGACAAGCGTGCAGCGATCCGTGGCCTCTGGCGGGTGCCCGAGCGACGGCTTGTGATCGCGATCATTCTCTTCGGGGCGCTCGGCGCCTTCATCGGTCAGCGGTTATTTCGTCACAAAACGCGCAAGGCACCGTTCAACTGGCTGGTCCCGGCGATGCTTGCGATCCAGATCGTCGCGTTGGCAGCGCTCGGCCTGATGCGCTAATCTCAGAATTCCTGGCCGTAGCCGGTGCCGCCTTCGTCCGACAGCAACTTCGAAAGACCGACCGATTGCACATCCCGGTCGAGCTTCGGATTGTAGCTGACAGTCAGCCAGTTCACCGAATAGCCGCGCTTCTCGAAGAATTTCAGCGCATCGCCGTTCATGGCGTGCGTATGAAGCCGGGCAACGGAAAAGCCTTGCGCCTTCATGCCCTCTTCCACCGCAGCCAGGAGTGCAGTGCCGAGCCCCCGACCCTCGAAATCCGGATCGATCCAGAAGTCGGTGATCGTTTCGTCCATGTCCTCGCGGGCGGCCCAGCCCGCGGGGATGCCTGATGCCTCGACGATCGTGATGGTGATCCAGCCCTCTTCCGCGAAGCGCGCAAAGGCATCGCGGGCGTTGGCGGCCATTTCGGCTGCCTCGCCGACCGAGGCCATCGCCTTGCGCCAGGCGCGCATGCCGATCTCCGTCAGGAGCCCTGCATCACCCTCTCGAGCCTTGCGGATCGTGACCATCCTCACCTCTTCGTTGTGACCAGTAAAACACCAGTGATGATTCTTGACCAGAGTGTGTGTCCTCAACGCAATGGACGCGAAAGTCGGCGCTATGCTATCTGCATTCCGTCTACAGGAGTTTTGATGTTCGGTTTGTCCGAGTCCCGGTAAAGGCCCTGCCCCGCCCCTTTCGGAGCGAACGGCCAGGGCCAGAAAACGAAGCCCCGACGCCACACGGCGCCGGACACGTTTTCATGCGCGCTTTTCAGCGCGCTTCTCCGGACATCACACCATGGACATTTCACGCACGGATCAGCGTATCCTTCATCTCATGGCTCAGGGCGGATGGATCGAACTCCACCGCGATGACAGACGCAAGATCGAGAAGGCCTTGTGCTTCTCCCGCGACGGCTGGCTCTATCCCGGCTTCGACACCGAACTGTTCAGGCGGCTGAAACGCCTGAAGGCGATCAGCTCGAAACAGGGCAAGCCTTATCGGATCACCGAACGGGGCTTGAGGCTTGTCAGGGCTGAGCTGGATAACAGGTGAGCGTAGTCGCCAGCACTGCTTGTTGCGGTGCTGGCGTCTCTTTCACTCAGTTGGCCCGGGTGCAAACATGCGCTATGCTGCAGGGATGATTGGGCCAAAATCGAAACCTTCGGATGAATTAGACTTCGCGCCCCCGTCTGCGGACGCGTCTGCGAAGGAATATGAAGCCTGGAAACTCGAGAAAGTTACCAAGGCGCTCAAACAGTGCAAGGATCGTGAGGCCATGATCCCGGCTGCTGAGGTTTGGGAGAGCTTTGGCTTTGAACGTTAAGTTCTCACCACAAGCTAAAGCAGATCCTATCGCCATTCATGCGTATATCGTCGACCGAGACGCTTTGGCCGCAACAAGGATCCTGTCGCGGCTGCGGCAGGTGACAGAAACACTCAGAGAGCTTTCAGAACACCTGCTGCATCTTCACCTTGTCCACCATCATGCCCATGGATGGGGAATGCTGCATGCCGCGCCAGACGATGGAAAATCCTAAGTCCTTGTAGAGCCGGATGGCGCTTTCGTTTGCGGCGTGGGTATCGATCCGCGCCCGCTTCAGGCCTTCGGCGCGCATCTCGCGCAGCGTCGCCGAGACAAGGGCGGAACCGATGCCGAGGCCCTGATGGGCGGGGCTGACCCAGAGATCGGAGATATAGTCCCGCGCGCCTTCGCGGGCGGTCCAGCCGGCGATCTCGCCACCGAGTTCGCCGATCGTGATCAGGCTGAAACGATCCTGGGCAAAGCGGCGGAAGCTCAGGCGAATGCGGACCATCATGTCGACGCCATAGGCGTTCAACACCGGATTGGCCGCCCATGCCTCGAAACCGACACGGCCGACGCTGTCTGCATCGGCCGCGGTCATGTCCCTGATGACGAAGTCCTTTACCACCACTTGGCCGGCGTGAACTTGCCGGCTGCCTGTTCGATGACATGGGCGGTCTTGAAGAGGGTTTCCTCCTCGAAGGGCTTGCCGATGACCTGAAGGCCGAGCGGCAGGCCCTTGCTGTCGAGGCCGGCGGGAACGGAGATACCCGGCAGGCCCGCCATGTTCAGCGTGATGCTGAAAACGTCCTGCTGATACATCTTGACCGGATCGGCCGCGAGTTCCTTGTCGCCGATGGCGAAGGCAGACGACGGCGTGATCGGCGTCAGGATCGCGTCGACGCCGGCTTCAAAGGCGAGTTCGAAGTCGCGCTTGATCAGCGTGCGGACCTTCTGGGCCTTGAGGTAGTAGGCGTCGTAATAACCGGCCGACAGCACATAGGTGCCGATCATGATGCGGCGCTGCACTTCCTTGCCGAAGCCGGCAGCGCGGGTCTTTTCGTACATGTCGGCAATGTCCTTGCCGTCAACGCGCAGGCCGTAGCGGACGCCGTCGTAACGGGCGAGGTTCGACGAGGCTTCGGCAGGTGCTACGATGTAATAGGCCGGAAGGGCGTATTTGGTGTGCGGCAGGGAGATGTCGACAATCTCGGCACCGGCTTCCTTCAGCCAGGCGATGCCCTGTTGCCAGAGCGCCAGGATCTCTTCCGACATGCCGTCAATGCGGTATTCGCGGGGGATGCCGATTTTCATGCCCTTCACGGAGCCGCCGATGGCCTTTTCATAGTCCGGCACGGGTAGGTCGACGGAAGTCGTGTCCTTCGCATCGGTGCTCGCCATGGACTTCAGCAGGATCGCGGCATCGCGCACGTCACGGGCGATCGGACCGGCCTGGTCGAGCGACGAGGCGAAGGCGACGATGCCCCAGCGCGAGCAGCGGCCATAGGTCGGCTTGATGCCGACGGTGCCGGTGAAGGCGGCCGGCTGACGGATCGAGCCGCCGGTGTCGGTTGCGGTCGCACCTGCGCAGAGATGGGCGGCGACGGCAGCGGCCGAACCACCGGACGAGCCGCCCGGAACCAGCTTGTCGTCGGAGCCCGTCGCTTTCCACGGGTTCACGGCCGGGCCGTAATAGGAGCTCTCGTTGGACGAGCCCATGGCGAATTCGTCCATGTTGAGCTTGCCGAGCATGACGGCGCCGGCGTCCCACAGATTGGTGGTGACGGTCGATTCATATTCCGGCTTGAAGCCGTCGAGGATGTGGCTGCAGGCCTGGGTGTGCACGCCCTTGGTGGCGAAGAGATCCTTGACGCCGAGCGGAATGCCTTCCAGCACGCCGGCCTTGCCGTCGGCGATGCGCGCGTCTGACGCCTTTGCCATGTCGCGGGCGGTCTCCGGGGTGACCGCCACATAAGCGTTCAGCGCGCCATTCGCTGCATCGATCGCGGAGAGATAGGCATCCGTCAGTTCGACGGCCTTGATCTCCTTTGCGGCGAGTTTCGCGCGGGCTTCGGCGATGGTGAGGCTGGTCAGTTCGCTCATGGTCGTTTCACTTCAGACTGTCTTCGCCCATAGGGGCGGGAAATTCGGGAGGCTGGCTCAGGGGGCTGAGGTCGGTCTTATTCGACGACCTTCGGCACCTGGAAGAAATTGCGGTCGGTGGCAGGCGCATTGGCGACAATGGCATCGGCCTTGTTGCCGTCGGTGACCACGTCTGCGCGCTTCTTCATCGCCATGGGCGTAACCGATGTCATCGGCTCGACGCCCGTGACGTCCACTTCGTCCAGTTGCTCGACGAAGCCCAGAATGCCATTCAGCTCTCCGGTCATGCGCGCGGCATCCTCCTCACTCACAGCGAGGCGGGCAAGGCGGGCGACGCGCTTGACGGTGGCGAGGTCAACAGACATGGCATTCTCCGGATAAGCTGTTTTCTTCGCTATAATGGCCGTCAAGCGCTGAGGCAACGGGGTTTGTCAGACGTCGACGGCGGAGCCTGCCTGCGGGGCGACGACGCGGGTGCGGGTTCCGTCCATGCCGGCGACGAATTTTTCCGGCGTCTGGTCGATGATCGGGAAGGATCCGTAGTGGCAGGGGATCGCCGTCTTGAAGTCGAAGAAGCGCTGGCAGGCGAGTGCCGCGACCGCACCACCCATGGTGAAGCGGTCACCGATCGGAACGAGACCGACATCCGGCTGATGCAGTTCGTTGATCAGTTTCATGTCGGAGAAGATGTCGGTGTCGCCCATGTGCAGCACCGAGGCTTCGGCCTCGAAATGCATCATCAGGCCGTTTGCATTGCCGAGCGCGTGGGAGACGCCATCTTCGGTCACTTGCGCGGATGAATGCAGCGCATTGGTGAAGGTGACCGTGAAGCCTTCGAAATGGATCGTTCCGCCGGTATTGCCCATTTCCAACTTGTCGACACCCTTGGTGCCGAGCCAGGCGGCAAGATCGGCATTGGCCAGAACCGTGGCGCCGGTTTCCTTGGCGAGCTGGACCGTGTCGCCCACATGGTCGCCATGACCGTGGGTCAGCAGGATATGGGTGATCCCCTTGGTCATGTCCTTCCGGTCGAGACCGGCAAAGCCCGGATTGTGGGTCAGGAAGGGGTCGATGAGGATCGAGGCCTTGGCCGAGTCGAGGCGGAAAGCGGCGTGGCCGAGCCAGGTGATTTTCATGATGTCAGTCTCCGGTCTTGAAATGTCGGTCGGAATATATGGCAAGCCGGGCCTTCGGCAACGGGGCGTCGAGTTGCCTCGCCGGTCCGGACGGTTTAAGCGACGAGCATGACAGCCGTAGCGCTGAGTGCAAGAAAGGAACGACCATGGCCGATGACGACTACGTGTATGACGAGGCGACCGGCGAATGGCGTCCTGCATCCGAACTTGCCGCAGCGGCTGCGGCCAAGCCCACTGCCCGCGACGCGTCCGGAACCGAGCTTGCTGATGGCGATTCGGTGGTCCTGATCAAGGACCTCAAGGTCAAAGGTGCCGGCCAGACGCTGAAGCAAGGCACAGTCATCCGCTCGATCCGGCTGACGGATGATCCCGAGGAAATCGACTGCCGCTTCGACGGGATCAAGGGCCTCGTGCTCAGAACCGAATTCGTGCGCAAGCGCTAAAAAAATAGGACGGGCCTGCATGGCAACGCTGACGATCGAGGAACTGGCAGCACAGTTGAAACCCGGTGAGGCAATTGCCGGGCTCGACCTCGGCACGAAGACGATCGGCCTATCTGCCTCCGATCTCGGCCGGCGCTTTGCCACCCCTCGCCCCGTTATCAAGCGTGTGAAGTTCACGCAGGATGCCGAGGTGCTTCTCACCTTTGCTGCTAAAGAAAAGATTGTCGCTTTCGTGATTGGGCTGCCGGTCAACATGGACGGCTCATCAGGGCCGCGTGTGCAGGCGACGCGGGCCTTCGTGCGCTCGATGTCGGAAAAGACCGATATCCCCTTCGTCTATTGGGACGAGCGGCTGTCGACGGTGGCGGCCGAACGGGCGCTGCTGGAAATGGACGTGTCACGTGCCAAACGCAGCGAACGGATTGATTCCGCCGCTGCGAGCTTCATCCTTCAGGGCGCGCTGGACAGGCTTTCGGGACTTGCCCGCACTTCGGACAGTGCTGCCGACTTTTCCTGACGGGCAATCCACCAGGCCTTGATCTGCTTGCGGCGGCGGAAGCCAATGATCGCAAACAGGATCAGGCTGTCGACGATGATCGCGCGCAGCACGAGCGGCGGGATTGTTTCGGGCGCGATGCCGAGCACGTTTCCATAGATCTGGAAGACGAGATCATGGGCGTCGCGCGTCAGCATGAAGATGCCGAAGCTCATGTCGTAGTAGGACAGACCGTACCAGGCGCCCAAGATCGTGATGGGCAAAGCCCACAAGAGCAGAAGTGTCTTCATGCCGTTTCCGCCTTTTGATCGAACGACAAATCATTTGCCGCCGGCCAGCTTTCCACCAGCCATTTCAGTGACGCCATCGCCGTCAGCACGGTCGCAGGGACGGCGATATCGAGCGCCAACCCCGAGAAAAACACCATCATCATGATGGTCGCCACCGGCCGTGCACAAACAGCGTCCGTCACCACTGTACCCTTTAACGTCTGTCCCGCCCAAAAGGTGGCCCGTTCGGCGTCACGACGCAACGTAAACCCTTTGTTAAGGTTAACAGCGCCTGTGGATGAGCAGTTTCAGCCACTTGGCTGAAAATGTCGCCGGGACACGAATTTCGATTGAATGCAGGGTTTTCCGGGTCTACCCCTCCCCTGCCCGCCATCCTGGACCCGCCATGCTGATCATCTTCGAAAGCATCCTGCCGATCTTCCTGCTCGTGATTCTCGGCGTGGTGCTGAAGCGCACGTCACTGATCAATGAGAGCTTCTGGGGCGGGCTCGAGCAGTTCGGCTATTTCGTCCTCTTCCCGGCCTTGCTGTTTCAGACGCTGTCATCAGCTGACTTCTCGGCCTTGGACAGTGGTAGCGTGGGTCTTGTGTCCCTGCTCGCTGTTGCCGTGATGACGGGTCTCGTGCTGGCACTCTGGCCGCTTCTCAAGCGGAGCGGCATGGGCGGGCCTGCCTATACATCCGTCTTCCAGACCTCGACGCGCTGGAACGGTTTCATGGCGCTCGCCATCGCGGAAAAGCTTACCGGTGCGACAGGTCTGACGGTGATCGCGGTGATCATGGCCTCCATCATCGTGCCGCTCAACCTGATCAATGTCGGCATCATGGTCTGGTTTTCCGGCGAAAGCCGCAATCTCAAGACCTTCATCGTGCGAATCGTCACCAACCCGATCATCATCGGTGCGGCACTCGGGGTTGCGGTGAACCTTGCTGGGCTGACTGTCTATGCGCCGCTGATGACGGCTGTTGACCTCGTCGCCAGCGCCTCGCTGGGCTTGGGTCTTGTGACCGTCGGTGCCGGGCTCAGGATCGCCGACGCGCTGAAGCCGCAGCCAAGCGTATTGCTCACGCTGCTGCTCAAGCTGATCGTGTTTCCGGTGGTCGCAGTGGCGCTTGCCCTTGCCTTCGGGCTCTCAGGCGAGATCGTCGTGATGATCGCGCTGGGTGCAGCCGTCCCCACCGCGATGAACGGCTATGTTCTGGCCAAGCAGATGGGTGGTGATGCAGATCTCTATGCGGCAGCGGCCACCGTGCAGACGGTCGCTGCCTTCTTCACGATCCCTGTCATCCTCTATTTCGCCGCTCAGGTGGCGGGCGGATAGAGCAGATCCAGCACGTATCGGGAATCGAAGCGCGCATCGAGCACGCCATAGGTATGGCGCCAGCCACCCGCCAGGCGTGATTCGAGGAAGGCATCGGCGATCTTGCCGGCGCCCAGGCGATAAAGCTCGGCGGCACCGGCCGCGAGCGCCAGTTGCTCGATCAGCAGACGGCCGGCGGCTTCGTCGCGTTCGGCAAGCGCTGTTGCGGCCCGCAGCACTTCCACGGTCTTCTTGCCGGAGGGACCGAGATCCCGCTCGAGGCCGGCGAAGAGCGTTTCGAAGAGATCCTTGCCGCGGCTGAGTACGCGCAAGACATCCAGCGCCATGACATTGCCGGAGCCCTCCCAGATCGCATTGACCGGGGCTTCGCGATAGTGCCTCGCAATCGGGCGTTCCTCGACATAGCCGCTGCCGCCGATGCACTCCATCGCCTCATAGATGAGGCCGGGCGCGATCTTGCAGATCCAGTATTTGGCGACTGGCGTCATGACGCGGGCGTAAGCTGCATCGACCGGGTTTTCACGCGCCTTGTCGAAGCTGTCGGCCAAGCGGAAGGCAAGTGCGGTGGCTGCTGCAACGTCGAGTGCCATATCGGCCAGGACACGCGTCATCATCGGTTGGTCAATGAGGTTCTTGCCGAACACGGCGCGGCCGCGCACGTGATGCACGGCTTCTGCCATCGAGGCACGCATCATGCCGGCAGAGGAAAGCGCGCAGTCGAGGCGTGTCAGCGTCACCATGTCGAGGATGGTGCGCACGCCATCACCCGGCGTGCCGAGGAGGAAGCCAAAGGTCTCGGAGAACTCGACTTCGGACGAGGCGTTCGAGCGGTTGCCGAGCTTGTCCTTCAGGCGCTGGAATTCCAGCCCGTTGGCGGAACCGTCTTCCAGGAGGCGCGGTACGAGGAAGCAGCCCATGCCGTCCTTGGTCTGGGCGAGCATGACGAAGGCATCGCTCATCGGGGCGGACATGAACCACTTGTGGCCAGCAAGGCGGTAGATGCCCTCGCCGACCCGTTCGCCGGTCGTGGTATTGGCGCGCACATCCGTGCCGCCCTGCTTTTCGGTCATGCCCATGCCGATAGTGACGGCGCTCTTCTGCATCGGCGGCTTGTTGCTGCTGTCGTATTTGCGCGACAGGATGCGCGGCGTCCATTCCTTCTGGACAGCCGGCGACGCGACAAGGGCTGCGACCGAAGCGCTGGTCATGGTGAGCGGGCAGAGATGACCCGATTCGAGCTGGGCCGTCAGAAAGAAGCGGACGGCGCGGGCCTTGTGCTCATGGCCACGGGCTTCCGGTGCATTTTCCCAGACGGAGGAGTGCAGGCCCGAGGCCATCGAGCGGCGCATCAGGGCATGCCAGGCGGGATGAAATTCGACGACGTCGAGGCGTTCGCCGCGCACGCCATGGGTTCGAAGCTGCGGCGGGCTGGCATTTGCCATGCGCGCCAGTTCCTGCGCTTCCGGCGAGGTCACATATTTGCCGATGACGTCATATTCCTCGCGCAGCGGGCGCGACAGCGAGGATGTCAGATCGACGAGCAGCGGATCGGACCGGTAGGCATTGACGCCGGACCAAGGCGTGGGCTGGTTCAGCGCTGCGAGTTTTTCTTCCGTCCGGTTCATCAATCCTGCCGATCTCATGAGAAGGCGCGCGCTGGGCCGCCAACGCTTCGCCTTCGTAGTGTCCAATGCGGTCGAAGCATCCAGGGCGCTGACAACGCCGGTGTTCCCTACCTTCTCTTCGCTCCTATTACATGGGGACCGTGCGTCAATCCACCTAGCATGTGCTTGCCCGGCCCGATCCCACACTTTATAGACCGCGTGACATCTCAGGAGGACGTCCATGGTCTTCTTTCCCCATCGCCATCTCATCGGCATCAAGGGCCTTACCGAACAGGACATCACGTTCCTTCTCGACAAGGCAGACGAAGCCGTCAAAATCAGCCGCCAGCGCGAGAAGAAGACTTCGACGCTGAGGGGCCTTACCCAGATCAACCTCTTCTTCGAAGCCTCGACGCGGACACAAGCCTCGTTCGAGCTCGCAGGCAAACGCCTTGGCGCCGACGTGATGAACATGTCGGTCGGCAACTCGTCTGTCAAAAAGGGCGAAACGCTGATCGACACGGCCATGACGCTGAACGCCATGCGGCCGGATGTGCTCGTGGTGCGCCACTCCTCGGCGGGGGCTGCCGCGCTGCTCGCCCAGAAGGTCGCCTGCTCGGTGGTCAATGCCGGTGACGGCCAGCATGAGCATCCGACCCAGGCGCTGCTCGATGCGCTCACCATCCGGCGCGCCAAGGGCAAGCTATCGCGCATCATCGTCGCGATCTGCGGCGATGTGCTGCATTCGCGCGTCGCTCGGTCCAACATCCTGCTGCTCAACGCCATGGGCGCCCGCGTCCGCGTCGTCGCCCCTGCGACGCTGCTGCCGGCCGGCATTGCTGACATGGGCTGCGAAGTCTTTCATGACATGAAGGAAGGGCTCAAGGACGCTGACGTCGTCATGATGCTGCGTCTCCAGCGCGAGCGCATGTCCGGCTCCTTCGTGCCGTCGGTGCGCGAGTACTTCCACTTCTACGGCCTCGATGCTGAAAAGCTGAAGGTCGCCAAGGAGGATGCACTCGTCATGCATCCGGGACCGATGAACCGCGGCGTGGAGATTGCTTCGGAAGTCGCCGACGGTCCGCAGAGTGTCATCGAGAGCCAGGTCGAGATGGGGGTCGCGGTTCGCATGGCCGTCATGGAGACGCTGCTGGTCTCGCAGAACCAAGGACCGCGTTCGGAGGGAATGGGCGCATGAGCAAGCCTCTCGTTCTCAAGAATGTCCGGATCGTCGATCCCTCGCGCACGCTCGATGAAGTCGGCACCATCATCGTCGGCCATGACGGGCTGATCCTCGCCTCGGGTGCCGATGCGCAGAACCAGGGCGCACCCGAGGGCGCCGAAATCCGTGATGCCAGAGGCCTCACCGCCGTTCCGGGTCTCGTCGATGCCCGCGTCTTCGTCGGCGAGCCGGGTTCCGAACATCGCGAGACGATCGCGTCGGCGAGCCGTGCGGCAGCGGCCGGCGGCATCACATCGTTCATCATGATGCCGGAGACTGACCCTGTCATCGACGACATCGCGCTCGTCGAGTTCGTCAAGAAGACGGCACGCGATACGGCCAGCGTCAATGTCTATCCGGCAGCGGCCCTGACCAAGGGCATGACGAGCGCCGAGATGACCGAGATGGGTCTCCTGCAGCAGGCCGGTGCGGTTGCCTTCACCAATGGTCGCTACGGGCTGAACGATACGCAAGTCCTGCGCCGGGCGATGACTTACGCCCGCGAATTCAACGCCGTCATCGCGCTGGAAACGCGGGAGAAATATCTCGCCGCCAATGGCGTAATGAACGAAGGGCTGCTCGCAAGCTGGCTCGGGCTCGGCGGCATCCCGCGCGAAACCGAGATCATTCCGCTGGAGCGTGACCTCAGGATCGCGGCGCTGACGCGCGCCAAGTATCATGCCTCGCAGATCTCGGTGCCGGAATCGGTCGAGGCCATCCAGGTGGCACGCAAGCGTGGCGCCAGGGTCACCTGCGGAATCTCGATCAATCACCTGAGCCTCAACGAAAATGACATCGGCGAGTATCGGACCTTCTTCAAGCTCTATCCGCCGTTGCGCTCGGAAGACGATCGCATGGCGATGGTCGATGCGCTGGCCAAGGGGCAGATCGACATAATCGTCTCCTCGCATGATCCGCAGGACGTCGACACAAAGCGGCTGCCCTTCGGCGAGGCTGCCGATGGGGCAATCGGGCTCGAAACCATGCTGTCCGCAGCGCTTCGCCTGCATCACGCAGGTCATGTGCCGCTGATGCGGCTGATCGATGCCATGTCGACGCGGCCGGCGGAGATCTTCGGGCTGCCAGGCGGTAAGCTGAAGGTGGGCGCGCCGGGAGACATCGCGCTCATCGATCTCGATGAACCTTGGCTCGTGTCGCGCGACAGCCTGCTTGCGCGCTCGAAGAACACGCCCTTCGAGGACGCCCGCTTCTCGGGCCGGGCCGTTGCGACCTTTGTCGCCGGCCAGTGCGTCCATAGCCTTTAACGAATAGGGACACGGATACCCATGATCGACTTTTCCGCTCTCGGCTGGGCCAATCTCGCCATCGTTCTCCTGTTCGGCTACCTGCTCGGCTCCATCCCCTTCGGCCTCGTGTTGACGAAGATGGCCGGTCTCGGCGATCTGCGCTCGATCGGCTCGGGCAATATCGGTGCGACCAATGTTTTGCGTACCGGCAACAAGAAGCTCGCGGCTGCGACGCTTCTTCTCGACGCACTGAAGGCGACGGCAGCAGCGCTGATCGCGCATGCTGTGTTCGGGCATAACGCGGCTTTGTTCGGTGGTTTCGCTGCCTTCATCGGTCACCTCTTCCCGGTCTGGCTGGGGTTCAAGGGCGGCAAGGGTGTCGCGACCTATATCGGCACGCTGCTCGGCGTTGCTCCGCTGATGGTACTCGTCTTCGCCGTCGCCTGGCTCTCGGTCGCCTTCATCACTCGCTACTCTTCGTTGTCCGCGCTCGTCGCCACACTTGTCATTCCGGTTGTATTGTGGATACTCGGGGTTGAAGAGGCGGCCGTCGTGACAGCCGTGATGACGGTCATCACCTACTGGCGTCACAAGCAGAATATCGAGCGGCTGATCGCGGGAACCGAGAGCAAGATCGGCAAAAAAGGCTAGAGGAAAGCCATGGGGTCAGACAGCGCAAGACGAAAAGGGATTGCGCTGACAGACCGCCAGAGGATCGCCTGGCTGAGGCTGATCCGCAGCGACAATGTCGGCCCGGCGACCTTCCGGGACTTGATCAACCACTTCGGCTCGGCCGAGGCTGCTCTCGACGCGCTTCCCGAACTCTCCAGAAGGGGCGGTTCGACCCGGGCCATCCGCATTGCGACCGTCGCGGATGCCGAACGGGAGATCGAAACGGCCCACCGCTTCGGCGCCCGCTTCATCGGCATCGGCGAGCCGGACTATCCCGCAGCCCTCAGACAGATCGATGCCGCCCCTCCCCTGATTGCGGCCAAGGGTGACCTCAGCGTCGCGAACCTGCCCTCTGTCGGCATGGTCGGATCGCGCAACGCCTCGATCAGCGGCGCCAAATTTGCAGCGATGATGGCGCGGGAGATCGGTCGCGCCGGCTATTCCATCGTGTCGGGCCTGGCGCGGGGGATCGATGCGGCGGCGCATCGAGCAAGCCTTGAGACCGGCACGATCGCGGCCATGGCCGGCGGGCTCGATCAACCCTATCCGCCCGAGAATATCGACCTGCTTGACCAGATCTGCAGCGGACGGGGACTGGCAATTTCGGAAATGCCCTTCGGCTGGGAACCGCGGGCGCGGGACTTTCCCCGGCGTAACCGCTTGATCGCAGGTGTTGCGCTCGGCGTCGTGGTGATCGAGGCCGCGGCACGCTCAGGGTCTCTAATCACGGCAAGGCTTGCCGGTGACTGCGGGCGGCTGGTCTTTGCCGTGCCTGGGTCGCCGCTCGATCCTCGCTGCGAGGGAACCAACGGGCTGCTCAAGGATGGCGCGACGGTTACCACTAAGTCGCAGGACGTGCTGCAGGCACTTGCCCCGATTTCCGAGCTCGACCTCTTCAGTGCAAGTGAGGCCGACGAACCCGGGGGAGACGATGGCGTCGAGCGGCCGCTGGCGCCGCCCCCGAATGACGACGAGCGCCTGGTTATCATTCAGGCGCTGGGTCCGACACCGGTCGAGATCGACGACATCATCCGGCACACGGGGCTTGCTGCCTCCTCCGTCTATCTGGTGCTGCTGGAACTCGATATCGCTGGACGGCTAGAGCGGCATGCGGGAGGCTTTGTCTCGCTGAGCATGATGGATTGAGAGCGCGCGACGGCCGGACTGGACGTCTCCGGCCTCCACATAGGCCATCTCGATCAGGTAGCACAGCATCTCGGCGCCTTCGTTTTCCGCAACCAGCCGCAACTCCGCGAGCATCTGCCGGATGTAGGCAATATTCTCCATCGTGCGGGTACCGCGACCATTCGTCTCGACTGTGTCTCGTGCCATCGCTCTCGCCCGTCAACAACGGAGGCCGTTACAACCTGGCCTCGCCATTCCCTGCAAAATACAATAGATCATTTATCTCAGATTGCAATCTACCCAGCATCTCCCAAAGGTTGTATTTCGTTGTATTGCGAGCCAGTGCCAGAGATCATCGATCAAAAATAACCAGGTTTCGGCAGTTTCGGGTTCTTCCCCGGAAAAATGCGGGCGGAGCGGAAAGGCCCGGCCTCGAAATTCGGTAACGGCGGAACACCAAGGGCGACCTGCCCTTCGGGCAATCTGGAAATCGGCAACCTGAGGGCGTCGGTCTCGTCAGGAGGTGCGGGTTGCTCGCTGTCCCGTTTGCTGTCCCCGGAGGCTCAATTCAGGGTTATTGCATAGGTTCTAATCCACGATCTTTGGTCTCAGCCTCTTGACCGCAGGCGTTTCGCCCTCCATGTCGGAAAACCGTGTTCCGAAGACTGTGGTGCGGTGCCGCGGATCGGATGCGTTGAAGGTACATCTGTCCAATGAACGTCGTAGTCGTAGAATCCCCGGCCAAGGCCAAGACGATCAACAAGTATCTGGGTCCCGGATACAAGGTGCTCGCCTCGTTTGGCCATGTGCGCGATCTGCCAGCCAAGGATGGCTCCGTTCTGCCGGATCAGGATTTCGAGATGTTCTGGGAGGTCGACACGGCCTCGCAGAAGCGGATGAAGGACATTGCCGATGCGGTGAAGTCCTCTGACGGCCTGTTCCTCGCGACCGACCCGGATCGCGAAGGGGAGGCCATTTCCTGGCATGTGCTCGACCTCCTGAAGAAGAAGCGCGTGATCGGCGACAAGCCTGTGAAGCGCGTCGTCTTCAACGCGATCACCAAGAAGGCCGTGCTCGACGCCATGGCAAATCCGCGCGACATCGACACGCCGCTGGTCGATGCCTATCTCGCCCGCCGCGCACTCGACTATCTTGTCGGCTTCAATCTTTCGCCTGTTCTCTGGCGCAAGCTTCCCGGTGCCCGCTCCGCTGGCCGCGTGCAATCGGTGGCGCTGCGCCTCGTCTGCGACCGCGAAAACGAGATCGAACGTTTCGTTGCCGAGGAATACTGGAACATCTCGGCGCTTCTGAAGACGCCGCGCGGTGACGAGTTCGAGGCGAAGCTCGTTTCGCACCAGGGCAAGCGCATGCAGCGCAACTCGGTCACCAATGGTGATCAGGCAGCCGGCATCAAGGCCCTGCTCGATGGTGCAGCTTTTGCCGTCGACAGCGTCGAGGCAAAGCCGGTCAAGCGCAATCCGGGCCCGCCCTTCACCACCTCCACCCTGCAGCAGGCCGCATCCTCTAAGCTCGGCTTCTCGGCATCGCGCACCATGCAGGTCGCGCAGAAGCTTTATGAAGGTATCGATATTGGCGGTGAGACCGTCGGTCTGATCACCTATATGCGTACCGACGGCGTGCAGATGGCGCCGGAAGCGATCGAGGCTGCCCGTTCGGCTGTTCTCGATCAGTTCGGTCCGCGCTACGTGCCGGAAAAGGCGCGAATCTATTCGACCAAGGCGAAGAACGCACAGGAAGCCCACGAAGCGATCCGCCCGACCGACTTCAACCGCTCACCGGACAAGGTGCGCCGCTTCCTCGATGGCGACCAGCTGCGTCTCTACGACCTGATCTGGAAGCGCGGTATCGCGAGCCAGATGGCGTCTGCCGAAATCGAGCGTACGACAGTCGAGATCCTCGCTGACAACAAGGGCGACAAGGCCGGGCTTCGCGCCGTCGGCTCGGTCATCCGCTTTGACGGCTTCATTGCCGCCTATACCGACCAGCGCGAAGAGGGCGAACCGGCGGAGGACGGCGACGACGAGGATGGCCGTCTGCCGGAGATCAATGCCCGCGAGGCATTGGCCAAGAACAAGATCAATTCGAGCCAGCATTTCACCGAGCCGCCGCCGCGTTATTCGGAAGCCTCGCTGATCAAGAAGATGGAAGAGCTCGGCATCGGCCGTCCGTCGACCTATGCTGCGACGCTGAAGACGCTCAGCGACCGCGAATATGTCATCATGGACAAGCGAAAGCTGATCCCGCATTCCAAGGGGCGGCTGGTTACGGCCTTCCTCGAAAACTTCTTCACCAAATATGTCGAATACGACTTCACGGCCGATCTCGAAGAGAAGCTCGACAAGATCTCCGCGGGTGAATTGAACTGGAAGGACGTGTTGCGCGCCTTCTGGCAGGACTTTTTCGCCCAGATCGAAGACACCAAGGAACTGCGCGTCACCAACGTGCTCGACGCCCTGAACGAGGCGCTCGCGCCGCTCGTCTTCCCGAAGCGTGAAGACGGGTCTGATCCGCGCATCTGCCAGGTCTGCGGCACGGGCAATCTGTCGCTGAAGCTCGGTAAGTACGGCGCATTCGTCGGCTGCTCGAACTATCCGGAATGTAACTTCACCCGGCAGCTCTCTTCAGAAGGTGGTGCCGAGGCAGAGGCCAATGGCAGCAACGAGCCGCGGGCACTGGGCAAGGATCCGGTGACCGAGGAAGAGATCACGCTGCGCTCGGGACGTTTCGGACCTTACGTCCAGCGTGGTGACGGCAAGGAAGCAAAGCGCTCCTCGCTGCCGAAGGGCTGGGCGCCTGCCGATATCGACTTCGAAAAGGCGCTCTCGCTGCTGTCCTTGCCACGCGACGTCGGTGCGCATCCGGAAACAGGCAAGATGATTTCGGCGGGCCTTGGCCGTTACGGACCCTTCGTGCTGCATGACGGCACCTATGCCAATCTCGAAGGCATTGAGGATGTGCTCTCGATCGGCCTCAATCGCGCCGTCACCGTGCTTGCCGAAAAGAAAGCCAATCCGGGTGGCCGTGGCCGCACGGCCGCGGTTGCTCTGAAGGAACTCGGCGACCATCCCGACGGTGGCGCGATGACCGTTCGTGACGGCCGTTTCGGACCCTACGTCAATTGGGGTAAGGTCAATGCGACGCTGCCGAAGGGCAAGGATCCGCAGGCCATTACCGTCGAGGAAGCGCTTGTGCTGATCGCCGAACGCGCGGCCAAGGATGGCGGCGGCAAGGCCAAGGCGAAGAAGGCTCCGGCCAAGGCTGCCAAGGCAAAGTCGGAAGACGGTGCAGCGGCAAAGCCGAAGAAGGCTGCCGCCAAGCCGAAGGCTGCGGCTGCCAAGAAGGCTCCGGCCAAGGCCGCTGCAAAGGCGAAAACAACAAAGAAGAGTGCGACTTGAGCAAGAGATTCCGCGACCCCTCCGAGACACCCGGCTCCGGCAACCGCAAGAGCCGGCGTGCGGAAGGCGCGGCTAAGGCCAGGAGCGAGAACCCCACCGCCCTGATCCACGGTGAGGTGCCGCCGCGTGAAGTCCTGATGCAGTTCATCACGGACAATCCGGAGCGCGCTTCGAAGCGGGAGATCGCAAAGGCCTTCGGGCTCAAGGGCGAACAGCGCGTCGAGCTCAAGCAAGCACTCAAGGATTTGGAAACCGATGGGCTCGTTCAAAAGAGCCGCAAATCTCTGACCAGACCGGGCGCCCTGCCCCCGGTCACGGTGCTCGACATCACCACCCGCGACAAGGACGGCGAGCTGATCGGCCGCCCGGCGGAATGGCCTGACGAGGCCGGTGCGGCTCCTGCCGTCCTCATCCGCCAGTCGAGTTCCGATCGCTCCAAGGGCAAGACGCCTGTAGGCGGCCTGGGCGACCGGGTCCTTGCCAAGATCTTCGCCAACAAGGACCGCTCCGGGCCTGCCTATACGGCCCGCGTGATCAAGATCCTCGACCGTCAGGTCGGCGCGGTCATGGGCGTTGTGCGGATGATGCCGGATGGTGGCGCGCGCCTGATGCCGATCGAGCGGCGCGGCGAGGAAATGCAGATCGACTCGACCGATATCGGCGAGGCCAAGGATGGCGATCTGGTCGAGGTGGAAGTCGGGCGTGCCAGCCGTCTTGGGCTAACACGGGCCAAGGTGCTCAACGTCGTCGGATCGGTTGCCTCGGAAAAGGCGATCTCGATGATCGCGATCCATGCGCATGGCATTCCGCATATCTTCCCGCAATCGGTGATATCAGAGGCCGAAGAGGCGAAACCCGCCTCCATGTCTCATCGTGAGGACTGGCGCGACCTGCCGCTCATCACCATTGACCCGCATGATGCCAAGGACCACGACGACGCCGTCTATGCCGAGCTCGACACCTCGCCCGACAATCCCGATGGCGTGATCGTAACGGTCGCGATCGCCGACGTCTCCTACTACATCCGGCCGAAATCGGCGCTGGATCGCGAGGCGCTGAAGCGCGGGAACTCCGTCTACTTCCCGGACCGCGTCGTGCCGATGCTGCCCGAACGGATCTCCAACGATCTCTGCTCGCTGCGCGAGGGCGTCGACCGGCCGGCGCTTGCCGTGCGCATGGTCTTCTCGCATGAAGGCCGCAAGGCGAGCCACACCTTCCACCGCATCATGATGAAGAGTGCTGCCAAGCTGTCCTACCAGCAGGCGCAGGCGGCGATCGACGGCAAGACGGACGAGAAGACCGGTCCGCTGCTCGAGCCGATCCTTAAACCCCTGTGGCATGCCTATGAGGTGATGAAACGCGGACGCGACCGGCGCCAACCGCTCGAGCTCGACATGCCTGAACGCAAGATCATTCTGCGGGAAGACGGCACGGTCGACCGCGTGCATGTTCCGGAACGCCTCGACGCACACAAGCTGATCGAGGAGATGATGATCCAGGCCAATGTCTCGGCTGCCGAGACGCTGGAGAAGAAGCGCCAGGCGCTGATCTATCGCATCCATGACGCGCCGACGCTTGCCAAGCAGGAAGTGCTGCGCGAGTTTCTGGCCACGCTCGGCATGTCCCTGGTCAAGGGCGGCAACATGCGGTCCAATTCGTTCAACGGCATTCTGGCCAAGGCGCAGGACACGCCGCACCAGACCATCGTCAACGAGATGGTGCTGCGCAGCCAGAGCCAGGCGATCTACAGCCCCGACAATATCGGCCATTTCGGCCTGAACCTGATGAAGTACGCCCACTTCACCTCCCCGATCCGCCGTTATGCCGACCTGATCGTGCATCGAGCGCTGGTGGGGTCGCTGGGCCTGGGTGAAGGCGGGATCACGCCAGACGAGGAAGCGAGCCTCGAGGATATTGCAGCCGAGATCTCGACCTTCGAGCGTCGCGCGATGGCCGCCGAGCGTGACACCGTCAACCGACTGATCGCGCATCACCTGGCCGGGCGCATCGGTGATGAGTTCGAGGGCCAGATCCGGGGCGTGACGAAGTCCGGTCTGTTCGTCGCCCTGCCGCAATTTGGCGCAGATGGCTTTATCCCGGTTTCAACACTGGGCCGGGACTACTATATCTACGACGAAGCGCATCAGGCCCTGACGGGCGAAAAGTCCGGGCTTGGCTATCAGCTCGGCGACACCGTCGAGGTCAAGCTGGTGGAGGCCGTGCCTCTTGCTGGTGCGCTGCGCTTTGAAATGCTGAGCGAGGGGCGCAAGATGCCAGCCGGCACGCGGTCCTTCCACAAGTCGGGACGACGTGGCCAGAAACAGCCAGGCACACGCCCGCCGCGCTCGCGACGTTGACACTTTCGCCCCGGAGGCAAACATGACCGCCAATCAGACCCATGTGACGATCCAATACGGCGCAGAGGAGAAGATCGAACGCCCGCTCGGCCGGTCGATCAAGCGCGGTATGCTGAACCAGTGCCCGGCCTGTGGCTCGGGCAAGCTGTTTCGCAGCTATCTGAAGGTCGTCGACAATTGTGCGGCCTGCGGCGAAGACTATCACCATCATCGCGCGGACGATCTGCCGGCCTATCTGGTGATCCTGATCCTCGGCCACGTGCTCGTCGGTGGCTTCATGGCGACCGATCTGGTCTTCGTTCTGCCGGCCTGGGTGCATTTCGCGATCTGGGCACCGATCGGGGTTATCACCTCGCTGCTCTGCCTGCAGCCGATCAAGGGCGGCGTCGTGGGCTTGCAATGGGCTCTGCGCATGCATGGCTTTGGCGGCGAGACTGACGACGTCGAGCCGTCCTGACGGCCGGCTTGAGCCCACAAAAAGCCGTCACCTGACTTTGGTCGTTTACCGATAGGACTGAGATTTACGGTACACCGTGATTCGCGGTGCCGGGTGCCAAGCAACTTGACAGTCGGACCATTTCCAGTCTGAACATGCCGCGCCGATCATGGACGCCTCGGGAGCTCGTAAGCGAAAATGCCATTGACCATGCCGACATCTTGCCCGCAGCCGGCCGCTGTCTCCCCCGAGGTCCAGTCGGTTCGCGAGGTGACAGATGTCTGAGACCAATGGGCTGAACGGTCACCGCGAGGAAATCCACTGGCCTTCGCTGGTTGCGGCCATCTCGGCGATCTCCGCCGTCGGCATTGCGATCGGCCTTGGCCTTCCGCTGCTCAGTATCATCCTGGAAAAGCGCGGCATCTCCTCGACCCTGATCGGGCTCAATTCGGCGATGGCCGGCATTGCCGCCATGGCGGCAGCACCCGTCACCACCAAGCTTGCACACAAGCTGGGCGTCGTGCCGACCATGCTGTGGGCGGTCGTGCTGTCCGCCATCAGTGCCATCGGCTTCTACTATGCCACAGAGTTCTGGATGTGGTTCCCGCTGCGCATCGTCTTCCACGGCGCGACGACCACGCTCTTCATCCTCTCCGAATTCTGGATCAATGCGGCGGCCCCATCGCGCAAGCGGGGGCTGGTCATGGGTATCTATGCCACCATGCTCGCCGTCGGCTTTGCCTGTGGCCCCCTGCTCTTCTCCGTGCTCGGCAGTGATGGCCTTCTTCCCTTTGCGGTCGGCGCCATCGCCATCATGGCCGCTGCCATCCCGATCTATATCGCGCGAAACGAAAGCCCTGTGTTGGGCGACAAGCCGGAGATGCACTTCCTGCGATACATCTTCCTGGTGCCGACCGCGACGGTAGCAGTCTTCGTCTTCGGGGCTGTCGAGGCAGGCGGCCTGTCGCTCTTTCCGATCTACGCGACCCGCACGGGCTTTACGGAGACGGAGGCAGCGCTGCTGTTGACCGTGATGGGCGTCGGCAACATGGTCTTCCAGATCCCGCTGGGGCTGCTCTCGGACCGCATGCGCGACCGGCGCATGCTCTTGTCGATCCTCGCTGCCGTCGGCTTTGCCGGCTCGCTGACGCTTCCATGGCTGTCGGGCCACTGGCATCTGATGGCGATCGTGCTGCTGTTCTGGGGCGGATGCGTGTCGGGTCTCTATACCGTGGGCCTCAGCCATCTCGGTTCGCGACTCACTGGCGCTGATCTCGCAGCCGCCAATGCCGCCTTTATCTTCTGCTATGCGGTGGGCACAGTTGCCGGTCCACAGGCCATCGGGGCTGCCATCGACATTACCGGAAATGACGGATTCGCCTGGGCAATCGCGGGTTTCTTCGCACTCTACGTGGTGCTTTCCCTGGGTCGCCTGCTTTTTAACCCGAAACGCACTTGACTTTTCGGGCGCGATTTGTAGTTTCGCGCCAGATTTGCCGTGGGCCTCGTTCGGTCGTCCACGGCTTCGTTTATTAGAGGCAGGACGACCATGGCCAAGGCTACAACCATCAAGATCAAGCTTCTGTCGACGGCTGACACGGGTTTCTTCTACGTTACCACGAAGAACAGCCGCACCATGACGGACAAGATGACGAAGACCAAGTACGACCCGGTTGCTAAGAAGCATGTCGAGTTCAAGGAAACCAAGATCAAGTAAGACTTGATCTGAGGCTTTTCAAAAAAGGCGTGCCGCTTCCTGCGGCGCGCCTTTTTCTTTTGCCGTACCCCTGCCCCGCCGCCTGATCGTCATGAGCCCAAACGAAAAACACCGGCCTCCTTGCGGAAACCGGTGTCTTTACAATAGGGGGTCGGTCGGCATGTGACACGGCACGAGGAACCGTTTTGACGTCGCATACCAACCGACCGACCCCACGACCCAGGAGATGCGGCGGACCTGAGCATCATGGGGTATCCAGAACCTCCGTAGAGGCCTTGTCTGCTGGGTTCAAGTTCTCCCAAGTAGAGACAAAAATCAACAGTTTATTAACTGGTTGGCCGAACATCGCTCCAATATGGTTAAATTAGCCTCCTTTGAACTTGCGATATGCAGACGATAGTCAGTTCTACACACATTAAAACTTGAGAATACCGTCAGTGATATCTCGAAACCTCAAGATTAGTTTTGAGCCTGCAGAGAGAGAGCCGCGCGATCGGCATGTCTTCCCCGCGAAGCAGAGCCTAATATTCAATTAAATACAAAACAGACTAAGCACATGTGGGCACCTGTGGGCTGAGGCCAACCTCCCTGACGCTAAAGACTATTCCGAAGGCAACAGATAACTCCCTTTGTAACTGCTCAAAAACGCAGCAAGATTTGACCGGCATGCCCATGGGACCGGCACGGAGAAATCTGTGTACATTGTCTGTGATTGCTGCCCGACTTTGCGGACGGGCGCCTTTGCTGAATGGCTCGGGTCAGGCTGCCGCGGCGACAACCCTGTTGCGGCCGGAATTCTTGGCCTCATAGAGGGCACGGTCCGCCTGCTTCAGGAGCTGCTCCGGCGTGTCGACGCCCGGGCCCAAGGTGGCAATGCCCATGGACGCCGTCAGCATCAAGGGGGTTTCACCGGACCGCAGCTGGAAGGGTCGCGCCTCGATCATGCCACGCAGCCGCTCGGCAACGGAGGCTGCCATTTCTGCCGGCGTGTCTGGCATGACCACGACGAACTCTTCGCCACCGAAACGGCAGGCGAGATCGGCGCCGCGTACGGTGGAGCGGATCCGGCCGGCAAACTCCTTCAGCACCTCGTCGCCGGCATCGTGGCCATAGACGTCGTTCACCTGCTTGAAGCGGTCGATATCGGTGATGCAGATCGTCAGCGGACGGCCACGGACCTTGGCGCGGGCAAAGAGCGTGCGCAGATGCGTGTCGAGATAGCGGCGATTGTGGAGGCCCGTCAGACCATCGGTGACGGCGAGCTCGATCGTCTGGCGCACACTGTTGCGCAGGCGATCATTGTAACGCTTGCGGCGAACCTGGGTGAGCGTGCGGGCAATCAGCTCATTGGGATCGAGCGGGCGGACGATATAGTCGTTCACGCCGAGGTCGAGCGCGCGGATAATCATCTGTTCGTCGCCCTGCTCGGTGATCAGCAGGATCGGGATAAAACGGGTACGCTCCAGCGACCGGATCTGCGAGCACAGGCGGAGCGGATCGTAGTCATCGAGATTGCCGTTGACGATAACGAGATCGAAGGCATTTTCGGCCGCTTCAAACACGGCTGCCTGCGGATCTGACATGGCCGAGACTTCGGCGATCGGCTTCAACGCCTTGATGATGCGCTCCTGAGAGGCGCCACGGCTATCGACCAGCAGCACCTGCGCCTGCTCTTCCAGCCGGCCATCCTGGAGCCTCAGCACGTCGCCTATGCCGGCTTCGCGGGTGGTATCGTGGCGAATGCGCAGTTCGTCGCTCAGCGTCTTCAGACGGACCAGGCTTTTCACACGGGAGATGAGCTGCAGATCGTTGACCGGCTTGGTCAGAAAATCATCGGCACCGGCTTTCAGGCCGCGGACACGGTCGGACGGCTGATCGAGTGCGGTGACCATGACAACAGGGATATGGGCCGTGCGTGGATTGGACTTCAGGCGCTCGCAGACTTCGAAGCCGTCCATCTCCGGCATCATGATGTCGAGGAGAATGACGTCCACCTGGGTGCGGTCACAGATATCGAGTGCGTCACGACCATTGCTCGCGGTCAGGACGTCGAAATACTCCGCCATCAGCCGCGCTTCGAGCAGCTTCACATTGGCAGGGATATCGTCGACGACCAGGATGCGGGCAGTCATGTCACTTAATCCTCACGCATCTCCGAGATAGGTCTTGATCGTCTCGATGAATTTCGGAACGGAAATCGGCTTGGAGACATAGGCCTCGCAACCACCCTGGCGGATACGCTCTTCATCGCCCTTCATAGCAAAGGCAGTGACGGCGATTACCGGGATGACATGGAGTTCCGGATCATCCTTCAGCCATTTGGTGACCTCAAGCCCTGATACTTCCGGCAACTGGATATCCATCAGGATGAGATCGGGATGGTGGCGACGCGCGAGATCCATGGCTTCCATGCCATTGCGGGTCTGCACGGTTTCATAGCCGGATGCCTCGATCAGATCGCGGAAGAGCTTCATATTCAGCTCATTGTCTTCGACAATCATCACCTTTTTCGGCATTCACCCGGTCCCTTGTCCCGCGCTTGAAGGCTTCCGGGGAATGGGTTTCCCGGCGCGAGTTGCTTCTTCCGTCATCAAGCATGCTAGTGCAATTTGGTTTCGAAATCGGTAATTTGCCAGAGCAACAGGAAAAGACTTTATGAAAAACAGAGATATACCGGCCGATGCCGAAGCGACTGCCGTGGCAGTGCTCGGCTGGCTGGCCAATGAACCGGATATGCTCTCGCGTTTCCTCTCGCTGTCCGGTGTTCAGCCAGGGCAATTGCGCCAGGCGGTGGGTGACCCGGCATTCCTTGCCGGCATGCTGGAATTCCTGATGCAACACGAGCCGACGCTGATGGCATTTTGCGAGGCGACCGAAACCAAACCCGAAGTGGTGGTCGAGGCATATCACCGCTATGCCGGTCCGAGCTTCGATTCGGCAGACTTCTGATGCTGACGGATCTCGATCACATCAGTCTTTCGGATCGGCCACTTGTTGTCTGCGACGTTGATGACGTTGTGCTGCAGTTCACAACACCCTTTGAGGCCTTCCTCGAAACGCGCGGCCACCGGCTTTTGCCCCGCTCGTTCAAGCTGACCGGCAATATCGTGAACGGGTCCGACGAAAGCGTGGTCGAGGCGCCTGCGGTCAAGGCACTGATCGACGACTTCTTTGTGGAGCAGGAGCGATGGCAGACGCCGTTTGCCGATGCGGTCGACAGTCTCCATGCCTTGGGCAAGGATGCCGACCTCGTCTTTCTCACCGCCATGCCACCGCGGCATGCCGAGGTGCGGCGCCGATTGCTCGACCAATTGACGCTCAGCTTCCCGATGATTGCCACTGAGGAGGCCAAGGGGCCTGTGCTGGCCGCTCTCCATGGCGCGAGGCCCCTGCCCGTCGCCTTTGTCGATGACATGGTCCACAATCTGCACTCGGTCGGCGATCATGTGTCAGACTGCCTGCTGGTCTATCTTCCGCCGCCGCTGGAGATCTTCCGCTTCGCGCCCAAGCCGCAGGAGACAGTCCAGCGCGTCGAGACCTGGCCGGAGGCGGCGACCGTGATCAAAGCGCATTTCACGGCTTAGGGACGACAAGCCGGGGTCATTGCCACGGGGTCTCTTGCCTCGCCTCGTTGACCGGCTTATGGTCGAAATGTTCAACCTTTGTTCCTGCCATGACCCGCGTCGACCCTGTTCATTCCGGCTTCTGTCGAGACTGCCTGACCGGGCAGGCTGAGGGTTCGCGCCGTTGCCGATCCTGCGGCAGTCCGAGACTGGTCTACCATCCCGAACTCTTTGACCTTTCGATCGCGCATATCGACTGTGACGCCTTCTATGCCTCGGTGGAGAAGCGGGACAATCCAGACCTGATCGACAAGCCGGTCATTATCGGCGGCGGCAAGCGCGGGGTTGTCTCCACCGCCTGCTACGTGGCCCGCATCCACGGGGTGCGCTCGGCCATGCCGATGTTCAAGGCGCTGGAAGCCTGTCCGCAGGCGGTCGTGATCCGGCCCGACATGGAGAAGTACGTGGCGGTTGGTCGCCAAGTACGGGCCATGATGGAGGAACTGACGCCGCTCGTGCAGCCGATCTCGATCGACGAAGCCTTTCTCGATCTGAGAGGCACGGAACTGCTGCATCATGACCCGCCGGCCAGGGTGCTCGCCCGGCTTGCCCGACGCATCGAACAGGAGATAGGGATTACCGTCTCCGTCGGGCTCTCCTACTGCAAGTTCCTCGCCAAGGTCGCGTCCGATCTGCAGAAGCCGCGCGGCTTCTCGGTGATCGGCGAGGCAGAGGCTCTGACATTCCTGGCGGACAAGCCGGTGACGATGATCTGGGGCGTCGGCAAGGCCTTCGCGACGACCCTTCAGGCGGATGGCATCCGGACCATCGGACAGCTGCAGACCATGGACGAGACCGAGCTGATGCGGCGCTACGGGGTCATGGGGCAGCGCCTCGCGCGGCTCTCCCGTGGCATCGACGATCGCACCGTGCACCCGAACGACCCGGCCAAGAGCGTTTCGGCGGAGACCACGTTTTTCGAGGACATCCACCGGCTCGACGATCTCGTCGTCCATCTGCGCGCCCTTTCCGAGAAGGTGGCCTGGCGGCTGAAGCGCCACGAGATTGCCGGGCAGACTGTCGTCCTGAAACTGAAGACCGCCGACTTCAAGCAGCGCACCCGAAACAGGCGGCTCGATGATCCGACACAGCTTGCCGACCGGATTTTCCGGACGGGCATGGCACTGCTGGAGAAGGAGACGGACGGGACGAAGTTTCGCCTGATCGGGATAGGGGTCAGTGACCTCGGGGATCCCGCACGCGCCGATCCACCCGATCTCGTCGACGAACAGGCGACGCGGCGGGCAGCGGCGGAAGCGGCGATGGACAAATTGCGCGACAAGTTCGGCAAGGGTACCGTACAGACGGGTTACACCTTCCCATCGAAACGATAGGCCCACCCGTGACGCATGCAGCCATCGGCATCGACAAAGACCAGCCTCGGCGCGCGGGCCATCCGACCGGACGGCTGCGGCTGTTCCGGATTACCGCCGCCCATCGGCGCACGGGCCGCAACGACCTGATGCTTGGCGCCATCCTCGCCTTTGTCGCCGGCGCCATGAATGCCGGCGGCTTCCTGGCTATCGGGCACTATACCTCGCACATGACCGGCATCGTCTCCTCGATCGCCGACAACCTGGCACTTGGGCTCTTTGGCCTTGTTGGCTCAGGCATCGCGCTGCTTGTGAGCTTCACGCTCGGGGCTGCCTGTTCGGCCATCCTGATCAACTGGGCACGGCGCCATGCGCGGCGACAGCAATATGCCTATCCGTTGGCGCTCGAATCCGGGCTGCTCATCGCCTTTGCAGGGATCGGCGCCGTCGTGTCCCCAGCTGCCGCCGCCCCGGTTACCGCGGTGCTGCTCTGCTTCGTCATGGGCCTGCAGAACGCGACGATTACCAAGATATCGGGGGCGCGGATCCGCACCACCCACCTCACCGGGATGATTACCGACATGGGGATCGAGCTTGGCAAGCTCGCCTATCGTGCGCTCGCCCGCGTTCTTGACCACCCACCGATCGTGGCGGACGGCCGGAAGCTTTCCATTCTGCTGCCGATTGTCGGTATGTTCTTCATGGGCGGGCTTGTGGGCGCGCTGGGTTTCAAGCATATCGGCCACGCATTCTCGCTGCCGATCGCCGCGCTGCTGCTGGCCGTCGCCTCTCCGCAGCTCAGGCCACGCCCGACTGCCGGCCTCTGATCTCGGAGAGTGATGTGACATCTGTGGACAGTTGATCACAGCGACGTGACAGGGCAAAGCGCCGCCGTTTCACAAAACTTTTCTTAAACATCGTCTCATACACTTCGAGCGTTCAGTTTTGCGTTTCAAGTGGTCGACCATGTTCCAGCGTTTCGTCCTTGCCTTCAGCCTTTCCCTCATGGCCAGCACGGCGCTTGCCGCAGACGGCCCCCTGCAGATCTATGTGTCCAAAGCGGACCAGACGCTCACCGTCTATGACGGCGATGTGGTGGTGGCGACATCCAAGGTCTCGACCGGCAAGCCAGGCCATACGACGCCATCGGGCATCTTCTCGATCCTGGAAAAGCGCAAATATCACGAGTCCAATCTCTATTCGAACGCGCCCATGCCCTTCATGCAGCGGCTGACCTGGTCTGGGATCGCGCTGCACGAGGGCAAGGTGCCAAACCATCCGGCCTCGCATGGCTGCGTGCGCCTGCCGAACGGCTTTGCGAAGACCCTCTTCCAGATGACCGAGCGCGGAGCGCATGTGATCATCACCGATGATCCGGTGGCGCCGCGGCCGATGACCCATGCCAATCTCTTCACGCCGAGGCTACCTGTGGACGACGGAGGGCTACTGTCGGATGTCGAATTGCGTCCTGGACGCGTCGAGGCTGGGCTCAAGCCGGTGGAAGTGGCGATGAATTCCGTGCCGCCGCGCAGCGGGGCCGAAGCGAAGCTGGTGATCGAGGAGCCGCCGCCGCTCCGGATCCTCATCACCCGCCGCACTCAGCGCGATGTGGCAATGGACGTCCAGCGGCTGCTGAACCAGCTCGGTTTTGACGCCGGCATTCCGGACGGATTGCTGGGCACGCGCACGATTGCAGCGATCAAGGCCTTCAAGGAAAAACATACTGTCGCCAAGGATGGCGAGATCCTGTCGAAGCCTTTCCTTGCCGCGCTCTATAGCGAGGCTGGCGAAGACCATCCGCCGATGGGCCAGTTGATGATCCGACAGAAATTCCAGCCGCTCTTTTCTGCGGCCATCGACATCAAGGAGCCTGAAAAGGCGCTCGGGACGCATTTCCTCGAGGCCACAGCCGTCGACCGCTTCAAGCGCAAGGCCGACTGGCGCGGCGTGACGCTGGACGACCACCTGGCTGCCTCCACCCAGAAGCGGCTCGGCATCACCGAGCCCGCAGAGGACGCTGCAATCTTCACGGCCGAAGCCGCACTCTCACGGATCGTCATTCCGGACGAATTGCGCGCCCGCATCGAGACCATGCTGAGCGAAGGCTCGTCCATCACGATCCAGGACACGGGCCTTGGACCCGAGACTGGCGATGGTACAGATTTCATCACGGTTACCCGGAGCAAGCCGCGGGTTTAATCATCACATCAAGACGCGTTGCGGACGATCGACCAAAGCTGATCGCGCAGGCCATCCGCCTCGTCGATTGCGCGATTGAAGCCTTCGATCCCAAGACGCTGGACGAGGGTTTCTCCCTCATTCTGCAGGGCTCGACCCAAACCCGCACGCCCATCTGCGATCTCAAAGCCCAACGCCGTCAGGATCGTTGGAAAGATGTCGACTGCGGAAGCGGGCTTGGCGTTGTCCGGAAGCCGTTCGTCCCCCAAAACGATAAACATGTTGCGGCGTTCCGATGCCTGCAATTGGCCGTACATTTCGTTGCGCATGGCAAGATGGTCACTTTGAATGACCACAACAGTGTTTTCCAGCAGGTGTTCACGGCGAAGACGTTCGATGAATCTCTCAAGGAGATGGTTTGTACAGGCCATGCCCCTCAGCGTATCGTTCGGCTGATTTGCGACGAATGGAATAGCTTCACACAGGGGAGACACGTGTCCCGTGGGTGCATGACCGCCCACCGTCGTCAGGGTGAGGCTGTAGGGACGGCCCTCCTTGTCCAGCTCAGACACCTGTTCGTAAGCGATCTGCAGAGTGTCCTCGTCATGCAGCCCCCACTCGTTAAATCGACCAGGGAATCGCTGTTTCAGCTCATGATATCCAAGGAGACGTTCGTATCCATGAGCCGCGGCAAAGCTCCGCGTCCCGGCGAAATTGAGTGATGCCCCTTTGAGAAACACGTTAAGATAACCCCTGTCCTGCAAGAAATCGCCCAAACACCGGGCTTCGGGCAAAATCTGCTCGACGAGATCGAACGAGTTCTTGTTGATGACCCCTAAAGAAAACAGAGGGATACCGCAGGTCGATGCAACCTGCCCCGCCAAGGTCCATCCCGTCAGTTCGACCTGTGCAATATTGCTGGCAGTCCAACCACCTTCAGACAACCGCTTGAGCGGCTGAGCAACGTTTCCGAACCTTTCGTCATCCCACAGGGTGAGTTCAGCACTTTCGACAAAGATATGGATCAGGTTCTTTGCAGTGCCGTACGTGGGGCCACGGACTACTGGCACCACATATTCCGACTGAAGGTTCACCGCAGAGACGGGGGAAGACGCTAAAGTCTCCTGAACTCCGATCCAGATAAGGGGGTTCACGGCCAACAGTCCGATCGGAAGAAGCCGGTTCACCGTTGCCAGTCCCCGAGACATTCGGGCCAAGCTATTCCAGCTAATGACCAACCAGACGAACGGGAGGGCCGCGATCACAGCAGACTTCAGGGTTTCCCTTTGCACATCTGCTGAACCCACATCGTAGTTCAAGTGGAACAAGATGGCATCTACATCCACATCGCCAAAGAGGCAGTAGAGAATGTACCAAATGGCGAGAAGAGCGGTCGCCACCCATGTCATGCGCAGTGGCACCCGATGCGGCTGAGGTGCGAGCTTCGAAAGACCGTAGATGCTCAGCAGGAGTATTGAGAAGACGGTGGCGCGTACCGCCGCAAGCATCTCAAAACTCACGGCGATGATTGAGCTTGCTGCCCAAGCAAAAACTGTCGCCCAAAAAACGCAGCGGACACCGGCAAATCGGGACTCAAAAGTGACCTTCGCAGCAATCGTCATGACGCAACCTCGTAAGCGACTTGCAATCAATAGCTGCGTGTATATTTCGAACCAGTAAACCAGAAATGGCCAATTTGATGCGATTCAACAAAGGCCTGTAGATTTTACACAAGCTCCACATCGAGCACGCCTGGCGTCGAGCGCATGGCGGCGGCGATTTCTGGTGAGATGCGGAAGCGCTCGGTCAGTTCGACCTCGATCTCGCGCTGTCCCTCATCCTTGATGACGATGAAGGAGACGAGGCCGTCACCTCTCGCATTCAGGCGCGCGGCCACCGCGCGCAAGGGGCCGGAATCGCGGACATAGACGCGCATGGCCTTCTGCATGCGGATCGACTGCTCTTCGAGCGACTGGGCCGTCTGGACCCGCAGTCCGATACCCTCAGGGCGCTCCTCGGCCTGAACGGTGAGCACCAACGACTTACCGGGCTCGAGCAGGTCGCGGTACTGGTTGAGGCCTTCCGAGAAGAGGACCGCTTCGTACTGGCCGGAGGCATCCGAGAAGGTGATGATGCCCATCTTGTTGCCGGTGCGCGTTTTGCGCTCCTGGCGGGAGATGACGGTGCCGGCGAGACGGCCGGCAGAGGCGCCCTGTTTCACCGCGACCGAGAAATCCGCGAAATTCTGGACGCGCAACTTGTCGAGCAGGTCTCTGTAGGCATCGAGCGGATGGGCGGACAGGTAAAAGCCGAGCACCTGGAATTCACGCATCAGCTTTTCGGAGGAGAGCCAGGGCGTATAGGGCGCAAAGGCGATCCGCTCGGGCCCACTGGCGCCGCCGGAGCCGAACATGTCGGACTGGCCGCTGACGGCATTTTCCTGGGCGCGCTGGGCATAGCCCATGATGCGGTCGATGCTGCCGACGAGTTCGGCGCGGTCGCGACCGAAGCAGTCGAAGGCGCCGGCGGCGATCAGGCTTTCGAAGACGCGGCGGTTGATCTGCTTGGGGTCGATCCTGAGGCAGAAATCCTCGATGCTCTCGAAGGGCGTGTCACCGCGTACCTCGACGATGTGATCGACCGCGCCTTCACCGACGCCCTTGAGGGCGGCGAGCGCGTAGTAGATGCGGTTCGGCCCGGTCTGGAAGTGACGGTAGGAGGTCTGAACCGAGGGGGGTACGACTTCGATGCCGAGGCGGCCGGCATCCTGGCGGAAGTCGACCAGCTTTTCGGTGTTCGACATGTCGAGCGTCATCGATGCGGCGAGAAACTCGACCGGATAATGCGCCTTCATATAGGCCGTCTGGTAGGAGACGATGGCGTAGGCTGCGGCGTGTGACTTGTTGAAGCCGTAGTTCGCAAACTTTGCCAGCAGTTCGAAGATGTTGTTGGCCTGCGGCTTGGAGACGCCATTCTTCATCGCGCCGTCGACGAAACGGGCCGACTGCTGGTCCATCTCCGCCTTGATCTTCTTACCCATGGCGCGGCGCAGAAGGTCGGCTTCGCCGAGCGAATAGCCAGACAGGACCTGCGCGATCTGCATAACCTGTTCCTGGTAAACGATAACGCCCTGGGTTTCCTTGAGCAGATAGTCGATCTTCGGGTGAATGGAGGCGACTTCTTCTTCACCGTGCTTGCGGGCGTTATACACCGGGATGTTTTCCATCGGGCCCGGCCGATAGAGCGCCACCAGCGCGATGATGTCCTCGATGCAGTCGGGGCGCATGCCGATCAGGGCCTTGCGCATGCCGGCACTTTCCACCTGGAAGACGCCGACCGTTTCACCGCGTGACAACATCTCGTAGGTCAAGGTGTCATCCAGCGGGATCGCCGCCAGATCGACCTTGATGCCGCGCTGCTCCTCGACGAAGTCGACGGCCGTCTTCAGAACCGTCAGCGTCTTCAGGCCGAGAAAGTCGAACTTCACGAGACCGGCCTGCTCGACCCATTTCATGTTGAACTGGGTGACCGGCATGTCGGAACGCGGATCGCGATACATCGGCACCAGCTTCGACAGCGGACGGTCGCCGATCACGATACCGGCGGCGTGGGTCGAGGCGTGGCGGTAAAGGCCTTCGATCTTCTGGGCTATCTCCAGCAGACGCGCAACAACCGGCTCTTCGGCGGCAGCCTCCTGCAGCTTGGGCTCCTCCTCGATCGCCTTTGACAGTGGCGTCGGGTTTGCCGGGTTGTTCGGCACGAGCTTGCAGATCTTGTCGACCTGGCCGTAGGACATTTCGAGCACACGGCCGACGTCGCGCAGCGCCGCGCGGGCCTGCAGCGATCCGAAGGTGATGATCTGCCCTACTTGCTCGCGACCATATTTCTTCTGGACGTAGCGAATGACCTCTTCGCGACGCTCCTGGCAGAAGTCAATGTCGAAGTCGGGCATCGAGACGCGTTCCGGATTGAGGAAGCGTTCGAAGAGAAGCGAAAAGCGCAAGGGGTCGACGTCAGTAATCGTTAGTGCATAGGCGACCAGCGAGCCTGCACCCGAACCACGGCCAGGGCCGACCGGGATGTCATGCTGCTTCGCCCATTTTATGAAGTCCGCAACGATCAGGAAGTAGCCGGGGAATTTCATGCGCTCGATAACCGAGAGCTCGAACTCCAGCCGGTCCCGATATTCTTTCTCTTCGTAGCCGGGCGCCATGCCGAGGGCTGCAAGACGGTGGTCGAGCCCCTCCTCCGCCTGACGGCGGAGTTCGAGCGCTTCCTCGCGTTCTGCTTCTTCCGGATCGTCGCTGCCGCCGGTGAAGCGCGGCAGGATGGGCTTGCGGGTATCCAGCACGAAGGAGCAGCGACGAGCGATCTCGACCGAATTCTCCAGCGCCTCCGGCAGATCGGCGAATAGCTTCATCATATCCGCCCGGCTCTTCAGATAGTGATCCGGGGTCAGGCGGAAGCGGTCGTCGTTCGAGACGATGGCGTTGTGGGCCACAGCCATCAGCGCGTCATGGGCGTCATAGTCGTCACGCGACGGGAAAAAGGCCTCGTTGGTCGCGACCAGTGGCAGGTCATGTTCATAGGCGAGCTGGACCATGCGGCGCTCATGCGTACGGTCGTAATCACCGTGGCGCTGCAACTCGACATAAAGGCGATCACCGAACAGGCGCTTCAGCGACAGAAGACGGCTTTCGGCCTGGGCCTTGTGGCCATCCTTGAGAATACGATCAATTGGCCCGCCGCCTGCGCCGGTGAGCACGATCAGGCCTTCGGTCCCGCTCTCTTCGAGCCAGGAGAGCTTCACATGCGTCGGCTGCCCCACATCGCCGCCGAGATAGGCCCGACTGACGAGATCGACGAGCCGCTCATAGCCATCGGCATCCGATGCCAGGACGACGACGGCCGGCAGATCCGGCATATGGCCGTTGCCGCCGCGCTTCTCGCCGGTTGAATCCTCCATGTCGATCGACAGCTGGCAACCGATGATCGGCTGGATGCCATCGCCGAGTGCCTTCTGGGAGAACTCAAGCGCAACGAAGAGATTGTTGGTGTCCGTGATCGCGATCGCCGGCTGGTCATCGGCGACTGCCTTGCCGAGGATCTTCTTGAGCGGCAGGGCGCCCTCAAGCAGCGAATAGGCGGAATGCACCCGCAAGTGCACAAAACCCGGGCCATCACCCAGTCCACCGGACGCCTGCCTGTCGACGTTGTCCTCGCCCATACCGCTTCATTCCTCATTACCTGAATCGGTCGGGATTTTCGGTCTTTGCGGCTGTGAAGTCCAGAAGGAAGTCGGGCGGCAAGAGCTTGGTCACCAGCTTTGCCGCCGCAGAATGTCAGAGCGCCATCATCAGCAAAGCCATGCTGGATACGAAAACCGCCATCGAGGCAAATGCAGCAACGTCACGAAGAATTTCGGTCATTTCTGTCTCCTTGTCCCTTTATGTTTTTAGTTTGTTCTTCTCTTGTTCCAATGTCAACCTAAAAAAACCGCAGCCTCGGTGGAACAAATTCCACCGAGGTGCAGCGGCATCAGGAAAGGGAAAGGAAAAGGGGACTGAGATCAGACGTCGAGTTCGACGACCTTGCCGTCGACCAGGGTGACGCAGCGGTCCATCCGACGGGCGATGTCGTGATTGTGGGTCGCGATCATGGCTGACAGGCCCGACTGGCGGACCAGCGCCTCAAGCGCCGAGAAGACGTAGCTTGCCGTTTCCGGATCGAGATTTCCGGTTGGCTCGTCGGCCAGCAATACCAGAGGGGCATTGGCGACGGCGCGGGCGATTGCCACACGCTGCTGCTCACCGCCGGAGAGTTCGGCCGGACGATGTTCGGCGCGATGGCCAACACGCATGTAGTCGAGAAGCTGCTTGGCCCGTTCCGCGGCTTCGCCCTTGGAGAGGCCAGCAATCAGCTGCGGCATCATGACGTTCTCCAGCGCCGAGAATTCCGGCAGGAGGTGGTGAAACTGGTAAACAAAGCCGACCGACTTGCGGCGGATCGCGGTGCGCTCTTCGTCACCGAGCTCCTGGCAGGCGACGCCGCCAAGTGTGACCTCACCGCCATCCGGATGCTCAAGCAGGCCGGCGACATGTAGCAGCGTCGACTTGCCCGTGCCGGAGGGGGCGACCAGGGCAACGGTCTCGCCGGTCCGAAGCGTGAAGTCGGCGCCCTTGAGGATCGACAGCACTGTCTCACCCTGACCGTAATGACGATCGATGCCAGCGAGCGAGAGAACCACGTCTTTTGCCATTGAATTCGGCATCCTCATTCGTAACGCAGGGCCTGGACGGGATCCAGACGCGAGGCCCGCCAGGCCGGGAAGATGGTGGCCATGAAAGACAGGCTGAGCGCCATGATGACCACGGACACGGTTTCACTGGCATTCATGTCGGCCGGCAGCTGGCTCAGGAAATAGAGTTCGGGATCAAAGAGCACGGTACCCGAGACCCAGGAGAAGAACTGGCGGATGCTCTCGATGTTGAGACAGACGACGACGCCCATCACGACGCCAGCAAGCGTGCCGGCCGTGCCGATGGCTGCCCCGGTCATGAAGAAGATCCGCATGATTGCGCCTGAGGTCGCCCCCATGGTGCGCAGGATGGCGATATCGCTCGACTTGTCCTTCACCAGCATGATGAGGCCCGAGATGATGTTGAGGGCCGCCACAAGCACGATCAGCGTCAGGATCATGAACATGACGTTCCGCTCGACCTGGAGGGCGGAGAAGAAGGTCTGGTTACGCTGGCGCCAGTCGGTGAGGAAGATCTGGCGGCCGGCGGCCTCCTCGATCTGCGGGCGCAGTTCGTCGACAGCATCCGGATCGGCGATGAACAGCTCGATCGACTGAACGATGCCTTCGACGTTGAAATAGAGCTGTGCTTCCTCGAGCGGCATATAGATGATCGAGGCATCATATTCGGACATGCCGATCTCGAAGATCGCCGAGACCGGATAAGATTTGACGCGCGGATTGACGCCGAGCGGCGTGACGTCGCCTTCCGGCGAGACCAGCGTGATGGTGTCGCCGGCGGAGAGCCCGAGCTGCGCTGCCATGCGCGATCCGATCAGAACGCCTTGCCCTGTGGCAAAGCCGACCATGTCGCCCGAACGGATGTTGGACGACACGACCGACAGCTTGGTGAGATCGTCAGGACGGATGCCGCGCACAAGAGCGCCGGTGCCGGCACCTTCTCGACCGGAGGCAAGCGTCTGCCCCTCGACCAGCGGCAGCGCCATAGTGACGCCGGGGACAGCAGCGAAACGCTCGGCGAGACCGGCATAGTCGCTCAAGGGTTGGTCAACCGCCTGGACGATCATGTGGCCATTGATGCCGAGGATGCGCGACACGAGTTCGGTGCGGAAACCGTTCATCACCGCCATGACGATGATCAGCGTCGCCACACCGAGCATGATGCCGATGAAAGAGAAGCCGGCGATCACGGAAATGAAGGCTTCCTTGCGGCGGGCACGCAGGTAGCGCCAGGCCACCATGCGCTCAAAGCCGGAAAAGGCGCGCGCCGATCCGGCCTTGCCCGTTTCCACCGTCTCGTTGCCAGCGGCCGTCGTCGCCATGGTCTCTCCTTGCCTCGGGATCCCGGTTTCGGTCACCCAACCTCAATCCGGCCTGAGTGTACCTCAGGCCGTCAGCTTGTTGATCGCAGCTTCGATCGTCAGCGTCTCGCGAGCGCCGGTCTTGCGATCCTTGAGCTCGACCTCGCCAGCGGCGACAGCGCGCGGACCGGCGATGACCTGCGTCGGAACACCGATCAGGTCAGCGGTCGCGAACTTGGTGCCCGCACGATCGTCGGTGTCGTCATAGAGCACGTCCTTGCCGGCGTTCTGCAGGGCGACATAGAGACGATCACAGGTCGTGTCGCAGCCTTCGTCGCCCGGCTTCATGTTGATGACAACGGCATCGAAGGGCGCGACCGAGGCCGGCCAGATGATTCCGTTCTCGTCATGCGAGGCTTCGATGATGGCGGGAACAAGGCGTGTCGGGCCAATCCCGTAAGAGCCCATGTGGACAAGGTGTTCCTTGCCATCCGGGCCCTGGACCTTGGCGCCCATCGGCTCGGAGTATTTCGTGCCGAAGTAGAAGATGTGGCCGACCTCGATGCCGCGCGCGGAGAGACGTTCATTCTCGCCGATGGCGTCGAAGGCTGCCTCGTCATGCATTTCCGACGTGGCGGCATAGACCGAGGTCCACTTGTCGAAGATCGACTGCAGGCCATCGACACTGTCGAAATCGGTGTCAGCAGCCGGAATGTCGAAATCGACGAAGCTCTTGTGGCAATAGACCTCTGACTCGCCGGTGTCGGCGAGGATGATGAATTCGTGGCTGTGATTACCGCCGATCGGGCCGGTGTCGGCGCGCATCGGGATGGCGCGCAGACCGAGGCGATCGAAGGTGCGCAGGTAAGCGACGAACATCTTGTTGTAGGAATGGATGGCGTCGGCCTGGGTCAGGTCGAAGGAATAGGCGTCCTTCATCAGGAACTCGCGCGAGCGCATGGTGCCGAAGCGCGGGCGGATCTCGTCGCGGAACTTCAGCTGGATGTGGTAGAGGTTGAGCGGCAGGCTCTTGTAGGACTTCACCGACGAGCGGAAGATGTCGGTGATCATCTCCTCATTGGTCGGGCCGTAGAGCATCGGGCGGTCCTGCCGGTCGCGAATGCGCAGCATTTCCTTGCCGTAATCCTCGTAACGGCCGCTTTCCTGCCAGAGTTCGGCGGACTGCAGCGTCGGCATGGAGAGCTCGATGGCGCCAGCCCGGTTCTGCTCTTCGCGGATGATCGCGTTCACCTTGTCGAGCACGCGCTTGCCGAGCGGCAGCCAGGAATAGATGCCCTGGCTCTGCTGGCGGATCATGCCCGTCCGCAGCATCAGGCGGTGGGAGACGATCTCGGCTTCCTTGGGGTTTTCCTTCAGGATCGGCATGAAATAGCGCGACAGACGCATAACGAATTCCAGATGGTTGTCGATGCCGCCAGATCGGCGGAATCAGCGATTGAAACGGGTTGTCAGGAAGCGTTCATAGCCGGTTGAACATGAGAAGAAAACCCGCAAGCGCCGTTCGGTGCGCTCGCCCACAGACAGGCCTTGGCAAAGGCCATTCTGGATTGGAGAACGACCGTATGCGGGCCGACAAACACGAGAAAACCGGTGCTTAAGTGACCGCCATGCGACAAAACGATGACGTTAATTTTTTTTGGATGAGTGTAACAATTCTGCAAGATTCAGGGGTGACAACGGTCACTGATTGGGCTAGGTTCAGCCCATAAAAGAGGCAGGGAGTACAAATCTTTGCCACACTCGCGGTCAAGTCTTGGGAGGATCAGATCTAGGCGCGCCCGTTCGCAGCCCCTTAATTGGTGAAGGATCACGCGAAGCTTCGAACAAGGTCTTTTGACCTTGTTTTTTTTTGCCTTGTTGTCTGATTTGCTAGTTCTGGCTGCCTTAGGGCGGCCTTTTAAGACTCAACACCCGGCATGATGATCGGCAGATCCTTGAAGCCGATGCCGAAATAGGTGCCGGCAACATACCAGGCGCCGTAGATCAGACCTGACACAACAGTCGTGGTGAGGAAGATCCGGGCCGCCCGGAATCGGGTCGGGGCGCTTGCAACCGTGCCCGGAACGACATTCTCGTCCTCATCCTGGGTGCGCAGGCCGATCGGAAGGACGGCGAACAGGGTCAGCCACCAGATCACAAAATAAACTGCCAGTCCCGACAGGATCGCCATGATGTCTCGCTCCAGACTTGATCCGGCATAGGCTTGCGCGCCCATGCCGTTCGTCACCCTATAATCGCGGAAACCGGCGGGCACAAAGACAAAAGCGTCGCAGGCAGCGTCGCTCCTCGATCAACAAGATATCAGCACTGCGTGATCGCAGCGTCAGACCTGTTCGAGTTCGATCAGTGTGCCGAAGAAATCCTTCGGATGAAGGAAAAGCACCGGCTTGCCATGAGCGCCGATCTTGGGCTCACCGCTTCCGAGCACGCGAGCTCCGCTCGCTGAAAGCTGGTCACGGGCAGCCAGGATGTCGGTCACCTCGTAGCAGATGTGATGCATGCCGCCGGATGGGTTCTTTTCCAGAAAGGCCGCAATCGGGGAAGCTTCGCCGAGCGGCTCCAGCAGTTCGACCTTGGTGTTTTCCAATTCGACGAAAACAACGGTCACGCCATGTTCTGGCAAGGCCTGCGCCTGCGAAACCTTGGCACCGAGCGTGTCACGATAGCTTGCGGTCGCGACAGTCAGATCCGGGACAGCGATGGCGATGTGATTGACGCGGCCGAGCATGGTTTCCTCCTGGCGTTGCGGGCAAAGATTAGGCGATCCCTGCCCGCCTCGTCCCTCAGACTTTGGTCAGGAACACCGTGACGATCGGCTTCTTGCCCCAGACCTCGTTGGCCGTGGAGCGAACCGCACGACGAATGGCTTCGCGAACGGTATCCAGATCCTTGCGGCGGCTGCGCGGAATGCTCTCGACGGCGCCGAGCACGGCGTCATAGAGCGTGTCTTCCATCAGTTCGCCCTCGTGGTCAACTTCCGGTAGGCCGAAGGGAACGACATCGGGATCACCGAGGAAATCGAAGCGGCTGTCGAGAAGCACGCTCACGGCAACGTGGCCGACATAGGAGAGCTTCTTGCGATCCGCGATGCCCATTTCCTCGATATCGCCGACGAGCTTGCCGTCCTTGTAGACGCGACCGAAGGGAGCCTGGTCGATCACTTCGGCCGGGCCCGGCGCGATGCGCAGGATATCGCCATTGCGGACATGGGGGACAGTCGGGATGCCGGACTGCAGTGCCAGATCCTTCTGGGCGACCAGGTGAGCTGCTTCGCCATGGACGGGAACGAGCATTTGCGGGCGGACCCACTCGTACATCTTCAGGAGTTCGTTGCGGCGCGGGTGGCCCGAGACGTGAACAAGGGCTTCACTGTCCGTGATGATGTGCACGCCCTGCTCGATCAGGCCATTCTTGATCTCGAGGATCGCCTTCTCGTTGCCGGGAATGGCGCGCGAGGAGAAGACCACGGTGTCGCCGGCGGTGAGCGCCACGTTGCGCATCTCGTCGCGCGAGAGCTTGGCAAGCGCTGCGCGTGCCTCGCCCTGGCTGCCCGTCAGGATGACGACGACCTTGTCGCGCGGGATGAAACCGTATTCATCCTCGGCGATGAAGGGGCGAATGCCCTCCATGATGCCGATGTCCTGGGCCACGTTCGTGACGCGCTTCAGCGAGCTGCCGAGCAGCAGGACTTCACGGCCTGCGGCTTCTGCTGCGAGCGCGATCGAGCGGATACGACCGACATTCGAGGAGAAGGTGGTGATGGCGACGCGGCCTTCGGCGGCCTCGATGATCTTCTGCAGACCGGCGGAGACCTCTTCCTCGGAGGGAGAGACGCCATCGCGCATGGAATTGGTGGAATCGCACAGCAGTGCGAGCACGCCCTCGTCGCCGACCGCGCGGAAGCGGCCTTCGTCGGTCAGCGGTCCAAGCGAGGGGTTGTGGTCGATCTTCCAGTCACCCGTGTGCACGACATTGCCGAGCGGCGTGCGGATGACGAGCGACATCGGCTCGGGGATCGAGTGGTTGACGCCGATCGCTTCGATCTCGAAGGGACCGACATTGATGCGGTCGCCCTGCTTAAAGGGCGTGATCGGGATCTCTGCGCGCGAGCCTTCGTAGTCACGCTTGGCTTCCAGCATACCGGCGGTGAAGCGCGAGGCGTAGACCGGCACGTTCAGGCCAGGCCACAGGTCGTTCAGGGCGCCGTAGTGGTCTTCGTGGGCATGGGTGATGATGATGCCCTTGAGGTTTTTCTTCTGCTTCTTGATGAACTCGATATCGGGAAGCACGAGGTCCACGCCCGGCAGATCGGGACCGGCGAAGGTCACGCCGCAGTCGACCATGATCCACTGACGATTGGACGGCGGGCCATAGCCGTACAATGCGAGGTTCATGCCGATTTCACCCACGCCGCCCAGCGGCAGGAAAACCAGTTCGTCGTTCTTGGCCATTCTTCTTTCCGATCCAGTCTACCCGAAAAACACATCTCCAGCGGCAACCGACATCATTCCGTCGGGGCCCCGGTCGAGCAATAAAATTCCCTTATCATCGATTCCGGAAAAGATACCGGAAATCGAGCGATCCGGCAGGTTCACCGTGATTTTCTCGCCGATGCCGCAGGCGACAGCGCGCCACCGTCGAACGATCTCGGCAATGCCCCTGCCCTCGTCCCAGACATCAAGCATGTCCGCCATCTCGGCGAAAAGACGGGCGAAGAATTCCGGCGGCGAGATCGACACGCCCTGATCGGCGAGCGACGTGACCGGATAGAGCGTCAGATCCGGGCGATGGGCAATGTTGATGCCGATGCCGATTGCAAGTGCCATGCGGCCCTCAGCGACACGCTCTGCTTCCAGCAGGATGCCCGACGTCTTCTTGCGGCCGATCAACACGTCGTTCGGCCACTTGATGTCGACGGGCTCACCACCAGGCGGCATCACGGACTGAACGGCGGCATGGACCGCGAGCGCCACTGCAAGCGGCAAGGAGCCGAGTTGCTCTGAAGGGGCCGGATCGATCAACAACAGGGACGAGTAAAGATTCCCGCGCTCGGACACCCAGGGGCGCCCACGACGGCCGCGGCCTCCGGTCTGCCGTTCGGCTGTCAGCCACAGAAAACCGGAATCGCCCGCGCGAGCGCGGGCGAATGCTTCCGTATTGGTGGACGAGACTTCGTCTAAGGCTTCGTGCCGGAAATCATCGAGAGAGATCCGGCGCGGTCTTCCGAGGCTGGTCAATTAAACAACGTCTTTGCAGCGGCTTCCGCAGCGGTCCCGAGCGGGCCACCGAAGAGGACATAACCAAGGACGAAGAAACCGGAGAGGCCGAAGACGAGGCGCAGCTCAACCGAGGTGCGGGCGAATTCACCCTTGGCTTCGTCGAACCACATGACCTTGATGATGCGCAGATAGTAGTAGGCACCGATGACCGAGGCCAGAACACCGATGATGGCAAGCGCATAGAGCTTGGCTTCGATGGCCGCCACGAAGACGAAGTACTTGGCAAAGAAGCCTGCAAGCGGCGGAATGCCGGCGAGCGAGAACATCAGGGCGGTCAGTACGAAGGCCATGAAGGGACGCGTGGTCGAAAGGCCAGCGAGATCGTCGATGCTCTCGACATTGCCGCCTTCCTTCTGGCGCATCGCCATAATGCAGGCGAAGGTGCCGAGCGTCATGACGAGGTAGATCATCATGTAGATCAGCACGCCGGCAACGCCGGTGTCATTGCCGGCGGCAAGACCGACAAGTGCGTAGCCCATGTGACCGATGGACGAATAAGCCATCAGTCGCTTGATGTTCTTCTGACCGATGGCGGCCACAGAACCCAGCACCATCGAGGCGATCGCGATGAACACGACGATCTGCTGCCATTCGGCGAAGATCGGCAGGAAGGCGTCGATGACGATACGCACGAAGATGGCCATGGCGCCGATCTTCGGGGCCGCTGCCAGGAAGGCGGTGACCGGGGTCGGCGCGCCTTCGTAAACGTCTGGCGTCCACATGTGGAACGGAACGGCCGAAATCTTGAATGCCAGACCGGCGAGGACGAAGACCAGACCGAAGATCAGGCCGAGCGAGGGTTCACCCTGCGAGAGAACGGCGGAGATCTGCTCGAAGCCGGTGTTGCCGGTGAAACCGTAGACCAGCGACATGCCGTAAAGCAGCATGCCCGAAGAAAGCGCGCCGAGCACGAAGTACTTCAGGCCAGCTTCCGTCGAGCGCAGGCTATCCCGGTTGATCGCAGCGACAACGTAGAGCGCGAGCGACTGCAGTTCGAGCGCCATGTAGAGCGTGATCAGGTTGTTGGCCGAGATCATCAGCATGACGCCGAGGGTCGCGAGCACCAGCAGGACCGGGAATTCGAACTTGTCGAGGTGGTCGAAGCGGGCGTGACCGACCGCCATGATCATCGCCGTCACCGAACCGATGAGGGCGAGGATCTTCATGAACTTTGCATAGCCGTCGGCGATATAGGCGCCGTTGAAGGCTTCGCCTTCGGCACCCGAGAAGACGAGCCATGCGCCGGAGAAGATCAGAAGCGCGATCGCCAGCCCGGTGACGACACTGTTCGACTTATCGCCCGAAAACACGCCGATCATGAGCAGCACCATGGCGCCCACGGCCAGGATCAGTTCCGGCGTGACCAGATGCAGGCTTGCAATGAGAGTTTCAACGGTCATGTCCAAAGGATCCTGTCGTCAGTTCGCAATCAGCGCCAGAGACTGGGCTGCTTGCAAGGCTGCGGAGTAGTTGTTCACCAGATTGTCGACGGAAGCTGCGGTCGCATCGAGGATGGGAGCCGGGTAGACGCCGAAGAAGATGGTGAGTGCGATCAGCGGGTAAAGCACGAGCTTTTCGCGGGCATTCAAGTCGAGCATGGCCTTCAGGCTCTCCTTCTCGAGCGCACCGAAGACGACCCGGCGATAGAGCCAGAGCGCATAGGCTGCCGAAAGGATGACGCCGGTGGCGGCGAAGAGCGCAACCCAGGTATTGACGCGGAAGACGCCGATCAGGGTGAGGAATTCACCGACGAAGCCCGAGGTACCCGGCAGGCCGACATTGGCCATGGTGAATACCATGAAGGCGAGCGCGTATTTCGGCATGTTGTTCACGAGGCCGCCATAGGCCGCGATCTCGCGGGTATGGAGACGGTCGTAGATCACGCCGACGCAGAGGAAGAGCGCGCCGGAGACGAAGCCGTGGCTGATCATCTGGAAGATCGCACCCTGCACGCCCTGCTGGTTGGCGGCGAAGATACCCATGGTGACGTAACCCATGTGGGCGACGGACGAATAGGCGATCAGCTTCTTGATGTCTTCCTGCATCATCGCGACCAGCGAGGTGTAGATGATGGCAATGACGGACAGCGTAAAGACGAAGGGCGCAAAGAAGTCTGACGCCAGCGGGAACATCGGCAGCGAGAAGCGCAGGAAGCCGTAGCCGCCAAGCTTCAGGAGGATGCCGGCCAGGATGACGGACCCGGCCGTCGGTGCCTGAACGTGCGCGTCCGGCAGCCAGGTATGAACAGGCCACATCGGCATCTTCACCGCGAACGAAGCGAAGAAGGCGAGCCATAGCCATGTCTGCATCTGCGGCGGGAAGTCGTGCTGCAGGAGCGCTGCGATATCGGTCGTGCCGGCATCCCAGTACATCGCCATAATGGCCAGCAGCATCAGCACCGAGCCGAGCAGCGTGTAGAGGAAGAACTTGTAGGACGCGTAGACGCGATCCTTGCCACCCCAGACGCCGATGATGATGAACATCGGAATGAGACCGGCTTCGAAGAAGACGTAGAAGAGCACGATGTCGAGCGACACGAATACGCCGATCATCAAGGTCTCGAGGACCAGGAAGGCGATCATGTATTCCTTCAGGCGCTTCTCGACCGAGGTCCAGCTCGCGAGAATGCAGAAGGGCATGAGCAACGTCGTCAGGATGACGAACAGCATCGAGATGCCGTCGACGCCGACATGGTAGGAGATGCCGGTCCCGAGCCAGGCGTGCTTCTCCACCATCTGGAAGCCGGTGTTCGAATTGTCGAAGTTGATCCAGATGAAGAGCGACACGACGAAGGTAAAGACCGTCGTCAGCAGCGAGACGTTCAGGATGTTGCGGCGGCCGAGAGAGGTGTCACCACGGGTCAGCAGAAGCAGAGCCACGCCGACCAGGGGAAGGAAGGTGACCGTCGAGAGAATGGGCCAATCGGTCATCAGAGGGAGCTCCCGAGCATCATCCAGGTAACGAGGGCCGCAATGCCGATCAGCATCGCGAAGGCATAGTGGTAGAGGTAGCCAGACTGCAGGCGGACGACCCTCTGGGTCAGGCCACCGACGGCCGAGGCAACACCGTTCGGGCCATAGGCGTCGATGGTGGCAACGTCACCCTTCTTCCAGAGGAAGCGGCCGAGCGCCTTGGAGGACCGAACGAAGAGGAAGTCGTAGAGCTCGTCAAAGTACCACTTGTTGAGCAGGAACTGGTAGAGCATCCACTGCTGCTCAGCGAGCTTCTTCGGCGCCGACGGGTTCTTGATATACATGTACCAGGCGGTGACGAAGCCGAGTGCCATGGCGACAAACGGGCTCCACTTCACCCACTTCGGCACTTCATGGAACTCTTCGAGAACAGTGTTGGTCGGCAGCGTGAAGAGCGCGCCCTTCCAGAATTCGGCATAGTGATGGCCGAAGAAGTAGTCGTGGAAGATTACGCCCGCGACGACAGCACCGATGCCGAGCAGCAGAAGCGGCAGCAGCATGACCATCGGCGACTCGTGAACGTGGTGCATGACATCAGCGGAAGCGCGCGGCTTGCCGAAGAAGGTCATGAACGCCAGGCGCCACGAGTAGAAGCTGGTGAAGAGAGCGGCAATCACGAGCAGGGTGAAGGCGAAGACGCCGACCGAGCTATGCGAAGCGAAAGCCGATTCGATGATGGCATCCTTCGAGAAGAAACCAGCAAAGCCGATGATCGTGCCGGGGATGCCGACGCCGGTCAGCGCCAGCGTACCGATGGTCATCGCCCAGAAGGTATAGGGGATGTGCTTACGCAGACCGCCCATGTAGCGCATATCCTGCTCGCCATCGACGGCGTGAATGACGGAACCGGCACCTAGGAACAGCAGCGCCTTGAAGAAGGCGTGCGTGAAGAGGTGGAAGACGGCCGCACCATAGGCGCCGACGCCGAGCGCCACAAACATGTAGCCAAGCTGCGAGCAGGTCGAATAGGCGATGACGCGTTTGATGTCGTTCTGCACCAGACCGACGGTCGCTGCAAAGAAGGCGGTGATCGCACCGACGATGGTGACGACGGTCAGCGCATCCGGCGACAGTTCGAAGACAGGCGACATGCGGGCGACGAGGAAGACGCCTGCGGTAACCATGGTTGCGGCGTGAATGAGCGCCGAAACCGGGGTCGGGCCTTCCATGGCGTCCGGCAGCCAGGTGTGCAGCAGGAACTGCGCAGACTTACCCATCGCGCCCATGAAGAGCAGCAGGCAGGCGCCGGTCAGCGCATGGCTGCGGTCGAGCTGCATGCCGAAGAGGTTGAGGACAACTTCCGGAGCGGCTGCAGGATCGGACGGCAGATAGGACTGGGCCGAGGCGAAGATCGTCTCGAGGTTGATCGAGCCGAACATCACGAAGAGGGCCGAAATGCCGAGGATGAAGCCGAAGTCACCGACGCGGTTGACGATGAAGGCCTTCATGGCGGCGGCCGAAGCCGACGGCTTCTTGTACCAGAAGCCGATCAGCAGATAGGACGCCAGGCCCACGCCTTCCCAGCCGAAGAACATCTGCAGCAGGTTGTCCGACGTGATGAGCATGAGCATCGCGAAGGTGAAAAGCGACAGATAGGCAAAGAAGCGCGGCCGATGCGGGTCGTGATGCATGTAGCCGATCGAGTAGAGGTGCACGAGGCACGACACCGAGTTGACGACGACGAACATGACGGCCGTCAGCGTGTCGATGCGGAAGGCCCACTCGACGTCGATGCCGCCGGACTGGATCCAGCGCAGCACAGGCACCTTGATGACCTCGTGGGCCTCATGGCTCATGGCGACGTTGAAGAAGACGATCCACGACAGAACGGCCACAATGATCATCAGACCGGTGGTCACATATTCCGACGCCTTGGCACCGATCTGGCGGCCGAAAAGGCCGGCGATCAGGAAGCCGATCAGGGGGAGAAAGACGATAGCCTTGTAGATCATGACCCGATCAGCCCTTCATCATGTTGACGTCTTCGACGGCGATGGAGCCGCGATTACGATAGAAGACCACCAGGATCGCGAGACCGATAGCCGCTTCGGCGGCTGCCACCGTCAGGATAAACAGCGCGAAGACCTGGCCGACGAGATCGCCGAGGAAGGTCGAGAAGGCGACCATGTTGATGTTGACCGCGAGCAGGATCAGCTCGATCGACATCAGGATGACGATGACGTTCTTGCGGTTCAGGAAGATGCCGAAGACCCCGAGGGTGAAGAGCATGGCACTGACCGTGAGGTAGTGGGAAAGACCGATTTCCATAATTCTGTTCCTTGACCTCTTGCTCGGCTCAGACGCCCTGGCCCGGCTTGACCTTCACCACCTTGACGGAGGTCTCTGGCGTGCGGGCGACCTGGGCGGAGATGTCCTGGCGCTTGATGTTGGTGCGGTGGCGCAGGGTCAGCACGATCGCGCCGATCATGGCGACGAACAGGACCAGGCCGGCGATCTGGAAGAAGAAGACGTAATCGGTATAGAGCACGTCGCCCAGCGCCTGTGTGTTCTGCCGTTCCGCAACAGCCGGGATCGGCTGGGTGATCGCATTCAGCGCCTCGGGGCTGATCGTGCTGCCGCCAATGACGACAACAAGCTCGACCGCCACGATGAGACCGATCAGCGCGCCGACGGGCGCGTATTTCGCAGCCCCTGCCCTCAGTTCCGTGAAGTCGATGTCGAGCATCATCACAACGAAGAGGAAGAGAACCGCAACCGCGCCGACATAGACGACCAGAAGGATCATCGCCAGGAATTCAGCTCCCGTGAGGAGCAGAAGGCCCGAAGCGTTGATGAAGGTCAGAATGAGGAACAGGACCGAATGGACCGGGTTCCGAGCCGATATCACCATGAAGGCCGAAGCCACCGCGACAAAGGCGAAGAGATAGAAAAAGAGAGCCTGAAGACCCATGTTGGTGCCTTTTCATCTTCCCCCGGACGAGGGCCCTGCCCCGCCGCCCGATAAGGCGTGACCGATATCCCCATCGGCACGCCCGTTACAAAATTCATTCATGTGCCCCGGCGAAGCCCCGCGCTCCGCCCAAGGCGATCGATCCCTAAGGGATCAGCGGTAGGGAGAGTCCATCGCGATGTTGCGCGCGATTTCACGTTCCCAGCGGTCGCCATTGTCAAGCAGGCGTGCCTTGTCGAAATAGAGCTCTTCGCGGGTCTCGGTGGCGAACTCGAAGTTCGGTCCCTCAACGATCGCGTCGACCGGGCAGGCCTCCTGGCAGAAACCGCAATAAATGCACTTCACCATGTCGATGTCGTAACGCACCGTGCGGCGCGTGCCGTCATTGCGGCGCGGGCCAGCTTCGATGGTGATGGCCTGGGCAGGACAGATCGCCTCGCAGAGCTTGCAGGCGATGCAGCGCTCTTCGCCGTTCGGATAGCGGCGAAGCGCATGCTCGCCGCGGAAGCGCGCCGATACCGGGCCCTTTTCGAACGGGTAGTTGATCGTTGCCTTCTGCTTGAAGAAGTAGCGCATCGACAGGAAGAATGCGCCGACGAACTCCTTAAGGAAGATCGAATTGATAGCCTGGGTCAGAGCAGCCATCTTGTTCTCCTAATCAGCCAAGTGTCCGGGAGGGCGTCATTACGCCCAACCCATCAGCTTCAGCACGAATGCAGTGATGATGACCATGGCGAGCGAGATCGGAAGGAAGACCTTCCAGCCGAGACGCATCAGCTGGTCATAGCGGTAGCGCGGAACGAATGCCTTCACCATGGCGAACATGAAGAAGACCATGGTCGCCTTCAGCACGAACCAGATGATGCCCGGGACCCAGTTGAGGAACCAGACGTCGACCGGTGGCAACCAGCCTCCAAGGAAGAGGATCGTGGTCAGCGAGCACATCAGCACGATGGCTGCATATTCGCCGAGCATGAACATCATGTACGGGGTCGAGCCGTATTCGACCATGAAGCCGGCGACGAGTTCGGATTCGGCTTCCGGAAGGTCGAAGGGCGGACGGTTGGTTTCTGCCAATGCCGAGATGAAGAAGATCACGAACATCGGGAAGAGCGCCAGCCAGTGCCAGTCGAGGAAGGAGGCCGGGAGACCCATCATCGTGCCGAGGCCGTTGTTCTGGGCAACCACGATATCGGTCAGGTTGAGCGAACCGACGCAGAGCAGAACGGTGACGATGACGAAGCCCATCGAGACTTCGTAGGACACCATCTGCGCTGCCGAGCGAAGGGCACCGAGGAACGGGTACTTCGAGTTCGACGCCCAGCCACCCATGATGATGCCGTAGACTTCGAGCGATGACACCGCGAAGACGAAGAGGATGCCGACATTGATGTTGGCGATCACCCATCCGGCGTTGACCGGGATAACTGCCCAGGTTGCGAGCGCCAGCGTCACGGCAACGAGCGGGGCCAGCAGGAAGACGCCCTTGTTGGCGCCTGCCGGGATGACCGGCTCCTTGAATACGAACTTCAACAAGTCGGCGAAGGACTGGAAGAGACCCCAGGGGCCGACAACGTTCGGGCCGCGACGCAGCTGAACGGCTGCCCAGATCTTGCGGTCTGCGAGCAGGATATAGGCGATGAAGACCAGAAGGCAGACGAGCAGCAGAAGGGACTGCCCGATCATGATGGCCGCCGGCCACACATAGGTGGAAACGAAATTATCCATGGTCCCCTGCCCTTACTCTGCCGCGGCCTTGAAATTGTTGCGGGCCAATGCCGAGCACTCAGCCATGACGGCCGAAGCGCGTGCGATCGGGTTCGTCAAATAGAAGTCTTTGACCGGCGACGCAAACAGAGACTTGCCCATCTTCCCGGGTTTTTTCGCCAGTGCAGCAATATCGGCCGAAGAGCCGGCTGCGATCTCGTCGATCTCGGCGAAATGCGGGTAGGCTTCATAGAGCTTTGCACGCAGCTGCGACAGCGAATCGAAGGGCAGCTTCTTGCCGAGCACGTCGGAGAGTGCGCGCAGGATCGCCCAGTCTTCGCGGGCCTCGCCCGGCGCGAAGCCGGCGCGGTTGCCCATCTGGACGCGGCCTTCGGTGTTGACCCAGGTGCCCGACTTTTCGGTATAGGTCGCGCCCGGCAGGATGACGTCGGCGTAATGCGCGCCGTTGTCGCCATGGCTGCCGATATAGACGACGCACTTGGCTGTCTTGGCCGAGAAGTCGAGTTCGTCGGCGCCGAGCAGGAAGACGACGTCGAGCGAAGACAGCATCTGACCGGCAGCAACTGCCCCTTCGCCCGGCACGAAGCCGAGGTCGAGAGCGCCGACTCGCGAGGCTGCGGTGTGCAGCACGCAGAGGCCATTCCACTCGTCCGTTACTGCGCCAACATCGGCTGCCAGCTTGGCGGCGTTCGCGAGAACGGCCTTGCCATCAGGACCCGACAGAGCGCCCTGGCCGATGATGATCATCGGGTTCTTGGCGGCCTTCAGCGTTTCGGCGAAATTGTTCTTGCCCGAGACGAGCTCGGCCAGAGTCTCGGTGCCGGCACCGAGGTAATCATAGGGGTAACGCAGGTCGCCGCCTTCGCCGATCAGGGCGATCGGCAGGCCACCGCGGCGCCAACGCTTGCGGATGCGGGCGTTGAGAACGGCGGCTTCGTAGCGCGGGCTGGCACCAACGATAAGGATCGCATCGGCGGCTTCGATGCCTTCGATGCCGGCGTTGAAGACGTAGGTTGAGCGACCGAGCGACGGATCGAGTGCCGTCCCATCCTGGCGACAGTCGGTATTCGAGGACCCGAGAGCGTTGACGAGCGACTTCAGCGCGAAGATTTCCTCAACGGAAGCGAGGTCACCGGCGACAGCACCGATCTTGTCAGCCGAGGTCGAGGCAACAGCCGACTTGATGGCGGCGAATGCTTCAGCCCAGCTTGCAGGCTGCAGACGGCCATCCTTCTTCACATAGGGGCGGTCGAGACGCTGGGTCTTCAGGCCATCCCAGATGAAGCGGGTCTTGTCGGAGATCCACTCTTCGTTGATCTGCTCGTTGACGCGCGGCATGATGCGCATCACTTCGCGACCGCGCGTATCGACGCGGATCGCTGAACCCAGCGCGTCCATGACGTCGACCGATTCGGTCTTGTTCAGTTCCCACGGACGAGCCGTGAAGGCGAAAGGCTTGGAGGTCAGCGCGCCAACCGGGCAGAGGTCGACGACATTGCCCTGCAGCTCCGACGTCATTGCCTGCTCGAGGTAAGTCGTGATCTCGGCGTCTTCGCCACGGCCGATCAGGCCGAGTTCGGCAATACCGGCGACTTCGGTGGTGAAGCGGACGCAGCGCGTGCAGTGAATGCAGCGGTTCATCACGGTCTTGACCAGCGGTCCGATATACTTGTCTTCGACGGCGCGCTTGTTCTCGGTGTAGCGCGAGCTATCGATACCGAAGGCCATGGCCTGGTCCTGAAGATCGCATTCGCCACCCTGGTCGCAGATCGGGCAATCCAGCGGATGGTTGATCAGCAGGAATTCCATCACGCCTTCGCGGGCCTTCTTGACCATCGGCGTGTTGGTGAAGACTTCCGGAAGTTCGCCGTTCGGGCCGCCGCGCACGTCGCGCACGCCCATCGCGCAGGAGGCTGCCGGCTTCGGCGGGCCACCCTTCACTTCGACAAGGCACATCCGGCAATTGCCGGCAACCGACAGTCTTTCATGGAAACAAAAGCGCGGAACCTCGGCGCCGGCTTCCTCGCACGCCTGCAACAGTGTGAAATGATCCGGAACCTCGATCTCTTTACCGTCGACCTTCAGCTTTGCCATATTCGCCTTCCTGCCTCACGCTTCCGCGCATCTTGCCGTGGCATTCCTGCCGCGACTGACGACCCTCGTCCCTTCCGGATGAAAAGCCGCCCGTTTTATCCCTCAAGCCCAGCGCATCGCCCCCGCGCCGCCGGACCCTAATCTCACTTGCCTGACCGAGCCTTGCCGCCCGCCAACCGGCGCGCCTGGCCTGCCCAGTCGTCTCGCAGCACGCGGCCGTCGAGACCCAATTCCTTGTCCAGCGCAGTTAGCGCCGCCTCGTCCATCTCAGCGAGGTCCTTCAAGCGGGTAATCCCCCTGCCCTTCAGGACCTGCTCGACCTTCGGGCCGATACCATCGATCTTCTTCAGATCGTCGGCCTTGCCGGAGGCCTTTTTCGGCTTCGGTGCCGGAGCGGCAACCTCGACCTTCGGTTCAGGCTTCGCCTGTACCTTCAGTGCGGCCGCAGGTTTCGCGACCGCCTTTGCCTTTGGTGCCGGCTTCGGCTTTTCGCCCTGGGCGGCGACCGGCTTTGCCGGCGCTTCAGCCTTGGCCTTCACCTTCGACGCGACCGGCTTTTTTGCCTTCACCTTCGCCGGAGCGGGCGCTGGTTCTGGCTTTTCCGCCGGCGCCTCGACCTTGGTGTCGGGCTCGGCCACCGTATCAGCCTCCGCCGCCTTGCGTTCTTCTTCCAGCTGTCGCGCAAGCTGGCCTGTCACTTCCATGGCGCCCTGGAGGGAGCCGAGAAAGAACTTGCTCATCTGCGCCGCCATGCCGAAGCCGAAGGCGGTTGCGGCGGCCATTGCGGCCGCCGGATTGGTCATCAGGTCGTCGAGACCTTCGGGAGCGCGAGTTTCCGACGCCGGTTCGTCCGGCCCCTTCTTCCCGCCCTTGTCCGAAGAGCTCGTCATCCCTTTTGTCCCTTACTCTGCCGCTTCCATGACCACCCCGTGGGCGATCGCGTTGCGGGTGTACTGGTCGATGCGCTTTTCCATCTCGGGACGGAAATGCTTGATCAGGCCCTGGATCGGCCATGCGGCGGCGTCACCGAGCGCACAGATCGTGTGCCCTTCGACCTGCTTCGTCACCTGGAAGAGCATGTCGATTTCACGCTTCTGGGCATTGCCCTTCACCATGCGCTCCATGACGCGCATCATCCAGCCCGTGCCTTCGCGGCACGGCGTGCACTGGCCGCAGCTCTCGTGCTTGTAGAAAGCCGAGAGGCGCCAGATGGCCTTCACGATATCTGTCGACTTGTCCATGACGATGACAGCGGCGGTGCCGAGGCCAGAGCCCAGCTCGCGCAGACCGTCATAGTCCATGATCGCGTCCTTCATCTGGGCGCCCGGTACGCAAGGTACCGACGAGCCGCCCGGGATGACGGCGAGCAGGTTGTCCCAGCCGCCGCGAATACCACCACAGTGCTTCTCGATCAGTTCCTGGAAGGTGATCGACATGGCTTCTTCGACCGTGCACGGCTTGTTGACGTGACCGGAGATCGAAAACAGCTTGGTGCCGGCATTGTTCGGGCGACCGAAGCTCGAATACCAGGACGCACCGCGACGCAGGATAGTCGGGGCAACGGCGATCGACTCGACGTTGTTGACCGTCGTCGGGCAGCCGTAGAGGCCCATATTGGCCGGGAATGGCGGCTTCAGGCGCGGCTGGCCCTTCTTGCCTTCGAGGCTTTCGAGAAGTGCCGTCTCTTCGCCGCAGATGTAAGCGCCGGCGCCGTGATGCACGACGATGTCGATGTCGTAGCCGAGCTTGTTGTTCTTGCCTAGCAGACCGTAGTCATAGCACTCGTCGATCGCGGCCTGCAGGGCCTCGCGTTCGCGCATGAATTCGCCGCGGACATAGATGAAGGCATGATGCGCGTTCATGGCGAAGGAGGCGATGACGCAGCCTTCGATCAGGGTGTGCGGATCATGGCGCATGATCTCGCGGTCCTTGCAGGTGCCGGGTTCCGACTCGTCGGCATTGACGACGAGGTAATGCGGACGACCATCCGATTCCTTCGGCATGAAGGACCACTTGAGACCGGTGGGGAAGCCTGCGCCGCCGCGACCGCGAAGACCGGAGGCCTTCATCTCGTTGATGATCCAGTCCCGGCCCTTTTCGAGGATTTGCTTGGTGCCATCCCAGTGGCCACGGCTCATGGCGCCCTTTAGGGACTTGTCCTTGAGGCCGTAGATATTGGTAAAGATGCGATCCTGATCTCTCAACATAACCTAACCTCTCAGCGTGGCTTCTTGCCGAAGACCTTGATGTATTCCGCTTCGCCACCCTTGGCGAGCGCCTTGGCCTGCTTGACCCAGTCGTCCCGCTCGATGCGGCCGGAGAACTTGAGGTAGGTGTCGACCCACTCGCGTTCTGCCTTCTTCCACTTGGCGATCTGCTCGAACGTGTAGACGCCGAGGCCGTTCAGTGTCGCTTCGATCTTCGGACCGACGCCCGAGATCATCTTGAGATCATCAGGAGCTGCCGGACGCTCGATGCCTTGAGGACGGTTCTTCTCGTCCATGACCGGAGCGGGAGCCGGTGCGACTTCCTTTTCGACCGGGCGAGCCGTATCGGCAGAATCGCCCTTCTGCTTGACGTTCTCGGCAGCCGCCTTCTTGGCGGTTGCCGGCGTCTTTAGGCTCTTGTCGGTTTCGGGCGCATCGGTCACCGGCTTTGCGGCATTGGCCGGCGGAACCGACGTTTCCTCAGGCTTGGCCGCAGCAGGCGTGTCGCTGAAGCGGATCGGCTGGATGTCACCGGTCAGCGTCGTCGGGCCACCGACGGGTGCCGAGAAGATGCGATCGACCTGCGGACCCGGCTTGACGTCGGAACCCTTGCCTGCGGCGAAGCGATCGATGATGTGCTCAAGCTGGGTCACGGTCAGGTCTTCATAGGCGTCCTTGAAGATCATCACCATTGGCGCATTGACGCATGCGCCCTGACACTCGACCTCTTCCCAGGAGAGCGTGCCGTCGGCGTTGCGCTCGAAGGGCTCCGGATGGATCTTCGACTTGCAGACGTGGATCAGATCTTCCGCGCCGCGCAGCATGCAAGGCGTCGTGCCGCAGACCTGGATATGGGCGCGGGTGCCGACAGGCTTCAGCTGGAACTGGGTGTAGAAGGTCGCGACTTCCAGGACGCGGATGTAAGCCATGTCGAGCTTTTCAGCGACATACTCGATCGCAGCCTTGGTGACCCAGCCTTCCTGTTCCTGTGCGCGCATCAGCAGCGGAATGACAGCCGATTGCTGGCGCCCCGCCGGATACTTGCGAATGGTGGCCTCAGCCCAGGTAGCGTTTTCCGCATTGAAGGAAAACACTGCGGGCTGGAATTGCTCTTCGGCTAGTCGACGAACGGACATACTTCCTCACGCCTTGTCTCAGTTTATGGAACCACACCGCGTATTCGTCACATTGGCGAATTCGCAGGCATAGGCCGAATTGTCTTTCTGAACGAATACGAAGAGCTTCGAGCCGGTCCAGCTGGAACTCTTGATCTCGTATCCATCCTGGATCAGCTTGGCCATCGATACAGTCTCGCGCGACGATACGTTACCCTGTTCCTGGGCCACCACCTGGGTGGCACCGAGACAGATCAACGTTGCGGCGAGTAGCTTCAGCATCAGCGGTCAACTTCCCCGAACACGATGTCGAGCGAGCCGAGGATCGCCGAGACGTCGGCCAGCTGGTGGCCGCGGCACAGGAAATCCATGGCCTGCAGATGTGCATAACCCGGGGCGCGGATCTTGCAGCGATAGGGCTTGTTGGTGCCGTCGGAGACGAGGAAGACGCCGAACTCGCCCTTGGGGGCTTCGACAGCGGCATAAACCTCACCGGCCGGCACGTGATAGCCTTCGGTGTAGAGCTTGAAGTGGTGGATCAAGCCTTCCATCGAACGCTTCATCTCGCCACGCTTCGGCGGAACGACCTTGCCGTCCAGCGACGAAACCGGACCGGTCTTGGCATCGCCGAGCAGGCGGTTGACGCACTGCTTCATGATCTTCACCGACTCGCGCATTTCGAACATGCGGATCAGGTAACGATCGTAGCAGTCGCCGTTCTTGCCGACCATGATATCGAAGTCGAGATCGGCATAGCACTCGTAGGGCTGCGACTTGCGCAGATCCCAGGCAGCGCCGGAGCCGCGGACCATCACGCCCGAGAAGCCCCAGGCCCAGCAGTCGTCCAGGCTGACGACGCCGATATCGACGTTACGCTGCTTGAAGATGCGGTTGCCGGTGAGAAGATCGTCGATGTCGTCGAGCTTTTCCGGGAACTGATCGCACCACTTGCCGATATCCTCGACAAGATCATGCGGCAGATCCTGATGGATGCCACCCGGACGGATATAAGCGGCGTGCATGCGGGCGCCCGAGGCGCGCTCATAGAACACCATCAGCTTTTCGCGCTCTTCAAAGCCCCAGAGCGGCGGCGTCAGCGCGCCGACGTCCATGGCCTGCGTCGTGACGTTCAGGAGGTGCGAGAGGATACGGCCGATTTCCGAATAGAGAACGCGGATCAGCTGACCACGGATCGGGATCTGGATGTCGAGGAGCTTTTCGACGGCCAGCGAATAGGCATGTTCCTGGTTCATCGGCGCAACATAGTCGAGACGATCGAAATAGGGCAGCGCCTGCAGATAGGTCTTGGTCTCGATCAGCTTCTCGGTGCCGCGATGCAGCAGGCCGATATGCGGATCGACGCGCTCGACGATTTCACCGTCGAGTTCCAGCACGAGGCGCAGAACGCCGTGGGCTGCCGGATGCTGCGGACCGAAGTTGATGTTGAAGTTGCGGACGTTGTGTTCGTTCATGGTCTCTGCCCTTCCGCTCACTTGGCCGCTTTTTCATCGCCGGGCAGCACGTAATCCGTGCCTTCCCAGGGCGAGAGGAAGTCGAAATTGCGGAATTCCTGCTTGAGCTCCACCGGTTCGTAGACGACGCGCTTGGCGTTGTCGTCGTAACGAACTTCGACGAAACCGGTCGTGGGGAAGTCCTTGCGCAGGGGATGCCCTTCGAAGCCGTAGTCGGTGAGGATACGGCGCAGGTCCGGGTGATCCGTGAAGAGGATGCCGTACATGTCCCAGGTTTCGCGCTCGAACCAGTCAGCGCCGGGGAAAACCGAGCAGGCGGACGGAACCGGCTTGAACTCGCCAGTCGCGACCTTGATGCGGATGCGCAGGTTCTGGCGCGGCGACAGCAGGTGGTAGACCACGTCGAAGCGGTCTTCGCGCTTCGGGTAGTCGACGCCGCAGATGTCGATCAGGTTGACGAAGCCGCACTGGACGTCGTCGCGCAGGAAGGTCAGCAGCGAGATCAGGTTTTCCGACTTCGCCGTCAGAGACAGCTCGCCGAAACGGATTTCGCTCGACGCGATCAGCGCACCACGCATCTCTGCGAGGTAGGAGGCAAGCTCGTTCAGGGCTTCACTCATGTTTTCAGTCCCTTCGCCTTACCGCTCGATCGTGCCCGTGCGCCGGATCTTCTTCTGCAGGAGCATCACGCCATACAGCAGAGCTTCTGCCGTGGGGGGACAGCCCGGCACGTAGATATCGACCGGCACGACGCGGTCGCAGCCGCGCACGACGGAATAGGAATAATGGTAGTAGCCACCGCCATTGGCGCAGGAACCCATCGAGATCACGTAACGCGGTTCCGGCATCTGGTCATAGACCTTGCGGAGCGCGGGCGCCATCTTGTTGGTCAGCGTGCCGGCGACGATCATGACGTCGGACTGACGCGGGCTGGCGCGCGGCGCAAAGCCGAAGCGCTCGGCGTCGTAACGCGGCATGGAGAGCTGCATCATTTCGACGGCGCAGCAGGCCAGACCAAAGGTCATCCACATCAGGGAGCCGGTACGGGCCCAGTTGATCAGCTCGTCGGTCGAGGTGACGAGAAAGCCCTTGTCGGCGAGCTCGTTGTTGATCTCGCCGAAGAAGCGGTCATCGGCGCCGATTGGCTTGCCGGTGTTGGGATCGATGATACCCTTCGCCTGCGGCGCGATCATCGTCGTATCGGACTGGATCACTCCCATTCGAGCGCCCCCTTCTTCCATTCATAGATAAAGCCGACGGTGAGAACACCGAGGAAAACCATCATCGACCAAAAGCCGAACCAGCCGATCTCACCGAACGAGACTGCCCAGGGGAACAGGAAGGCGACTTCGAGGTCGAAGATGATGAAGAGAATCGACACCAGGTAGAAGCGGATGTCGAACTTCATGCGGGCATCGTCAAACGCATTGAAGCCGCACTCGTAGGCCGAAAGCTTCTCCGAATCGGGCGCCTTGTAAGCCACGGCAAACGGCGCCACCAAAAGCGCGATACCGATAATCAAGGATATGCCGATGAAGATGGCGATCGGAAGGTAAGAACCGAGCAGTTCAGTCATCATATCACCCTGCTTGTCTCGCATGCCATGAGGCATCTAGGGCGGAGTCGACAAGCCGTAAAGAGAGTTGCAACGCGCCGTGGTTAGCGCAGGCAGCCACCCAGCGCAAGTCCAACCAAAGCCTTTTCACCCGATACCGGAGAGCACCTTACCAGCGGGTAAAATGCCTGTCTCGCGCAATCGCGCGTGCAGTGCAAAAAGACACAGCAATGATGCCGGCGCCAGAGGCGCAAGACATCAGAAAATCACCTGGAGAAAAGAAGTGGCGCGAGTGACGGGGCTCGAACCCGCGACCTCCGGCGTGACAGGCCGGCACTCTAACCGACTGAGCTACACCCGCGCATTTCATGGGGTTGGCCCCATGTCTTCGCTGCCTTAAGCAGCATGCCCTGAAGGCTTTGGAATGGCGCGAGTGACGGGGCTCGAACCCGCGACCTCCGGCGTGACAGGCCGGCACTCTAACCAACTGAGCTACACCCGCGCATTTCCAAATCGGGGTTCAAGGCGATCCCCGTCGAGCGGCTTGCCGTTCGATGAGCGGCTCTCTACGGGGTTCATCTGGAGGTGTCAAGCAGCTTTCAAGACAAAACCGTGACCGCCCGATTTTTTGCCAAGCACCCTCCCCCGGGCTTTCGAAGAGCGTGCTGTTCGCGACAACGCGCCGCAGGCGGAAAACAAGGATTCTCGTCGCTTATCCACATGGCGCTGATGGCCGGATGACAAAAAAACAAAAAATCTGCACAAACGCTCTTGCAGATTTTGCGCGATCCGCATAGATCACGGCCACCGACGCGGCGGACATGATCCGGCAAGCGTAGGGGCGATTAGCTCAGTTGGTAGAGCGCCTCGTTTACACCGAGGATGTCGGGAGTTCGAGTCTCTCATCGCCCACCATTTTTCCTTCACACTGCATGCGTTTTGGTTCGCTGACGCTTGCTTCGCGTTGCGTTAAGCTATCGGCTAGTGTGTCTTTCTCCGCAAAATGCAAAACGGACGACACCCTTCGGCCCCGTCCGTTCGCTGATGTCTATGTGGGGCGAACGATTCGTCGGCCCCTTCTCGCCCTCAGTCCTGCGCCAGGACGATCACCATGTCCTTCTCTGTATAAGCCAGCAGTTCTGAACGGTTCGGGTTCACGACGACGCCGCCGAGATTGCGCTCGTCTGCATCCCCTGCCCGCTGGCGGCGGTGACCGATGGCGATTTCGCCGCGACGGAGCGCCGAGAGCGCGACGGTGAAGAAATTCACAGGCTGCGAGATATCCACATAGTCGCTCATGGGGCGCATGTAGATCTCGGAGCCTTCTACATCCAGCAACTCGTCGAAGATCGCCGCCATGAACTCGTTCTCGGAGGCCTGGGCCAGCATCAAGCTGACCAGCTTGTTGCTGACGACGAAATCGTCGGCGCGGGTGACTTCGGCAAGCTCGCGGTTGCGGACATCCGTCATCTCGCTCACCACATTGATGTGGAGGCCGGCGCGCTCGGCGACCTTGCGCAGGTGCAGGAGCGTGATCAAGGTGCGGGTATCGGCCGATTGCATCGACATGTCGTCACTGTAACCCAGGACCAGCACGTGATCGTAGGACGGGATGTCGAGCGCTTCGAGTGCCGATCGGCTGCTGGTGTCGATCACCACATGGGAGACGCTCATATTGTCGTTCGGCAAGGTCAGCGCGGCGATATCGGCCTCGAATTTCGGGGTGCTGGCGGCCACCGTGAGCACGGATCCCGGGGCCACGTAGCGGCCGAGTTCGGACGCGATGATCGGACCACGGCGGTTCCAGCCGAGGACCAGCGTGCGTTCGGCGGTCGGGGCTTGAGGAGTAGCCTGCAGGATCGCGCCCTGAGCAATCTGCGGGGCGCCGTTCCATGTCTGAATGGATGCGTCGTCCTCGGCGATGATCACCAGCCGCTCACCGGAAGCGATCGTGCGATTCGGAGACGGGTTGAGATGGATCTTGCCCTCGGCATCGCAGATCCCGATCAAGGTGCTGGTCTCGTAAGACATGACCGCCGCACCGAATGGCTTGCCCTCCAGTGCCGGCTGGGGAAGCGTGTAGATCTCGCAGCCGTCGAAATCGAGCAGTTCGGTGTAGACCGCCGACAGGCCCGACTGGCGGCTCGTATGCACCACGATCCGGGAAATGAGATCGTCGGCCAGCACCAGCTGCAACTCGTTGCCGCCAACGATTCGCGCGACCTCCGTATTCTGAGCATCACGGATCTCGCCCGCGATCATATAGGGCTCGGGGCGGCGGTTGGGGTCGTTCACCAGAGCGAGAACCGACTTGATGACCTGGGAATCGGGATCCTCGCTCTCGGGCGACAGGACGATGATCGAGCGGGACGTGTGCGGGTTGACGATCGACAGATCGAAGAGATCGGTCGGGTCCCCGCTGCGGCAGATGATCTTGGTGTTCTTCAGATCGCCCACCTTGTCGGCGATCTCCTCCTCCATCTCGACCTTGTCCTTGTTCGCCATGATCACGATTCGCGGACGGTAGCGGCTCTGGTTGGCGATGACGAGTTCGGAAATGACGTCAAAAATCGAGGCCGACCAGTTGAGGATGATCGTGTGGTCGCTTTCGAGAACACGCGAGCGGCCCTTGCGCAATTCGTCGAGCTTGTTTTCGAGGCCTGAGCTGATGACACCGATCAAGGCTGAGAAGACGAAGATACCGGCCAGCGTCACGACAAGCGCGACGAGTCGGAAGCCCCAACCCTGGTCGCCGCCCATAGTGCCTGCATCAAAGGTTCGCATCAGCGATTCCCAGGTGCCTTCGATGAAGCTCACCGGTTCGCCGCCTTCCGGCGCAATGCCGGTGAGCGCGAGGAAGGCGCCAGCCAGGCTGATCACCACCAGCGAGATCAGCGCCAGCCAGCCAATCAGTGCGATCGCACCACCGGCCATGCTCTTGTCGAACTCATAGCGCAACCGCGCGCGCCAGCCTGCACTCGTCTTCTTCGTCATATTTCGACCCCCTGATGGAACGTAGAAAGCCGGGATCGCAGGCGGGCCGTTAACATTCCGTGAGAATAGCGAGCGGGGTGGCCGATGGACCCTGAAAAAGTCACAGGCGCGTGAGTTGCTGATGATCGGTAGGCTGTCGGTGAATGCGGGCTCCATGAAAAAGACCCGCAGACTTGCATCTGCGGGTCCCCAAATTTTCAAAGCTTGTCGAGCCTTACTTGCCGCCGATCGGGCGGGTCGCAGCAGCCTTTTCGACCATCTCAGTGACTTCCGCACGGCGGGCGCCCTGAAGCGGCATGCGGGGCATGCGGACGCGCTCGGAGCCGCGGCCCATGATCTGTTCGGCGAGCTTGATCGACTGGACGAGGTCGTGTTCGGCATCGAGATGCAGAAGCGGCATGAACCAGCGGTAGATGCGGCGGGCTTCCATCCAGTCGCCACGGTCGGCGGCAGCGACGAGCGCCACCGATTCGGCCGGGAAGGCGCTGGTGAGGCCGGAGACCCAGCCCTTGGCGCCGAGCATCAAGCCTTCGAGCGCCACGTCGTCGAGGCCGGCAAAGATGTCGTAGCGATCACCGAAGGCGTTGATCAGGTCGGTGAAGCGGCGCGGGTCGGGCGCGCTTTCCTTGACGGCCATGATGTTCTTCACGCCGTCGAGCGCTTCCAGCACTTCCGCACCGATGTTGACGCGGTAGGCCGGCGGGTTGTTGTAGAGCATGATCGGCAGGCCGGTTGCTGCGGCCACCGTCTTGAAATGGGCGACCAGTTCATGCGGCTTCGGCACATAGACCATGGCCGGCAGCAGCATCAGACCGTCTGCGCCGATCTTTTCCGCATCGCGAGCGTAGGCCGAGGCGCGGCGGGTGTCGAATTCCGACACGCCCGTCACGATCGGCACGCGGCCATTCACCACCTCGACGGCGGCCTTCAGGATGGTGCGCTTTTCTTCCGGATCGAGCGAATTGTTCTCGCCGCAGGTGCCCATGACGATCAGGCCGTTTACGCCGTCGTTGACGAGGGCGTCGAGGACGCGCTGCGTGGAGTCGATGTCGACCGAGAGATCTTCATGGAATTGAGTCGTTGCGGCGGGGAATACGCCGTGCCAGCCAGTGGTCATGGGAAGCTCCTGTTGATGAGGTGAATTCACCGTATACAGTTTGTCGACAAAAGCAAGGGGCGTGTTTCAGGGACTGCTGAAACGGTGGATTTGCGGGGTCAGAGGTTTGGGAGCTTGGCGGCAGCAGTGATGTTGCGCGCCACGTAATCCTGGATCTGGCGGACGATCTGGTCGGCATGGGCAATCGACAGCCGGTCCGCCTCTTCCACATCGCCGGAGCGGATCGCCTCGATGATCTTCTCGTGCTCCTCGACATAGCGGCGCGGCAGACGGTCATCGAAGGTCTGGTAGTAGAGGCGCAGGATCCGGCGCCCCTCGTCCAGCAGGCGGGCGAAGAAGGTGGTGTAGTAGGGATTACCGGCGCGCTCGGCGATGGCGACGTGGAATTCCCTGTTCGCCTCGATCATGGCAAACGCGTCCTGCGCCTCGACCGCCTGAGCAAAAGCGTCCTGGTGGCGGACGATCTCTGCCATCCATGCCTCGCCGGCGCGCTGGGCAGCGCCCCGCGTGGTGACGCGGTACATCAGGCAGAGCGCCTCGAAATAGGTCGGTAGGCTGGAGAAGTCGATGACGGCGACGATCGTGTTGCGATTTGGCAGGCTGGTGACCAGCCCTTCGGAGGTCAGCCGGAGCAGAGCCTCGCGAATCGGTGTGCGCGACATGCCGAAATGTTCGGAGAGGCGCGTTTCGTCGAGCGGGCTGCCCGGTGGGCGCTCCATGGTCAGGATTTCATGACGCAGCGCCTTGTAGACCGATTCGGTGCCAGAGCCGCGGGCGCGTGGCCCCTCGCCCTTCATGGTCTCGGTGTCTGCGCTGCTTGCCTCGTCCATGCCTGTCGTCCTGCTCTATCGGCAACCGCCGCAGCCTACCGTTCGGCGCCAGAACAGCGGCGAACGGTCACGAAAGTCAAGGCTGGCATTCACGGGACAGAATGAGGCCCTTACGCCTGAAGTTCGCGGCGGGCCTCGAGATACCATTCGACGAAGGCCTTCACGCCGTCTTCGAGCTTCGTGGTTGGCGTGTAGCCGGTCAGCGCCTGCAGGAGATCCGGTGCTGCATAGGTCCGCGGCACGTCGCCCTTCTGCATCGGCAGCATGTGGCGGATCGCCGGCTGGCCGAGCGCTTTTTCTACCAATTCAACGAAGTCCATCAGGTTTTCAGGCTGGCCGCCGCCGATATTGACCAGGCGGAACGGCGCCTGGCGGGAGAGCGTCTCGATTCTATCATCGGCGATCCGATTCGATTCGTCCGGGATGACATGCGAGATGCGCACGATCGCCTCGACGAGATCGTCGATATAGGTGAAGTCGCGGCTCATCTGGCCTTCGCCGTAGATCTCGATCGGCTGGTCGTTGAGCATCAGATCGACGAACTTGAACAGCGCCATGTCAGGCCGCCCCCACGGACCGTAGACGGTGAAGAAGCGGAAGGCCGTGGTCGGCGTCTTGTAGAGATGGGCATGGGCATGCGCCATCAACTCCATCGACTTCTTGGTCGCGGCATAGATCGTCAGCGGCTCGTCGGCGCGATCCGTCTCGCGGAAGGGCACCGTCGGGTTGGCACCGTAGATAGATGATGTGGAGGCGAGCATCAGGTGCTTGACCTTGTGACGCTCGGCAAGCTCGATGATGTTGTAGGAACCTGTGACGTTGGACGTCAGGTAGGATTGCGGGTTTTCCAGGCTGTAACGCACGCCCGCCTGCGCCGCGAGGTGGATCACCACATCCGGCTTGGCAGCCGCCATCGCCTCTTCCACGGCTGCCCGGTCTTCGAGCATCGCGATAACAGGCGTAAACGCCGGATACTGCGCCAGGGCTGCATGGCGCATCTGCTTGAGCTTGACGTTGTAATAGGGCGTCATGCCATCGAAACCGGTGACCTCATGGCCGTCGGCCAGCAGGCGGCGGGCGAGATGAAAGCCGATAAAGCCGGCGGTGCCGGTGATGAAGTAATGCATGCTCAGTTCTTTGCCTTGCGCTTGCCGATAGGGAAATGGCTGAACCCATATTTGGCCATTTCGTCCGACTTGTAGATGTTGCGCAGGTCGACGATGACGGGCGCCTTCATCTCCTGCTTCAGGCGGCGGAAATCGAGCGCGCGGAACTCGTCCCATTCGGTGACGACCACGATCGCCTCGGCACCGGTCGCGATCTCATAAGGGTTCTTGCCGTAGGTGACGGGCCCGAGCACGGACTTGGCCGCCTCCATGCCTTCCGGGTCGAAGACATGGACGTCGGCGCCGCCATCGAGCAGCGCCTGGATAATGGTTATGGCCGGCGCGTCGCGCATGTCATCGGTATTCGGTTTGAAGGTCAGGCCGAGCACAGCGATCTTCTTGCCGCGGACATTGCCGTCACAGGCGGCGATCACCTTGCGGCCCATGGCGCGTTTGCGGTTGTCATTTATGGCGACCGTCGTCTCGATCAGCCGCATCGGGCTGCCGAAGTCCTGGGCCGTCTTGACCAGCGCTAGCGTGTCCTTCGGGAAGCAGGAGCCGCCATAGCCGGGACCGGCATGCAGGAACTTGTCGCCAATGCGCTTGTCCATGCCGATGCCCTTGGCGACCTTCTGCACATCCGCACCGATATGTTCGCAGAGATCGGCAATCTCGTTGATGAAGGTGATCTTCATCGCGAGGAAGGCGTTCGCGGCATATTTGATTAGTTCGGAGGTACGGCGTTCGCAGAAATAGAGCGGCGCTTCGTTGAGATAGAGCGGACGGTAGACTTCACGCATCAGTTCGGTGGCGCGTTCGTCGCCCGTGCCGATGACGATGCGGTCGGGACGCTTGAAGTCCGAGATGGCAGCGCCTTCGCGGAGGAATTCGGGGTTCGAGACGACGGCGATGTCCTTCTCGGGGAATTCCTCACGGAAGATGCGCTCGATCTCGTCACCCGTGCCGACGGGCACCGTGGACTTGGTCACGACGACCGTGAAACCCTCGACGGCGGCGGCGATCTCGCGTGCGGCAGCGTAGACGTAAGTGAGGTCGGCATGGCCGTCACCGCGACGCGAGGGGGTGCCGACCGCGATGAAGACGACATCGGCATTGGCGACGGGAGCGGCGAGATCGAGCGAGAAGCTCAGGCGTCCGGCGTCGCGGTTGTGGGCGATGATCGCTTCGAGGCCCGGCTCGAAGATCGGCACCTCGCCGCGCTCCAGCGCCTCGACCTTCTCGGTCGACTTGTCGACACAGATCACCTCGTGACCGAAGTCCGCCAGACAGGCTCCCGACACCAGGCCGACATAACCCGAACCGATCATCACAATGCGCATTCAACACCTATATCGACCAAATATTGCACCCGAGCCCACGGCTTTGCCGGTTGTGGAGCATAAAACACGACACAGAGATGACAAACCGTGAACGGCAACAGCGTTCTGCGATGAAACTGAACAAAGTCGTAAGTTTGCCGCGCGCTGTTCGCTCCAGGTGCCGATCTAACGGCCAGCTACAAATCTGTCAAAGACGCTGGAGCGCTCAGGTCTTGCCTTCAACGCTCGAACGCAGCCTTTGATGGGCTGCCTCATCGAGGGAAAAGTTCCACATCAGGGCGATGGCTGCGAGTTTGGGGAGAATGGGCAGGAAGGCATAGAGCGCGGTCAGTGTGGTCAGTGCCTCCGGCGTCTGGGTTGCGGTCTGGTCGCCGATGAAGCCGGCGAAATCGAGGACCGGGAAGACGATACCTGCGGAAAGGGCGACCGCAAGCTTGGTGATGAAACTCCAGGCGGCGAAATAGAGGCCGGAGCGCTGTTCGCCTGACGAGACCGTGTCATTGTCGATGACATCGGCCTGGATGGCCGGAGGCAGCGTCAGGTCGAAGCCGAGCAGCAGACCGGTGACGACGCAAACGATGGTGAAGGCGAGAACATCGCCCTCACCGAGGAAACCGGCCACCGAGAAGACGGCGCAGGCGAGGATCATGGCGAAGCACCAAGCGCGGTGTTTGCCGAGGCGTTTGGCAGTTGCGACGGCCAGGGGGACGCCTGCGATGGCGCAGAGGAAATAGGTGAAAAGCAGCGGGCCCTGCAAGGCGGGCGCACCGAGGCGCTGCCCGACGAAATAGATGAAAAGCGATGCCGGGATCGCATTGGCAAAGCTGTTCAGCAGGAAGGCGGAGGCGAGCCGCAGGAAGGGGCCGTTGGCGCGCAGATGGCGGAAGCCCTCCCGCAAGGACAGCTTGCGTCGGGAGAAGTCCACCGGCTCGGGCACATTCGCCACGGCAAGAAGGCCGGCGAGAGGCAGGGCAACGGCGATGAAAACGGCGATCCAGGCAAGGCCATGGAAGCCGACAGCCGTGTCCAGGCCGCCGACGAAGGGCAGCGTGATGGCGATCAGCGAGCCGATAAGAGTCGCCCCTTCCCGCCAGGCGGAGAGCTTGACGCGGGCCTGATAGCCGGTCGCGAGTTCAGCACCCCAGGCCGTGTAGGGCAGCAGAGACCAGGTGGCGCCGATCGAGAGCGCCACACCCCAGAAGGCGAGATAGCCGATGCCGGCATCCTCAGGCGGCCAGAACAGCATGAAGGCCGCGAGCGCCGTCAGCGGCGTCGAGATCAAAAAGAAGAAGCGGCGACGACCGAAGCGGGACCGCACCCGGTCAGAAAGCCAGCCGAACAGTGGATCGGTGATCGCATCGATCAGGCGGATACCGAGCAGCACGGCCCCGATCGTCGCCAGCGACATGGCGAAGTGGTCGGCATAGAAGGTCGGAAGCACGATGTAGAATGGAAGCGAGATCGCAGCCATGGGGATCGCCGGAAGCGCGTAAAATGCGAGGCGCGCGGAGGCCGGGGCTTGGTCTGTCATGGGTATCCGATCACTGGTGTGTCTGGAGTGGTCTACGGCTTGTCGGCGCTTCCGGTTTTGCCCGTTCGGCGGCATCGTTCGGAACAGTAGACGACGTTCTCCCAGTCCCGCTCCCACTTCTTGCGCCAGGCAAAGGGTTTGCGGCAGACGGGACACGTTTTCTGGGGCAGATCGCCCTTGCGGATCATCTTCGGCATTCGTGTCTCTCGCTTCCTGCGATGCAATTCGCATCTGAGGCCGGAGCGGATCACTTCAAGACATCCAAGCGGTTGAAGCTTGCCACCCCCTGCCCCACTTGCTAGCTCGAAGCCGCAATCACGGGAGAGACATCACGATGCGAGAACACAAATTCGGCCGGACGGAGTTTACCGTCAGCGATATCGGCTTCGGCGCCTGGCAGATCGGCGGATCCTGGGGCGAAGTGTCGGAGGCCGACGGCCGCGCGGCGCTCAACGCGGCACTCGATGCGGGCATGACCTTTATCGATACGGCGGACGTCTATGGCGACGGTCGTTCAGAGAAGATCATCACCGAGGTGCTGAAGGTGCGTGGCGGCACGCGGCCGATGGTGGCATCCAAGGCCGGTCGGAGGCTCAACCCGCATGTGGCTGATGGCTACACCAAGGCCAATATCGAGGCCTTCATCGACCGTTCCTTGAAGAACCTCGAAATCGACAGCCTCGACCTCGTGCAGCTGCACTGCCCGCCGACCGATGTCTACTACCGTCAGGAGATGTTCGAGGGGCTAGAAGAGATCCGCAAGGCCGGCAAGATCAAGCATTACGGTGTGTCGGTCGAAAAGGTCGAGGAAGCGCTGAAGGCGATCGAGTATCCGGGCGTCGTCTCGGTTCAGATCATCTTCAACATGTTCCGCCAGCGCCCGGCTGCCCTGTTCTTCCAGGAAGCCAAGCGCCGCAACGTCGCGGTCATCGCACGCGTCCCGCTGGCAAGCGGCCTGCTTTCGGGCAACATCACTGCCAACACCCAGTTTGCAGCCGAAGATCACCGCAACTTCAACCGCAATGGCGAAGCCTTCGATGTGGGCGAGACCTTTGCCGGCGTGCCCTTCGAGACGGGGCTCGCGGCCGTCGAGGAAGTCCGCAAGCTGGTGCCAGCGGGTGCCTCCATGGCGCAGTTTGCGTTGCGCTGGATCCTGATGCACGAGGCCGTCACGGTCGTCATCCCCGGCGCCCGCAACGGCGAGCAGGCCAAGGCAAATGCTGCGGCCTCCGATCTCGCGGCTCTGTCTGCCGATGTCATGGCTGCCTCGCGCGAGGTCTATGAGCGGCTGATCGCACCGCATGTGCATCATCGCTGGTAAGACGCATCTGCATCGACATGAAAAGAGGCCGGGTGAGCGATCACCCGGCCTCTTTTGTTTCGGATGGCCTGATCTTTCGATCAGTTGGTGCCCTGCAGGTTCACTTCCCAGAACAAGGTCTCGCCCGAGGAGTCATCCACACCGTCGTTGTCGGTCACGGCGAAGGCCTTGCCCGAGGCGTCGAAGGCGAAGCCTTCGAGCTTGTCGACGACGTAGCCGTTCGTGGCGGCCTTCAGGTCCGGGATGAAGTCGTGGACTTCTTCCTTGGTGACCGTCGGGAGCTCTTCGCCGATCTTGGCAGGCTTCAGGTCGGCGATGGCGACGCGGTAGAGCTTCTTCAGCTTCGCATTGTCACCCACCTGGTTGTCGCGCTCGACGATGTAGACGTGGTCGCCATGGGCAGTGATTTCCGACAGGCCGACCCAACCTTCACCAGCGGCTTCCAGCGGATAGCGCACGGCGCCCCATTCCTTGGACTTCGGGTTATAGGAGAGAAGCTTGACCGAGCCCTTCTCGTCATCGCCCCATTCGCGCTGAACGGCCATCCAGAGCGTCATGTCGTCGCCCGAGCCGATGGCGGTGATGCCTTCCAGGCCAAAGCGGGTCTGGCCGGCGAGCAGTTCTGCGGGGAAGCCGATCTCGGCCTTGATCTCACCCTTGGCGTCGACATTGTAGAGACCGTGGCCGACGAGCTTGGCCGGATCGCCTTCCGATGCCAGCCAGAAGCCGCCCTTGCCGTCGAGGGTGATGCCCTCGATGTCGAGCTTCTGGGCAGCAGCGCCACCGCGGATGATCGGCAGAGCGGAGGTGATAACGGCTGGCTTCTGCGTTGCGTCGATCGTGAAGATCGACGGCTGCATGGCGTAGAAGCTGTCATTGACGGCGTAGAGCGTGCCTGCCTTCTCGGCATCGCCGACGAGACCCGACAGAGCGCCCCAACCGATCGGTGCGCCATCAACCATGGCCGACTGGATCATCGGATAGGCGGGCGTGCCTTCAGCCAGTTCGTAGAGCATGACATGCGAACGCGGGCCGCCGTCTTCGCCGAGGTCAACTTCGTTGGCGGTGACCAGCAGGTTGCGCGACGGGATGGCGACTGCGCCTTCCGGCGAAACGCCCGACGGCAGGAGCTGGGTGAGTTCCGGCTCGGCGCCAGTGTCCTTGTAAACAGCGGCGATCGAGGAACGCTCGGCGAGCACGAAGAAGTAGTTCTGATCGCCGAAGGATGCGGCTTCCAGGCCTTCCGGCTCGACGCCCTTGGAACGGGCGCGCTTGTCGGGGAAGTGGCCGATCTGGGCGATCGCCATTTCGAGCGAGGCGCCGGCTTCGTAAGCGACCTTGCCGGTCTTGTCGAAGATGGTGAAACCGCGCGAACCGCCGTTCCAGTCACCTTCATTGGCAACAACGAGACGATTGTCGTCGAGCCACTTCACAGCGTCAGGCTCGCGCGGAACGCCTTCCTTGGAGCCTGAGAACTTCAGAGCGCCTTCCGACTTGGTGTCGATACCGGTGAGGTCGACGGTACCGGCGGAGAAGTGGGCCTTCACCTCACCCGTCTTGCCGTCAACGATGGCAATGTGGTTGTTTTCCTGCAGCGTGACGGCGATTTCGCCGAGGATGTTGATCGCGACGAATTCCGGCTCCGGATCATCAGGGGCGACTTCAGCGAGACCGGTCAGGGTGACGCGCTTCATGGTGCCGCAATCGGCAACGCCGTCCTTCAGCGAGATGATGACGAGGTCGCCGGCCGGCATTTGCGGCAGGGCGCCGTCGTTGACCTCCTCGTCACGCTCGTTCTCAATCGCGATCGCGACGAAGGAGCCGTCCTTGGAAACGGCAACAGAATCGGGCTGGCCGCCGATATCGCAGGTCGCGTCGATCGCCTTGGAGGCGATGTCGACGACGGCGAGCTTGCCCGACGGGCTGGTGAAGCTCTCGGACGTGTTCACGCCGACAAGAACCTTAGTTCCAGCCACGGAAACGGATGTCGGCTCGCCGTCCATCATCAAAGCGCCGGCAGCCTTCGGTGCCTTTGCGTCGGTGATGTCGATGAAGCCGATGCCGCCGAGCGGGCTGTCGGAATAGATCAGCGTGTTGCCGTCTTCCGAGGCCGTGATGATTTCGGCCGAGGTGGTCGAAAGCTTTTCCTTGTCGGCCGGCAGGTTGGCGGCGACGGGGAAAGTGGCAATACGATTGAAGACCTGTTCGGCAGCGGCCGGCAGGGCCACGGATGCAAAAAGCGCCGCAGTCAGGGCGACGCGGGAGAGACCATGGGTCATCGGGAAACCTCCAGTATCCAGAAATGGAACAAGAGGTTTCTGAGCCAGTCCGATGACAGTCGGATGACAGCACGATGTCGATCCGACTTTTCCCTGCTGATCAGGCCGTCGATGCTTCCTTGCCCGCCTCACGCAGCATCAGAAAGAGCGACGCACCGAGGATGAGCAACGCTCCGAGCCACAGATAGCCGCTCGGTGCATAGCCGAAAACGATCCAGCCGGCGAAGACATTGAGCGGCAGTTTCAGATCATCAAACGGCTGCACATAGGCAGCATCGGCAGCGTTGTAGGCGAGCGTCAGCAGATACTGGCCGAGGGCTGTGAGAAGACCTGCGCCCAGAAGCAGCCAGAGTGTCAGCCCCTCCGGCACGACGAAGCCACCCGCCACCGCCAGGCCGGCATTGATCGGGGTCAGCAGGACCAGAAGCCAGACAGTCACGGTTTCCGGCGCCTCGTAATGGGTGAGGTTCTTCATGATCAGAGACGAGCCACCCCAGAGCAGCGCGGAGAGCACCGGCAGGAGGGCTGCCAGGGTGAACGTGTCGGACCAGGGCTGGAGGATGATCATCGCACCCACAAAGCCCGTCAGCGTCGCCAGCCAACGGTCGCGACCGACGGTCTCACCAAGGAAGAGACGTGCGCCGATGATGATGAAGAAGGGCGAGGTCATGACAAGCGCGATGGCCTGCCAGATCGGCACGGTGGCGAGGCCCGTCACCCAGGCCTGAACGCCGAAAGCGGCGAGCAGGACGCGCAGGATGTGGCGGACCGGATAAGCCGTCTTCATGGCGCGCAGGCCGAGCCGGAAGAGCAGCGGAAGAGAGAGGACGAGAGCAAAGCCATACTGCCAGAAGGCGGTCGAGGCTGGCGGAAAGCCGAGCGTCATCGAGAGCCACTGGGTGACGACATTGAGAATGGCAAAGGCAACGCCTGCCAAAACCATAAATCCGGCACCGATAACGGCCCGGGAGCGCAGAATAGAAACCGAGCTCTGATTCATGTCATTTTTCCTTAATCCAAAGGACCAACACAAATCAGGACAGATGAGGACGATAAGACCGGCCCCGGACGGGGAACGGCAGCACGCAGCAGCGCCCACACCGGATCCAAGGAACCGACGAAGGCACAGCCTGACCTCATTCTCTTTCATCCGGACTTTAACCGTCGGCTCCGGAGTTGCACCGGATCTGCTGACCCTGCCCTCCCCCTTGAGGAGAAACAGGCGCTCGCGGGCTTGGGGTTACCCCTTTACCGCCGGTGGGGAGTTTCACCCCGCCCTGAGAACGAATGCCGGACAATCCGGCGCAGTAGAAATATGACAGCCCATGCTGCGGCGCAAGAGCGCAAAAAGAAAGCCCGGCACGGGGCCGGGCTCACCAGAGATGTCAGCTGACCATCGGCACCGAAGGGTGGCGACGGTCACGACGGATCAGCTGTTGACAGCGTCCTTCAGGCCCTTGCCGGCCGTGAACTTCGGAACGTTACGAGCCGGGATATCGACTTCAGCGCCGGTGGACGGGTTGCGGCCCTTGGAGGCTTCGCGACGGGCGACGGTGAAGGCGCCGAAGCCAGCGAGACGAATGTCGCCGCCGTTCTTCAGTTCAGCCTGGACCGTTTCAAAAACGGCATCAACGGCAGAGGCTGCGTCAGCCTTGGTGAGGCCAGCCTTCTCGGCGACCGCGGATACGAGTTCGTTCTTGTTCATGTTTCCACCCTTTCTGATTGGTATGAAACGACTCAAATGATTAAGTCGGGCGGAGAATACGAAAGCTTCTGCCCTTCGCAACTCAAAAGCACCCGAAAGCCCCGGAAAACAAGCCTTTTAAGCGGCTTTTCACAAAAAAGGCTGGCAAAAATGCCAGCCTTTTTGTCGGTTTTGGAGCTTTGTGGCTCACTTATGGCAGAATTGCCTCAGTGAGCGACTGTTGCACCGGTTTCGTCGGTTCCATCAACCACGCCGATTGCTGGCGTTTCGACGGTTCCGTCCCATTCAATCGGTTCAGGCACGCGAACCAGCGCATGACGGATCACCTCGCCCATACGGGACACAGGGATGATCTCCATGTTGTTCTTCACGTTGTCCGGGATGTCTGCCAGATCCTTGGCGTTCTCTTCCGGGATCAGAACCTTCTTGATGCCACCACGAAGTGCTGCGAGCAGCTTTTCCTTCAGGCCACCGATCGGAAGCACCCGGCCGCGAAGCGTCACTTCACCGGTCATCGCGACATCCTTCGAGACCGGAATGCCGGTCATGATGGAGACGATGGCGGTTGCCATGGCGATACCGGCCGATGGACCGTCCTTCGGGGTTGCACCTTCCGGCACGTGAACGTGGATGTCCGACTTGTCGAAGCGCGGAGGCTCGATGCCGAAATCGACAGCTCGCGCACGGACATAAGATGCCGCGGCGGAAATCGATTCCTTCATCACTTCCTTCAGGTTGCCCGTGACCGTCATGCGGCCCTTGCCGGGCATCATGACGCCTTCGATGGTCAGCAGTTCGCCGCCCACTTCCGTCCAGGCAAGACCCGTGACAACGCCGACCTGGTCTTCGCCCTCGGCTTCGCCGTGGCGGAAGCGTGGGACGCCCAGATACTCGTTGATGTTCTCACCGGTCACGGCAACCGAGGTCACCTTGCCCTTGATGATTTCGGTGACGGCCTTACGGGCGAGCTTCATCAGCTCGCGCTCGAAGGAACGCACGCCGGCTTCGCGGGTGTATTGCTGGATGATCGCCATGATCGCCGAATCCGCCACGGAGAATTCTTCCGGACGAAGGGCGTGTTCCTTGATCGCCTTGGGCAGCAGGTGCCGCTTGGCGATCTCGAGCTTTTCATCCTCGGTGTAACCGGCAATACGGATGATCTCCATACGGTCCATCAGCGGACCCGGGATGTTCAGCGTGTTGGCGGTCGTCACGAACATGACGTTCGACAGGTCATATTCCACTTCGAGATAGTGGTCCATGAAGGTCGAGTTCTGTTCCGGATCCAGCACCTCGAGCAGAGCCGAAGACGGATCGCCACGGAAGTCCATGCCCATCTTGTCGATCTCATCGAGCAGGAAGAGCGGGTTGGACTTCTTGGCCTTCTTCATCGACTGCACGATCTTGCCGGGCATCGAACCGATATAGGTACGACGGTGACCACGGATCTCGGCTTCGTCACGGACACCACCGAGCGCCATGCGCACGTATTCGCGGCCGGTCGCCTTGGCGATCGACTTGGCGAGCGAGGTCTTGCCGACGCCCGGAGGACCTACGAGGCACAGGATCGGGCCTTTCAGCTTCGTCGCACGCGCCTGAACGGCGAGATACTCGACGATGCGTTCCTTGACCTTGTCGAGACCGAAATGGTCTTCGTCGAGGGTCTTTTCAGCCGCATTGAGGTCGATCTTGACCTTCGACTTCTTGCCCCAGGGAAGGCCCAGCAGCCAGTCGAGATAGTTGCGCACGACGGTGGCTTCTGCCGACATCGGGCTCATGTGACGCAGCTTCTTCAGCTCAGCATCGGCCTTTTCCTTGGCTTCCTTGGAAAGCTTGGTCTTGGCGATGCGCTCTTCCAGTTCGGCCATCTCGTCACGGCCGTCTTCGCCGTCGCCGAGTTCCTTCTGGATCGCCTTCATCTGTTCGTTGAGGTAGTACTCGCGCTGGGTCTTCTCCATCTGGCGCTTGACGCGCGAGCGGATACGCTTCTCGACCTGCAGAACGGAGATCTCGCCTTCCATGAAACCGAGCGCCTTTTCAAGGCGCGTCTTCACGCTCACCGTTTCCAGCATTTCCTGCTTTTCGGTGATCTTGATGGAGAGATGCGAAGCGACCGTATCGGCTAGCTTCGAGTAGTCCTCGATCTGGCTTGCGGCACCGACGACCTCGGGAGAGATCTTCTTGTTGAGCTTGACGTAGTTCTCGAACTCCGAGACCACCGAGCGAGACAGGGCCTCGATCTCGACGGCATCTTCATCCGGTTCTGCCAGGATACGGGCCTTCGCCTCGTAGTAATCTTCGCGGGCCGTGTAGGCCTCGACCTTGGCGCGCGCGCGTCCTTCGATCAGCACCTTCACGGTGCCGTCGGGCAGCTTCAGGAGCTGAAGGACATTGGCGACTGTGCCGACTTCGTAGATGGCGTCCGGGGCCGGATCGTCGTCACTGGCATTGATTTGCGTGGCCAGCATGATCTGCTTGTCGGAGCCCATCACCTCTTCCAGAGCGCGAATGGACTTTTCACGGCCGACGAACAGCGGAACGATCATGTGAGGAAACACCACGATGTCGCGCAGAGGCAGCACCGGATAGGTGTTCACCTCGTTTGCAGCTGACGTATTCGTCATTTCACTTCCTTTCAAACGTCCCGGGGAAACCGGGACTCCATGCCGACCCAGAAGAGGCGTCAGGCATATTTTTCGATCCTCCAACAAGTGGAGTGGCGTTCCCGCCAATTCAAGCCTGCTGCCCGTCCCCAACCCGAATCTGTGACATCAGCATGACAGACCCTGCCCGCTTTCACACTACCTTGCGGACCTGATGCGAACCATGCGCGTCACTTCGTCGCCTGAAAGGCAGCCGGTCGTCGCATGGATGATCGGGGACGCGGATACGCGGGTAACGGCGACGCAGAACTCAAGCGTTCACTCGCCCCTGTTCTAGCCCAATCGACGGGCCTGACAACAGCGGAATACCGTAAATGGACAAGGGGTCCGGAGATAACCACAGGCAGCACCAAAAAAGATCGCCTGAAACGGAAAAGCCCGCCACAAGGGCGGGCTTTTCGCTGCAATCGATCGAACCGATCAGGCGGAGGCGTTGGCCTTCTCTTCCTGGCGATCGGCATAGATGTAGAGCGGGCGGGAATTGCCGTTGACGACATCGTCGGAGATGACGACTTCGCGAACGCCTTCCAGTTCCGGCAGTTCGAACATCGTGTCGAGCAGGATCTTTTCCATGATCGAGCGAAGACCACGGGCGCCGGTCTTGCGGGTGATCGCCTTGCGGGCGATCTCACGAAGTGCGTCCTCGTGGAACGTCAGCTCCACGTCTTCCATCTCGAACAGGCGCTGGTACTGCTTGACGAGCGCGTTCTTCGGCTCCGACAGGATCTGGATCAGGGCGTCCTCATCGAGATCCTCGAGCGTTGCCAGAACCGGCAGACGACCGATGAATTCCGGGATAAGGCCGAACTTGACCAGGTCTTCCGGCTCCAGTTCGCGCAGGACTTCGCCAACACGACGATCGTCTTCCGCCTTCACTGTCGCGCCAAAACCGATCGAGGTCTTTTCGCCACGGGCAGAGATGATCTTGTCGAGGCCGGCAAAGGCGCCGCCGCAGATGAACAGGATGTTGGTCGTATCCACCTGCAGGAATTCCTGCTGCGGATGCTTGCGGCCACCCTGCGGAGGTACGGAAGCAACCGTACCTTCCATGATCTTCAGAAGCGCCTGCTGCACGCCCTCGCCCGACACGTCGCGGGTGATCGAGGGGTTGTCCGATTTGCGGGAGATCTTGTCGACTTCGTCGATGTAGACGATGCCGCGCTGTGCGCGCTCGACATTGTAATCCGCGGACTGAAGGAGCTTCAGGATGATGTTCTCGACGTCTTCACCGACATAACCGGCTTCGGTCAGGGTCGTGGCATCCGCCATGGTGAAGGGCACGTCGATGATGCGGGCCAGCGTCTGGGCAAGATAGGTCTTGCCGCAGCCGGTCGGGCCGACGAGCATGATGTTCGACTTCGCCAGTTCGACGTCACCGCCCTTCGAGGCGTGCGAGAGGCGCTTGTAGTGGTTGTGCACGGCCACAGACAGGATCTTCTTCGCCTGCTTCTGACCGATCACGTATTCGTCGAGGATCTTGATGATGTCCTGCGGCGTGGGAACGCCGTCGCGGGACTTGACCATCGAAGACTTGTTCTCTTCGCGGATGATGTCCATGCAGAGTTCGACGCATTCATCGCAGATGAACACAGTCGGTCCGGCAATCAGCTTGCGGACCTCGTGCTGGCTCTTGCCGCAGAAGGAACAATAAAGGGTATTCTTGGAGTCACCGCCGTTGCTTCCGCTGACTTTGCTCATGTCTTTATCCTTCCAGCACGCCGCGCCACCGCAGTCACGGCAGGGCGGTCACTCACACTGTCCGGTTCCCTCCGCCGCCGTTGGGGGGAACCTCTTCCGATCCGGAGCTACTAGCCGATCCGACCTTGTCGGAGCGGCGGCAACGAAAACTCCCAGTCTCGGCAGACTATGTCACAAAGATTCAACATAGCCTTAATCTTACTATTAGCGCTTTTGCGCCGACTTTAAACCCCGCCTGCCATCACGTCTGCCGGCATCGACCCGATGCCGGCGTCTGGCTTGCGTGGATCAGGCCGACGGCGCAACGCCTTCCATTTCGGCACGCGAGGTCAGGATGCGGTCGATGATACCCCAGTCCTTGGCTTCGCTCGATTCCATGAAGTGGTCACGATCAAGCGTGTTCTCGACTTCGTCATAGGTCTTGCCGGTGTGCTTGACATAGACCTCGTTCAGGCGACGCTTCATCTTAATAATGTCACGAGCATGGCGCTCGATGTCGGAGGCCTGGCCCTGGAAGCCGCCCGAGGGCTGGTGAACCATGATCCGCGAGTTCGGCGTTGCGAAGCGCATACCCTTTTCGCCAGCGGCGAGCAGCAGCGAACCCATGGAGGCTGCCTGACCGATGCAGAGCGTCGATACGGCCGGACGGATGAACTGCATCGTGTCGTAAATCGCCATGCCGGAGGTGACGACACCGCCCGGCGAATTGATGTAGATGGCGATTTCCTTCTTCGGGTTCTCGGCTTCGAGGAAGAGAAGCTGGGCGCAGACGAGCGACGCCATCGTGTCTTCGACCGGCCCCGTCAGGAAGATGATCCGCTCCTTCAGCAGTCGAGAAAAGATGTCGTAGGAGCGCTCGCCACGGTTGGTCTGCTCGACGACCATCGGCACCAGAGCGAGAGCGGTATCAACGGGATTTCTCATGTCGGTCCTTTTCAGCCTCTCCCCGGCACATCCGGTGGCGGGAATCACGTAATCTTTGTCAATCCCTACATAGAGTGTCCGCACCCCGACATTCAAGACATGAGGACCGGATATCCTTAATGGTCGGATTGCGCTCAGCACTGCAGATCCTGAGTTTCCGGCCACGCACCCGCACTACGAGAGGGATCGCGTCGCATCGATGCACAAGAAAAGGCTAACATGGTGAAATTTCGGTAACTCCGCCGACGGCGCAGTTCGAATAACCCACCAAATCCTGCAGGTTTTCATAGTGACTGTTTAACCGGCATGGGCCATTCTGGTGCGATAGTCTACCGAAATCATTTCAGGAACTGCATCGTGATCGACGTGAAGACCGCGTTCTTGCTGTGGGTCGTCCAGACCAGCACGTTCGCAATTCTGCTTATGGCCATCTGGCTGCACGCGCGGGATCACAAATATTTCCTGTGGTTCGGTATCGGCTTCCTCATCCACGCCAGCGGCCTTGGACTCGTTGGCCTTCGCGGCCAAATCCCGGATTTCATCTCGATCCAGGTCGCCAATACCATCTCGCTTCTCGCCTTCGGCCTCTGGGCCAAGGGGCTTTCGACGCTCGACCATCGCCGGCTCCCGCTGGTTGCCTGGGCACCGACGCTGGTGTGGTTCCTCGGCAATCTCGTGCCCTTCATCCGCGCCGACTTCGCGCTTCGGGTTTCGCTTTACAATGTCGCGGCAGCACTCGGCTTTGCGATACTCGCCTTCATCGCCGCGCGGGCCAGCTTCAGTTCCGGTCGCTACCGCGCCTTCCTGACGATTAACTGGGTGACCCAGGCGGTTGCCTGCGGGGGCTTCGCCGTCTTTGTCGTCTTCCGCCGTCCGACCAGTTTCGCCGATAACTTCGTCGGCGTGTGGATGGGAACGATCGCGCTGATTGGCTTCGTCACGTCAGTCGTCATCCTTGCGAAGATCATGATGGACCGGTCGCAGGAGCAGTTGCAGGCGCTGGTCCGGACAGACCCGCTCACGGGCGTGCTGAATAGACGCGGCTTTTCCGAAGCCTATCAGGGACTGGTGGAAAGCTCGCCACTCGACACGCTCGGGGTCCTGGTTTTCGACCTTGATCACTTCAAGCAGATCAATGATCGGCATGGACACACGACCGGGGACCGGGTGCTGCAGGAATTCGCTGATGTTTGCCTGTCGCTGCTTCCGCAGCGAGCGGTCTTCGCGCGCACCGGCGGCGAGGAATTTGCGGCCGTGCTGGCGATCTCAGAGCCACGGGATGCGGCGCTCTTTGCCGAAACCGTGCGGCTCGCGCTTGCCGACCGCAGCATTCCGACCGGTGAAGAGCCGATTTCGGTCACCACCAGCGTCGGCATCTCGATCAGCCCGCTTCGCACGGCCAATCTGGACCATCTCCTGTCGGAGGCGGATCTCGCACTTTATACGGCGAAGGCACAGGGGCGAAACCGCACCTCGGTTCGAGCCGGCAACCGGATCGTGACCGTTCCGCCGTCCCGCGAAGAGCGCCCCCTCGACGACGTCGACCGCCAGGCCGACCGGCAGGTGGCGATTCTCAATCGCATCTCCGCCGTTGCCCACAAGCTGGACGACTGAGCGCCGCCCGTTCCCCTTGCGCGACGGACTGCAAAGACTAAACAGGACAGCATGACCCAGACCTCGTTCCTCTCCATCGATCCGGCCACGCGCCGGGTTTCGCTCGACGCTCGTGATCCCGCCTTCTATGGCGATCCGAACCGCACTTACGCGGCGCTCCATGCGCAATGTCCGACCTTTTACTGGGAGGAGCAGAAGCAGTGGTTCTTCACCGGCTATGACCATGTGAATGCGCTGCTGCGGGATCGCCGCTTCGGCCGGCAGATCCTACATATTGCAACGCGCGAGGAGCTGGGCATGCCAGAACCCGCCGAGCACACCCGGCATTTCGACAAGGCCGAGGAGCATTCGCTACTCGAAATCGAGCCACCGGAGCACACGCGGCTGAGGACCCTCGTCAACCGCGCCTTTGTCTCCCGCCATGTGGAGAAGATGACGCCGGAGATCGAGGCGCTCGCCAACCGGCTGATCGACGACTTCGAGAAAGATGGCAAGACAGAGCTTCTGGCCAGCTTTGCCGACATCATTCCGGTGACGATGATCGCACGGATGATCGGCATCCCCGAGGACATGGGACCGCAGCTCCTGAAATGGAGCCACGACTATGTCGGCATGTACATGTTCAAGCGGACCCGCGCCGACGAGGAAGCCGCAGATCGCTCTGCCAAGGAATTTGCGGACTATGTGCGCGAAGTGATCGCCGAGCGGCGCGCCGAGCCGCGCGATGACCTCTTGAGCCACATGATCCATACCGAGCACAAGGGCCAGTTCCTCACGGAGGACGAGCTGATCTCGACGACCATCGTGCTGCTCAATGCCGGCCACGAGGCGACCGTGCACCAGATCGGTAATTCGGTGCGGGTCATCCTCGAAAGCGGAATCGCTCCGGCGACGCTGTTCATCGACGAAAAGACTACCGAACGGACTGTCGAGGAGACGCTTCGGATCTGCGCGCCGGTGCATATCTTCCAGCGCTGGTGCCTGGAGCCCTGCGAAATCGACGGCGTGTCCTTCAAGCGCGGCGACAAGGTGAGCCTGATTCTCGCCGCCGCTAATCTCGATCCGCAGAAATTTCCGGATCCGCTGACATTCAAGCCGGGTCGCGATGAAGGGGCCAATCTCTCCTTCGGCGCCGGCATTCATTTCTGCATCGGTGCGCCGCTTGCGCGGCTCGAACTCAACATCGTGCTGCCACTGCTTTTCAAGCGGTTGCCGGGTTTGAAGATTGCAGAAACGCCGACGGTCAAGGACGTCTATCATTTCCACGGCCTGGAGCGGCTCGACCTCACCTGGTGAGGTGGGTTGCGTCGACATAGCGGGAAGTCAGGGCTTCAACGGCCTGACGCATGGCGAGACGCAAGTCTGGCGGGTCGAGGACCTCGACTTCCGTTCCGAGCTTCAGCATTTCCGAAACAGCCATGCGCTCATGTGCCACCGGGAGCCGGACCATGCGCCAGCCGCGCTCGTCGGGTTCGCCGACGAATTCGAGGTTGGCGCGGACGTAAGGCGGCGCCATGTGCTCGATTTCCTTCAGGCCCCAGGGTGAGAGACGGATGGTCGCCCAGTTGGGGTAAAGCTCCAGTTCAAGCCGACGCGTGTTTTCGCTCCAGTATTCGGCGAGATCAAAATCTCTCGGCCAGTCGAAGCGCTCCTCGGTGACGAGGAGATCGAGCACTCGTGAGATGCGATAGGTCCGCGGTGTGTCGTCGACCCGCGCCACGAGATACCAGGCACCGCCTTTCATCACGATGCCGAGCGGCTCGGCGACGCGGTTCCTCTCCGCCTTCCACGAGCGATAGCGCATGCGGATGCGCTTGGAATTCCAGACCGCATCCGCAATCGCCTGGAGATAGACGGGCTGCTCACCCTCAGCGAGCCAGGCGGGTGCGTCGAGATGGAATTTCGACTGCATGCGCCGCGCGCTTTCACGCAGATCCTCCGGCAAGGCGGCGGTGAGCTTTTTCTGAGCGCCGGCCATCAGCGAGCCGAGGCCAAGATCGGCAGCGGCACCCGGAATACCTGACAGAAACATGGCCTCCGCCTCTGCAGGGGTGAGGCCGTTCAGACGGACGCGGTATCCGTCCAGCAGCCTGTAGCCACCGTCGGACCCACGCTCGCTATAGACTGGGATGCCGGACAGCGAGAGGGCATCGACATCGCGGTAGATGGTACGCACCGAGACGTCGTTTTCCTCGGCCAGCGCCACGGCGGTCACCAGTCCCTTCGCTTGTAGGGTCGTCAGTATGTTGATGAGCCGGCTCGCCCGCATCGAAAAATCCTCGTTTCGACGATTATGCTAAACCAACCTGACATAATCTGACAGGTATGCCGGCGCATTCTCCTTTCAGCGCCTTCATGGCGTGGTGCATTTCAAAGGGAGACACACGATGACCAAGAACCAGCCAATCACCCTCTTCTACTCGCCCCAGACCCGCGCCACGGGCGCACGCGTGCTGCTCGAGGAGCTGAAGGTGCCGTACGCCATGCACGTTCTGAATATGAAGGCGGGCGAGCAGCGCCAGCCGGCCTATCTGGCGATCAACCCGCTCGGCAAGGTGCCAGCGGTGCGCGTCGGCGACACGCTCGTCACCGAACAGGGCGCCATCTACCTCTATCTTGCAGATCTCTTCCCCGAAGCGGGGCTTGCCCCTGCCCTCACGGATCCGGATCGCGGCGCTTATCTGCGCTGGCTCTTCATCTATGGCAGTTGCTTCGAACCGGCAGTGGTCGATCGCTTCATGAAACGCGAGCCGGGATCGATGAACGAGACCCCCTATGCCAGCTACGAGTCGCTGATCGACATGCTAGAGGAGGCGCTCAAGACGGGCCCCTACCTGCTCGGCGAGCGCTTCACGGCAGCGGATCTGCTCTGGGGGATCGCGTTGCGCTGGACGACGATGTTCGGTCTCGTCGAGGCGAGCCCGGCGTTTCAGGCTTATATGGCGCGGATCGACGGTCGCGCGAGTGTTCAGAAGGTGTCCGCCGAAGATGCCGCCATGGCTGCCGAACACGAGGCGGCAGCGGTCCGTCTAAAAGCGGGTTGATTAGCTATTGGTGCGCCCTCAGTCGTTCAGATCCAGCTCCGGCTATCCGGGGCGCCGCAACCGTAGGGCGGGACACTATCCGGAAAAGACTGCTGCAGCCGGTCACATCCCCATTTGCGGAAAATGTGCGGAAGTCGGCTGTTGATCTCGATTCCCACTTCGTCATAGGGGCTTCTGGTGTTGCTGACATAGGCATACCAGCGGCCACCGACGGTAACGGACAGTCCGACGATGACGATGAGGGCGATACGAAACATGTTCATTCAGGTGACCTGGCGCTGCAAGATGATGGCAGCCTCCTAACGCGACCGTCGATCGACCGTCAGTGACCTGCCGCACATCAGACGCCAGAAATGCCATGCCCTCTAAAGCCGGATGACATAATCCTTGCGAGTCGTTTCAAGCACTTCCCAGGTTCCCTTGAAGCCGGGTCTGAGGATCAGGCGGTCGCCGGTCTTGAGGTGAACGGGCTCACCGCCATCCTTGGTGACGACAGAGTGGCCTTCGAGAATGTGGAAGTACTCCCATTCATCGTAAGAGATCCGCCACTTGCCCGGGGTCGACTGCCAGATGCCGGCATAGATGCCGCCGTCCGCTTCCTCGATGTTCCAGGTGGTGAAGCGCGGGTCGCCTGAAATCAGGCGGTCCGGCGCAGGCGCGCCCTCTTCCGGCGTGACGGTGGAGGGATCGAATGGCAGGGACAGGCTCATCATGGTCTCCAGGTGAACGAGCGGCGGTGTTTTGCACCGCCGCTCAAAGGTAGATCAGGCCGAGGCCAGCGCCTGCTCGAGATCGGCGATGATGTCTTCGGCATCCTCGATACCGATGGACAGGCGCACGACGTCAGGTCCGGCACCGGCTGCGATCTGCTGGGCTTCGGAGAGCTGCGCATGGGTCGTCGACGCCGGATGGATGATCAGCGAGCGGGTGTCGCCGATGTTGGCCAGGTGCGAGAAGAGCTTCAAGCCACCGACCAGCGCCTTGCCGGCTTCAAGCCCACCCTTGATGCCAAAGGTGAAGACGGATCCGGCGCCCTTCGGCGAGTAGCGCTTCTGGAGCGCGTTGTTCGGATCGTCGGGAAGGCCGGCATAGTTGACCCAGGCGACCTTCGGGTGGCTCTTCAGCCAAGTCGCAACCTTCATAGCATTGTCGCAGTGGCGCTGCATGCGCAGCGGCAGGGTTTCGATGCCGGTCAGCAGAAGGAAGGCGTTCATCGGGGCGATCGCCGGCCCAAGGTCACGCAGGCCGAGGACGCGGCAGGCGATGGCGAAGGCGAAGTTGCCGAAGGTCTGATGCAGGACGACGCCGTTGTATTCCGGGCGCGGCTCCGACAGCATCGGATATTTGCCAGGCTTAGCCGACCAGTCAAAGGTGCCGCCATCGACGATGACACCGCCCATGGAATTGCCGTGACCGCCGAGGAACTTGGTGACGGAATGCACGATGATGTCGGCGCCATGCTCCAGCGGGCGGATGAGGTAGGGGCTCGCCATGGTGTTGTCGACGATCAGCGGCAGACCGTGGCGATGGGCGACCTCGGCGATGGCTTCGATGTCGACGAAGGTGCCGCCAGGGTTGGCAAGGCTTTCGATGTAGACGGCCTTGGTCTTGTCATCGATCTGAGCGGCGAAGCTTTCCGGATCGGCGGGATCTGCCCAACGCACCTGCCAGCCGAAATTCTTGAAGGCATGGCCGAACTGGTTGATCGAGCCACCATAGAGCTTCTTGGCCGCGACAAAGTTGTCGCCGGGCTGCATCAACGAGTGGAAGATCAGGAGCTGGGCTGCATGACCTGAGGCCACAGCAAGTGCTGCCGTACCGCCTTCGAGCGCTGCAATGCGCTCTTCCAGAACGCCTTGGGTGGGGTTCATGATGCGGGTGTAGATATTGCCGAACTCCTTGAGGGCAAAGAGATTTGCGGCATGATCGCTGTCGTTGAAGACGTAGGCCGTGGTCTGATAGATCGGCGTGATGCGCGCGCCCGTGGTGGGGTCCGGCTGGGCGCCGGCATGGATGGCGAGCGTGGCGAAACCCGGATTGTTCTCCGACATTGTTTGGTCCTCCCTTTTTGACTTCGGGCCGGATCATAATCAGTCGCCGCCCGATGTCAGCCCGGATTATTCCAAAGTGCGGGGGTGATCGGGAATTTCATACTTGATCGAGGTCAATGCAGCCGCCCGACGTGCTGGCATTCTCTTCCCAGTCGAAGGAGAGACCCATGACACTCACGATCGCCGATCCGGTCCGCCACACCGTGCAGCAAATCCTCTCCTGGTTCGCCCAGGGTTTCGAAACCGCCAATGAAGCCGACATGCTTGCCGCCTTGTCCGATGCAGAGGTCGAAGCACTCGCCGATGATTGCGGCATCAGCGCCCATCAGTTGCTGGCGCTCGTGAAGGCCGGCCCGCATGCCGCCGACGAAATGCCAGCCATGATGCGGGCGCTCAACATCGATCCGGCGGAAGTCGAATTCCGCATGCGCCGGGTGTTCCGCGACATGCAGGTCACCTGCGCCCAGTGTTCGTCCAAGGACACCTGCCGCCAGCACCTGCACCAGGGCAAGGCCGAGCAGACCTTTGTCGACTATTGCGGCAATGCCGATACGCTGAACGCGCTCCGTGCCAATCCGGACTTGCTGGTCGGCGCCTAAGCGTTCAGAGCCCGAGCCTGGGGATTTCGATCGCCGGGCAGCGGTCCATGATCACGCGGATGCCGGCGTCTTCGGCCGGCGTGACGGCTGCGTCATCGCGCACGGAAAGCTGACCCCAGATCACCTTGGGCCGGTTCGGCAGCGCAAGTGCCTCCGCCACCACCTCCCCGAGATATTCCGGCGCGCGGAAGACGTCGACCATGTCGATCGCCTCTGGAATATCGGCCATTGTGGCATAGACGGTCTGGCCGAGGATTTCCTTGCCGGCCTGGCCCGGATTGACCGGATAGACCGTGTAGCCCTTCGACAGCAGGAAACGCATGACGCCGAAGCTCGGACGGTCCGGCTTGGGCGAGGCACCGAGCAATGCGATGGTTTTCACCTCGCCGAGGATGTCCTTCAAATATTCTGGACTATAATGATCGTGGTCAGCCATCTGCATCTCCTCAACTGTCGTAACGTGAGGATTAGATGGTGTGGCGATCGGCAGCAACAAGGCGGAACCGCCCTGCCCGCCCACACGTTGATCGAGCGCCAGAAGGAGAACGGCCATGCGCATGACCCAGCTTGCCATCCTGACGATCGCCACCACCGTGCTGGCAGAGCCGGCCTTGGCGATCTCGCGTTACAATTCAACGGCGCTCACCTGTGACCAGGCGCGTCAGCGCGTGATCAACGAGGGCGCCGTTATCCTGCGCTACCCGTCGACGCGGGTCCAGGGCATGACGCTCTACGATCGCTACGTGACCCGGAGCGCCATGTGTGCCCCGCATGAATATGCCGAGCGCGCCTATGTGCCGACGCGGGATACCGATCGGTGCCCGGTCCTCAACTGCCAGCCTTATGACCCCGAACCCCGACGCTTCGGCAAGCCGATCGTCCGGTTCTGAGGCCTTCCAGTCGGCTCAGGCCGCATGCCCTTGGGCAGAGCTTGCATGCATGCGCTCGTAGACCAGCGGATACTCGCAAACCAGCGCGCGGTTCATCACCACCTTGATGCCGGCAGCCTCTGCCCGTGCCGCAGCCTCATCGTTGCGGATGCCTAGCTGGCACCAGATCGCCTGCGGCCGTGGCGACATCGCCATCACTTCGTCGACGATGCTGTCGAGATGCTCCGGGCGGCGAAAGACATCGACGAGGTGGATGGGTTCCGGGATCTCTGCGAGCGAGCCATAGACTCGCTTACCGAGGATCATCTCGCCCCGATGCAGCGGATTGACGGGGAAGACGTGATAGCCCTTGCCGAGCAGAAATCCTGAAATCCAGTGGCTGGGCCGCTTGTCGTCGGTCGAGGCACCGACCACGGCCACGTTCTTGGCCGTGGCTAGAATGTCGGCGAGATAGCTGTTCAGGTAGGTGTCATGGTTCATGGACATTCCTCCCGGCCTGCGAAGGCCTTTGGTTTACCCGTCCATCTTGTCCCGAATACAGCCTAGCGCAGGCCGCTTAACGACCGCGCACCGAATTCCCTCAAATACCGTGGATCAGTCCGGAAGCACCACATGCCCGTGTTCGTCATGCGGGAAGAAGGGATTGTAGGCGATTTCCCAGAGGTGACCATCCGGGTCTGCGACATAGCCGGAATAGCCGCCCCAGAAGACTTTTTCGGGTGCCTTCACCAGACGCGCACCACAAGAGATCGCAAACTTCACCACGGCGTCGACGCCGATTTCGCTCGTAACATTGTAGGCCAGCGTCACGCCTGAAAACCCCGAAGGCGTATCCTCGACATGGGCGTCGGCGGCCAAGCTGGCGCGCGAAAACAGCCCGAGCACGATTCCCTTCAACTGGATAAAGGTCACATCGTCATTGGATGCGGAGGACCGCGTCCAGCCCAGTCGGCCGTAGAATTCAGTGCTGCGGGCGACGTCAGAAACGCCAAGGGTGATAAGCGAGATTCGGCGTTCCAGCGACATGGCGATCTCCGTATGAAGGTGCCTGCCGATACGTTCGGTTTATGTTTTCATTATGTTCGTGCACATATTAGCAAAATCATAGGTTGAGACGGACACTCTTGATACTCCCGTTCCATTTTGTGTGGTTGGTGGAATAATCTCTTTTTTTATGAATCTTTGGCGAGTTCGGCGCATCAGCACCCTTGTGGCGCGCGCACCGACATGCGGTAAAATAATACCACAAACCTAAGTGACTGTAATTGCTTACCTTCTATAGGGACCCGCCCGATCCAGGCATCTTGACGTGCCAAGTCACTGGTTCTATACCCCTCCACGGAACGCGGCCCTTCGGGACCGCTTTCTTTTTGCGTCGAAAACGGCGCTTACAAGCAACAAGAAACGCCTGCAGTTTCCTCTCAGGGGACCGCAGGATCACACGGAAAGAGACCTCAATGTCTACCTTCGTTCAGAAGCCTGCAGAGGTGGAGAAGAAGTGGATCCTCATCGACGCCGAAGGGCTCGTTGTCGGCCGCCTCGCCACCATTATCGCCATGCACCTGCGTGGCAAGCACAAGGCCACCTACACCCCCCACGTTGACGACGGCGACAACGTCATCGTCATCAATGCCGAGAAGGTCGTTCTGACCGGCAAGAAGTACTCCGACAAGAAGTACTACTGGCACACCGGTTATCCGGGCGGCATCAAGGAGCGTACGGCTCGCCAGATCATCGAAGGCCGCTTCCCGGAGCGCGTTCTCGAGAAGGCCGTCGAGCGCATGATCCCGCGTGGCCCGCTCGGTCGTCGCCAGATGAAGAATCTGCGCGTCTACGCCGGCGTCAACCACCCGCATGAAGCCCAGCAGCCCGTCGCTCTCGACGTCGCTTCGCTGAACAGCAAGAACACAAGGAGCGCCTAAGTATGGCCGATCTTTCTTCCCTGAAGGACCTTGCCCCGGCACAGGACGCAGCTCCGGCTCACGTCCGCAAGGTCGACTCGCTGGGTCGCTCCTACGCCACTGGCAAGCGCAAGAACGCAGTCGCCCGCGTATGGGTCAAGCCGGGCACCGGCAAGATCACCGTGAACGGCCGCGAATTCCGCACCTACTTCGCCCGTCCGGTCCTGCAGATGATCCTGCAGCAGCCGATCGTCGCAGTGGCCCGTGACGGCCAGTTCGACATCATCGCGACTGTCGCTGGCGGCGGCCTCTCCGGCCAGGCCGGTGCAGTTCGTCACGGTCTCTCGAAGGCCCTCACCTACTTCGAACCGGGCCTGCGTCCGGTCCTGAAGAAGGGTGGGTTCCTGACCCGCGACAGCCGCGTTGTCGAGCGTAAGAAGTACGGCAAGGCGAAGGCCCGTCGTTCGTTCCAGTTCTCCAAGCGTTAATCGCTGGACAACCGGAAACGGAAATCAAGGCGGGGCTTCGGCTCCGCCTTTTTTTTGTTTTCCTCCGCCCCGGCCATCGTGTCGCCAAGCATCAAGGCTTGACCGGGGAAGCCGACCGTCTAATTTGATCAAATTTTCAGAGGGAGAAGAACATCATGGCCAGCAAATCGATCGATAACGCGTTTACCGCAAAGACCTTGCGCGGTGCGGCGACCGATCCGACCTATGCGGGCGTGCTGTCCTTCATGCGGCGGAAGTATTCGAAGGACCTCACCGACGTCGATGCCGTCGTGCTTGGCATTCCCTTCGACGCGGCGGTCTCCAACCGGCCTGGCGCGCGCTTCGGGCCGCAGGCGATCCGGCGTGCCTCGGCGATCTTCGACAATGATCCGCAATATCCCTTCGCCCGTGATCTCTTCGAGCAGATGGCTGTCGTCGACTACGGTGACGTACTGCTGGACTACGGCAATCACCAGCACACGCCGGGCCTGATCAAGCAGGAGGCCGCAAAAATCATTGCCTCCGGCGCCTATCTGCTCGGCCTCGGCGGCGACCATTTCGTCACCTGGCCGCTGCTGAAAGCCCATGCGGCCAAGCACGGGCCGCTGGCGCTCGTGCATTTCGATGCGCATCAGGACACCTGGGACGATGACGGCCAGCGGATCGACCACGGCTCCTTCGTCTGCCGCGCTGTGCGCGAGGGCGTGATCGATCCGAAGAAGTCGATCCAGATCGGCATCCGCACCGAAGCGCCTGAGGATTTCGGAATCCGGATCATCCCAGGCTACGAGGTCGAGGACATGGGCGCGCAGGCGATTGCCGATGCGATCCTCTCTCATGTCGGCTCGGCTCCGACCTATCTCACCTTCGACATCGACTGCCTCGACCCGGCCTATGCGCCCGGCACGGGCACACCGGTCGCGGGTGGCCCGTCCTCGGCCAAGATCCTCTCGGTCCTGCGCAAGCTCGGGACCCTCGACATCCGCGGCTCTGATGTCGTCGAGGTGGCGCCGGCCTATGACCATGCCGACATCACCGCAATTGCCGGTGCGACGGTTGCAATGTATATGCTGGGCCTGCGCGCCGAAAAGCTTGCGACACGCGCCTGACACATTGATTCAACACACTCACAATCAGATTCCGCAATCTCATCCAAACCTCTGACGGGACTAGACAAATGGCAGCGAAGATCTTCATCGACGGCGAACACGGCACAACGGGTCTGCAGATCCGCACGCGCCTGGCCGACCGCCGTGATCTGGAGCTTTTGTCTATCCCGGAAGCCGAGCGGCGGAACGAGAAGATGCGCGAGGACATGCTCAACAGCGCCGACATCGCCATCCTCTGCCTGCCCGACGATGCGTCGAAGCAGGCCTATGAGATGACGGCCGCAAACAACAATGTCCGCCTGCTCGATGCCTCCACGGCATTCCGGGTGCATCCGGACTGGGCCTATGGCTTTGCCGAAATGGACAAGGCCCAGAAGGCGAAAATCCAGGCGGCGCGCTATGTCTCCAATCCAGGCTGCTATCCGACCGGCGCGATCGGCCTCATCCGGCCGCTTCGGGCTGCCGGCATCCTGCCCGATGGCTATCCGGTCTCGGTCAATGCCGTCTCGGGCTATTCCGGCGGCGGCAAGCAAATGATCGCGCAGATGGAGGATGTTGATCATCCCGAGCATCTGGCTGCTAACAACTTCCTTTACGGGCTGACACTCAAGCATAAGCATGTGCCGGAAATGCAGACCCATGGCCTGCTCGATCGCGCGCCACTGTTTGCTCCCTCCGTCGGCCGCTTCGCCCAGGGCATGATCGTTCAGGTTCCGCTTTTCTTGGACAATCTTGCTGCCGGCACGACGGTGGAGAGCATCCACGCGGCACTCGTTGCCCATTATGCGGGCCAGGACATCGTCAGCGTCGTTCCGCTGGCGGATAGCGCCAAGCTGCCGCGCGTCGATGCCGAAGAACTGGTCGGTCAGGACACAATGAAGCTCATCGTCTTCGGCACGCCCGGTGGCGCGCATGTCAATCTGGTGGCGCTGCTCGACAATCTCGGCAAGGGCGCGTCCGGGGCTGCGGTGCAGAACATGGACCTGATGCTGTCGGCCTGAAAACCGGCATCCTGAAAAGGAGGCAATCATGCTGGATCATATTGGTTTGTCGGTTGCGGATTTCCCAAAGGCCAAGGCGTTTTACGATGCCGTCATGCCGACCATCGGTGGATCCTGCGTGATGGCGGTTACGGCGGAGGAGACCGGCGGCACCTATGAGGGCGCAGGGTACGGCCTCAACGGCAAGCCGTCCTTCTGGATCGGCACCGGCGGGCGCACCAAGGGCTCGCTGCACATTGCCTTCTTGGCCGAGAGCCGTGCCGCAGTCGACGCCTTCTATGCAGCGGCAATTGCGGCCGGCGGAACCGACAACGGGCCTCCAGGGATCCGGGCGCACTACCATCCCAGCTACTACGGCGCTTTCGTTTTCGATCTCGACGGGCACAACATCGAGGCCGTCTGCCACAAACCGGAGTGAGCAGGCATCAGTCGTTCACAATTAGCGAACGAAATGTCGATCAACCACCTTATTCTAGGTAACGATCGAGGGTGATAGTGTCCTTGCGAAAGTGAGGCACCCCAATGAGCCAGCGTCTTCCGGTTTACTTCATCCCCCATGGCGGCGGCCCCTGGCCATTCATGGAGTTCCCGCGCGATGCCGAAGACAAGGCGCCTTGGGACGACCTGCGCGCCTTCCTGCAGGGCCTTGATGCTGAGATCGGACATCGACCGAAGGCCGTGCTCGTCGTGTCCGGCCACTGGGAAAAGGAACCGGTTCCGACGGTCAGCACGGCTGCAAAGCCCGGCATGCTCTTCGACTACTACAATTTCCCGCAGCACACCTACGAGCTCTCCTACCCTGCCCCGGGCTCGCCGGACCTTGCCGCCCGCGCAAGGGCCTTGCTCGCCAAGGCCGGGATCGAGAGCGCCGAGGATGACAAGCGCGGCTTCGACCACGGCGTTTTCATTCCCTTCATGCTGGTCTACCCGGATGCGGATGTCCCGATCACCATGATTTCGCTGCAGAACACGCTTGATGTCGAAAACCATGTCGCAATCGGCAAGGCGCTTGCACCTTTGCGCGACGAGGACGTGCTGATCATCGCCTCGGGCATGAGCTACCACAACATGCGGATGTTCCGGCAGTCCGAGCCCAGCCATGTGCAACAGGCGATCCGGTTCGATGACTGGCTGACGGAAGCTGTGGCTTCTCCAGACAGCGAGCAACGTGAGAGGGTGCTCTCGACCTGGGACCAGAACCCGGATGCGCTGGCCTGCCATGTGCCCGACCACGATCACCTCGTGCCGCTCTTCGTGGCGTCCGGTGCAGCGGGTTCGGATCCGGGGCGGCAGGTGTTCCGAGGTGAGTTCCTCGGGAAGCCCTACTCCGCCTATCGCTTCGGCTGATAGAGCTTAGTCGCGGACCTCGACCATCACCGGCCTGGGGCGCTCGCCGTAGAAGCCGCGCAGGTGAGCGACCGCGAAAGCCAGCACCACGAGCGCCATGCCCTGATGCGTGACGCCGGCGTGCAGGGGAACCTGCGTGACCAGCGTGACGATGCCGATCACTGCCTGGATGCTGATCAGGGCGAAGAGGACCACGCTGCGGCGGGCATGCGTTGTTTGAGGGGCTGCCCGCAGACATTGGACCATGTGCACGAGTGCCGCTGCAAACAGCAGATAAGCTCCGATGCGGTGGATATACTGCACGGTCTTCGGGTTCTCGAAGATGTTGATCCAGGCGGGCGCCTGAACGAAGAGACCCTGCGGGACCCAGGCGCCGTCCATCAGCGGCCAGGTGTTGTAGCTATAGCCGGCATCCAGGCCCGCGACGAGCGCACCGAGATAGATCTGCAAGAAGGTCATGATCAGTAGCACGCCGGCAAAGAGGCGGCTCTTTTCCGTCGGCGCGGCATCATCCGTGTGCCGATAAAGGCTGCGGAAGATCCAGACACAGCTCGCAAAGATGAAGCAGGCCATCATCAGATGCACGGCGAGACGATACTGGCTGACATCAACGCGTTCGCTGAGGCCGGAAGACACCATCCACCAGCCGATGAAGCCCTGCAGGCCGCCGAGGCTAAGCAGACCCACCAGCGGCGCACGCAGGCTGGGTTCGATCTTGCCACGCAGCCAGAAGTAAGCGAGCGGCAGGGCAAAGATCAGGCCGATCATCCGGGCGAGCAGGCGGTGCGCCCATTCCCACCAGAAGATGAACTTGAACTCGTCGAGGCTCATGCCCTTGTTGATCTGCTGATATTCCGGAATCTGGCGATAGAGTTCGAGCTCTTCTTCCCATTCGGCCACGGTCAGCGGCGGGATGACGCCATGGATCGGCTTCCACTCGGTGATCGAGAGGCCAGAATCGGTCAGCCGCGTCGCGCCGCCCACCAGCACCAGACAGAAGAGCGCAAAGATCACCACGCCGAGCCATATGCGCACCGCCTTGCGGTCGGCATCCACGCGGGCAATAGCCTTGCGCACCTGCAACTCGGTTCCGGTCAACACAGCTGTCATTCGTCAATCCTCTTTTCGCCCGTTGATTTGCATCAGTCAGCCGTGCAAAACAAGCCCGCCGGTTTGCGGCAAGCGGTCGCGTCGCGGAACCGCGCGACGTTCGATAGGACAATGGCATGACGAAGCGCCCGAAGTTCAGATCCTTCATCGGTACGATCCTGATCATCCTGATCGTGTCGATCTATGCCCTTCTCGCGACCACGATCGCCTCAGCAACGCTCGCCACCGCTCCGTGGTGGGGCCATCTCCTCTACTTCCTTCTGACCGGCCTGCTCTGGGTGATCCCCGCCATGCTGGTGATCAAATGGATGGCGGGTCCGTTCAACAAGCCGGACAAGGATTAACTCCGCCTTTACCCTCGCATGCGGCCATTGGCCGGATTCTCACGGCGATAACCGTTTGTTCGCAGTGTCTAACTAAGCTCCCGCTCGTCTCTCAAACCGGACGGGATAGGGTACATGCGGGCCCATATGCGCCATGATGCAATGGCTTTTGCCGAAGATCTGCCTGAGGACCGTGTCGCTGTCGGCCGGGACCGGGCGACGCTGGATATTGCGGCGGGTCGGCTCACCCTCACCCTACACCATCGGATGGCGCCGCTTGAGCGCCAATGGCGGATGCTCGAGGCAGATCCGTGGAACTCCCTTCATCAGGGATATGACTGGTGTCGCGCATGGACTGAAACGCATGGAAACCCGCTCGCCATCGTCGAAGGCCGACTGAACGGCGACGTCGCTTTCCTGCTGCCGCTGGAGATCCAGCGCCACTATCTGGTGCGCAGCGCCCAGTTCATCGGTTCGGCTTTCACCAATTTTAACAGCGGCCTTTTCAGTGCCGCTTTCCGCCGTGCTGCCGTCGACATTCCGGCGCCCGACCTTGAGGCGCTGCTTGTCGAGATCCTGCGCGACGACGCCGACCTGCTCAGCCTGACCAATGTGCCGCTCATCTGGCGCGGGGAGCGACATCCGCTTGCCGGCCTTCCCGGCATCCGCAACCAGAACGCCTCGTTCCAGCTGCCGCTCGGCGCGACCATGGACGAAACGATTGCACCGCTCAACGCAAAGAGCCGGCGCAAGAAGTATCGGTCCCAGATCCGCAAGCTGGAAGCGGCCGGCGGCTTTGACCATATCCGGCCGAAGAAGCTCAGCGACCAGCAGGCGCTGCTCGAATGTTTCTTCCAGCAGAAGGCCGCCCGATTTGCCGTCGGCGGCCTGCCGAATGTCTTTCAGCCCGCCGAAACCCAGGCCTTCTTTCACATGCTGCTCGAAAGCGACCATGGCTCAAGCGACGTTCCGCTCGAACTGCATGCGATCCGTCTGAAGGGGGAACACGAAGGCCAGATCGCGGCGATCACCGGGCTTTCCCGCAAGGGGGATCATGTCATCTGCCAGTTCGGCTCGATCGACGACAGCCTGATGCCCGATGCGAGCCCGGGGGAATTGCTGTTCTGGCTTGTGGTGGAGCGCAGCGCTCTGACCGGCGGCGCACTGTTCGACTTCGGGATCGGCGATCAAGACTACAAGCGCCGTTGGTGCACCATCGAGACGGTCCACCACGACCTTCTGCTGCCGCTTCGGCCCGCCGGCCATATCGCCGCCATGACCCATCGCAGCCTGACCAGGACCAAGACCCTGATCAAGGGCAATCCGCATCTCTATGCGCTGATCCAGAGGCTGCGTGCTCAAGGCACCATCGCCCCGGCGCCGAAAACGAGCGACTAACCACGAGTCTGCAGGCCCTGTCCGGGCCTGCCTGCTGCCCAATCAGGCGGCGTTGCGGGTTCTACGTTCCGGCGGGTTCCTCACCGAGAGCAGGATCAGGTCCCTGTAGCCGACATCCTCGAAGGCAATCATGATCTCAGCCAGTTCCTGCGCCTCAGGCTGAGGGGCAGAGAGAATGATTTCGTGGCGATCGTTGCGGCTCAGCCGGGCGACACCCTCTGCATTGGCACGGCCACATTCCACCAGCACCAGATCATAGACGTCCGAGAGCGCATCGACGATCATCGAAAGGCGGTCTGCCCCGCGCATCGCCTGACGGATGTCGGCATTGCCCTGGGGCACGATGTCGGCCGTCGATGAACGGTCGGGGTGGATGCAGTCGGCGAAAGCGGCCTCGCCGGTCAAGAGATCGGTGATGCCGGAGAGATCACGCCACGATGCCATCAGGCGTGTCGGGCAGGCCGAACCGGTCATGTCGACGAGCACGGTCCGATGACCGCGATCGGCAAGCTCACGCGCCAAGGCGACGGTGCCCTCGGAACCATCGTCGCCCGATGGCGAGATGGCAAAGGCGATCCGTGATTGCTGCTCGAGAAGAAAATCGGCCACGGAGGCGACAGAGAATTCGTCAGGCGCTTCCGCCGGCTGAGCTGGCGGCACATCCATAGCGACGGCCTGCTCCATCTCGTCGACGAGATCCTCATCGGCGGAGACATTCAGAAGGCTTGCGGGCGTCTCGTCATTGGTTCGTGCGCGGGGCGCCTCGACGGGTGTGACCTGCTCTTCGGCCTCATCCTCGTCGCGACGGGCAAGCATCGGCGCAACCGCCCCGGTCGGACGCAGGGCGCGACCACTGAAGAGCTCGGCCAGCATGACGGCGACCGCTGCAAGGATCAGTGTCGACAGCGTTGCGACGATGGTGATCGGCAGGACCTTGGGGAAGCTCGGTTCCTGCGGCTCGATGGCGGTCGAAATCACCCGGGCATCGGCGGGGCTCGAGCCCTTCTCCAGACGGGATGATGCTTCGCGATAGCGCGCGAGATAGGTTTCGAGCAGCTGGCGCTGCGCTGTTGCTTCGCGCTCGAGCGACTTCAGGCCAACCTCGTCCTCGCCTGCGCGGGCGGTGTCCGCCTTAAGCGTGTTCATCTGGGCGAGCAGCTGGGTTTCGCGCTCGCGGGCAACGGCCGCCTGGTTGTCGAGGCCTTCGGCGACCCTCAGCGATTCGGACTGCACCTGGTCGCGAATACCGGCGAGCTGGGCGCGCAGCGCCTTCATCTGCGGATGGCCTTCGAGCAGACGCGTCGACAGATCAGAAATCTGACCGCGGATCTGCGATTCCGTCGCTTTAAGGCGCTGGATCGATTCGGAGCGTGCGATGGCGTCGAGGGTTTCGGTCGGCTTTCCGGCCTTGATGCTCGCACGCAGGTTTTCGGCCGTCGCTTCGGCGCTTGCGCGTTCACCGCGCACCCGGGCAAGCTCCGTGGAAATGTCGGAGAGCTGCTTGCCGGTGAAGGAGCTCTGGTCGGAGCCGAGCGACATCAGGCCCGCTGCCGAGCGATACTCAGCCACCTTCTGCTCGGCCTCGCGAACCTTCTCGCGCAGATTGGCGATCTCCGTATCCAGCCAGCGCACGGCATCGGAATTGCTGTCGAGCTTGGCGCCGCTTTGCAGGGAGCGATAGACGTCCATCATCGCGTTCGGCACGGCGGCTGCGAGCTTCGGATCCTTCGAGGTGAACTCGATCCCGATCACGCGCGACTTGTCGACCTGGTAGACGTTGAGCTTTTCCTTGAAGGCTTTGATCACCCGCTCCTCGGGAGGCAGTTCGAGCGGATTGCTGGTCAGGCCGAACAGGACGAGAAAATCGGTCATCGCAGAGGGGCTGGAATCGGGATCGAATTCAGTCCTCTCATGCAGCTTCAGGTCACGGGCAACCTGCTTGATGAGATCGACAGACTGGAGAAGCTGGACCTGGCTTGCGATGTTCAGCTCATCGGGCATCGGCTCAATGGCGGAAGAGGCCGTCCCGGAGGCCGAGAAGTTCGGCTCGCGCGGCTCGATCAGCAGCTTGGCGTCACTCTTGTAGCTCGGCGAAATCGCATTGGCGCCGACAAAGGCCAGCACACCGACCAGCGCGGTCGCCGCAAGGATCCTCCCCTTCCGCTGCCAGACGGCGCGAAAAAGCTGGGCGAGGTCGATATCGACATCATGTTGATCGCGGTCCACACTCGGCATCACAGACTCCCGGTACATCTCGCCCGCGAAAGTAAAGGATCATGGTAACTCAAGGGTTAATCATCATCCCCCCAGTTTTGCGCTCTGGTTTAGGGTCTTTGGCCGTCGGGTGTTTACCCGGCATTAACCCTAACCATTCGATAACAGGCCAACGAAGATGTAAATTCAGTGGGAGCGCAACAGCGCATGGCGATGGTCGGCAAACAGGCGATGGTACTGGTCGCGAGCGCGTTCCTGTCGGTCGCCCTGACGAGCTGCGCGAGCTACAAACCCGCGCCGAAGGTCTTTCACGAAGCGACCATCCAGCCTTATCGTCTGGACAGCGGCGACCGGCTGAGGATCACTGTCTTCGAACAGGCGAGCCTCACCAATACCTATACCGTCGATCAGGCCGGCTACATCGCCTTCCCGCTGGTTGGGCAGGTCGCCGCCCGTGGCGCCACCCTCACCCAGCTTGAAGGTGCAATTGCCCTGAAGCTGAAGCAGGGCTTCCTCCGGGATCCTGACGTCTCGATCGAGGTGGATCGCTATCGCTCGATCTTCGTCATGGGCCAGGTCGGCCAGCCAGGCCAGTACGCCTATGTGCCTGGCATGACGATCCTCAACGCAATTGCCGTTTCCGGCGGCTTCAACAGCCGGGCGAACCAGCGCGATGTCGACGTGACGCGCAAGATCAATGGCCAGATCATCACCGGTCGCGTGCCGATCACCGATCCGATCCTAGCCGGCGACACGGTCTACGTTCGCGAGCGGCTGTTCTGATCGATGGCCGAAGCCCAATCCCTGCGGATCGTGCATTGTTTTCGATCGCCCATCGGCGGGATCTTTCGTCATGTGCGCGATCTGGCCGAACTGCACAGTGCAGCGGGCCATCAGGTCGGCATCCTCTGCGACAGTTCGACGGGCGGCGCGCATGAGGACCGGCTTTTCGACCAGATCATGCCCTTTCTCTCGCTCGGCGTCACACGCTTCCCGATCGGCCGTTCGGTCGGTCTCGGGGACATGGCGGCGCTCATTGAAGCGTACAAACTTATCAAGGAATTGCAGCCGGACATCCTGCATGGTCATGGCGCCAAGGGCGGCGTGATCGCACGATTGATCGGCTCACTGCTGCGGGTTCGAAGGTATCGCGTCGCCCGCCTCTATTCGCCCCATGGCGGAAGCCTGCACTTCTCCAGCGGGTCACTGGCCGGCCAGGGGGTGTTCATGGCCGAGCGCATTCTTGAGCGCATGACCGAGTCGATCTCTTTCGTCTGCGATTACGAGCGCGCTACCTACGAGACCAAGATCGGCAAACCGCACTCAGCGGCGACACGGATCTACAACGGCATCAGCGAACGCGACTTCGGCCGCATTCCGGTCGAGGCCGATGGCGTCGACTTCGCCTATATCGGCATGCTGCGCGACCTGAAGGGGCCAGATGTCTTCATCAACGCCTTTGCCGAAGCCGAACGCCTGGTCGGACGCCCGTTGAGCGGGGTGATCGTCGGTGATGGTCCGGATCTCGAGCGTTACCGCCAGATGGTCGAGCAGAAAGGTCTCGGGCGTAGGCTCACCTTCCGTCCGGCCATGCCGATCGCCCAGGCTTTCACTCTCTCCGACATCGTCGTGGTTCCGTCGCGTGCGGAAGCCATGCCCTATATCGTGCTCGAGGCACTGGCGGCCGAGAAGACGATCATCGCATCGCGTGTCGGCGGGATCCCCGAGATTCTCGGCAGCGACAGCGAAGCCCTGATCGAGCCGGGGCGCGCCGATCTCTTCGGCGCCACCATGGCCAAGGCGGTCACCGATCCCAGCTGGTCGAAGCGGACCATGCCGACCGCTGACGCCTTTCGGTCCCGTTTTTCGGCCGTCGTCATGGCCCAGGAAATGGAAGCGCTCTACCGGGCCCAACTCGCGCGGATTTGAAGCGCCGTTGTGCCGGATTGAGACAGCTTCACCCTGTTTTTGAGGGGTCCTAAAGCGTTTCTTAGGACCTTGGCCCTAGTCTCTGCGCACACACGTGCGAGATCCAGATATGAACAAGGTCGACAAACCCGAGGCATTCGATCTTGACGCCCTGCGTCGCGGTCAGACGACGGTCGGCGCTCCCGACAATGTGGGCGGCGAGCGCAAGGCCGAGATCAGCGCGCTTGCCCGACAGATCGCCGGCCAATACGCCATGGCGAACTATTCGCCGTCGATCGTGATCGGCCAGTTGCGGTTTCTGGAGTTCTTCAGCCTGCTCGGGATCGCGCTCGCGACCAATTACTTCCTCGCCGACGATCCCGGTGCGCATTTCCTCGACACCAGCATCAGCGGCTTTGCAGGCGCCCTCCTCGCTTTGCTCCTCATGCAGGCCAGCGACTGCTATCACGTCTCGATCCTGCGCTCGCCCATGGGCTCGATGGCGCGGGTGCTCGGAAGCTGGATGGCGTCTCTTGGTGTCGTTGCGCTGGTCAATCTGCTCTTCGTCGACCATGACCCCTATTATCGCGGCGTGCTTGCCGCATGGTTCGGGGTTGGTGCTGTCTATCTGCTCGTCGAGCGCAATCTCATCGGCCTTGCGATCCGCCGTTGGGGACGCAATGGCGTGATGGAGCGCCGCGCCGTGATCGTTGGTGGCGGCAAGCCGGCCAAGGACCTGATCCGTGCGCTGGAGCAGCAGCCGGAGAACGATATCCGTATCTGCGGCATCTTTGACGACCGGAGTGCAGCGCGCTCGCCCGACGTGGTTGCCGGCTATCCGAAGCTCGGGACCGTTGCTGAACTCGTGGAATTCGCCCGGCTTGCGCATATTGACATGCTGATCATCTCGCTGCCGCTGAGCGCCGAGGCGCGCATCATGCAGCTCCTCAAGATGCTCTGGGTGCTGCCGGTCGATATCCGCCTTGCAGCCCACTCGAACAACCTGCGCTTCCGGCCGCGTGCCTATTCGCATGTCGGCGCAGTGCCGCTGCTCGATATTCTCGACAAGCCGATCCGGGACTGGGATTCGGTCGCCAAACGCGCCTTCGACATCTTCTTCAGCGTGCTTTCGCTGAGCCTGCTCTGGCCGGTCTTCATCGCGACGGCGATTGCCGTCAAGACCACCTCGAAGGGCCCGATTTTCTTCGTCCAGAAGCGCCACGGCTTCAACAACGAGGTGATCAACGTCCTGAAATTCCGGTCGATGTATACCGAGATGAGCGATCCGACAGCCAAGAACGCCGTGACCAAAGGCGACCCGCGCGTGACGCGGGTCGGTCGCTTCATCCGCAAGACATCGATCGACGAGTTGCCGCAACTCTTCAACGTGCTGCGCGGCGATCTTTCGCTGGTTGGCCCGCGCCCGCATGCCATCCTCGGCCAGACGCGCGACAAGACGTTCGGCGAAATCGTCGAAGGCTATTTCGCCCGCCACCGGGTGAAGCCAGGCGTGACAGGCTGGGCGCAGATCAATGGCTGGCGCGGCGAGATCGACACCGATGACAAGATCAAGTTCCGCACGGCCTATGATCTCTATTACATCGAGAACTGGTCGCTCTGGTTCGACCTGAAGATCCTGTTCCTGACGCCGATCAAGCTGCTCAACACGGAAAACGCTTATTGAGTGCCGTCGACGCCCAAATCCGGCCGTTCAACCCGCAGGCGGCCGCCGTCCAGCTGATGGTCTCCTGGATCATGGCGCTCGGCGTCTTCCTGTCGGGCTTCGTGATTTCCGAGCCTGCCCCTTATGAACTGCTGATGGTCGGCCAGGTCGCCTTGTGGTTCCTGTTCGGTCTCAAGATCTCCCGCGCCGTCGCCCCCCTGCTCGCCCTCTTGCTGATCTTCAATGTCGGCGGCCTGCTGGCGATCACGATGCTGCCGAACATTCTGACCGAGCAGGTTCTCTATGTTGCGGTGTCGATCTTTCTCGCGCTGACGGCAGTCTTTTATGCCGCTGTGATCGAAGACCGTCCGCAGCGGCTGAAACTCATCTTTCAGGCCTGGGTGGCGGCTGCGATAATTACCGGCATGCTCGGCATCCTCGGCTATTTCCATGCCTTTCCGGGCTCCGAGGTCTTCACGCGCTACGACCGCGCCATGGGCGCCTTTCAGGACCCGAACGTCTTCGGCCCCTTTCTCGTGGCACCCATGCTCTATCTGCTGCACGGAATGCTGAAAGGCCGGTTGCTGGAATCGCCACTTCGGATCCTCGGCATCCTGATCCTGTCCTTTGCCGTCTTCCTCTCGTTCTCGCGTGCCGCCTGGGGGCTCTTCCTCTTCTGCGCAATGGCACTCGTCTTCGTGATGCTTCTGAAGGAGCGCACCAATGCGTTTCGTCTGAAGATCCTGGTTCTGTCGCTGACGGCCGTCATCGCCATGGTCATGGCCTTGCTGGTGGCGCTGCAGTTCGAGAAGGTGCGCGGTCTCTTCGAGACCCGAACCCAGCTCGTGCAGGAATATGATGGCGGCCATCTCGGTCGTTTCGCGCGCCACCGCCTGGGCTTCGAGATGGCCATGGAAAAGCCGCTCGGGATCGGCCCGATGATGTTCGGCAAGATCTTTCCCGAGGACGAGCACAACATCTATCTGAAGTCCCTGATGGCCTATGGCTGGATCGGATTCCTGTCGTACATCACGCTCATCGGCTGGACCGTGGCCATGGGCTTTCGCTACATGCTGCGGGACAGGCCGTGGCAACCCTATCTGATGATCGCCTGGATCGTGCTGCTTGGTCACATGCTGATCGGGGCCGTGATCGATACCGATCACTGGCGGCATTTCTACCTCGTGCTCGGGATCGTTTGGGGCTGTGGTGCCGCAGAATGGCGGCATCAGCGGGGCCTACGAAGACGTGCCTGATCGATACGGGACGACTGTGGATTGAATTAATCTCCCAGCGCCCCATACTTCATAGATGATCACTCCCGCCCAGATACGCGCCGCTCGCGCAATGCTCGACGTCACCATCGACAGGATCGGTCAGGAAAGCGGCGTGCCGCCACTCCTCATCCTGCAGATCGAGGCTGAGAACGGCCATGACGCGACCCCGCAGCAGCATGCAGCCCTGAAAGCCGCCCTGGAGCGTCTTGGCGTCAGCTTTCTGGAAGCGGGCGAAGCCGGGCCGGGCGGCGAAGGTTTGCGCTTGTCGGCACAGGTCAGCGACGACGGCATGCGGCCGGAAGAACTGACCGCCGCCAACGACGATTGAGTTTTTCCGATATAGCGATGGAACAATAAGGGGCTTTGCGGCTTTTCCTGTCCGAAACAATCGAACAGGAGATTTTCATGAGCCGAAACAATGGCCTCTACCTCATCATTGGTGCTCTCGTCGTTGCCGTCATCGGCCTCGGCATCTATGTCTACCAGGAAGAGCAGCAGCCCGATGGTGTCGAACTCAAGATCGGCCAGAACGGCGTTTCGATCGAGGAGAACTGATAGATTGCCCTCTGGCAGCCACGACACGCTGCCGGATAAAGGTTTCATAGAATTGCTGGGGGGCGCCGATGGCGCCCTCAAGCATGTATGGCTGGCGCTTCTGGCTCGCATGGCGGGCGATCACCGGCAGGCCATGGTCGAGCCCTTCGAGAAGGCGGTACTCGACCAGCGTCTTTCCGTCGGCATCCCGCCAGAGCAGGCTCGTCCCCTGCGGGCCTGTCTCACGCTCTCCAGCGTCCTCATCCAGTCCATGCAGATCCAGCCATTGAGACAGCGCCGCCTCCGCATTGAGCGGTGATACGACGCGATCGGCCCTCCCCTGCCAGATCGAAACGGCGGGCAGCACGCTTTCCCCCTCGCCGCTCGCCGCCCGTGCGAGCTCACCCCATTCCTGCCTGCTACGCCGGCTGCCGGACTTCATGACCGACAGCGCCGACAGCGCATCGCGCGCAGCGCCATAGGGCAGCGCCCCGACCACCTGACCGGCTGCGAAGAGATCCGGATAGGTGACCAGCATGGCATTGGCCATGGCCCCGCCGGCTGAGAGCCCCTGGATGAAAATGCGATCGCGGGCAATGCCATGCCGCTCGACGCTGTGCTCGATCATCTGGCGGATCGACATCAGCTCGCCGCGATCCCGCGCGACCATGCTTGGCCGGAACCAGTTGAAACACAGGTTGTGATTGTTGGACTTGGTTTGCTCGGGATAGAGCAGGACGAAACCCTTGTCCCTCGCGATCCGGCTCCAGCCACTACCCCGATGATATTGCTCGCCCGTTTGCAGGCAGCCATGCAGGATAACCACCAGCGTTGCCGGCTCCCGCCGGACGGCGGGCGCATATTCCAGCATCCGCAAGCGTCCTGGATTGCTGCCGAAGGCGTGTACCTCGACCAGCGTCGAGCGCGACGTTCGCGGCTTCGGCGCCTTGGGCACCTCCGGCAGCCTTATCTTCGGCAAAGCCTTTTCAAGGCTGCGGCGAAGACGCTTCTGACCGCGCAGCATGGCGGAGAGCGGAAACATGGAGAACTTGAAACGCATGGGATCAGGGCTTTCGTCGAACCTTCCTTCAATATAATGCTGCAATGCAGCAAGCGAAGGACGTTCCGTCAAGAAAACCGGCGATTTCTAATGTTGGGCGCTAAGTGGCTCACAATGCGAGCATAAAAAAAGACCGGGCATCTCGAAGATACCCGGTCCTTAGACCTGTTCGACGTGACCAACTGCTTGATCCACCGAGCAAAATGGTCGGAATGGCGGGATTCGAACCCACGACCCCTTGACCCCCAGTCAAGTGCGCTACCGGGCTGCGCTACATTCCGTCACCGGCAAATCGGCTGAACCTGTTGTTCCGAAATCCTCCGAGACCAATTGATCTCAAGAAAATGTCGGTCATGACAGACCCGTCCGACAGCAAGTTCCCTTTAGCCAGTGAACTATTCCCGCGCAAGGGGAAACTCCCGGCGACGGGAAAAAATGCGCGGATTATCAGTTGAGCCTTTGCATCAGGGCGCGGACTTCTTCGAAGCGGCGACGCTGCTCCGGCTCTTCACTGTTGGCAGCGTAGCAGGTCGAATCCATGCAGAAGCTGGTGACCTGAAGAGGATCGGCGCCGCGTTCGAACTGGCATTCGATCTCGTCCGAAATGTCATCCGGCTCGGAATCCATTCGAGTCGAATAGGTGAGGCGGGCGCCGGGCGGATCGAGTTCCGGGAAGGCCTGCACGACGCCGATCTTGAGATCCTTGACCATCAGCACGCTCTTGGCGACGAAGGCGCAGGCATCCTCGACGGTTGCGGGCCTTGCCTCGGTCGAACCTGTGGCAGTGGCCGCCCCTTGTGCCTGCTGGGCATGGACCGGGATCACGGCGAGAAGAGAGAGGACGGGGATCGTTATCAGGAGACGCTTCATGGAACCTCGCAGGGGTTGCGTTTGGTGCCAGAACGCCCCGGAGCGCTTCGATGTTCCACTGGGGAACGCCGGGCGGGCTTTACGCCCGCGCCGTCAGCGTACCTGGTCGAGCAGGCGCTTGCATTCCAGGAGATCGAAGAGCGCTTCCTGCAGCAAGGCGCGGTCTTCCTTGCCGACCGAACCCTTGCCCACGGAGATCTCCGGCGCGTCGTCGTTGGCGCTGCCGCCGAAGCCGAAGAATCGACCGCTGGCACGGACCTTGGGGCGGCCGACGACCTGATCCTCGTCGAGGTTGACCTTGGGCTCATCTGCCTTGGACGCGTTGGCGGCCACCAGAGCCTCCATGGTCGCGACGTCGCCTGTGGCGACCGCCATGACAAACTTGTTGCCATTCGTCTTCAGAAGCTTCTGGACGCCCTTGATCGTGTAGCCCTGATCATAGAGCAGGTGGCGAATGCCCTTCAGCAGTTCCACATCATCAGGACGATAGTAGCGCCGACCACCGCCGCGCTTCAGCGGCTTGATCTGCGGGAAGCGGGTTTCCCAGAAGCGCAGGACGTGCTGCGGCAGATCGAGATCATCGGCCACCTCGCTGATGGTGCGGAAAGCATCCGGGCTCTTGTCCAACTGCATCACGGCGCGCTCCTCGATCGTCACGCGGGGGCGCGACTCGGGTCATATTTCAACGGTTTGAGGATGGCTTTTCAAGCGCTGGGTGGCCGGCGAGCGAATGCTCCACCGGTTTTGGCCGATATCAGGCCGCGGGGTTCGCGGGCTTCTGCTTGGCCTTGCGGGCGATATGGGCGCGCAGGATGCGTTGCTTGAGGACGTTCGACGCCTTGAAGGTCATGACGCGACGTGGCGAGATCGGCACTTCCTCGCCCGTTTTCGGGTTGCGGCCGATGCGTTCGTTCTTGCTGCGGACCTGGAAGGTCGCGAAAGACGAAAGCTTGACGGATTCGCCACGCACGATGGCGTTGCAGATCTCGTCAATCACGGTCTCGACCAGCTCGGCAGATTCCGTTCTGGAAAGACCGACCTTGCGAAAGACTGATTCTGCCAGATCCGCACGCGTCACTGTCTTCCCGGCCATTGTTCTCGCCCGCCTAAATCAATGATCTTGTTGAATTGGGCAGAGACTATTGCCCTTGGCCGCGACGGTCAAGTCCTTGTCGGTGCGCAATTTTTAGGGTTTCAAATGCTACCAGCGAACGAGCACGGCGCCCCAGGTGAAGCCACCACCCATCGCTTCCAGCATCACGAGGTCACCCTGCTTGATGCGGCCGTCGCCGGCTGCGGTGGCGAGCGCCAGCGGAATCGAGGCCGCCGAGGTATTGCCGTGCTGGTCGACGGTGATCACCACCTTGGCGTCGGGAATGCCGAGCTTCTTCGCAGATCCATCGATGATGCGCTTGTTGGCCTGGTGCGGCACCAGCCAGTCGATGTCGTCAGCCGTCGTCCCGGTTGCCGTGAAGGCAGCCTCAATGACGTCGGTGATCATGCCAACGGCATGCTTGAAGACCTCGCGGCCCTCCATGCGCAGATGGCCGACCGTCCCCGTCGTCGACGGACCACCGTCGACATAGAGCTTTTCGCGATGGGCGCCGTCGGAGCGCAGGTTCGAGGTCAGCACGCCACGGTCTGCGACGGTCCCCTCGCCTTCCGCCGCCTCGAGGATGAGCGCGCCTGCGCCATCACCGAAGAGCACGCAGGTGGTGCGGTCGGTCCAGTCTAGGATGCGGGAAAAGGTTTCTGCGCCGATGACGAGTACGCGCTTGGCCATGCCGCCGCGGATATAGAGATCGGCGGTCGCCATCGCATAGACGAAGCCAGAGCATACGGCCTGCACATCGAAGCCGAAGCCGTGATGCATGCCGAGACGGTTCTGGATGTTCACGGCGGTCGCCGGGAAGGTGTTGTCAGGCGTGGAGGTCGCACAGATGATGAGATCGATGTCGGCGGCTGTCAGGCCGGCGCGGTCGAGCGCTTCCTGGGCCGCGGCAGCGCCGAGCGAGGCGGTCGTTTCGCCTTCACCGGCAATGTAACGCTGCTTGATGCCGGTACGCTGGACGATCCATTCGTCCGAGGTTTCGACCATGCTTTCGAGATCGCGATTGGTCACAACCCGTTTCGGGAGCGCCGCTCCGAAACCGCGAACTACAGAACGGATCATTGAAGTTTCCTACCTTTCACGCCGCTTCGGGGCCGGCCGGAGACGGGTGCCGCGCGTGATATTTTTTCAAGTCGTTTTCGATCTTCTGGGTGAGACCGTTTCGAGCCATGTCATAGCCCACATCCAGAGCCGCCGCAAAGCCCTCGGCATCCGTGCCGCCATGGCTCTTGATGACGATGCCGTTCAGGCCGAGGAAGACGCCGCCATTCACCTTGCGCGGGTCCATCTTCTCGCGCAGGCGATCAAAGGCGCCCTTGGCGAGGATATAGCCGAGCTTGGCCATCCAGGTGCGCGACATGGCCGCGCGCAGGTATTCCGCGATCTGCTTGGCGGTGCCTTCCGCAGTCTTCAGGGCAATATTGCCGGTGAAGCCTTCGGTCACCACAACATCGACGGTGCCTTTGCCGAGGTCATCGCCCTCGACGAAGCCGTAGTAGTCGATCGTGTCGAGACCCGCTTCGCGGATCAGGCGACCGGCTTCCTTCACCTCTTCCTGGCCCTTGATCTCTTCGACGCCGACATTGAGCAGGCCGACCATGGGCTTTTCGATTTCAAACAGGGCGCGTGCCATGGCACCACCCATAACGGCGAAATCGAGCAATTGCTGGGCATCGGCACCGATGCCGGCGCCGACGTCGAGCACGATGCTTTCACCTGACAGCGTCGGCCAGATCGCGGCAATCGCCGGGCGCTCAATGGTCGCCATGGTGCGCAGGCAGAACTTGGCCATGGCCATCAGCGCGCCGGTATTGCCGGCAGAGACGGCAACATCGGCCTGACCCGTCTTCACCGCCTCGATCGAACGCCACATGCTGGACACGTAGCGGCCACGGCGCAGGGCCTGGCTCGGCTTCTCGTCCATGGTGACGGAGATGTCGCAGTGGTGGAAGGTCGACTTTTCCTTGAGCTTCGGAAACTGCGCAAGGATCGGCAGGCAGCGTTCCTGCTGGCCGTAGAGAAGGAAGGTTACATCGGGATGACGCTCGAGTGCCTTGGCAGCTCCGGGGATGACGACTTCGGGACCGAAGTCTCCACCCATGACGTCGACAGAAATTCTGATCACTTAGACCTGACCCTTCTTCATCGCTGGCCAGCGATATTTTCGGCCAAAATACCGCTTTTCATTCGGCATACAACCCACCCGCAGGTGCAGATGGGGGATGATCAATCCTTTTTCCAGTCCTTCAGGACAGCAAAGGGCGATGGCTTCTTGTCCTCTTCGAGCCTGCTTTCGATATGCCCAGAGAAGGCGACGCCTTCCTTCTTCGGGTACGGGTCGATGTCGAGGGCGGCAAATTCAGCGATCAGGGCGCCCGCGTCGATCGTGTCACCGGTGAACTGTTCGGGAAGGTCCGGACCGTCAGGATCGAGCACCATCTCACCTGCGCCGTCGAGCACGATGCGCGCAAGCTTGGAGCCCTCCGGCACGAAGATCTGGTCGATCTCCTGGTCGATATGCGAGACGACAGGCTCCAACGTCACGACGCATGCCTGGACCAATTCACCGGACACACGCCCCGTGATCCGGACGCCGTCCTTTTTCCAGCGGCCGACCTGCAGATCAGCAGAGAGCTTGTTGACGGCTTCCACCCGCCACAGGTCGGCAAGGCCCGCGCGCTCACGCTCGTCGGCCTCCACACGCACCCGCACAGGATTGGCCGAGATATGGCCGACCTTCACGAGATAGCTGAACTCGCGGCTGTCTCTGGTTTCTTTGCTCGTCATGTCGTCTGTTCCTCGTTTTGCCATCGGGCCTGATGCGTCTGCGCCCTGAGGCGACCGACGCCGATCAGGCAGCCGGGACGGCAATGCGGGCCATGCCCGTCTCGATGTCATTTTCATCCACGGCGCCAAGCGCCTGTTCGGCCGCAAACATCCAGTCGGCCAGCGCCTGCATGGAAGGTGCCGCCTCCCCTTCTTCCGGATGAATGTTGCGCTTCAGTGCGGCTTCGAGCGCTTCCCGGTCGTTGCGATCCAAGGCGCCGGCATAGGATTCCAGGCGACCGTAATACATGCCGGCAAGCTTCTTCATGCGCTTCGGCACACCGGGATCGCCGACGCCCAGCTCGCGAATGGAGTGATCCACATCCTCGAAAAAGGCATCGATAATGTTCTGGGCGATCTCCTGGCCGCTGCGCGGAGACTTCGCGGTGCGGCGGAAATACAGAATCAGCATGATCGTCAGCATCTCGAAGCGGCCGATCACGGTGTCGGGCACATGCATGTCGAGATAGAAGGCGGGCGTGCGTGCAGCCGCCGTCAGGGCGCCATACTGACGCTCGACGATCACCTGATTGTTTCTTTTCTGCCGAAAGAAGCCGAATACCATCCAATATCACCAAAAAGAGCCGACCGAAGTGGTGAGCCCGGACGTGGTCGTGTTGCATGATTGCGAAAGCTGGTTTACCGAAGCAGGCGTGAATTGCAATGCCGTTATCCGGCACGAATGCCGCATCCTGCGGCAGATTGACCGGCAAATCGGCAGCGCAGGCATTCCGGCAGCTTTCCCCGGAAAGGCCACAATGCTATGCGCAGAAGCATGCGGCATCGTCAGATGCCATCGACACTCATGGGAGACGTTTGCGTGGACATTCGGATTTTCAAGTCGGACAGGAAGCTCCTGAGCACGACCGCTCTTGCGGTTGCCGTCATCGTCGGCCTTTCCGCCTGCCAGACCTCCGAGGTCTTCCATAACGGCTATGTCGTCGATCAGGCAGCGCTCGACCTCGTTCCGGTCGGCTCCAGCCGCGAGCAGGTGCTGCTCTCGCTCGGCACGCCGTCGACCACGGCGACCTTCGACGGTGAGGTGTTCTACTACATCTCCCAGAAGCGCACCCGCACCGTTGCCTTCATGAAACAGCGTCTCGTCGACCAGCAGATCCTCGCGATCTACTTCGACAAAGACGGCGTCGTCGCGCAGCGCGCGAACTACACCCTGCAGGACGGCAAGGTGTTCGACACGATTTCCCGCACCACCCCGACCGGTGGTCGCGACCTCACCTTCCTGCAGCAGCTGCTTGCTGGCGGCGGCGGTGCGGCCAACAGCGTCCGCAACATTCTCGGCGGCCAGTAAGGCCGCCTCACCTCGGGGACCTTGCCGTCCACCGGGATCCAGACATGAAAAGACCGCGGAAGTTGCCTTCCGCGGTCTTTTTCTTTGCGTGATGCCTCAACCGGCCAGAACAGCCAGAAGCAGGAGCGCCACGATGTTGGTGATCTTGATCGCCGGGTTCACGGCCGGACCGGCTGTGTCCTTGTAGGGGTCACCCACGGTGTCGCCGGTAACGGAGGCCTTGTGGGCGTCCGAACCCTTCAGATGCTTCACGCCATCCTTGTCGATGAAGCCGTCTTCGAAGCTCTTCTTGGCATTGTCCCAGGCGCCACCACCGGAGGTCATCGAAATGGCGACGAAGAGGCCGTTGACGATGACGCCGAGCAGCGAGGCGCCGAGAGCGGCAAAGGCGGACGCCTTGGAGCCGGAGATCAGGAGCACGCCGAAATAGACCACCAGAGGTGCCAGAACCGGCAGCAGCGAGGGGATGATCATTTCCTTGATCGCCGCGCGGGTCAGGATGTCGACCGCCCGGCCATAATCAGGCTTTTCGGTCCCCTGCATGATGCCCGGCTTTTCGCGGAACTGCCGGCGCACCTCCTCAACGATCGAGCCTGCCGCACGACCAACGGCCGTCATGGCGATACCACCGAAGAGGTAGGGGATCAGGCCGCCGAAGATCAGGCCGGCGACAACGTAGGGGTTGGAGAGATCGAAGGAGATCGGCCCCATGTCGGCAAAGTAAGGATACTGCGCGCTGTTGGCGGCGAAGTAAGCCAGATCGTTGGAATAGGCGGCAAAGAGCACAAGTGCACCGAGACCGGCGGAACCGATCGCGTAGCCCTTGGTGACGGCCTTGGTGGTGTTGCCGACGGCGTCGAGCGCGTCGGTCGACTTGCGCACTTCCGGCGGCAGGTGGGACATTTCGGCGATGCCGCCTGCATTGTCCGTGACCGGGCCGAAAGCATCGAGTGCCACGATCATGCCGGCGAGGCCGAGCATGGTAGTGACGGCGATCGCCGTGCCGAACAGGCCGGCGAGCTGGTAGGTCGAGATGATGCCGCCGACGATGACGATGGCCGGAAGGGCCGTCGATTCCAGCGAGACGGCGAGACCCTGGATGACGTTGGTGCCGTGGCCGGTGACCGAAGCCTGGGCGATCGAATTGACCGGGCGCTTGTTGGTGCCGGTGTAGTATTCGGTGATCACGACGATGAGCGCGGTCACCACGAGGCCTAGAATGCCGCAGATGAACAGGTTGACGCCGGTGATCTGCATGCCGGCAACCGTGCCGATCGTGCCCCAGCCGATGGTGAGCGACGTGGCAAGTGCCAGGCCAGCCACGGACAGAAGGCCGGTGACGATCAGGCCCTTGTAGAGCGCACCCATGATCGACCCGCTGGTGCCCAGCTTGACGAAGAAGGTGCCGATGATCGAGGTGATGATGCAGGCACCGCAAATCGCGAGCGGGTAGATCATCGTGATGTCGAGGACGGCAGAACCCGCAAAGAAGATCGCGGCCAGAACCATGGTGGCGACCACCGAGACGGCATAGGTTTCGAAGAGGTCGGCGGCCATGCCGGCGCAATCGCCAACGTTGTCGCCAACGTTGTCGGCGATGGTGGCCGGGTTGCGCGGATCGTCTTCCGGAATACCGGCTTCCACCTTGCCGACGAGGTCCCCACCAACGTCAGCGCCCTTGGTGAAGATACCGCCGCCGAGACGGGCGAAGATTGAGATCAGCGAGGCGCCAAAGCCGAGCGCGACCAGCGCATCGATGACTTCACGCGAACCGCTTTCATGCCCCAGGATCGCGGTCAGGATGTAGAAGTAGATGGAGACGCCGAGCAGGGCGAGACCCGCAACCAGCATGCCGGTGATGGCGCCGGACTTGAAGGCGATGTCGAGGCCGGCGGCAAGGCTATGGGACGCCGCCTGGGCCGTGCGCACATTGGCGCGGACCGAGACATGCATGCCGATGAAGCCGGCGGCACCCGAAAGCACCGCGCCGATCAGGAAGCCGATTGCGGCGGTGCCGGACAGGAGAAACCATGTACCGACGAAAACGACGGCGCCGACGATCGCGATGGTCAGGTATTGCCGAGTGAGGTAAGCCTGAGCACCCTCGCGAATATAGCCTGCAATTTCCTGCATTCGGGCATTGCCCTGGTCCGCCGCCAGCACCGAGCGTGTCGCCCAGACCGCGTAGACCACGGACAGAAGCCCGCATAAAATTACGCCTAGAAGAACCGTCATTCGCAATACCCTCCCGTATTGCCCGCGCCTCACTCATCGCGGGCCGTGACTCGCAGACTCAGGCCCCCTCCTCCGAGACCTCGTCAACGCGTGGCGAGATTGCGTCGGGCTTTTCACGGCGTCAAGTACGCATATTTTGCAGGATGGAGGGAACTCAGGCGGGTTTGCGGGCGGCTGCACGGAGCTGGAGAAGCACCAGGATCAGGCAGAGGATCGTCACCGGCCAGATGACCAGATTCATCACTGACCAGCCAAAAGCCGTGAAGACCTTGCCAGACGAGAAGGACGAAAGGGCGACCGTCGAAAACAGGATGATGTCGTGGAAACCCTGCACCTTGTCGGCCTCGGCCGGGCGATAGCTTGAAGCCACAATGGCCGTCGCGCCGATGAAGCCGAAGTTCCAGCCGATCCCCAGCAGAACGAGCGCGCCCCAGAAATTCCAGAGCGCGATGCCCCAGTGGGCAACCACCGCGCAGGACATCAGGATCAGCAGGCCGGCGGCCACGACCTTTTCGGCGCCGAAGCGGGTGATCAGAACGCCGGTGAAGAAGCTCGGGGCGAACATGGCGATCACGTGCCACTGAATGCCGAGCGTTGCGAGTTCGGATGAGAAGCCGCAACCGATGACCATGGCAAGCGGTGCGCCGGTCATCATGAAGGTCATCAGGGCATAGGAGCTGATGCCGCAGATCATCCCGGTCATGAAGCGCTGGGTCATGACGATTTCGCTGAGCGGTCGCGTCGGTCCGCTCGCTTCCGCCTTTTTCTCGGCGATGGTCGGCAGCTTCAGAAAGAAGAGGACTGCAATCGCGCAGAGCAGCAGCGGCACCATGCCGAGGAAGGCACCGGCAAAGGTCACGGGCGCCAGCGCATCCTTCAGCCAGATCGCGATCTGCGGGCCTGCGATGGCGGAGATGATGCCGGCGGCGAGGATCCAGGAGATCGCCTTGCCCTTGTAGAAACTGGGCGACGCATCGGCGGCGGCGAAGCGGATCTTCTGGGTAAAGCCGCCGGACACGCCCATCAGCAGCAGCGAGAAGGCAAAAAGCCAGAAGTTGGACTGGATGAGGGAGAAGGCGGCAAGGGCGCTGCCGAGCGCGCCCATCAGCGCACCGACCATGAAGCTCTCGCGACGGCCAAGAACACGGGAGGCCGCAGCCACCACGATTGCGCCGACGGCCACGCCGACGTTGAAGCCGGTCAAGGGAGCGGTCGCCAGCGACTTGTCAGCGCCGAGCATCTGGAAGCCGGCGAGGCCGCCGACCGCGAAGGCGAGAGGTGGTGCAGAGCCCAGGATCGCCTGGGCCACTGCGAGCAGACCGACGTTACGCTTGGCTGTCGAAAGTTGTCCGTCCAGCCCTGCTCCCGTCGTCGCGTCCATCTGCCTATTCCTATTTCTGCGCCGGGGCGCGAACCTGCTTTGCAATGCGGTCGAGAACGGCGTTGACCAGCTTCGGCTCGTCGTCCTGGAAGAAGGCCTGCGCGATCTCGACATACTCCGTTACAATAACGGCGATAGGCACATCCTTGCGCTCGATCAATTCGAACGTGCCGGCACGCAGAATGGCGCGGACCGTGCTGTCCATGCGCGACAGCGACCAATCGTCCTGCAGTGCGCCGCGGATCATAGGGTCGATCTTGGCCTGGTCGCGAACGACACCGGCGACGATCGAGCGGAACCAAGAGGCGTCCGCCTTCAGATAGGTTTCGCCATCGACTTCCTGGCCAAGGCGATGCGCCTCGTATTCCGCCACCACTTCGAGGACGCCGGAGCCGGCGATATCCATCTGGTAGAGAGCCTGTACGGCCGCGAGGCGCGCTGCGCCGCGCTGGTTGGCCGGTTTTACTGGATGCTTGCCTTCGTCCGACATCACTCAGCCACCCAGTTTCTTCTTCAGTTCGATCATCGAGAGTGCCGCACGGGCCGCAAAGCCGCCCTTGTCCTTCTCGCTGCGCTTGACGCGCGCCCAGGCCTGCTCGTCATTTTCGACTGTCATGATGCCGTTGCCGATTGCCAGCGATTCCGAGACGGCAAGATCCATCAGGGCACGCGAGGATTCGTTGGCGACGATGTCGAAGTGATAGGTCTCGCCGCGGATGACCATGCCAAGCGCGATGAAGCCGTCATAATGTGTGCCTTCGTCGTCCATCGCATCGAGCGCCATGGCGATCGCCGGCGGGATTTCGAGCGCGCCAGGAACGGTGATGAGGTCGAAGGTCGCGCCGACCTCTTCGAGTGCGTGCTTGGCACCGTCCAGAAGGGCGTCAGACATGTCGTCGTAGAAGCGTGCCTCGACGATCAGCAAATGCGGCGAAGCCGTCTTGTTTCCCATGGGTCCGATCCGATCTTGAAATGTGATTGCGGCCGCTGGCCGAACAGAAACGCGGTCAAACCACGCCATATCGAGGAAGGCAAGTGTTTTTGCGTCGGGGCGGGGATGCGCCGGGCGGGCGGCTTGGCCGGGCTTCAAGCCCACCGTCGCCAGACCCTTGTTCCAAGCTCGCTAATATTGACCGAAATCGGGCGAGTTACGTGACAAATGTTTAATGGAAATCAGACCTTTAAGGCCTGGATCCCGCCACAAATCGATCCCAACTTCAGTCTTGCAAGCGAGCGACGGAATCCCCCGCCATCGCAAACATCCTCGAAAGGATCAGGACCATGAATCGCTTTGCAACCATCTTCAGCGCATCCGCACTGTCCGCTATCGCCTTTGGTGCTGAAAGCTATGCCGCCATGCCAGCCGCCGGCGGCTTGCCCGACAGCAAGATCGAAAGCACGATCCAGACGATGTCACCGATGGACTCCAATGTCGTGCGCATCGACTCGCTGAAGACCCATGACCCGGCCAATGAACGCTTCGGCAGCCTCGCCTCCACCTCCCAGGAAGCAAGGCTCGTCCAGGCCTCTGTCATCGCCAATCGTCCGCTCGCCCAGAAACTGCAAGCGCAGGCTGTCGAGCTGACCAACATCGTCGGCGCAGAACAGGCCGCAGATGGCGGCGTCACCTTCTACGTTCGCTGATCTATATCTCTCCTCCCTGTCCCCCACCTTGCCCCGTGTCTCCGGACACGGGGCTTTTTCGTCGGTGCGGAACATTTGAAGGCTGCGCGGTGTTGTAAATACAGAAGGGCACCTGCAGGAGGCTGCCCCGCAATTCAGACCTGGAGGCACCCCATGGGCCGCGGCATACTTCTCTGGTTGATCGGCGTACCGATCCCCCTGATCATCATCTTCCTGCTGTTCTTCCGTTAAATCCAGGCAGAGGCAGGCAGCCGATCGAAGATCTGCAGCCTGTCAGCGCCCACCTGCCGCTCGTCCACGCGGACGAAGCCGGCGGGCAGGCGGTCGGCGGTAATCGGCGACGCGATGCCGTCCGAGCCGATCGTAACCGACGAGTCATAGAGGTGGATGCGATCGACCAGTCCCCTGCCCAAGAGGTCAGACGCGACACGCGCACCGCCCTCTACCATCAGGGAGGATACGCCCCTCTGTGCTAGCAAGGCGAGCAGGTCCTCGACGCCGATCATTTCGACGATTTCCACCCCGCTGTTCGCAAGCTCAGCGCGATTGCCCTTTGAGCCCGGCGCGACCGCGACGAGCACCGGCACTGTCTGTGCGCTCTTCGCAAGCTTCGAGGTTGGCGACAGTTCAGCCTTGCGATCGAGCACGACCCTGAGCGGCGAAGTGCTTTCCAGTCCCGGCAAGCGCACCGTTAACTCCGGATCGTCGGCAAGTGCCGTCCCGATCCCGACAAGGATCGCGTCGCTTTCCGCTCTCAACCGATGGACGGATTCTCGCGCTTCTCGTCCGGTGATCGCCACCTGCCCTGCACCCTTGCGGCCGAGCATGCCATCGGCGGAAACGGCAAGCTTGAGAGTCACTTGCGGGCGACCCTTCGTCTGGCGCGTCAAGTAGCCGGCCATGGCGCGGCGGGCCTCCTTCTGCAAAATCCCGATCGTCACTTCGATATCGGCGTCGGCGAGGATCTTCAGGCCTCGGCCGGATACCCGCGGGTCAGGATCGGCGACGGCCACCACAACGCGGGCAATGCCCGAGGCAACGATGGCATTTGCGCAGGGTGGGGTCTTGCCGTGGTGCGAACAGGGCTCAAGCGTGACATAAGCGGTTGCCCCCCTCGCCTTCTCACCCGCCTCGGCAATCGCCTGCGGTTCGGCATGCGGCCGACCGCCGAGCGCTGTCACGCCGCGGCCGACGACTTCGCCATCTTTTACGATCAGGCAGCCAACCGAGGGATTGGGGCCGGTTCTGCCGACATGGATCAGCGATAGCGCGATTGCCTCGCGCATGAAGGTCTCGTCACGGGCGGTGATCGACACGCCTCAGTCCGCGGTGCTGTCGCGGGAGATCTTGGCGTTGATCTCGGCGATCACGTTCTCGAAGTCCTCGGCATGGGAGAAGTCCCTATAGACCGAAGCGTAACGCACGAAGGCGACGTCATCGAGCGTCTTCAGGGCTTCGAGCACCTGCAGACCAATTTCTTCGGATGAGATTTCGGTCTCGCCGGAGCTTTCGAGGCGGCGGACGATACCGGACACCGCACGCTCTATGCGGTCAGGATCGACAGGGCGCTTGCGCAGTGCGATCTGGAAGGACCGCACCAGCTTGTCGCGATCGAACGGCGCCTTGCGGCCAGTCTTTTTCAAAACCATCAGCTCACGCAGCTGCACGCGTTCGAAGGTGGTGAAGCGCCCCCCGCAATCCGGACAGATGCGCCGCCGGCGGATGGAGGTATTATCCTCCGCCGGTCGCGAGTCCTTGACCTGGGTTTCATCCGATCCGCAGAAGGGGCAGCGCATCAGCCTAATGCCTTACATGTAAGGGTACATCGGGAAGCGGTCCGTCAGGGCCACGACCTTGTCCCGCACTGCAGCCTCGACGGCAGCGTTGCCTTCATCCGAGTTGGCGACCTTCAGACCATCGAGAACCTCGACGATCAGATTGCCGATTTCGGTAAATTCGGCTTCCTTGAAACCGCGGGTCGTGCCGGCCGGGGTGCCGAGACGGATACCGGAGGTGACGAAAGGCTTTTCCGGATCGAAGGGGATGCCGTTCTTGTTGCAGGTGATGTAGGCGCGGCCTAGGCCGGCTTCCGCACGCTTGCCGGTGGCGTTCTTCTTGCGCAGGTCGACCAGCATCAGGTGGTTGTCGGTACCGCCGGAGACGATATCGAGATTGTGCTTGATCAGCGTGTCGGCCAGCACCTTGGCGTTCTTCACGACCTGAGCGGCATAGTCCTTGAATTCCGGCTTCAGCGCTTCACCGAAGGCAACGGCCTTGGCGGCGATGACATGCATCAGCGGACCGCCCTGGAGACCCGGGAAGACGGCCGAGTTGAACTTCTTCGCCAGATCCTCGTCGTTCGTGAGGATCATGCCGCCGCGCGGACCACGGAGCGACTTGTGGGTCGTCGAGGTCGCGACATGGCAATGCGGGAACGGCGACGGATGCTGGCCACCGGCAACGAGACCGGCAATGTGGGCCATGTCGACCATGAGATAGGCGCCGACCGAATCGGCGATCTCGCGGAAGCGCTTCCAGTCCCAGGTGCGGGAATAGGCGGTGCCACCGGCGATGATCAGCTTCGGCTTGTGCTGCTCGGCCTTCCGGGCCACGTCTTCCATGTCGAGCTGGTGGTCGTCTTCACGCACACCGTAGGAGACGACGTTGAACCACTTGCCGGACATGTTGACCGGCGAACCATGGGTCAGGTGACCGCCAGAGTTCAGGTCGAGGCCCATGAAGGTGTCGCCCGGCTGCAGCAGCGCCAGGAAGACGGCCTGGTTCATTTGGCTACCGGAGTTCGGCTGAACGTTGGCGAAATTGACGCCGAAGAGCTTCTTGGCACGGTCGATCGCGAGTTCTTCGGCGATGTCGACGAACTGGCAGCCGCCATAATAGCGCTTGCCCGGATATCCCTCGGCGTACTTGTTCGTCATGATCGAGCCCTGGGCTTCGAGCACGGCGCGCGAGACGATATTTTCAGAGGCAATCAGCTCGATCTCGTGACGTTGACGACCGAGTTCCTTCTCGATCGCACCGAAAATGTCCGGATCTGCATCGGCGAGAGAACGAGAAAAGAAGGCATCGTTGTTCGACATGATCGCTGGCTCCTCAAAAGCGTTTGATGCTGTGGGGTCTTAAACTTCCGCAGTCACGAGAGCAATACGGAGAACGACATTTGCGGATCAATTGGCGCGCTTGGGCGAATGGCCGCAGCCCAAAGCAAAAAGCCGCGCACGAGGCGCGGCTTGGATGGGGTTCGGCTGAAAGCGTCAGCTTACTGCAGCGGGACGAAATCTTCTTCGACCGAGCCTGCGAACTGCTCGACGCCGATATTGGCCTGCAGTGCCAGCTGGGCGTCGCCGTCCTTCTGATAGATGTCATCGCGGAACTGGACGATGTTGTCGTTCGTCGACCAGGCCGAGATGTAGACGATGTAAACAGGCACTTCTTCGGCCAGCTTGATCGGATTGTTCTGGCGGGTCGTGATGACGCGCTCGATTTCCTGGCGCGACCAGCCGGGCGTGTCGCGCAGCAGCCACGTGACCAGGTCGCGAACGTTCTGCACGCGGATGCAGCCCGACGATTCGAAGCGCATCAGCTTGTTGAACAGGCCCTGCTGGGGCGTGTCGTGCATGTATTCGTTGTTCGGGTTGTGGAAGTTGATCTTGGTCGACGCCATGGCGTTGATCTTGCCCGGGTCCTGACGGAACATCAGGTTTGGTGCCTTGGCGGCGTTCCAGTCGACCGTTTCCGGCGCCACTTCAGTACCATTGCCATCGAACAGGCGGATGCTGTTGCGCGTCAGGTAGGTCGGATCCTTGCGCATCAGCGGCACGATGTCCTTTTCGACGATCGAGCGCGGCGCAGTCCAGTACGGGTTGAGGATGACCTCGTAGATCTTGGAATTGATCATGTGGGTCGGACGATCGATACGACCGACGACGGCGGTGTTGCGCAGCGCCACACGATCATTTTCGACGGCTTCGACGGAAGCACCGGGAACGTTGACCATCACATAACGACGGCCGAGATCGCCCGACATGGACTGCAGACGGACCAGGTTGGTGTTCAGCTGGTTCAGGCGAACATCGGCACCGACGTTAAGGGCCTTGACGGTGAATTCGCCGAGCACGCCGTCTTCCGGCAGGCCATGGCGCGCCTGGAAGCGCTTGACGGCAGCGTCGACGTAGGAATCGTAGGAATTCGAAAGGCCCGCTTCGCGCGGCAGGTCGCCCGAGATCATCAGGCGCTGACGCAGGCTTTGGACGGCCGGATCCATGGCGCCGATGCGCAGCGCCGCCGGCACATTGATCGTCGGCCAGCCACCGTTGGACACGATCGTCTGGTGCTGGCTGATCGCCTGCTGCATGTACATCAGATTGCTTGCACTGAGGATCGGCGTGTTGGACACGACGGCTGCAGCCGTGCGGGAAGCCTGGGCATCGAACTGGTCGTCCCAGTTGCCACGACGCGGCGCGTTGATGAGATCGTTGATCGCGTCCTGCGCCACGGCCTGGCCGGCGATCACCGCGGCACCAGCGGCAGCCGCACCGCGAAGCAGCGAGCGGCGCGAAAGAGCAACAATTCCAGACTTCTTGGACATATTCCCTACCGTTTCATCCTGAACCTGAACCAAACGCATATCGCGCCATGGTTAACAAAGCGCCGCCACGAGGGCCGAAATGTGCGCTGCGGGGTCGATCGGAGGCTGTCGAAACGCCCCCTTTTCTCCCTCCGGCGGTCCCATATCAATATGGCCAATTCGTGTCACCAGGGGGTTGTGTCACGGGAGTGTGTAGGCCCCGGGGCGTGTCGTGAGGGCAAGAACGCTAAAACCGGACGCTTCGGGAGAAGCATCCGGTTTCGAGCGGTGGATCGCTTTGGAGGTCGTCTAATGAAGCCTCAGAGGCGATACAGGATCTGGTCGTTCCAGAAGCGGTCGAGGCGCTGCAGGAGCTTGTTCATCTGGGTGAACTCGTCGGTGCCGATGCCGCCGACCTTCTGGATCGAGCCGATGTGGCGCTCATAGAGCTTGGCAACGGTTTCAGCGATCTCCTGGCCGGCATCCGTCAGGCTGATGCGGACCGAGCGACGGTCGACGCGCGAGCGCTGGTGGTTGATGAAGCCGAGGTCGACGAGCTTCTTGACGTTGTAGGAGACGTTCGACCCCAGATAGTAACCGCGCGAGCGCAGTTCACCGGCGGTCAGTTCCGAATTGCCGATGTTGAAGAGCAGGAGCGCCTGGACGGCATTGATGTCGGAGCGACCCTTGCGGTCGAACTCGTCCTTGATGACGTCGAGAAGGCGGCGGTGAAGACGCTCGACGAGGTGGAGGGATTCGAGGTAGAGCGAACGGATCGCTTCTTCCTGCGGGTCGAGAGTGGCCGGCTGCGGCTTGAGCTTGGTGTTCATATCGGTCTGCCTCACTGTTTTGTTTGGCGGTGTTGGTTTTTTCTCCCGCCTTGGTGAGGACCGTATCCAATGCGCATAAAATTCTATTTAAAACGCAGGCTTAACAGAGGCTTACCAGAGCCTCTCCTGCGATCAGGGTAAATCAACCGTTATACCCTGCTGCTTGTGTCTCCCTTCGAGCCACAACGCCAGGCGGAACACCACATAGACGACGAAGACTGCCGAATGCATGGTGACGGCGAGCGTGTTGTAGCCGAAGACATCCGGCCAGACCGTGAACATCAGCATCTGCCCGCCGGCTGCAAGAAGCCACATGACCGGGCCCCAGGAGCCTGCGAGCCAGAGGCCGAGGGCTGCGACCGGAAAGACGACGGCAAGGCCGGTGGCCGCGACACGCCAGGGTGTGGAGAGAAGGTCGAAACGACCCAGCCCATCATGGCTATAGCCGACGATCAGCGCCCAGTATTGCAGGCCGAACCAGAGGCAGGCGAGCGCCACAACGCGCAGAAACAGCACGAAAATGGCTTCCGTCAGGCTGCGAAGGGGCGTGTTGGTCGAATCAGCTTCCATGGCTTGGAGGATAGGCTTGTGCCAGGGTCTCCGCCAGCTTGGGGCTTGCGCCCTCCCCTGCTCATCTTGCTCGCCCGCTGTGACCCTTTGATCTGGCCGTCTTCGCCGCCTTCCGTTTTGCAAGCTTTCGCCATCGTGCTAATCAGCAGCCGGAACACAGACGAGGATCAGGCTAATGACGGACAAGACACATCTGGTAGACGCAGTTACCGGACACCGGCGCATGCGCCGCCTGCGTAAAGCCGACTGGCAGCGCCGGATGGTCCAGGAGAACCGTCTGACCGTCAACGACCTCATCTGGCCGATCTTCGTTGTGCCAGGATCGAACATCATGGACCCGATCGCCGCCATGCCCGGCGTTTTCAGGATGAGTGTCGATAAGGCTGTTGAAGCGGCTAAGGAAGCCGCCGATCTCGGGATCCCGGCATTGGCGACCTTTCCGAATGTCGAAATGGAACTGCGCGACCAGACCGGCTCGGAAGTCCTCAAGAGCAACAACCTCCTCAATCAGGTGACGGCGGCGATCAAGAAGGCGGTCCCGAACATCGGGGTGATCACCGATGTGGCGCTCGACCCCTTCACCAGCCACGGCCATGACGGCATCTTGCGGGATGGCGAGATCGTCAATGACGAGACCGTGGACCAGTTGGTGCGGGCGGCGATTGCCCAGGCCGATGCTGGCTCCGACATCATCGCGCCCTCCGACATGATGGATGGCCGCATCGGCGCGATCCGTCGCGGCCTCGATGCCGCCGGGCATCAGGATGTCGGCATCATGTCCTATGCCACAAAGTTCGCCTCCTGCTACTACGGCCCCTATCGCGAGGCGATCTCGACCAGCGGGCTGCTGAAGGGTGACAAGAAGACCTATTACATCGATCCGGCCAACAGCACGGAAGCCGTGCGGGACGCCGCCCTCGACGTCGAGGAAGGCGCCGACATGCTTATGGTGAAGCCGGGCCTGCCCTATCTCGACATCTGCTGGCGCCTCAAGGACAGCTTTGGCCTGCCGGTCTTTGCCTATCAGGTCTCCGGCGAATACAGCCAGATCAAGGCTGCTGCGGCGAATGGCTGGATCGACGGCGAGCGGGCTATGCTCGAAACGCTGCTCTGTTTCAAGCGCGCCGGCTGCGACGGCATCCTCACCTACTTTGCGCCTGAGGTGGCCCGTCTGCTCGCAAAGCAGGGCTGATCCTCACGGATTATTGTATTCGGCATCGGGCTCCCCATATCAGAAACACAACCGAACAAGGAGCCCGACATGAGCCTCGACAGCAACTCGTCCTATGCCGCCCCGGAGGATTGGCGTGCCTATAGCGGCGTGCTTTCGCGGCGCGTCTTTGCCTTCCTGGTCGACTATCTGTTCATCGGCCTCCTGTGGATCCCGGCGGCAGTCGTCGTGTTTTTCCTCGGCGTGCTGACGCTTGGCCTTGGCTGGCTGCTCTATCCGATCCTGTTCTTCGTGGTCGCCGGCCTCTATTTCGGCATGTCTCTGGCAGGCCCCTCGCAGGCGACGCCGGGCATGCGGATGATGGGCATTGCCATGGTCCGTCTCGACGGCCGCAAGATCGACTTCGTCACCGCGATCGCGCATCTGGCCCTGTTCTGGATCCTGAACTCGGTGCTGACACCGCTGGTGCTGCTGGCCGGCCTATTCATCGAGCGCTCGCGTCTGGTCCATGACCTGCTGCTCGGAACGGCTGCCGCGCGCACCTACTAAGTTTCCCGGCGCTTTTCGCCTCCGATACACTCCGGCATCCAAGCCGGAGTGTTGACCTTTTTCATTCTTGCGCCATCCTAGCTTCAACAGGACTGGCTAAAGGATTCTCTTCGGCGGCAGATGAACACGCAGACATCCCCCTCCCCGCAATTCTACCTGACGGCGCCTGCGCCTTGCCCGTATCTGGCGGGAGAATCGGAGCGGAAGGTCTTCACCCACCTTGTGGGTCCGCGTGCCACCGAAATGAACGATCTTCTGACCCAGGGTGGTTTCCGCCGATCCCAGAACATCGCCTATAGACCTGCCTGCGAATCTTGCCGGGCCTGCGTGTCTGTGCGGGTTCTGGTCAATGAGTTCGAGCTCAGCCGGGGTTTCCGCCGTATCGAGGGCGTCAATAGTGACGTCATCTCGACCATCTACCCGGCGCAGCCATCTACCGAACAGTTCTCGCTCTTCCGCCGCTATCTCGACCACCGCCACCAGAACGGCGGCATGTCGGACATGTCGGCGCTGGATTATGCGATCATGGTTGAAGACAGCCATGTTCAGACGCGGGTCATCGAATATCGCCTGCGCACCCCCGGCGACGGGATCTCGGCCCAGCCGCGTGGCGAACTCATCGCAGTCGCCCTGTCGGACCTGATGAGCGACGGGCTATCGATGGTCTATTCGTTCTACAATCCAGAACTGGAGAAGCGGTCTCTCGGCACGATGATGGTGCTCGACCACATCCGCCGGGCCAAGGCGCTCGGCCTGCCACATGTCTATCTCGGCTACTGGGTGCAGGGCTCCAAGAAGATGGGCTACAAGACCCGCTTTCAGCCGCAGGAGCATCTGATGAACCAGGGCTGGACGCGATTTACCCCGGAAGTCCGAGAATAGTGCATACCGCAAAGCAAAAGCGGCGGGACTTTCGCCCCGCCGCTTCAGCTTTATAATTCTCGTCTCAAGACAGCTTGCGGATGATGCCGTAGACAATGTTCTTGTTCTGGCCGAAGCGCAGCGAGCACTCTACATCAAGGCCTTCCGTTGCAGCGCGCATGATGCGCCACATGTCTTCTTCCGACCGCAGCAGAAGCGCCCAGTTCATGAAGGTTTCCATGTACCCGTCGTCCGGGACCTCCCGCGAGAAGTTGGCGAAGAGGAAGGTGCCGTTCGGCTTCAGCATCTGCAGGCAACGCTGCGACAGCTTGATCGCGACTTCGTCGGCCAGGTAGTCGTAAAGGCCGGCTGCATAGACGAAGTCGAAGGTGCCCAGGCTCTGACCGCGGGTCAGCACCGTCCGTACCGAGCCATTGACGGCTTCAACGGCAGTTCCGGCGAATTCGCTCGCAACGGCACCGACGCTCATCGGGTCCTGATCGAGCGCAATCCAGCGCTTGATCGTCTTGTCCTTCAGCGCCTGAGACATGCTGCCTTCGCGAAGATGGCCGGCAGCAATCGTAAGAATCTCGGCTTCGCCGCCTCTGGACGACGCCACGTCGTCGACGAACTGCGCCAGCAGATCACGGCGTTCGCGGACGGCAACGCAGGCCGGCGATTGACTGGTGAAGGCGTGGACCTCCTTACCCATCGGGCTCGCCGCTTCCAGCATCGGCTGCACCGACGAATGATTGTAGATGAAGTCGAGCAGACCAGCGTCTCCCGAGTAACCACGCGGCTTTTCAAACGACCAGCGGGTAAAAGGATCTTCATGGAAGTGGCGCGCGATGGCATGCGTTTGTGCGAGCGGAATGAGTTGCTCCCACACCTTCGGTGCGACACGATTCCGAACTTCGTGAAGGCCCGTCAGCAGCCGAAGCATGATCTGCCCGACTGGTGTCTTTTGATCGAACTGCTGTTCGGCGATGCGAAGGTGAAGTGCCATTTCGGCACGTGCCAAACCGACCTCTTTATCAGTGACATCGACTGAAGTCGAAAACACCGTTGCAGCAATAGAGTCTGGCGTGATGAGGCTCTGACCGTCGAATGCAACCTTTACTTCACTCACACTTCGCTCCTTTTTAAGTCAAATCTGATGTTAATTCTTTGTAAACCATAATCCGAGAGCCCGATAAGTGCACTCCAAAATTCGGGAGACTTTAAAACATAGTTAATACGTGAGCGAGCTAGTGTATCGCGGCGCTCGACGTGCGCGCTGACGATGGAGTCGTGATGGATCGGGTCATGAACAGCCCAGGGCGCGGTAATCGCGGGACAAATTCGCCCACACGTGGCGCGTACACACCAAGCGCGCGTGAAATCGCCAGTCAGCCTTACAGCCCTCCGGCGGTTGATGCGAAGATGTTGTCTGCTCCTGCCCTAAACGCGCTCTATCAAACACATCGGAGCGTCACCCAACTACGCCAGACACGGCAAGGTCTCTGGCTCGCAGCCCTCGTTTACCTGCTATTCGGAGCAGCCGACGTCTTCTTGATCCCCGATGTCGCCATTCAGACGGTAACTGCGCGACTGGTGGTCGCGATCATGGCGATTGCTGTCATTGAAATCTGCGTTGCACGCAGGGTCGATCTGCATTGGGTCGATGTTAGTTGCGCAGCAACTGTCGTGGTCGGCTACGTCGCCTGGCTCGTTCCGGCCGCATACACCACCTCTGAAGACGCTTTCCGCTATTACATGCTGTTCGGCACCATCTTCATGATGAGCGCCAACCTGTTTTTCAACCTAGTTTTCCGCCTATCGGTGCTGACGTCGGCGACGATTCTGGTCATTTTCCTTTACAGTATGCTGCATGCGCCCGCGCTCTCGCTGGAGCAGAGCGTGGTGATCATCCTGTTCTACGGATCTTGCTTCCTGTTCACGTCTTACGTGAACTGGAAACTGAACGAAGAGCGCTACAACGTCTTCCTCAACGCGATCGAAGCCGCTCATCAGCACAGTGAAGCCGAAAAGCGGGGAGAAGCGCTCGAGCGGCTTTCCAATACCGACTACCTGACCGGCGTCGAAAACCGTCGCGCAGTCGACAAGCGTCTCAGGGATTTCTGGAACGACTGGCAGACCAACGGCACGTCTTTTGCCGCTATCCTGGTCGATGTCGACTTCTTCAAGAAGTACAATGATTTCTATGGTCATCAGGCCGGCGATCGCTGCCTGATCCTGGTGGCAAGCGTGCTCAACGACACGCTGAAACCGCTCAATGCCTCTGTCGGTCGCTATGGCGGCGAAGAGTTCATCGTGCTGTCACGCGTCACCGGGCGCGATCAGGTCATGGCGCTGTGCGAGATCATCCGGAGTGCCGTCGAAGGCCTGCGTCTGGTCCACGATCAGCGCCGCGACGGCCAGACCTTCGTGACGGTCAGCGTCGGAGCGTCCTATACCCGTCCGCAGACCGGTCCCAAGCTGGAGCGCATCATCAATGAAGCGGACCGGGCGCTGTATTCCGCAAAGGCGAATGGCCGCAACTGCATCCGGCTCTTCAACCCGAATGATCCGCTGACCAGCGACGACAACGAGAATATCGCTGCGACGCTGCGCATGGCGATCAAGAACGATCTCGTCCACCTCGTCTATCAGCCGATCCAGAACCTGCGCACCGGGCGCGTCGAAGCGGTGGAATCGCTGATGCGCATGAAGATGATCGACGGCACGCCCTTGTCGCCGGCGCAGTTCATTCCGGTCGCCGAGCGCACCGGCGCGATCCTCGATCTCGGTCTCTGGGCGATCCGCCGGGCCTGCACGGAGGTGCTTGCCACCGGCATCGCACCGATGGCCAGCGTCAACGTCTCGGCCATCCAGCTCAAGTCACGGGGATTTGCCCTCGCCGTCTCCACGATCCTCGAAGAAACCGGCGTGTCGGGTTCGCAGCTCGCCTTCGAGATCACCGAAGGCATCGACATGGAGGGGCAGTCGGATGTCATCCGCTGCATCACCGACCTGCAGGCGCTCGGGATCCGGATCTGGCTCGACGACTTCGGTACAGGCTTTGCCGGCCTCTCCTGGCTTCGCCTCTTCCCCTTCGATACGGTCAAGATCGACCGCTCCTTCCTTCAGGACGCCCGCCGCCCTGCCGGACGCGCCATGCTGGAAGACATCATCCGGCTGATCCGCAACCGCGGCTTGAAGATCCTGATCGAAGGCCTGGAAACCGCCGACCACGTCGAACTGATGCACGAACTCGGGATCGAACTCGGTCAGGGCTATTATCTCGGCCGCCCGGTCCCGATCGACGAGGTCAAGATCAAGGCTTTCCCACGGCTCGCGAGCATCGCCGTTCGCTGATCGGAGATTAAGTAATCGGCCCCAGATTTGGCCGATTGCCGCATCTGCGATCTTCAAACGAAATCAGTAGTATCCGCCCGCATATTCACGGGATCGGATACACGCATGAGCACGGTCGACGCGCGAGACCTGGCAGGCAGCCAGGACTTTTCTGAAACGCTTCTCAAGCACACCACCATCCGGGTGAGCGGCGGCTATCTCGATGATTTCCGCCGCCATGTCGAAGCCGTGCACTACGCCGCAAACGCGGTCATTTTCCGCAAGGGCGACGAGAGCGATTTCGCCATCCTGATCGGCACGGGCGAGGTGGAAGTCTATGACGAGCAAAGCGGCACGGTGCTCGCCGTATCCGGCGAAGGTGCGCTGATCGGCGAACTCGGCATGATCAGTGGCGATCCACGCAGCGCGTCTGCCCGGGCGCTCACACCGCTTACGGGCTGGAAGATCGACCGCTCGGACTACCGCGAGTTCCTGAGCGATCGGCCGGAACTGGCCACCCTCTTCTTCCGCAAGATATATGCCCAGCTTTCCCAGAGCTATGGCAAGCTCCGGCAACAGTTCGTGGCGCTGGAAGAGGCGGACCGGCGTTATCACGCGCTCGCCTTCATGTTCGTCACCATCGTGCTAATGGTCAACGTCTATGCCCTGGTGAATGGCCTCATCCTGAGCGGCCTTCGAGAAACCCACCAGGAACAGATGATCTTCTGGACCTCCCGCGCCATGGAGCTCTGGGGCGGCTTCATCCTCTGGGGGCTCACCGTGCGCTGCGGCCTGACACGGCACGACATGGGCATCCGGATGGGCAATCTCTGGCGCTCGATCGCTGTGGGGCTGTTGATCAGCATTCCGGCGCTCGCGGCCATGGCCTATTTCCGCACCCGTCTTTACCCGGAACTTGAGGGCACGCCCCTACTCGACCCGCAGCTCATCTCGCTCAGCGTCTATACCTACATTCTGATCGCAGCCTTGCAGGAGTGGATCTGCCGCGGCGTCTTCCTCACCTCGATTGCGAGCCTGATGCCGGGCAAGACACGGCCGATGGCGGCGATCGTCATCTCATCCCTGGTGTTCTCGACGCTCCACCTGCACTACTCGTCATCGCTTGCGGTGGTTGCTCTGCTAACCGGCATCGTCTGGGGCTGGCTGTTCCTGAAATACCGCAATCTCGCCGGGCCGATCATTTCGCATTTCATCCTTGGCAATGCGGCAACGCTGATGGGGCTCTGGGCAATCTGGCAGCGGGGCTGACATGAAAAAGCCGGCCGCGGATGCGGCCGGCTCTACAAACTTCGGATCTGGGTGTGGCTCAGCCCGAGAACTTGCCGCTGCGCGGGAAGCCCTTCGGCACAAGGCGTCCGGCCGAGGCGCGGTCGCCCTGCCATTCGACCAGCTCTTCCTTCGTCTTGGTGAAGGTGCGCCCGGCGGAATCGGCCCAGGTGAGGCCGTCGGCGATCGCGAAGAACTTCACGTCGGAGATGCCGCCATCCTTGTAGCGCTGCAGGCGCACGCCCTTGCCGCGGGTCATTTCCGGGATCTGGGCAAGCGGGAAGACGAGCAGCTTACGGTTTTCACCGACGACCGCCATATGGTCCCCACTCACGGGCACCACGAGCTTGGCCTCGTCCGGCATGCCGACATTCATCACCTGCTTGCCCTTGCGGGTGTTGGCGACGACTTCGCCTTCGGGCACGATAAAGCCGTTGCCGGCGGTCGAGACGAAGATCAGCTTGCGGCTGGAATCGTGGACGAAGGCGGTCAGCACGTCCTGATCGTTTTCCATGTCGACCATGATGCGCAGCGGTTCGCCGTGGCCACGGCCACCGGGTAGCTTGTCACCGCCAAGCGTGTAGACCTTGCCGCCCGTGGTCACGAGCAGGATCTTGTCCGTTGTCTGGGCCGGGAAAGCCACCTTCAGAGCGTCGCCTTCCTTGAAGGTCAGCGCTGACGTGTCGGAGATGTGGCCCTTCAGTGCGCGGATCCAACCCTTTTCGGAAATCACAACGGTGATCGGTTCCTTTTCGATCATCGCCTGCTGGATGGCTTCGACATCGGCATCGGGAGCGTCGGAGAAGACGCTGCGGCGGCGGCCGAGCTCTGTCGCCTTCGCGTATTTCTTCTTCACCTCGCCGATTTCCCAGGCGACCGTCTGCCACTGCTTATCGGTGGAGGCGAGCAAGGATTCGATCTCGGCCTTCTCGGCGGAGAGCGCGTCATGCTCCTTGCGGATCTCGAACTCCTCAAGCTTGCGCAGATTGCGCAGGCGCATGTTGAGGATGGCTTCGGCCTGGTTGTCGGTCAGATCCCATTTGGCGATCAGGACAGGCTTCGGCTCGTCCTCCTCGCGGATGATGCGGATCACCTCGTCGAGGTTGAGATAGGCAATCAGCAGGCCGCCGAGGATCTCGAGGCGCCGGTCGATCGCCGCCAGTCTGAACTTCGAACGGCGGACGAGCACATCCTTGCGGTGGTCGAGCCACTCGGTCAGCACCTCGTTGAGGGCCATGACCTTGGGCACCTTGCCCTGCGACAGCACGTTCATGTTGAGCGGAATGCGGCTTTCGAGCTCGGTGAGCTTGAACAGCGATTCCATCAACAGCGTCGCATCGACCGTGCGGCTCTTCGGCACGAGCACCAGGCGGATGTCCTCGGCGCTCTCGTCGCGCACGTCTTCAAGCAGCGGCAGGCGGCGGGCGATCAGGAGTTCGGCTATCTTTTCGATCAGGCGCGACTTCTGCACCTGGAACGGGATCTGCGTGACGATGATCTGGTAGCCGCCACGGCCGAGATCCTCGATCTCCCATTTGGCGCGCACCCGGAAACCGCCGCGACCGGTGCGGTAGGTCTCGAGCATCGAGGCACGGCTCTCGACGATCACGCCGCCGGTTGGGAAATCAGGGCCCTCGATGCCGCCACGTTCCGGATGGGCGGGATCAGCAAACAGTTCCTCGACGGAAGCGCCAGGGTTCTTGATGAGGTAGAGCGCGGCGTCGCAGAGCTCATGAGCGTTGTGCGGCGGAATGGAGGTCGCCATGCCGACCGCGATGCCCGAGGCGCCGTTGGCGAGCAGGTTCGGGAAGGCACCCGGCAGAACCGTCGGCTCGTCGTCTTCCTCGTTGTAGGTCGGGCGAAAATCGACGGCGTCCTGATCGATGCCTTCCAGCAGCAAGGCCGCGACGTCGGTCATACGGGCTTCAGTGTAACGATAGGCAGCAGCACTATCGCCGTCGATATTGCCGAAGTTCCCCTGCCCGTCGACGACAGGGTAACGCTGGGAGAAGTCCTGGGCCAGACGCACCAGCGCATCATAGACCGACTGGTCGCCATGCGGGTGGAACTTACCGATGACGTCACCGACAATACGGGCGCATTTCTTGAAGGCCGAATTCGGCCGGATGCCCATTTCGCTCATCGCGTGGATGATGCGGCGATGCACCGGCTTCAGTCCGTCACGGACGTCAGGCAGCGCGCGATGCATGATCGTCGACAAGGCATAGGCGAGATAACGCTCTTCGAGCGCCGCCTTCAGGTCGACCGGAAGAATGTTGTCGCCACCCTCTTCGGGCGGAAGCTGATTTGTCCCCATGGGTCTCCCCTATCGGAGAAGACCCGGAACGGCAAGGAAACCGGGGATTCTGCCTGTGGATTAAGGGGCTGTGACCGTCATCACGCCACAATCCCCCCACACCGGTCTATGGCGAAAATCGGTGGACGTTTTTTCAATCCCCCTTATAAATATCGCCGACCTTTTGGGCACGCTCAATGCGGCCAACAGCAACAGAGGACCTCGTCATGACCTTGTACCGTTCCACCCGAATTCTGCTCGCGGGCGCGGCGCTCTGCGCGTTCACCGGCCCTGCGCTCGCGCTGGACGGACAGGATTTGCTCAAGAAGATCAATGCTGCCTTCGCAACTGGCGGCACCAACATCACCGCCGACAGCGTCGAGGTCGATGGATCCAACGTGATCCTGAAGGGCCTCAAGCTCGGTGTCGAAGCTGAGCCGACGGACAAGCCGCTGATGCTTCAGGAGCTGACGCTCGAAGGCGTCACCGAGGAAGAAGGCGGCGCCTATTATATCGAACGCGTCGAATTCCCCGAGGTGAACGTCTCGGAAGAGAAGTCGACCTTCAAGGTTCAGGATCTCTACCTCTCCGGCGTTTATGTCCCCGGCGACGCCAATGCTCAGGGCATCGATTCGCTGATGTTCTACGAAGAGGCCCATAGCGGCCCGGTCGAAGTGACCGTTGACGGCAAGCCAGTGTTCTCGATGGCGGAAGCCGTCGGCACGATGGGTCTGTCCGAAGACGAGACCACGATCACTTTCGAGGGCACCGTGACCGGCGTGAAGGCCGATCTCAGCACCGTTGAAGATCCGAAGGCAAAGGAATCCATCGAAGCGCTCGGCCTCACCAGCCTAGACGGCAACATGAACATGTCCGGCAGCTGGGAAGTCGAGAGCGGCACGATCGATATCGAGGACTACTCGATCGATTTCGCCAATGTCGGCAAGCTCTCCCTCGCCTTCTCGATGTCCGGCTACACGCTCGACCTCGTCAAGCAGATGCAGGAACAGGCCCGCATGATGCAGGCACAGCCGCAGAACGAGCAGGCCCAGCAGGCTGCTGGTCTTGCCATGCTCGGCCTTGTCCAGCAGCTGTCGCTGGTGGATGCGCAGGTCCGCTTCGAAGATGCCGGCATCACCAAGCGTGGCCTCGACTATGCCGGCAAGAGCCAGGGTGCCGACGGCGCCCATATGGCGCAGATGGTCAAGGGCATGGTTCCGATCCTGCTGGCCCAGGCCAAGCTCGGCGCGCTGCAGAACGAGGTCTCGGCCGCGGTCAACAGCTACATCGACAACCCGAAGGCGCTGACCATCGCCGCGGCCCCGGCAAGCCCGGTCGCCTTCCCGATGATCATGGGTGCTGCCATGGGAGCGCCGGAAACCATCCCCGGCCTGATCGGCCTCAAGGTCACCGCCAACGACTGATCTCAGCCTTAGCTGAGACACCGAGCCCGGCCCGCGAAAGCGGCCGGGCTTTTTCTTGGCCTTGAGGTCAACAAAAAAGGCCGGGATCGCTCCCGGCCTCTTCCATTCAATTCATCGGACCCGATCAGTCCTTCTTCGGCTGCGGCACGACGCGCAGCGACAGATCGCGCAGCTGCGCGGGCGTTGCCGGCGACGGGGCGTTCATCAGGAGGTCCTGGGCCTGCTGGTTCATCGGGAAGATCGAGATTTCGCGCAGGTTCTTCGCGCCGACGAGCAGCATCACCACGCGGTCGATACCGAAGGCGCAGCCGCCATGCGGAGGCGCACCGTACTGGAAGGCGCGGTACATGCCGCCGAAGCGTTCCTCGACGTCATCCTTGGACAGGCCGACCTTCTCGAAGGCCTTGACCATCAGTTCCGGCGACTGGTTACGGATCGAGCCCGAGGCAATTTCGAAGCCGTTGCAGACCGCGTCATACTGATAGGCCTTAAGCGACAGCGGATCCTGGCTTTCCAGCGCTTCCAGACCACCCTGCGGCATCGAGAAGGGGTTGTGGGCGAAGTCGATCTTCTTTTCTTCCTCGTTGTATTCGTAGAACGGGAAGTCGACGATCCAGCACATTTCGAAACGGTCGCGATCGACGAGGTTCAGTTCCTCGCCGGCGCGGGTGCGGGCTTCACCGGCAAACTTGTAGAACTTGGCTGGGTCACCAGCGACGAAGAAGGCGGCGTCGCCCGGCTCAAGGCCGAGCTGCTGACGGATCGCTTCGGTGCGTTCTTCACCGATGTTCTTGGCGAGCGGACCGGAGCCGGCAATCTTGCCGTCCTCTTCCTTCCAGAAGATATAGCCGAGGCCCGGCTGGCCGGTCGACTGCGCCCAGGCGTTCATGCGGTCGCAGAATGCTCTGGAGCCACCGGTCTTGGCCGGGATCGCCCAGATCTCGACCTTCGGGTTGGACGCGATCATGCCGGCGAAGACCTTGAAGCCGGAATCACGGAAGTGGTCGGTGACGCCTTCCATGACGATCGGGTTGCGCAGGTCAGGCTTGTCGGAGCCATACTTGCGGATCGCGACGTCATACGGGATGCGCGGCCATTCCTTGGTGACCGGCTTGCCTTCGGCGAACTGCTCGAAGACTTCAGTCATCATCGGCTCCATCGTGGCCCAGACGTCTTCCTGGGTGACGAAGCTCATCTCGACGTCGAGCTGGTAGAACTCGCCCGGCAGACGGTCGGCGCGCGGGTCTTCGTCGCGGAAGCAGGGCGCGATCTGGAAATAGCGGTCGAAACCGGCGACCATCAACAGCTGCTTGTACTGCTGGGGCGCCTGGGGCAGCGCGAAGAACTTGCCTTCGTGGATACGGCTCGGCACGAGGAAGTCGCGCGCGCCTTCCGGCGAAGACGCCGTCAGGATCGGGGTCGAATATTCGGCAAAGCCGGCAGCGGCCATGCCTGTGCGCATCGACGAGATGATCTGGGTGCGCTTGACGATGTTCTTGTGCAGCGTGTCGCGGCGCAGATCGAGGAAGCGGTACTTGAGGCGCACGTCTTCCGGATAATCAGGCTCGCCGAAGACCGGCAGAGGCAGTTCCTTGGCAGCCGAGAGAACCTCGATTTCCTGGGCGTAGAGTTCGATCTCGCCGGTTGCCATGGCCTTGTTGGTGGTCTCTTCCGAACGGGCCTTGACCAGGCCGTCGATGCGGATGACCCATTCGCCACGCACGGTTTCGGCCAGCTTGAAGGCCGGGCTATCCGGATCGGCCACGACCTGGGTGATGCCGTAATGGTCGCGCAGGTCGATGAAGAGCACGCCGCCATGGTCACGGACACGATGGACCCAGCCCGAGAGGCGGACGGTCTGACCGACGTCGGATTTGCGAAGAGCGGCACAGGTGTGGCTGCGGTAACGATGCATGATGTCGTGCTTTCCTGGACTGGTAGACGGCTGGCGGACACAAGATTTCGGCACACGGCCAGCCGATAGAAAATCGGGCGGAAAAGCGCATGGTGCGCCTGATTTGTCAAGGCTGCGTGGTGTTGGGCGTGGCCGAAGCTGTTTCTCAGGTTGGGTGCTGGGCCTTGCTCATTCGAGGGCGCGGCGGCGAATGAAATGCAATTTCTTCGTAAAAGGCGAGACGGATCCGGACAGCTGGTTGCGCTCATGGCCGTTACGGGGCCGCGAGGGGACTGTCAGATTTCGGAAACGGCCCGGCAGATCCACTTCAGGAGATGCATGATCTGGCTATGATCGAAACACCCGATGCGAAATCGTATCTGGTAGACGCCGCCTTGCGAAACTGCTCGAATGCCATGTTGCAAGGTTACGTCGATCAGGCGTCCCAAACAGAGGAGAGAAGAGCGCATGGATGTGTTTCGGGCCATCTACTCGTCAGAACCCTTCGGCTATGACAGCGCAATTTTAGACGGGATCCTGATGGAGGCCCGGCGCGCAAATCTCCGTGACGGCATCACAGGTGCCCTTATCTGCCGCGCAGATATCTACCTGCAATGGCTTGAAGGCCCCGAGCTGGAGGTCCGGAAGACCCTGGAACGCATTGAGCGCGACGACCGCCACCTCGAGGTGAAGGTACATGTCGCAGAACATGTCCCAGAGCGAACGTTCGGAGAATGGGCGATGTTGCACGATCCGGCGGCAACATGGATCTGGACGCAAAGCGAGATTGCAAGTGGCGCCCTCAAGCGAACGACACCGGAAGAGATAACGGAGTTCTTCTTGCGTCTTCGACGCACTGGGGCTGCTGATGGTAAGTGAGGTCCCTAACCGCAAGCAGAGTCGGACGTAGGCCTCTATGGAACATAGTTGTATTAGGTGACGAAGTTGCAGAGTTTTAAGAACGGACGGTGGCTCAATGAGCCTACAAAAGCAGATGCTTCGGATACCGAACTCTCCGTAACGACTGACGCCAACACGGATTTTTGGCGAGAGACACACTATGGCTTTGTGCGCGACAGCGGCCACTTCTACGCATTCCAGGCCGAAAGCGATTTCACCGCCCAGGTTCGTGTCCAGGCGCATTTCGAACATCTATACGACCAGGCTGGCCTCATGGTCCGGCTTGACGAAAGACGGTGGGTCAAGACCGGGATCGAGTTTTCGGACGGATATGGCTTGCTCGGCAGCGTGCTGACGGATGGAGCCTCCGACTGGGCAACAGGGCGATACGACGGCGACCCATCCGATTTCTGGATCAGGGTGACCGTCCAGAATGGCGTATTGCGGATACAGGCATCAGCCGATGCAAAAACGTGGCCACTGGTCCGCCTCTGTCCATTCCCAGAGGCGCAGCATTATCTTGTTGGCCCAATGTGTTGCACTCCCGAACGTGCAGGCTTGGAGGTAAGATTTAGTGAGTGGCAATTAGGGCGGGCCTTGGGCAAAGACCTCCACGACCTGACGTAGCCGTCAGAGCGCTTTATTGAGAAGCCGCAGCGTTTGCTTCTGGCGCAAAAGCGAGAAAACTTTGCTGCGGATGATGATGCTTCAGGAACGGCAAAGGACGGTGTGTTCGGCCGGAACGGAGGCGCAAACCAGCCTGCCCCGCTCACTCCGGCAACAACACACTCGCCAGATCCAGCGGCGCCACGAACGGCTCGCAGCCGGTGCCGCCGTCGCCCTCCGGTGGCAGCTTGCCGTCGATCATCAGATGGGCATGGCCGTGGATCTGTGACCAGACGAGTTGCTCGACAGCCGCCCTACCCTCCGGCGTATCCAGCTTCATGCGCTTCGCCACAGGAGCCGAGACCTCCTCGAGCACGGCATGGGCGGCGTTGGCGGGCGGGCCGATGGCCGGGTCGTCCCAGTCGAGGCGGTTGGCGGTGAACATAAGCCGGAAGAGATGCGGGCGGGACCTGGCAAAGTTCAGATAGCCGCGGGAGGCGGCCCGTAGCTGCTCTGCCGGATCATCCGGGGCTTGCGCCATGGCCTCCCGCATCGAGGCGGCAAACAGCCGGAAGCCTTCGACGGCAAAGGCGGTCATCAGGTGCCGCAGGGTCGGGAAATGATGTTCGGGTGCCGCATGGGACACGCCGACGCGGGCGGCGAGCTTGCGGAGCGTCAGGCCCTCCAGGCCCTGCTCTTCGAGCATGTCGAGCCCGGTGCCGATCAACGCCTGGCGCAGGTCGCCATGGTGATAGGATTTCTGTCTTGCCATGCCCCTTCATAACCGCTCGAATCCACGCCGTCAAAATCAATCTTGACATTGCCAAGTTATGCCTCATGCTTATCTTGTCACCGTCAAGATGAGCCCCCCATGTCGCCCGATACCGTGTTTTCGATTACCAGCAGCACCGCCATGGCCGGCTGGTTGCTGCTCATCCTCGCGCCGCGCTGGCCCGCCCTCATTGCCTTCATTCGTTTTGGCCTGATCGGCGCGCTGTCGCTCACCTATGCGGTGCTGATCCTCGTCTATTTCTTCCGCGTCGAGGGCGGCGGGTTTGGCTCGATCGCCGAGGTGCGGGCACTCTTCATGAGCGATCCGGTGCTCGTCGCCGGCTGGGTGCATTACCTCGCCTTTGATCTCTTCATCGGCACCTGGATTGCCGTGGAGGCGGACAAGCGCGGCTACAATCGCCTGCTGCAGGCGCCGATGCTGGTGGCGACCTTCATGTTCGGACCGCTGGGCCTCCTGCTCTTTTATTTCACCCGCGCGACCGAAGCCGCGCTCATCCCCCGAAAGGTCTGACCGATGACCATGCTCTTCAACGACAGCGTCATGCTCGCGCCATCGCCGGACCTCGCTGCTGCAGAACAAAGAACCCGCCGCGCGCTGATCGTCGGCATCGGCTTGCAGCTGGCGCTCGCCATCCCGAGCCTGATTGCACTCGGTCTCGACGACAGGCTGATCAACGACATCAGCGTCTGGAGCAAGCCGCTGAAATTCCAGGCTTCGCTGGCCATGATGCTCGGCACCCTGCTTTTGCTCCTGCCGCTGATCGAGCCGAGAACACGGGCCGGCAGAGGCGTCTGGCTGGCAAGCCTCGTCGCCGTCATCACCGCGAGCGGCGAAATTCTCTACATCACGCTGCAGGCTGCACGTGGCCGCGCCTCGCATTTCAACGACAGCACACCCTTTGAGGCGATGGCCTATAGCGTGATGGGTGCAGGGGCGGCGCTGCTTGTGCTGTCGAGCCTGGTCATCGGCGTCTATATCCTGCTGCGTCCAAGCCCAACCGCGACGGCTGGTCTCAGGCTTGGCGGTGGCTGGGGTCTCGTGCTCGGCAGCGTGGCGACCCTGTTTACCGCCTTCGCGCTCGGAAGCGGCGAGATCGGTGGTCCCGGTCATTGGGTCGGTGGGGCAAGGACAGACCTCGGCGGCCTGCCGCTGTTCGGCTGGTCGCGCACTGGTGGCGATCTGCGCGTGCCGCATTTCTTCGCCACCCACATCATGCAGGCCTTGCCGATCCTGGGACTGGCCGTGGATCGATTTGCGCCGCGCTTCGCCAGACCGGGCATCGCACTCGGCGCCGTGCTCTCCATCGCCGTGGTCGTCGGCACGTTCGTGCAGGCCGTCCAGGGGCGACCATTCCTTTGACGGTCAAATCCGGGTGGATGGCGACGGGCCGCGATTTTGGCCTGTCGCCGCTCGCCAAACAGGTCTAGGAATTCGGACCTGCCACGGCACCGACTCAGAAATCACTCGCCCTCGCCGCGGCCTGCAGGCCCTCACATGCACGACATTCGCCCTCTCATCCCGCTTCTCATCACCGCCGGCATCTTGATCGGCGGCAACGGATTGCAGGGCACGTTCATCGCCCTGCGCGGCATCGAGGAGGGTTTCAGCACCTCGGTCATTGGCATGGTGGGTGCCGGCTATTTCATCGGCTTCGTCATCGGCTGCGTTTACATCACCAAGATCATGCGGGCGATCGGGCATATCCGCGCCTTTTCGGCGCTCGCCGCCATCGCTTCGGCCGCCTCGATCATGATGGTGCTGGTGATCGATCCGATCTCCTGGTTCCTGATGCGCCTCGTGCAGGGTGTGTGTTTTGCCGGCCTCTTCGCCGTCGTCGAAAGCTGGCTGAACGCCCGCGTCACCAATGCCACGCGAGCGCGCACGCTCTCCGTCTATCGCTTCGTCGATCTCGGCTCGGTGACGGCGGCGCAGTATATGATCCCGCTCTTCGGGGTCAGCGGCATCGATCTTTTCGCGATCATCGCCATGGCGCTGTCGCTTTCGCTCGTGCCGATCTCATTTGCCGACAAGACGAGCCCCGCGCCGCCGAAGGACGTCAAGTTCGACATCAAGGTCTTGTGGTCCGTGTCGCCGCTCGCGACCGTCGGCTGCATCGTGATCGGGCTCACCAATTCGAGCTTCCGGTCGCTGGGGCCGATCTATGCCGATGGCATCGGCCTATCGGTAACCGCGATCGCTACCTTCATGAGCATCGGCATCTTTGCCGGCATCGTGCTGCAATATCCGCTCGGCCACTACTCCGACAAGCTCGACCGCCGCGTCATCATCCTCGTCTCGACGATCGGCGCCCTGCTCGCCTCAGTCTTCCTCGCCTTCCTGGCGGGTGAGAGCGAAATCGCCAATTTCATCGGCATCTTCGCCTTCGGTGCCTTTGCGCTGCCGCTTTATTCGCTCTGCTCGGCGCATGCCAATGACCATGCGGCACCCGGCCAGCATGCGCTGGTCTCGGCTGGCACGCTGTTCTTCTGGTCGATCGGCGCTGTCGTCGGCCCGCTGATTGCCTCCTTCCTGATGGAGGCCTTCGGGCCGCATGCGCTCTTCGCTTACGTCATCGTCGTGTTGACGTTTTTTGCGGCATATACGCTCGCCCGCATTCGGGTGCGCGATGCAGTGCCGACCGAAAAGCGGCGCATGCGCTTCCGCAGCCTGCTGCGCACCTCGACCTTCTTCAGCAAGCTCGCGACGCCGCCGAACGAAAAGGACGGCGGCTGAGCTGATCATCGTCAGGCCTGCGACAGCATGGACGGCTGATGCTATTGCTGGTCGCCCGGCTCAACTTTAAAAACGGGACGTTCAGCGAGAGTTCCGACCGTGACCTTTGTTTCCAGACGCACCCTTCTCAAATCCGCAGCCGTGCTCGGCGCATACGGCACAGGGCTTGCGGTGATGCCGCGTCTTAGCCAGGCGCTGGCTGCCAGCGACCCCATCGAGATCGAGGCGCTGACGGGCGATGTGTCTCTCGACGAAAAGCAGCCGACGCGGGGCGTGATGCGTTATGCACTGACCGGGCAACCATCCTCCGATCCCTCCCCGCCCATCCTGCGCGCCAAGCGCGGGGACGCCTTCAAGGCGCGGCTCATTAACCGGCTGGACGAGCCGACGACCATCCACTGGCACGGCATCCGCCTGCCGAACGATCAGGACGGCGTGCCCTTCGTCACCCAGCCTTACGTCTATACCGGCGACCGCTTCGACTATGCCTTCTCGCCGCCGGATGCCGGCACCTTCTGGTATCACCCGCATTGCAACACGCTAACGCAGATGGGCCGCGGGCTTGCCGGCGTGCTGGTGGTCGAAGACGATCGCGATCCCGTCTTCGATGGCGAGGTGGTGCTGAACCTCAGGGATTTCCGCCTCGGCCGCGACAGTCAGTTCATCGCACCGTTCAAGCCGCGCGAGGCGGCGAAGACCGGCACCTTCGGGACGCTGCGCACCGCCAACTGGCGGCAAGAGCCCGTTTATGACGTTCCGACCGGCGGCCTCGTCCGTGTCCGTATCCTCGCGGCCGATGTGACGCGCATCTATAATCTCAAGCTCGCAGGCGCCGAGGCCCAGATCATCGCGATCGACGGGCATCCGGTGCCCGAGCGCATGGCGCTCGACATGGCCGTCGTCTCGCCGGGGCAGCGACTGGATCTCGCCATTCGTGTCGCCGACCGCGAGGGTGCGGAGATGGTGCTGGAGGATGTGAGGCCCTCGACGGCGAAGGTGGTGGCGCGGTTCAGGGCGGTCGGTTCATCGCTCAAGCGCGATCTCGGGGATCTCGGGCTGCTTGCGGAAAACGCGGGCGTGGACGCCGATCTTTCCAACGCTACCGAAATCCCGCTGCTTCTCAGCGCCACCGCCGAAAGTGCTTCCCGCGATTCGATCTGCGGGACGCTCGGCTATTCCTTCTGGGCGATCAACAAGGTGCCCTATCCCGGCGACACGCCTGATCCGACCGCACCGATCACGGAGCTGAAGTTAGGCCGCACTTACCTGTTCAATGTCGAGAACGTCACGCCGCATGCGCATCCCATCCATCTGCATGGCATGAACTTCAAGGCCGTCGCGTCCAACAAACGCCAGGTGCAGCCGTTGGTCTCGGATACCTACCTTGTGCTGCCGGATGAAAAGGTCCAGCTTGCGCTGGTGGCCGACAACCCGGGCGACTGGGTGTTTCACTGCCACATCATCGAACACCAGAAGACCGGGATGACCGGCTATTTCCGAGTAACATGACATGAGCCTTGCCGAGACGATGCGTATCCACGAGCCCTATCCGGGGCTGTATGCCTACTACGACGGACGCATCCTCGGCAAACGTCTGCATTCCGACAAGCCGAACTGGCTCGACGACGGTGCCTATAGCCTCGGCGTCGCAAGCTATGCAATCGTCTCGCGGCGCGAGGCGCTGGTCTATGACACGCATATCTCCTTCGACCATGCGCGTGCCATTCGCAGCCACCTCTCCAGCCTCGGCGTCACCAGAATCCGGGTCGTGCTCAGTCACTGGCATACCGATCATGTTGCCGGCAATGCCGGCTTCATCGACTGCCCGATCATCTCGAACAAGCTGACGCGCAACACGCTGATCGAGAAACGCAAGGTGCTGGTTGCCAAGGACCCGCCGATCAATCCGGTCGTCATGCCGACAGAGACCTTCGAGGGCAAGATGACGCTTGAGGTCGGCGACATCACGGTGACGCTGATGCAGTTCGATATTCACAGTGCCGATGGGACTATTCTGCTGTTGCCGCATCTCGGTGTACTGCTGGCCGGCGACACGCTGGAAGACAGTGTCACCTACATCTCGGAGCCCGACAACACGGCGCGGCACATCGCCGAACTCGACCGACTGGCGAAGCTCGATTTCAGCCGCATCCTGCCCAATCATGGCGACGAGCAGGTGATCGCATCCGGCGGCTATCCGCCGTCGCTGGTGACGGCCACGCGGGATTATCTTACCCGACTGCTTGCGCGTCTAGATCATCCCGACCTAGATCAACAGAGCCTTGAAAGCTTCATCGCGCCGGAGCTTGCAGCAGGAACCCTCACCTACTTCGCACCCTACGAGGCCGTCCACAACCAGAACATCGCGGCTCTCAAGGGCGCCAAATTCGACGAATAAGGGGACATCGGCCCGGGATTGCCCGCTACAGACTGCTTTCCAAGTCGTTCATATTGACAAGGAAGGCCAGAAGGGAAACTAAGGTTGATCCTGTAGTTTCCATGACCGAGCCGAAATGATCGATACCACTGCTGCGCTCGAAGAGGCCTGCCGCCTCCTCGCTCAATCCGATTTCATCACGATCGACACGGAATTTCTCCGCGAAACGACCTTCTGGCCGGAACTCTGCCTCATCCAGATGGCGAGCCCGGAACACGAATACATCGTCGACCCGATGGCCAAGGGCCTGGACCTCAAGCCCTTCTTCGAGCTGATGGCCAATTCCGCCGTCGTGAAGGTCTTCCATGCGGCCCGCCAGGACATCGAAATCATCTTCCATCTCGGCGATCTGATCCCGCATCCGATCTTCGATACGCAGGTCGCTGCCATGGTCTGCGGCTTCGGCGACTCGGTCTCCTATGACCAGCTCGTGCAGAAGGTGAAGAACGTCCATATCGACAAGACCTCACGCTTCACTGATTGGAGCCGCCGTCCGCTGTCCGAAAAGCAGCTCGATTATGCGCTGGCCGATGTCACCCATCTGCGCGATGTCTATCTGAAGCTGAAAGGTCAGCTGGAAGCGGAAGGCCGCGCGGAATGGCTGACCGAGGAAATGGCCATCCTCGAATCCCGCGAGACCTATGACCTGCCGCCGGAACAGGCCTGGCAGCGGCTGAAGATGCGGCTGCGCAAGCCGACGGAACTCGCCGTCATGCAATATGTCGCGGCCTGGCGTGAGCGCGAGGCGCGTGCCCGCAACGTGCCGCGCTCGCGTGTGCTGAAGGACGATGCGATCTACGAGATCGCCCAGCAGCAGCCGAAGGACATGGAGGCGCTCGGACGCCTGCGCACCATCCCCAAGGGCTGGGAACGCTCATCTTCAGGCGCCGCCATCATCGAACAGGTGAATACGGCCCTTGCACTTCCAAAGTCTGAAATGCCGCATTTACAACGTCACGCGCATGCACCCGAAGGCACGCAGTCGGCGGTCGAACTCTTGAAGGTTCTGCTGCGCCTCACCTCGGAAAAACATGGCGTCGCCTCCAAGGTGATTGCCAACAGCGAAGACCTGGAAAAGATCGCAGCCGAGGGCGAGAAGGCCGAAGTGGCCGCTCTCCAGGGCTGGCGCAAGGAGCTGTTCGGCGATCTCGCGCTCAAGTTGATCTCCGGCGGCGTCGGCCTGCGCTTCGTCGATAAGCGCGTCGAAGCGGTGGAGTTCTGATCCGTGACGGCGCTATCCCTGCGCCGTGCAACGGAGGCCGATATCCCGTTCATCATGGAGACCGAGCGCAAGCCGGGCTATGACCAGTTCATCGGCCGCTATGGCGTTGACGAGCACACGGCGCAGCTCGCGAGCCCATCGTTTGCGTACCTGATCGGCGAGGATGACGACGGCCAATCGCTTGGCTTCGTCATCCTGATGGATCTCAACCGGCGAGACGGCAATGCCTGCGTCAAGCGCATCGCGGTTTCGAGCCCGGAAAAGGGCGTGGGTACGCGACTGCTCGCCGGTGCCGTCGACTTTGCCTTTCTCGAAACCAATGCCCATCGCCTCTGGCTCGACGTGGTGAGCGGCAATCTGCGTGCGCAGGCGGTCTACCGCAAGATCGGCTTCATCCAGGAAGGCGTGTTGCGCCAGGCAGCTCTTCTGCCCGATGGCAGCCGCTCCGATTTCCTGCTGATGTCCATTCTCCGCCCCGAATGGGCGGCGCGGCGCGGCTGAGGACACATCATGGAACTTCCCGCCCCGCTCCGCTCCGCCGTCGACCAGATGCTTCAGGGCGAACCACTCGAAAAGCTCGCCAAGGCGAGCGCGATCCTGTCCGATCGCTATCGCCGCGAGGTGCGCGACGGGCGTTTTCATATCGATGATGGTCTCGCCGCCAAGGCCTATCTTGCGACCCGCCTGCCCGCCACCTTTGCCGCCGTTCGTGCGGCGCTGGCCATGGTGGAGGATGCGGCGCCGGATTTTCAACCGGAGACGCTGATCGATCTCGGCTGCGGCCCCGGCACGGCACTCTGGGCAGCAGCCGATACCTGGGCCAGCCTGGCCTCCGCCGAGATGGTGGAAGCGAGCGGCGCGATCCGCAGCGTCGGCGAAAAACTCGCCGCCTCCGGCAGCGTCAAAAACCGCTGGCAGGCGGGTGACGTCACAGCTAAGATCCCAGCGCTTGGGCCAGCCGACCTTGTGACACTCGCCTATGTTCTGGACGAGCTTCCGCCGGCAACCATCGGAACCGTCACGGAAAAACTCTGGGCGCTGACCAAAGGTATGCTCGTCGTCATCGAGCCGGGCACGCCGGCCGGCTGGCAGCGCATTCTCGCCGTTCGCGACAAGCTCCGATCCCTCGGCGCCCATCTTGTCGCCCCTTGCATGCATCCTGACGACTGTCCGATCGTGGCACCGGACTGGTGCCACTTCTCAAGGCGCGTGGCGCGCTCGCGCGTGCACCGGATGGCCAAGGGCGCCGAGGTGCCGTGGGAGGACGAGAAGTACATCTTCATCGCCGCCTCGCGCGAGTCTGTTGCCTTCGTCGGCGACAGGGTGCTGTCTCCGCCGCGCGTCAATGGCGGTGTTGGGCGGGTCAAGCTCTGTCGCACCGACGGCACGGCCACCGAGCTGACGCTCAGCAAGCGCGATGGCGAGGCCTTCAAGGAGATCCGCCGGGCCGACTGGGGCGATAGGCTGGACCTGGGAGATAAGGGATGACCACGCGGCTGGCATCCGAACTTGCCTCCCACTTTGCGACGATCGCGCTCGGCCATGTCATCCGCGAATATCCCAATCATATCCTGCACGGGCTCGAGGGGCGTGAGGATGCAAAGACGCCATCCGAACTGCATCCGGTCTTTTACGGCAGCTACGACTGGCATTCCTGCGTGCATGGCTACTGGATGCTGGCGCGGCTTTTGCGCCTTTATCCCGAGATCCCCGAGGCACAGGCGATCCGCGATCTCTTCGGCACGATGCTGGTGCCCGACAGGATCGCCGGCGAATGCGCCTATTTTGACCGACCGATGGCGCGCGGCTACGAGCGGCCCTATGGCTGGGGCTGGTTGCTGAAGCTTGCCGCCGAGTTGCACGGCCACGAGGATCCAGCCTGGGCCGAGGCGTTGTCGCCGCTGACCCTGCGGATCGCCCAGCGTTTCCGCGACTTCCTGCCGCTTGCCACTTATCCGGTGCGAACAGGCACGCATTACAACACCGCCTTTGCGCTCAGGCTTGCTGCGGACTTCGCCGATACCGTCGGCGACGAGCCCCTGCTCGATCTGCTGCGCGCCAAGGCTCTGCGCTGGTATGGCACTGATGCCGCCTGTCCCGCCTGGGGCGAGCCCTCGGGCGACGACTTCCTGTCGCCAGCGCTGATCGAGGCGGAATGCATGCGCCGGCTTCTGCCGGCCGCCGGTTTCGACGACTGGTTCAACGGTTTCCTGCCAGACATCGCAGCCAAGCAGCCGCGCACGCTGTTTGCGCCCGCCTCCGTCTCCGACCGCTCGGATGGCAAGATTGCCCATCTCGATGGCCTGAGCCTCAGTCGCGCCTGGTGCTGGGCCTCTCTGGCGGGCACCCTGCCCGATACGGACCCACGCCGAGTTGTGATGCTCGAGGCCGCGCATGGGCATCTCGAAGCCGGGATCGCGCATGTGGCCGGCGACTATATGGGTGAACACTGGCTGGCGAGTTTTGCGGTCCTGGCGCTTACGGAGACGGAACAATGAGCAGCCTCAATGACACCGTCGATATCTCCGGACGCGTGCTCGTGTCAGGCTCCGCCGAGGGCGAGGTGTTGTTCACCGATACCGCGCTCAGCTTCTGGGGTGGCGCCGATGCCGTGACCGGCGAGATCATCGACCGGCATCACCCGTTGAGCGGCGAGCGGCTGACGGGACGCGTGCTGGCCTTGCCGACGAGCCGTGGCTCCTGCACCGGCAGCGGCGTGATCCTCGAACTGATCCTCAACGGTCAGGGCCCGTCCGCGATCGTGCTTGAACATCCCGAGGCGATCATCACGCTCGGTGTCATCGTCGCCGAGGAGGTCTTCGGGCGGTCGATCCCGGTGATCGCTATCGGGAAAGAGGCGTTTGCAGAGCTGCGGACCGCGAAACGCATCCGGATCAGCGACGCTGTTGCTGGCATTGGTGCGGACATCGCGCTCACGGATGCGGACAAGGCCATCCTCTCTGGAGAGCGGGGCGAAGCGGCTGCCGTTGCCATGCGGATCGTGCTCCGGATGGCAGCGCTGGAGGGCGCGACAGAACTCATCGACATCACCCGCGCCCATATCGACGGCTGCATCTATACAGGCCCTGGTGGCCTCGCCTTTGCTGAGAAGCTGCGCGATCTCGGTGGTCGCGTCGTGGTGCCGACGACGCTGAATGCGATTTCGGTCGATCACCGCCGCTGGCAGGCGCAGGGCGTCTCTGAGGATCTCGGGCGTCCGGCAGCTGATGTGGCCGACGCCTATGTGGCGATGGGGGCTGAGCCCACCTTTACCTGTGCGCCCTATCTGCTCGACGACCGCCCCGCGCGGGACGAGCAGATCGTCTGGGCGGAATCGAATGCCGTCGTCTATGCCAATAGCGTGCTCGGCGCGCGGACGATGAAGTATCCTGACTATCTCGACATCGCGATCGCGCTGACGGGCCGGGCACCCAAGGCGGGCTGTCATCTACCCGAGGACCGTGCGCCGCAGGTCCGGGTTACTGTGCCGCCGCTTGAGGGCGTGGATGACAGCCTCTGGCCACTGATCGGTTATCTGATCGGGACTGTTTCGCCGGATGCCATTCCGCTCGTCGAGGGGGTGGCCCAACATCTACCGGACACGGACGCTCTCAAGGCCTTCGGGGCAGCGTTTGCCACCACCTCGGCGGCACCGATGTTCCATATCGCTGATGTTACTCCGGAAGCGCAGAGCCCGGATGCCTTCGCCGCACTGGACCTGCCGACGATTGCACTCAACCAACAGGACCTGCTGCGAGCTTGGCGCGAGCTGAACGGTGCGGATGCGGGTCCAGTGCAATTGGTCTCGCTCGGCAATCCGCATTTCTCTGCCACCGAACTGGCCGCCCTCGCCGCCCTCTGTCGGGACAAGACACGACATCCCCAGGTGCCCCTCGTCATCACCTGCGGGCGCGCCGAGATGGCCAAGGCGGAGGCCGCAGGCGATGTGGCTCTGCTCACCGACTTCGGCGTCACCCTCGTCAACGACACCTGCTGGTGCATGGTGACCGAGCCGATCATTCCGGTCGATGCCCTGACCATCATGACCAATTCCGGCAAATATGCCCATTACGGCCCGGGCCTTACCGGGCGCACCATGCGTTTCGGCAGCCTCGCTGCCTGTGTGGAAGCCGCTGTGACGGGTGAAGATCGCGGCAATCTGCCCGCTTGGCTCGGCTAGCCTGTGGGTAACGGGTGGCGTCACTGAAACTTCACCCAATGGCAATCGGTGCGACATGAAGGCTCCTTAAGGACAGCGGCGTTTCCTCCCTTCCAACAAGGTGACGCCATGACCAAATCCCTTTTGACTTCTGCCGCGCTCTTCATCCTCTTCGTCTCCCAGGCCTCGGCCGAGGAGAAGACCTTCCCGGCCAAGCTCGTCAACCACGCCATCCTGCCGGCGAACACCATCATCGCAGCCCCTGCCGATGCGCCCGAGTATCTGAAGACCTCCGGCAAGTTCTCGACCGCAGACCGCAAGCGTGCGGACGCGCTCGGCAGCGTGCCCGGCAAGGATGGTGTGCGCCTGACAGGCCTTTCGCTTCCCTTCGACGGTCAGCCGCTCCAGGGTTTCTCCGGCATCAAGGCCATGGAAGACGGCACCTTCTGGAGCCTGTCCGACAACGGCTTCGGCTCGAAGAGCAACTCGACCGATGCCATGCTGATGCTGCACCACCTGACCTTCGACTGGGATGCAGGCACCGTTAAGGTCGACAAGACACTCTTCCTCTCCGATCCCGACAAGAAGGCTCCCTTCCCGATCGCCATGGAAGGCTCGGCGAAGCGTTACCTCACCGGTGCCGACTTCGACGTCGAATCCATTCAGCCGGTGGCTGACGGTTTCTGGGTTGGCGAAGAGCTCGGCCCCTACATGCTGAAGTTCTCGACTGAGGGCGCGCTGACCGACGTCGTCGCGACCAAGGCCGGCGAGATCGAGGTCAAGTCGCCCGACAATCCGACGCTGGTCGTTCCCGCCAATCCGGCGGCCAAGATGCCCGTCTTCAATCTGAAGCGCTCCGGCGGCTATGAGGGCTTGGCCATGTCGAAGGACGGCACGAAGCTCTATGGCATGCTCGAAGGCCCGCTCTACATGGAAGACGGCTCCGTCGAAAAGGCCGATGGCCTGACGGCACTGCGCATCATCGAACTCGATGCCGCCACCAAGGCCTGGACCGGCAAGACCTGGCTCTATCCGCTGTCGGAAGGCGGCGAGGCGATCGGCGATTTCAACATGATCGACGAAACGACGGCCCTGGTCATCGAGCGCGACAATGGTGCGGGTGTGGTTGAAAAGGCCTGTGCCGATCCGAAGGCACCGGCTGCCGACTGCTTCGCCGTTCCGGCCAAGCACAAGCGCATCTACAAGATCGAGATGACGGAAGAAAACGCCAGCAAGGCCGTGCGCAAGATCGGCTACATCGATCTGATGAAGATCGAAGACCCCGACAACAAGAAGCGCCAGGGCGGCGGCGAAGGCTTTTACGACATGCCTTTCGTCACCATCGAGAATGTGGACGTGGTCGATCCGACCCACATCATCGTCGGCAATGACAACAACCTGCCCTTCTCGGCCGGTCGTGCGCTCGACAAGGCCGACGACAACGAGTTCGTTCTGCTCGAAGTCGGCGATTTCCTCGCGGCGAAATAAGCGGCACCAAGATCTCCCGGTCGGGCACCGAAAGGTGTTTGGCCGGGACCATCAAAGAGAAAGGCGCAGGGTCTCATGATCCTGCGCTTTCTTTTACCGAGGCTAGTTGCGCATGAGCGTCAAGTCGGCTTGGCGCAGGCCGCCTCAACTGGTCGCATGGCTTCAGCCGCCCCGGTCAGCGGATATGCAAAGGTCTTCTCGCCTATGGTGAACTTCAGCTCTGTACCCTGCTTCAGCATCCGGGCGATGGCGGCATCGAAGGCTGGGCGCGCTTCGAGGAATGTCAGCTCCATCTCTTCCAGAAACTGGATGTCCGCATCGACGACCAATTGATCGGTGGCAGGCGGCGCGGTCACCGTCAGCTTCACCGTGCCGCTCTTCGGTTCGAAGTCCGGATCCAGCGAGAGCGTCATGATAAATGCGCGTGCCGGCAGTTCACAGCGGAAGCTTACCGGCACATCATCGGTCTGTGGCATGCCGTAGAGGAGCACGGCGCCACCCTCTTGCGCCTCCCCCATCCATATCCGCGCCTCTTCGGCGTTGACCTGAGGCACAGGGAAGATCAACGGCGATGTGGCCAGCGCCAAGGCCAGCGTCGTCTTGCGGATCGCTGCGGGGAGCGGTCCTTGCTTGGGATTGCTGCTGACCGCCATGACACCCTCTCCAATCAAGGCTGCAAATCTTGGAGATTTGTAGCCCGTCCCTCAGACGCGGGCAATCGCCATCGCGTTGACAGCGCTCAAGCGAGAGATGGGTGGATAGGAGTGCGCTTGCGCCCCTATTCGAAGACGAAGGCCAGCCGCTTGCCCGTCAGCTTCGACAGCTGCATCAGGCGCCCGTCGAGCCGCTCGCCGGCAAAGTCCAGATAGGACTTCGGCACGACGAATTCGAGATCGAGTTCGGGATTGTCGGAGCGGCGGAAACTCAGATTGTGGACCACGCCCGGCATCGAGGCCGAGAAGAGATAGACCACGCGGAGCATGCCGCCGACGAGCTTGGCGCGGTCGAGCAGGCGCTCGGTCGCGATAGCCGCAAGCGGCCCGGTCTGGCCGTCGTCATGCAGGCCTTCGAAGCGGTAGTAGTTGGTGAGCGCAATGAAGGCGCGGCCCGGATGGGTGATGCCGACAAAGGAGGAATGGGCGATGACGTTGAGCGCCTGCAGCCCGCGATAGTCGGGGTGAGCACGCCAGCTGATATCGGCGAGCAGGCATGCGGCCTGCCGGTAGCGGCTTTCCTCTTCGGTTTCCTCGATGTCGAAGAAGGGCATCATCTGGCCCGTCCAGTCCGCGAGTTCACGGGCATGTTCGGGCGAGCGGGCACGCAGGATCGCCAATTCATCGGCAGCCTCGATCAGCGGATCGAGCGCCTGTTCCTCTTCCAGCAACAGGGAATAGAGATAGCCTTCGCGCACCCCTTGCGCCGAGAAGCAGACGCTCTTCGGCTGCATGGTCTCGATCACCTCGCGCATGGCGATGGCGCCGAAGGGGATCAGGTTGCGACGGCTCTTGGAAATCGTCGACCAGGCGGGATCGCGGCTGTTGGCGCCGGAAATGATCTCCTCGAGGAAGAAGGCGATCTCGTCATAGGGAAGCTCATAGCCCTGCATCATGTGCAGCGGATATTTGCGGATTTCCATGTGCAGCTTGGCAATGTTGCGCCAGGTGCCGCCGACTGCATAGAAGGTGCGGCCCTGCCCCTTTTTCAGAAGGCTCGCATCGCCGATCAGCTTCTTGGCAAAGGTCCGCGCCTTGGGCAGAGAACCCTCAACGGTTTCCGACAGGCGTAGGCCGCCGAGTGGCAGGGTAATGCCCTTGCCGAAGCCCTTGCCCTTGATGTCGATGAGCTCGAGCGATCCTCCGCCGAGGTCACCCGCGATGCCGTCTGCATCGTGGAAGCCGCTGACAACGCCAAGCGCTGAGTATTTCGCCTCTTCCTCGCCTGTCAGGACGAGGATCTCCTGGCCGAGGATTTCCTCGGCGCGGGTGATGAAATCGGGACCGTTCGACGCCTCGCGGGCGGCAGCGGTTGCCAGCACATACATGCGGGTCGCCTGGGCCTGATTGGACAGCGCGCGGAAGCGGCGGAGTGCTGCGAGCGCCCGCTCGACACCATCCTCGTCCATGCGGCCGGTCGTCGCCACGCCTTTGCCAAGCCCGCACAGGACCTTCTCGTTGAAGAGAACCGTCGGCGCGCGGGCAAGGCCCTCATAGATCACCAGACGGATCGAGTTCGAGCCAATGTCGACAACGGAGACAGGGGCGATACCGGGAAGACGCCCCTGCGCTTCAGATCTTACCATGAGGTACCAGTGTTATCTTTTCCTGCCGGAAATCAGGCCGGCAATCAGTTTCGGTGCGCTCGATTTCAGTGCTTCCCCGCGGCCCGACAGGCTCGGATTGGTCATGAAATACTGCTGCGCGTTGAAAGGTTCCTCACCCTGCCGCACTTCAATACGACGAGACGTGCCGTCGGCCAATATCTCGTAGCTCTGCTGGTTGTCAATCAGGTTGCCCAGCATGATCTGGGACAGCACCTGCTCATGCACCGTGGGGTTAATGAGTGGCACCAGGGTCTCGACGCGGCGGTCGAGATTGCGCGGCATCATGTCGGCCGAGCCGATATAGACGAGCGCCTTTTCCGACGGCAGTCGATGGCCGTTGCCGAAGCAGAAGATGCGGCTGTGCTCGAGGAAGCGCCCGACGATCGACTTGACGCGGATATTCTCGGAAAGGCCTGCCACGCGCGGGCGAAGGCAGCAGATGCCACGGATGACAAGGTCGATCTCGACGCCGGCCTGGCTCGCAGCATAGAGCGCATCGATGATCTCAGGGTCGACGAGCGAATTCATCTTCATCCAGATCTGCGCCGGGCGACCGGCCTTGGCATGCGCGATCTCCTCGTGGATGTGCTTGAGGATGCGCGGGCGCAGCGTGTAGGGCGAGACGGCGAGCTTCATGCCCTCTTCGGGTTCGCCATAGCCGGTGATGAAGTTGAAGACATTCGCCATGTCATGGGCGATCTTCGGATTGCAGGTGAAGAAGGACAGGTCCGTGTAGATCTTCGCAGTCACCGGATGGTAGTTGCCGGTGCCCAGATGGCAGTAGGTCCGGAGCTTGCCGTCTTCGCGGCGCACGACCATCGACATCTTGGCATGGGTCTTGAGCTCGATGAAGCCGAAGACGACCTGAACACCTGCGCGCTCCAGGTCTCGCGCCCAGCGGATGTTCGCCTCTTCGTCGAAGCGGGCCTTGAGTTCGACCAGCGCCGTCACCGATTTGCCGGCTTCGGCCGCATCGATCAGGGCGCGCACGATCGGGCTGTCGTTCGAGGTGCGGTAGAGCGTCTGCTTGATGGCAAGCACGTCCGGATCGCGGGCCGCTTGCAGCAGGAACTGCACCACCACATCGAAGCTCTCATAGGGGTGGTGGACGATCATGTCCTTTTCGCGGATCGCGGCCAGGCAGTCGCCGGCATGTTCGCGAACACGCTCAGGGAAACGGGCGTTGTAGGGCTCGAAACGCAGGTCGTCGCGCGGCGCCTTGGTGATTTCGGAAATCGTGTTGAGCGCCAGCAGGCCGGGAAGCACCGCAACACGGTTGTCGGCGACGCCGAGTTCGTGAACCACGAACTGGCGCAGCGCGAGTGGCATCTCGCTGTCGACTTCGATGCGGATGACGGAGCCACGGCGGCGGCGCTTGAGTGCGGTCTCGAAGAAGCGGACGAGATCCTCGGCCTCTTCCTCCACCTCGATATCGCTGTCGCGGATGATGCGGAAGGTCCCGAAACCCTTTACCTCATAGCCGGGGTAAAGCCGGTTGATGAACAGGCCGACCATGTCCTCGAGCGTAATGTAGCGGATCGTCACGCCCTCGTCCGGCAAGCGCACGAAACGGTCGAGCGTCGGCGGCAGGCGCAGGAGCGCGGTCATCGGCTCGCCGGTGCGGCTGGAGCAGAGCTGCAGGCCCATGGAGAAGCCGAGGTTGGGAATGAAGGGGAACGGGTGGGCCGGATCGATCGATAGCGGCGTCAGAACCGGGAAGATCGATTCCTCGAAGGTCGTTGCCAGCCAGGTTTTGTCTTCTTCGGAGAGGGCTGCCGGCCGTACGATCAGGATGTTTTCCTGCGAGAGATATTGCTGCAGGACCGCAAGCGAGGCCTGCTGCTCCATCTGCAGGTTGTCGATTTCCTTCAGGATGTCGTCGAGCTGCTCTGCCGGCGTCTTGCCATCGGGGCTCTTGATGGCGATGCCCTGGCGGACCTGCCCTTCCAGACCCGCGACGCGGACCATGAAGAATTCGTCGAGATTGGCGGCGGAGATCGACAGGAAGCGCACGCGCTCAAGAAGCGGATGGGCGGTGTTCAGCGTTTCCTCAAGGACGCGGCGGTTGAACTGCAGCCAGGAAAATTCGCGGTTGATGAAGCGCAGAGGGCTGGTCAGCAGGTCTTCGGCAGGTGCCACCTCCGCACCGGTTTCGCCGTCCGTGCCGTGTACTGCGCTGTCCATGATTCGCCCCCTCGTTGTCGTTGCTGCCGATTATAACAGTTTAGCGACAGTTCTGTGACGACTACTCGCGCCCGTCTGCCGCCTCCAGCGTTTCAAGCACCTCAGCGGCCAGGCTGCGGCTGATCTTGGAGCGGCGCGCCAGCGCCAGCTTGTCCATACGATCGACCACCACCTGGGCAGCCAGGAAGGAACGCTCCATGCGGCTCACGATATAACCGACAATCTTGTCATCGATATAAAGCTGGCGATCGGCGAAAAGCTTGGTGATCAGCTGGCCGAGCAGTTCCTCGTCGGGCGCACCGATCTCGACAACGGTCGCGGCCTTCAGGCGCGAATTGAGGTCCGCAAGCTTAACGTTCCAGGACGGCGGAAAACTGCGCGAGGTGATCAGCAGCGTCGTGCTGTGCTGGCGCACCGAATTGATGACATGGAAAAGCTCCACCTCGTCGAAACCGGCGCGATCGGCATCCTCATACAGGACGGGACCGGCAGCAGCGGCCTCGGAGGCACCCTTGCCCGCTTCAAGGACGATGTCCGATGCGCCGCTGATATCCCGGAAGATCTGCGCGAGATGCGATTTCCCCGAGCCTTCCGGGCCGGTCAGTATCACCACCGGTGACGGCCAGTTCGGCCAGGCGTCGACGATCGACACGGCGGCAGCCATGCGTTCGGAAACCAGCAGGTCGTCGCGGCCTGTCGCCGAGCCGTGCTCGAAGGCGAGCGGCAGTTGTTCGGCGGCTCCGCGCTTTTCGGGAGCCATCTTGGCGTCAGTCATTCACTTCTCTGGGGCTTGGGATGTGATCTCACCGACGGAGGCTGACGGCGGCGGCACAAGCACCACCGAGGTTCCGTAATAGAGATCGCTGTCAAGATAACGCGAGATGGCAAAGCGAACAAGGACGCCGACGGCGGCCGCTGCCGGGACCGCCACCAGAACGCCGACGAAGCCGAAGAGCGCGCCGAAGGCGAAGAGGGCGAACATCAGCCAGACCGGGTGCAGGCCGACGCTTTTGCCCACCAGCTTGGGCTGCAGGATATTGCCCTCGATGAACTGGCCGAGGAAGAAGATACCGGCGATCACGCCGACCCAGATGAAATCCGGCCAGAACTGCACGAGCGCCACGCCGAGCGACAGAAGCAGACCGACCGTCGAGCCGACATAGGGAATGAAGCTGATCATGCCGGTGAAGAAGCCGATGAGCAGCCCGAAGTTAAGACCGGCAGCCGAGAGCGCAATCGCGTAGAAGATGCCGAGGATCAGGCACAGCGAACCCTGGCCGCGCACAAAGCCTGCAATCGTGTTGTCGAGTTCGGTCGCGAGCTGGCGCACCGTGCCGAGCTGGTTGCGCGGGACCCAGCTGTCGACCTTCTCGATCATGCGATCCCAGTCGAGCAGAAGATAGAAGGCGACAACAGGCGTGACGACGAGGAGCGAGGCGATGTCGAGAAGCGCCTTGCCGGAATTCCAGATCTGCTCGACCAGGGTGCCGAGAAAGCCGACCCCCTCGCTCAGATAACGGGAAAAGTTCTCCCGGATCGTGCCCATCTGGCCATCGACCCAATCCGGCAGCCACGAGGCATTCGAGGTCGAGACGAAGGTCTGCAGCTGCGTAATATAGCCCGGCACGCGCTGGATGAATTCATTGAGCTGGCTGGCGAGCACCGGGATGATGATCATGAGCGACAGCACGAAGATGACGACGAAGGAGACGAGGATCACAACCGTCGCCATCAGGCGGCTGAGGCCAATGCGCTCCAGCCGGTCGGCGACCGGGTCGAGAAAGTAGGCGAGCGCCATGCCGGCGATGAACGGCAGCAGGATCGACGAGAACAGCATGAGGAAGGCGATGAAGATCGCAAGCGCCACCAGCCAGAAGAAGACCTGGCGGCGAAGGCCGATTGCACTGATATTGCGAGCCATATCCGTCTCCGTTTTTGAACTTTACCGCCAAGTTCGGGCCTGCGCGGCCGCTCTTCACCTGCTGCTGCGCTGCACTAGGAGATAGGTTACCGGCAAAGCCTTGGTCAAGAACTCGCGCCCTCAAGACCACGACAAGTGATGATCGAGGCCGAGATTGGCCGGGAAATCGTGCACTTCCCCGGCTCGCTGCTTGCATCTGAGGGCTCTTCATGCCATGGCCAGCCCAAATTCTCGCAGGATCGGAGGCAGGCATGAGCCAGGCTGGCAAGAACGGGTTGACCTATAGCGATGCGGGCGTCGACATCGACGCGGGCAACCTGATGGTCGAGAAGATCAAGCCGGCCGTGAAGTCGACGCGTCGTCCGGGTGCGGATGGCGAGATCGGCGGCTTCGGCGGCTTGTTCGACCTCAAGGCCGCAGGCTTCAAGGATCCGATCCTGGTCGCGGCAAACGACGGCGTCGGCACCAAGCTGAAGATCGCCATCGACGCCAATATCCATGACACCGTCGGCATCGACCTCGTCGCCATGTGCGTCAACGACCTCGTGGTGCAGGGTGCCGAACCCCTGCTCTTCCTCGACTATTTCGCCACTGGCAAGCTCGACCCAGACCAGGGTGCAGCGATCGTTCAGGGCATCGCTGCCGGCTGCCGCGAGGCAGGCTGCGCGCTGATCGGCGGCGAGACCGCGGAAATGCCGGGCATGTATTCCAAGGGCGATTATGACCTCGCGGGCTTTGCCGTAGGTGCTGCCGAGCGCGGTGAATTGCTGCCGGCCGGCGACATCGCTGAAGGTGACGTGATCCTCGGCCTCTCGTCCTCGGGCGTCCACTCCAACGGCTTCTCGCTGGTGCGCAAGATCGTCGAACTCTCGGGCCTTGCCTGGGATGCGCCCGCTCCCTTCACCGAGGGCCAGTCGCTGGGTGCAGCGCTCCTGACCCCGACCCGCATCTATGTGAAGCCACTGCTGAAGGCGATCAAGGAAACCAAGTCGCTAAAGGCGCTCGCCCATATCACTGGCGGCGGCTTCCCGGAAAACATCCCGCGCGTGCTACCGAAGCATCTCGCCGCCGAGATCGATCTCGCGTCCTTTAAGGTTCCGGCCGTCTTCTCCTGGCTCGCCAAGACCGGCGGCGTTGCCCAGAACGAAATGCTGCGCACCTTCAACTGCGGCATCGGCATGATCGTCGTCGTTTCCGCCGACAAGGTGGACGACGTGACGAAGCTCCTCGAAGCCGAAGGTGAAACCGTTGCCCGTCTGGGTCGCATGATTGCCCGCGAAGAGGGTGCGCATGGCGTCACCTACAAGGGTACGCTCGCCCTATGAGCGCGCGGCGCCAACGCGTCGTCGCCTTCATTTCCGGCGGCGGATCGAACATGCTGGCGCTGGCCAGGGCCTGCGAGGCGGCGGACTATCCGGCCGAAATCGTCGCGGTCTTTTCCGACAAGCCTCAGGCCGGCGGCCTTGCCAAGGCGGAAGCGCTCGGCATTCCGACACACGTGTTCGAGCGCAAGGCCTATGGCTCCAAGGCCGAGCATGAGGCCGCAATCCTCGCCGCACTCGCCGAGATCGGCCCGGACCTGATTTGTCTCGCCGGTTACATGCGCCTCCTCTCCGGCGATTTCATCCGTCCGCATACCGGCCGGATCCTCAACATCCACCCGTCCCTGCTGCCGCTCTTCCCCGGCCTGCACACCCATCAGCGGGCAATCGAGGCCGGCATGAAGGTCGCGGGCTGCACGGTGCATTTCGTCACCGAAGGCATGGACGAAGGCCCTGTTATTGCGCAGGCGGTCGTGCCCGTTCTGATTGATGATACGGCGGAAACCCTTGCTGGACGCGTGCTCACCGTCGAGCACCAGACCTATGCGGCGGCACTGAAGCTGGTCGCCTCCGGCAGCGTCTCCATGCGTGCCGATGGCAGTGTCGAACGGCTCACATCGGGAACGGATGCGGAAGCCAGGTTGATCAGCGCCTGAGGCCTGGCGTGCGATCCATTCAACTCCCCGTTTAAATCTAAGGGTTCCTCTCTCCGCTGGACTCAGCTCTATTCGTGTTCTCATTTTGATCACGCAATGCTGTTGCCAGGGACCTTTCATGACGTTGTCCGATCGGATTTTCACCCCGTTTGAAAGGTTGCTCCGACCGCTCGAAGTGCCGTATCGAAGGATTCCGAGTGATGGGCCTCTGCGACTGGTCCTGCATTTCGTCGCATATGCGCCAAAGTCGTTTTTGGTCGTGCTTGCCCTGTCGGCCAGCGTCGAGATCGTCAACCTGACTGTTCTCTGGGGCGTCTCGCACCTGATCGACGGCATCTCCAGCCAAGGTCTACTTCCCTATCTCATTGCCCATCGCTGGCCACTCGCTGCTTTCGTCGCGCTCTTTTTTCCGATTCTGCCGCTGCTGATCTTTCTCTGCAATGCATTGGGCGCCCATGTCCTCAGCGTCAGCCTTCCCACACTCATCCAGTGGCATGGCCACAAGGCGGTCGAAAGCCAGGATCTCGGCTTCTTCCATGACCAGTTTTCGGGCCAAGTGGCTAGCCGCATCGCGCAAGTGGCAGGGGCCGTCAAGCAACAGATGGCGGCGGCGGTCTGGACGCTGCCAATCTTCTTTGTGCAGATGGTCGGTTCGGTCGTGCTTTTGACCGCGCTTGCCTGGCCGTTGACGCTCCCGGTCCTTGTGTGGATCGCCATAAATGGCGTGATCGCAAAACAGGCCGTGCCGCAGTTTAGCGCAACAGCCAAGACGGCGGCACGGGCGCGCAGCCGGGTGGTCGGGGAGATGACCGATCTCTACAGCAACATCCAGACGGTCAAGCTGTTCGCCGCCGAGGACAGCGAGGCCGGTGCGCTGCGGCGTGTGATGGAGCGGTCGATGACCGCACAGTTTCGCGAACGCCGCATCGGCCTTACCGCAGATCTCCTGGTCATCTCCTCCAACACGTTGCTGTTCATCGCCATCTTTGCCGTCAGCCTCTGGGGGATTGCCGACGGCTTCGTCACACTCGGCGAATTCGTCGCTGCAATAACCATCACCCAGCGGCTGGCCTCCAATTCCCGAGGCTTCCTTAGTCTCGGCCAACAGATTTCCGAGGCGATCGGCACAATTCGCGACGCCATGCCGGTCATGACCACGCCGCCGACCGTGGTTGATGTGCCGGGAGCGAAGGCGCTCACTGTCGAGCGCGGCGAGATCCGCTTCGACCAAGTGAATTTCGAGTATCACGATGGCCAGCAGGTCATTCACGACCTGTCGCTGTCGGTTTCAGCCGGCGAGAAGGTCGGGCTCGTGGGCTTGTCCGGCGCTGGCAAGACCACGCTGGTGAGCCTGCTCCTGCGCCTCTATGACCTCGATGGCGGACGCATCATCACCGATGGACAGGATGTCGCCGCAGTAACGCAGGCTAGCCTGCGCGCACAGATCGGCTTCATCGCTCAGGATGTATCATTGCTGCATCGCTCGGTCGGCGACAACATCCTCTATGGCCGGCCGGGTGCTGCGCAGGCAGAGCTGGAAGCTGCGGCACGCCTTGCTCAGGCTGATGCCTTCATCGCCGACCTGAAAGACAGCGAGGGACGCACCGGTTATGCGGCCTATGTCGGGGATCGTGGCGTCAAGCTCTCAGGCGGGCAACGGCAGCGCGTCGCCATCGCCCGTGTTCTGCTCAAGGATGCGCCTATCCTGGTGTTGGACGAGGCAACGTCGGCGCTCGACAGTGAGGCGGAGGCGACGATCCAGGAGAAGCTCGACCTGCTGATGGAAGGCAAGACCGTGATCGCCATCGCCCATCGGCTTTCCACGATCGCCCGCATGGACCGCATCGTCGTGCTCGACAAGGGACGGATCATCGAGGAAGGAAGACCAGACGATCTTCTGTCCTCGGGTGGCCTCTATAGCCGTCTGTGGGCGCGCCAGACCGGCGGTTACATCGCGACGCTGGACGATTAAGCGCCCCCGGCACTCCGCCGCAACGCTGCCCATTGCAGCAGCATGATCGTCTTGGCGTCGATGATCTCACCGGCCTCGACCATCTCCATGGCTTCAGCGAAGCTCAGTTCGACGACCTCGAGGTCTTCCTGCTCGTCGTCGAGCCCGCCACCGTCGGCAATCCGGTCGGCATCGGTGACGGCGGCGTAGAAGCCGTGGAGCTTTTCGGTGACCGAACCGGGCGACATGTAGGCGGCGTAGGCAGGGGTGGCCCGGGCGATCTTGTAACCTGTTTCTTCCAGCGCTTCCCGCAACGCTGCCTGCAGCGCGGTTTCTCCGTCGTCGATGAAGCCGGCTGGGGCTTCAAGCAGATAGGGATATTCGCCGCTCAGATGGGCTGCGATGCGGAGCTGGCGCACCAGGGTGACGGTGTCGCGTTCGACATTATGCAGGAGAATGGCCGAGGCGTTGCGGCGGTCGAAAACTTCCCAGGTGAGCCGATGCGGCGCCCTGCCTTCGCGGAAGAAATCGAAGGTGATGCCGCGCAGGTGGCTCCAGCCCTTCCACAGCGTCTTGTCTTCCAGGATCGCGATCCGGGCCTTGTCGAAAATGCTCATGCTCAAGCTTTTCTCATCCAGACCTTGTTGTCATGGAAGGCTGCACCGCCATGGGGGGCTGCCGGATCGGCACCGGTCAGGACGTTGATGCCCTCGCCGTCAATGTGAGACTTGTTCGGCCAGAGGCCCTCGGCCACCAGCACGCCCGGCCTCACGGCATCAGTGATCTTGGCATGGATGCGGAGCTCGCCCCTGACATTGCCGAGTTGGACGACATCGCCATCGGCAAGGCCGAGGCTCAGGGCATCGCCGGGGTTCACCATGACCTCCGGCCGACCTTCCTTGTCACGCGAGGTCTTGGTCTCGGCGAAGGTGGAATTCAGGAAGTTGCGTGCCGGCGAGGTCGCAAGGCGGAAAGGATGCTCCGCATCAGCGGTCTCGATCAGGTCCACCTGGTCGGGGTAAACTGGGAGCGCCTTGACGGGCCCCAGCGAACCGAGCTTTGCCGGCGGCTTGTTGGGGGCGGGCGTGTTTTCCCAGTCCGGCTTGAAGCGGAACTTGCCGTCGGGGTGGGCAAAACCGTTCAGGTAATGCGCGTCGTCGAAGGCCGGCTGGCAATCGAGCCACTTGTCCTCGATCAACGTGTCGAAATCCGGCTTGCCGCTGATATAGAGCATGCGCTCGATATGCTCGCGCTCGGTCTTGCCGAAGCCCGGGCGATCGGCGATGCCGAGGCGTTTGGCCAGTTCCTCGATGACGAAGAGGTTGGTGCGCACCAAGGGCGGCGCATCGACGAGCTTCGGTCCGAGCAGGATATGGCTCTGGCCGCCGCCGCGATAGATGTCGTCATGCTCGACGAACATGGTGGCCGGCAGCACGATATCGGCCAGCTCCGCCGTCTCGGTCATGAACTGCTCGTGCACGGCGACGAAGAGGTCGTTGCGCAGGAAGCCCTGTTTCACCAGCCGCTGTTCGGGCGCGACGTTCACCGGGTTCGTATTCTGGATGATCAGCGCGTCGACTGGACCGCGATGGCGGAGGGCTTCCGCATCCCCCGTCAGGACACGACCGATCTGCGACTGGTCGAGCATGCGGATCTCGGGGTCGACCATGGCCGTGCCCATCAGCTCGGCCTTGTTGAGCTGGAAGATGTCGCTGTTGGAGTGGAAGGCGCCGCCGCCCTCGTATTGCCAGGTGCCGAGCACGGTTGCGAGCGACAGCGCCGCATGCATGGAGACGGCACCGTTCCGGCTGCGGGTGAAGCCGTAGCCGAGGCGGAAATAGGTCTTTTTCGTCTGGCCGACGAGGCGGGCGAAAGCCTCGATCTCCTCAACCGAGAGGCCCGTAATCGCCGAGGCCCAGTCCGGCGTCTTGTCCTTGAGGTGCGCTTCGAGCCCTGCCGGATCATCTGAAAATTTCGCCATGTATTCGCGGTCGGCGTAGCCATCGCGGAAGGCAACATGCATGGCAGCACAGGCGAGTGCCGCATCCGTTCCGGGCTTCAGTATCAAGGCCATGTCGGCCTGCTTCATCGTCGGATTGTCGTAAATGTCGACAACGACGATCTTGGCGCCACGATCCTTCCGCGCCTTGATCGCATGGGTCATCACATTGACCTGCGTGGCGACCGCATTGGTGCCCCAGATCACGACGCAGTCAGAGACGGCCATCTCGCGCGGGTCGGGGCCGCGCAGCGTGCCGGTGCCCATGACATAGCCGGTCCAGGCCATGTTGGTGCAGATCGTGCCGAAGAAGCCGGAATACTTCTTGGCGTGGCGCAGGCGCTCGACGGAATCGCGCTGAACGAGGCCCATGGTGCCGGCGTAAAAGTAAGGCCAGACGGCTTCCGAGCCGTGGCGCTGCTCGGCCTTGACGAAGGCGTTGGCGATCTCGTCGAGGGCTGCCTCCCAGGTCACGTCCTGCCACTGCCCTGCCCCCTTGGCGCCGGCCCGGCGGACCGGCTTCATCAGCCGGTCGGGATGATAGAGCCGCTCGGCATACCGCGCGACCTTGGCGCAGATGACGCCCGCCGTGTAGCTGTTTTCGGTCGCCCCGCGCATACGACCGATGCGGCCGTCCTCGGTCAGTTCGACGTCGAGGGCGCAGGTGGATGGACAGTCATGCGGACAGGCCGTATGACCGACCGACCGGTTTCGGATGGGGCTCTGAATGTTCATGGGCCGGTTATAGGCCATGGCCGGAACGCTCAAAAGCCCCATTCGAACAAATCATCGACGCCATCGGAACCATCAATGAATTATCGCCATATCTATCATGCGGGCAATTTTGCCGATGTGCTGAAGCATCTCGTGCTGTCGCGGCTGATCATCTACCTGCAGCAGAAGGACAAGGCCTTCCGCGTGCTCGATACCCATGCCGGCATCGGGCTCTACGACCTCTCGTCGGACGAAGCGCAGAAAACAGGCGAATGGCTCGAGGGGATCGGCAAGGTGATCGATGCGGAGCTGCCGGAGAAGGTGGCCGAGATCATGGCGCCTTATCTCGATGCGGTGAAGGCTCTGAACCCGGATCGCGAGGCCGGTGGCCCCTTGCAGAAATATCCCGGCTCGCCGAAGCTCGCCCGCGATCTCTTCCGCCCTCAGGACAGACTCTCCGCCATGGAGCTGCATCCCGAGGACGCGCGGGCTCTGTCCCGTCAATTCGAAGGCGATTTCCAGGTGCGCGTGACCGAGCTCGACGGCTGGCTGACGCTGAATGCGCATCTGCCGCCGAAGGAGAAGCGCGGCATCGTGCTGGTCGATCCGCCCTTCGAGAAGGAGGGTGAATACGAGCGGCTGGTGGACGGTCTCGCCAAGGCGCATCGACGGTTTGCCAATGGCGTCTACTGCCTCTGGTATCCGATCAAGAAGGGCGCGCCGATCAAAGAATTCCATGAGGCCCTGCAGGCGCTTGATATCCCCAAGATGCTGTGTGCCGAACTTCACGTTAAGAGCGACCGCGAGCAGACGGGCTTGTCCGGTACCGGCCTTATCATCGTCAACCCGCCCTTCACGCTGAAGGACGAAATGCATCTGGCCCTTCCCGAGCTGAAGCGGCTAATGGCGCAGGACCGCTACGCATCGCATCGCTGCTTCTGGCTGCGCGGCGAAGACTGAGCGGAGGCCGCAGTGGGACGCTATACCGGCTTCATCGCCTTCGGCCTCATGCTTGCGGCAGCTGCCGTCTACAGCTTCCTGCCTGTGGAAGCTCCCGGAGAACGCCCAGCCTCGACTGCGTCTTCGCAGGCACCCTCCACGCAACCGAAAGCAGACCCGGCACAATCACCGACCCGGCCAGCCTCTTCCATGCCGCAAGGCAGCGGGTTTGATTTCTATGTGCTGGCGCTCTCCTGGTCGCCGACCTTCTGTGACAGCGAGGCGGCCGGCCGCAATCGCGAACAGTGCGGTGAGGACAAGGACTTCAGCTGGGTCGTACACGGCCTCTGGCCGCAGAACGACAAGGGCTGGCCGGAGAATTGCCCGACATCGGAGGGCACCCGCGTGCCCGAGCGGATCGGGCGCACGGTCATGGACATCATGCCGAGCATGGGCCTGATCGGGCATCAGTGGCGCAAGCACGGCTCCTGCTCCGGCCTCTCGATGAGCGACTACTTCAAGCTGGTCCGCCAAGCCCATGATAGCATTCGCATTCCGGCAGAGCTTTCCGACGTCGACAGGGAAAGCCGCACATCGCCGCAGGCGGTTGAATCCGCCTTCATCCGCAGCAATCCAGGCCTTGCCCGCTCGGCAGTGGCGGTGACCTGTGATAGGGAGAGAGTCGATGAAGTCAGGATCTGTCTCGACAAATCGCTGGGCTTCAGGAATTGCCCGGAGGTCGACAGCCGATCCTGCCGCCGGTCCGAAATCACCATCCCGCCCGTGCGCTGACCCCGCAAACAAGAGCCACAGGAAACCATCATGAAGCTGCTCTTCGCGCCCGCCTCGCCCTATTCCTCCAAAGTCCGCATGGCGGCCCGCCATCTCGGCATCGAACTGGAGGAGATCCGGGTGAACACGGCGGAAAACCCGCCGGAACTGCTGGATGCCAATCCGCTTGGCAAGATCCCGACGTTGGTGACTGACGACGGCACCACCATTTTCGACAGCCGCGCCATCATGCACTACCTGCACCGGATCGGCGACAAGCGCCTCTATCCGAAGAAGGACGAAAAGCGGACCGAGGCTGAGGTTCTGGAGGCGCTCGCTGACGGCATCAGCGACTGCCTGCTGGCCATCGTTTATGAAAAGCGCTTCCGGCCGCCAGAACTCGTCAGCCAGGACGCAATCGATCGGCAGTGGGCGAAGATCAATCGCAGCCTCGATTACCTCGACAAGAACCTGCCAAAGGTCGGCAAGAAGCTGCATGGCGGACATTTCGCGCTTGCGGCTACGCTCGGCTATCTGATGCTGCGTTTCCCTGGCGATTGGGAGAACGGTCGGGCGGCGCTCACCGAATGGCCGGCGAAGTTTGCGAAAGCCTTCGAGCCCTACCCTGCCCTTCGGCCCAAGGCCTGAGCGGCTATCGCTCCATTATCTCCAGACACAGAAAAGCCGGGACGATGCCCGGCTTTTCCTTATGCATTTGATCGCGTGGATCAGAACTTCACGCCCATGCCGACCTTGACGGAGTGGTCGTCGAAGCCCTTGGAGATCGCACCAGTGCCGAGATCGAAGTCGCGCTTCTGGTAGTCGCTGTAGCGGTATTCGACGCGAGCGGTGATGTTGTCGGTGACGAAGGTTTCGACACCGGCGCCGACCGTGTAACCAGCAGCCAGCTTCTCGTCGTTCGTGCCATTGCCTTCCAGCTCGTGGTTGGCGACAGCCACACCGGCCGTACCGTAGACGAGGAAGGGGTTCAGGTCGTAACCGACGCGACCACGGATCGAGCCGTTGACGCCCTGGGTGCCCTTGAGGCCAGCGCCAGCAGAGCCGTCTTCGCCGTTGTAGCTGATGTCGGCTTCACCACCGTATACGATGGAGCCGCTCTGCATGTTGTAACCGCCGTAGACGGTGCCGCCGAGGTTGTCGGCGTCGCGGCCATCGGTCGAGCCGGTGAACTTGCCCATGTCATAGGTGATACCACCGCCGACATATGCACCCGACCAGTTGCCGGCCGGTGCAGAGAAGGATTCGGCTGCAGCCGGGGCTTCCGGTGCCTGATAGATCGCGTCAGCAGCCTGGGCGGCAAAAGCGACGACGGTGGTGGCGGATGCCAGAAGCATGATCTTGAGGGTACGCATGTTAGTCTCCTTTCGGTTCCCGGCCGCGCTTCACTAAGAACCAACGGCGGCCTGAACGTTAGTGGGTATTACCTGTCCGTTCCGAATGTACATTTGGCGGGCAATTGAGGAAATGAAAGAGCCGAAATGTGAATTCATTGTGGCACAGCAGTGACCAAATCGGGACGTTGCTTAAAAGACACAAACGATTCGTTAACCATAACAAATAGTTTACGCGAAACGACGAGCTCATCAGCAAGATATACTAAAATTATACATAAGGACTGCCAAGAAGAGGTCCGACAAGGATTCACTTTTTGCCTGTTTAAATATCGCGAGGGAGCCATATATGCAGCGCAACAGCACAGGCAGAACAAGGTAAGACCGATGCAAAACAGCATCCCGAAGGTGGCATTGGTCACCGGATCCGCAAAACGACTTGGCCGCGCCATCGCCGAAGACTTGGCCGCGGATGGATTTGCCGTTGCATTGCATGCGAACGGATCTCTCGAGGTGGCCGAAGCCGTGGCGGCGGGCTTGAGGTCGGAGGGAAAGAAGGCAATCGCGCTCAAGGCCGATCTTGGTAACATTTCCGAGACCGCATCTTTGATCGCGCAGACGGAAGCCGAATTCGGCACCGTCGGGCTGCTGGTCAACAATGCATCCGTCTTCGAAGACGACACGGCGGTCGATTTCAATGCCGAAATCTTCGCACGGCATTTCGATGTGCATGTCCGCGCCCCCGCGATCCTGAGCGGCGCTCTCGTCAAGGCACTGCCGGAGGATCGCGCCGGCCTGATAATCAACATCATCGACCAGCGGGTGCTGTCGCTGAAGCCGAGCTTCTTTTCCTATACGCTGTCGAAATCGACGATGTGGACGGCGACGAGGACCCTCGCGCAGGCCTTTGCACCGCGTGTTCGGGTCAACGCGATCGGCCCCGGCCCCACCCTGATCTCGGAACGGCAGCGGCCGGAGGACTTTCAGGCGCAGATCGACAGCCTTCCGCTCAAGCGCGGCCCCTCGCTGGACGAATTCGGGCGCACGATCCGCTTTCTTTTTGACACGCCGTCGATCACCGGCCAAATGATCGCCTTGGATGGGGGGCAGCATCTGATTTGGAACGGCACGGAGATCAATGAATGAATGGAGGAAAGCTGCCCGATGGCGGCATTCTCTATGACGGCACGGAAGAGGATGACGACGAGAGCGTGGTCGAGGTGGAAGCCTCCCGTCCCGGCGTCGAGATCGACTGGCATGTCGACGGACTCGATGAAACGGGCCTGACCGGCGCCGATCTGATTGCCGAATTCGTCAAGCGTCTGCCGAACGCCCCCGGCGTCTACCGGATGCTGAACAAGGACGGCGAGGTCATGTATGTCGGCAAGGCGCGCAGCCTGAAGAAGCGCGTCAGCAATTACGCGCAGGGCCGCGTGCATTCGAACCGCCTGTCACGGATGGTGCGGGATACCGTGCACATGGAATTCGTCACGACCCGGACCGAGGTCGAGGCGCTGCTGCTCGAAGCCAATCTGATCAAGCGCCTGCGTCCGCGCTTCAACGTGCTTTTGCGCGACGACAAGAGCTTCCCCTATATCCTGATCACCGGGGACAGCCGGTCTCCCGCGATCTACAAGCATCGCGGCGCGCGTGCCCGCAAGGGAGACTATTTCGGCCCCTTTGCCTCGGCGAGTGCCGTTGGCCGGACGATCAACTCGCTGCAGCGAGCCTTCCTGTTGCGCACCTGCACCGACAGCGTCTTCGAAAGCCGCACGCGCCCTTGCCTGCTCTATCAAATCAAGCGCTGTTCGGGCCCCTGCACGCATGAGATTAGCGACGAGGGCTATTCCGGTCTCGTGCGCGAAGCCAAGGACTTCCTCTCCGGCAAGAGCCAGAACGTCAAGGAAGCCATGGCCCGCGCCATGAACGAGGCAGCCGAAGACCTCGACTTCGAGCGCGCCGCCGTGTTTCGCGATCGTCTTGCAGGGCTCAGCCACGTTCAGAGCCACCAGGGCATCAACCCGGCAGGTGTCGAGGAAGCCGACGTCTTCGCGATCCATCACGAGGGCGGGCTGTCCTGCATCCAGGTCTTCTTCTTCCGGGCAAGCCAGAACTGGGGCAACCAGGCCTATTTCCCCAAGGCCGATCCGCAGCTCAGCGCAGCGGAGGTGCTCAATTCCTTCCTTGCCCAGTTTTATGACGACAAGCCCGTTCCGCGGCTCATCCTCTTGTCGGAAGAGGTCGAGGAACAGGACCTGCTCGCTACCGCGCTTTCGGAAAAGGCCGGCCACAAGGTGGCGATCAGCGTGCCGCAGCGCGGGGAAAAGAAGGATCTCGTCGATCACGTGAATTCCAATGCCCGCGAGGCACATGGGCGGAAGCTCGCCGAAACTGCTTCGCAGTCGCGACTGCTGGCAGGGCTCGCCGAGACCTTCCAGCTGCCTTACGTGCCACGCCGCATCGAGATCTACGACAACTCCCACATTATGGGCACCAATGCTGTCGGCGGCATGGTGGTCGCGGGGCCGGAAGGCTTCGTGAAGGGCCAGTATCGCAAATTCAACATCAAATCGACCGACATCACGCCGGGGGACGACTTCGGCATGATGCGCGAAGTGATGACGCGACGCTTCTCTCGCCTTCTGAAGGAAGAGGGAAAGCCGGATCGCAGCGCGGTCCCGGAGGACAACGCGGATGCCGGCTTCCCCGCCTGGCCGGATGTGATCCTCATCGACGGTGGTCAGGGCCAGATGACGGCGGTGCGCAAGATCCTCGACGAACTCGACATCACCGACAGCGTGATTGCGATCGGCGTGGCCAAGGGTGTCGACCGCGATGCAGGCCGCGAGCGCTTCTTCGTGCAGGGCAAGCCGGACTTCACGCTGCCGCCTCGCGATCCGGTGCTCTACTTCATCCAGCGCATGCGCGACGAGGCCCATCGGTTTGCGATCGGCTCCCACCGGGCGCGGCGCAAGAAGGAGATGGTCAAGAACCCGCTCGACGAGATTGCCGGCATCGGCCCGACGCGCAAGCGGGCGCTTCTCCAACACTTCGGAACGGCAAAGGCCGTTTCACGCGCCGCCACCAGCGACTTGATGGCGGTCGAGGGCATTTCGGAGGCCGTAGCGCGGCTGATCTACAACCATTTCCACGAAAACAGTGGCGAGTGACGCGAAAAGACGAACCGATCGCCGCAAGCGTGATAAAATCCATTCAGAATTCTTGAGTTGACGGTTTCCGCCGAAAGACATCATCTATCTACGCATCCAGACACAAAGACAGGGCATCATGGCTTCGCGCGCATACAACATTCCCAATCTCCTGACCTACGCCCGCATCATCGCCGTGCCGCTCATCGTCGTGTGTTTCTTCATCGAGGGCAAACTGCAGAGTTCCGATTTCGCTCGCTGGACGGGCCTGGCGATCTTCATCGTCGCCTCGATCACCGACTATCTCGACGGCTACCTGGCCCGCATCTGGAACCAGACCTCGAATATCGGCAAGATGCTGGACCCGATTGCTGACAAGCTACTGATCGCCTCCGTGCTGCTGCTTATGGCCGCCGATGGCACGATCGCTGGCTGGTCGATCTGGGCGGCCATCACCATTCTCTGCCGCGAAATCCTCGTTTCGGGCCTTCGCGAATATCTGGCGGCGCTGAAGGTCTCCGTGCCCGTGACCCAGATCGCCAAGTGGAAGACCACGGCGCAGATGTTCGCGCTCGCCTTCCTGCTGGCTGGTCCTGCCGGTGACAAGGTGCTGCCCTATACCACCGAGGCCGGCATCACGCTTCTCTGGATCGCGGCGATCCTGACCATCTATACCGGCTACGACTATTTCCGCGCCGGCGCGAAGCACATGGTGGATTGAGATGACGAAGATCATCTACTTCGCCTGGGTCCGCGAGCGGATCGGCAAGGGTGAGGAAGAACTCGACATTCCGGCTGATGTGAGGACCGCGGGCGATCTCGTGACCTGGCTTGCCACCCTCGGCGAGGGATACGAGGAGGCGCTTCGTTTCCCGAAGGCGATCCGCGTCGCGGTCAATCAAGAGCACGTTGAGCACCACGAAGCGATTGAGGGTGCTAGCGAGATCGGCATTTTTCCGCCGATGACCGGGGGCTGAAAGGCCCGCCGCCGGAGTTCAGACCATGACGGCCAAGCCCACACCCACCATTCGCGTGCAGCGGGATGATTTTGACGCGGCAGCTCAGTCCCGTGTTCTCACGGTCGGGCGGAAGGATATCGGCGCGCTGGTGTCCTTTGTCGGCCTCTGCCGCGACGAGGCGGGCAGCCTCTCTGCCCTTGAACTCGAACATTATCCGGGTATGGCCGAGGCCGAGATGGCGCGGATCTGCGGCCTTGCGATCGAGCGGTTCTCTTTGCTAGGCCTCACCGCCATCCATCGCTTTGGACGGATCGAGGCGGGGGAACAGATTGTGCTCGTCATTGCCGCTGCACCCCATCGGCAGGCGGCTTTCGACGGTGCCAATTTCGTCATGGACTTCCTGAAGACGTCCGCTCCCTTCTGGAAGAAGGAGCACGGCCAGGATGGGTCGAGCGGTGGCTGGATCGCGGCCAAGGACGCCGACGACAGCGCGCGGGATCGCTGGATCACGGAATGATGCGTTCGCGGCGGCTGAGCACCAGCAGCCAAACGAGCGCCGATATGATCACCGCATCACGCCAGACCATCGGACCGTAGGCGCCCCAGAGTTGCTCGGCAAAGGCGACAGCCGCGGCACCCAGCGCCGAATGCAGGGGCCGGGAATAGCCGCCGACGGCTGCGATCAGCACCACTTTCAGCCCGAACATCAGACCGGCACCGAAATCCATGGTGCCGTAAAGTGCGGTTGCGGAGAGGCCGCCCAAGGCGGCGCAGACTGCCGCCGCCATTAGCGAGAGTACGAAGATCCGGTCGGCATCGACGCCGATCAGGCGCGCGGCCAGAGGGTCCTGGCAGACCGCCTGCCAGAGGTGCCCTGCCCGACTCGCCGTCAGCAGCCAATGGCCGCTGATGACCAGCACTGCCATCAGGGCGATATGTAGGACTTGCAGCCTGGTGAGGCCGATTGCCACTCCATCGACCGCCAAGAGCGTCACCATTTCCTGGCCCATTGGCGGCAGCCAGAGACTGCGGGTGTCGAGCGCCAGGCGGGCGCCCTCCGACAGAAGCAGCACGACGCCGAGCGCAGCCACGATCACCGCGTTGGGCGACCTGTTGTGTAGCGGCAGCATCACGTAGCGCGCGTTCCAGATCCCTGCGAGCAAAGTGTAGGCGAGGCCCGAGACAAGGCCGAGGCCGAGCGCTGCCGGGAGGACGAGATAGAGGCGGTTCCAGCCATAATCGGTGAACAACAGGCAGATCTGCCCCGCGAAGGCGACGAGCGCGCCGAAGGTGATATCCGGCCGTTTCGTCACCCCGAAGGCGAGTGCGTAGCCGAATGCCAGGCAGGCATAGAGGCTCGCCATCGGCAATGCGTTCAGGAGTTGTTGCAGCAGGTAGGTCATCTGTCCCTCTCTGCACATTTATAACTGTCAAAATTTGTTTTACCAGTTATATTGAATCCATGACCTTCTCCTGGACCCCTCACCGCTTTGCCGGGGGCGCACTGGCGCTCGATGTCGCCAACAGCGTCATCCATCGGCATGAAGCAGATGGACGACGCGACCGCTTCGCCGTGCCGGAGCAGCTCGCCGCTTTTCCGGAAGCGGCGTCGCGGCTCTCTGCGGAACGGGAGAGATTTGGGGAGCTTCGACCGATCGCACCGGAAAACGGAGCGCTGTTCCTGCATCTGCGCGAGGCAATCGACGGCTATTTCCGCCGCCGCATTGTTGGAGATGACAGTCGCACACAGCTTGCAGACCTCCTGGAGGCCTGTGCCACCGCCCTTCGCGCTGCCGAGACCGATGACAGCCTGGAGGCTGCGACCGCCCATTCGGCGCTCGGGCTGATCTGTGAGCCGCAGCCGGAGCGCATGAAGATCTGCGGCAATTGCGGCTGGCTGTTCATGGACCGCAGCAAGAACCGCAGCCGGACCTGGTGCGACATGGCGGTCTGCGGCAATCGAGTGAAGGCCAACCGTCACTATCATCGGAAAAAGAAGGAGGTCTCGCCATGAAAGCGGTCTCGATCTGTGCTGCCCTGCTCGTGGGGCTCGCGAGTTTGGCGGGCTGCCAGCGTGAAGACCTGGACGAGCCGCTCAAGCTCTCCGGCAAGGTCTTCATCTTCAACTATCGCGTGGCGCAGGCAACCTATGTCGTGACGCTTGCCCGCAACGGGCCGCTGCCCGATCCGAGCTTCGTCGAGACCACATTCGAGAACCCTGCAGGCGGCGCTCCCCTCGTCACGCGCGCCAAGATCTTCCCCTTCTGGGAAAAGGTGTCGCTGGAAAGCCCGCCGGTGCATTGCGTCGTCAAGGACCGCCCCTATTCGGTCTCGATCCGCATCCTCGACGGATCGGACAACGTTCTGCAGACTATCGAGACGACGCTGACATCGAGTCTCGACCAGACGATCATGCCCGGAAAGGCGCTCGTGGTGGGGCCGGTCTACACGCCCAATCCCGAGGTCTATGGCGCCGACGGGACGGTGGATTATGCGCAGGAACAGACATGTCCGGCTGCGTGAAGCAGCCACCACGACACGGGGCTTCACGCAACGAAAAACCGGAGCCTTTCGGCCCCGGTTCATCAATTCTTCCAATGTCTTGAGGCTTGAGCCTCAGGACTTGATTCAGCCGACGATCTCGGTGTCGGCGAACCAGTACTTGATTTCTTCGGCGGCGGTTTCCGGAGCGTCCGAACCGTGAACCGAGTTTTCGCCGATCGAAAGGGCGAACATCTTGCGGATCGTGCCTTCGTCGGCATTGGCCGGGTTGGTCGCGCCCATGATTTCGCGGTTCTTCAGGATGGCGTTTTCGCCTTCGAGAACCTGGACGACGGTCGGGCCGGAGGTCATGCCTTCAACCAGTTCGCCGAAGAAGGGGCGTTCCTTGTGAACGGCGTAGAAGCCTTCGGCTTCGCGCTGGCTCATCCATACGCGCTTGGAAGCGACGACGCGCAGGCCGTTGTCTTCGAAGACCTTGGTGATCGCACCGGTCAGGTTGCGCTTGGTGGCATCGGGCTTGATCATCGAGAAGGTGCGTTCAATCGCCATCTGTCTCATCCTTTTATCTGTCAGGGAAAGTGGGCGGTATCTACCCGCCCCGAATCACGAAGACAAGAGGGGTCCACGAATTTCACGCCGACGTCATAATCGGGCTCCCGCGCAGCCTTACGCCACGGCCCGGGCAACACCCTGGTGGAGATCGAGGCAGCGATCGAACCAGCGGCTGACCGGGTCATCCTCCGGCAGGTGCAGCGCGCCCGTGGTGATCTTCAACCACTGCAGCGCACCGAACAGGATGTAGTCGCCAAACAGCGGCTTGTCGCCACCGACAAAGGGCTGGAACGACAGCATGTGGCGTAGCGGCTGGAGGGCTGCCGGCAGCGCTGCGATCGCCGCCTCCCGTCCCGCCGCCATCTCTTCGAAGCTGCGCCCCAGCCGCTCTTCCCGGCTCTTGCGGAAATAGGCCTGGTCAATGGGGTCCAGCATGTCGTGGATGTCGATCAGCGCGATGCGGGTGATCGCGCCATGAACGACATGCTGGGCATAGCCCTCCACCAGCCGCCCGGCCGCCTCGCCGCCCGGACCGCCGAAGAGGCTCGGCGCGTCCGGATAGGCTTCTTCGAGATATTGCGCGATCCGGAAGCTGTCGGAGATCAGTTCCTGTCCATCCCGCAGGAGCGGTACGGTCTTGGAAGCTCCATTCTCCACCGTCGGGATCGCCGTGAAGGCCAGCGGGCGCTCCTCGAAAACGAGGCCCTTGTGATGCAGCGCCATAACGACCTTCCAGCAATGCGGTGAAAAAGGGCGGGCCGCGTCGGTGCCGCAGAGGGAATAGAGGGTGATCGTCATTGGCGTCTCCTGATGTCTCGCCAGACAACCGCATCACGAAGCTTGATGCAAATCAGCAATTTTCATGGAACCCATCAGCCCCATTGCTCACAAATCGGTCTAGTCTGAGCGACAATCGCGATCAGGAGAATGAGATGCAGAACTACCAGATGCTTGCCGAGTACAATGCCTGGGCAAACCGGCTTCTCTATGCCGCCGTTGGAGAACTCTCCGCTGAAGAGCTCGAGCGGGACACCGGCGCCTTCTTCGGATCCGTCTTCGCGACCCTCAGCCACATCCTGACCGCCGACCGCGTCTGGCTCAATCGATTCACCGGTGAAGGCCCGAAACCAACGGCGTTCAATGAGCGCCCCTATGAGCGGTTCGACGATCTGCGTGCCGCCCGGGTGGAAGAGGACGACCGCCTCATCCGCTTTACCCGCAGCCTTACACCTGACGCGATCGAGCAGCCGTTCACCTATTCGCCGGTCAGCTCACCCGAGATCGTGACCCAGAAGCTCTGGCCTGCCCTTACCCATGTCTTCAACCACCAGACCCATCACCGCGGGCAGGTTCATGCAGGGCTGACGGGCATGGGCAAGCCAAGTCTCAGCCTCGACCTCATCTATTTTGTGCGCGGCGAGGGCAAGGCCTGGCTGTGAGGGGTAGCATCGCCTTTTCACAGGTTGAGGGCTGATGAAACAAAAAAAAAAGAGGCCGCGATCATCGCGGCCTCTTCTGTTTGGAGCTTGCCCTGGCGTTTACCGCTGTCAGGCGGCCCGTCGCGGCGAGTAGCCTGTCTTCGAACCGACCTGAAACTGGGCCATCAGCTGATCGAGTGTCGTTGCCTCCTGCACGAGTTGCTGGATGGCAGCGCTTGATTCTTCGACCATCGCTGCGTTCTGCTGGGTGTCCCGATCGATCTGGCCAATCGCTGAATCGATTTCGGCAAGCCCCTGCGCCTGGCTCTTGGCACCATCGATGATCTTGCAGATCTCGCGGCTGATCGCCTGAACCTCGGTCGAAATCGTGCTCAGGGCCTCGCCTGCCTGGTCGACCAGCGACACACCGTGGCGAACTTCTTCGCCTGATGTGTTGATCAGGGCCTTGATCTCCTTCGCCGCATTGGCGGAGCGCTGCGCAAGTTCGCGAACCTCCTGGGCGACGACCGCGAAGCCCTTGCCGGCCTCACCGGCACGGGCTGCTTCGACGCCAGCATTGAGCGCCAGCAGGTTGGTCTGGAAGGCAATTTCGTCGATGACGCCAATGATGTTGGAAATCGACTGCGACGACTGCTCGATGCGGCTCATGGCGGAGACGGCATCCGTTACGATAGTTCCGGAGCGCTCGGCACCGGTTCTCGCCTGATTGACCAGCTTGCCGACCGAGTCTGCGACGGATGCCGTATCCTTCACGGTCGACATGACGCTGGACAGGGCGCTCGCGGTTTCCTCGACCGAGACGGCCTGGCGTTCGCTTCGGGCAGAGAGGTCGTTGTTGGCCTGACCGATCTGACCCGTGCCGTTCCGCAGGACCGAGGCAACCTGCCCCACCTGGGACACGACGACTTCGAGCTTCTGCACAGACGCGTTGAAAGAAGTCCGCAATTCATCGAGGGGGCCGGAGAAGGCCGTGTCGATGCGGCAGGACAGATCGCCATCCGCCAGCTTCTGCAAGGACTTTGCAAGCTCGGCCACGGCAAAATCAACGGCGTCGGCTTCCCGCGCCTTTTCTGCCTCCCGCTTGCGGCGTTCAGCATCGGCGGCCGCATCGGTGCGTCTGGCGTGATCGGCCATCTCAACGGCCTCACGCTCGGCGGCAACGGCTTCGGCAACGGACTTGTCGGAGACATCGAAAGCCTTGACGACCGCCGAGGTCAGGGCGATCAGGACGATGCTCTGCACGATCAGCACCACCGCATGCAGAACGACGCGCGAGAAGTCGGAATCCCCCGGAAAGACCGCCAGGGGCATCGCGACATAGAGCAGCAGATGGTGGACCGCGACGAGTGCCGCGTAACCGATGATAGCACGCCAGTCGATCCAGGCGGCGCAGATGGCAAGGCTTGCGAAGAAGTACATATGCAGGTCGATCTGCAGCGGCGAACCCTGGAACGCAAAGACCAGGATGGCGACAGTTGCCGCATTGGCCATGGAGGTGACCATGCGGGTGGTCGCGCCTGTGCGATCCTGTGCCCATAGCAAGGTGGCCGGCACCAGCAGGACGAGGGTCGCCAGGATCATCATCCAGTCGGCGCCCTCCTCGCGCACGAGGTTGCGGATCAAGATCAAGGCAAAGTTGATCCAGAGCAGTCCGACGATGCCGTAGGAGACCCTGTCTCTGAGCTTCTTCAGTTCATTCATGTGTTCATTCCTTGCAGGCAACCAAGTGCCAGATCATGGTTGATGACGAGCAAAGCGCCCGCATCGAGTAGCCGCTCCGGGAAATCCGGAGCCTGCGAATATGCGACCGACATCCAGGGGACACTTCCAGCCCAGACGAAAGCGCCGTCTGCCCGGTCGATGACAGCCATCCAACCCGCCGCATGAGCAGCCGGTGAAGTCACGACGAGCACGAAGGGGCCGGACGGCCTTGCCGCGATTACAGCGACAACGGCAACCGCCAGCGAGAAGTAGACAGCGGGAATAAGGGACTTCATGGTGCCTACGGATGTTCGCCGGTCGAGTGCTCAAGACGCTTTTGACCGGCATGCTCTGAGAACATGATTTAAAACATATACATCTCTAAATAATAATTAACTGAAGGGCAGAAGCCCCTCATTCCTCAGGGGAAATCCGATTTGACAAAAGGCAAGGGAAAGCCCCTGAAGCACGTCTCTGCCTTAACCGTTTCGTATGTGATGCCGTGTTACGAGACCTGAATTCCGTGGGAATAGTTCCGGCTTCCCGCAGGTAAAGCGCAACTCATCGCATGATCAGGACGGTTTTGATGAGCGGACTTCCAGACGATCTCCAGAAGATCACAGTCTTCATGCTGAAGCATCAGATCGCAGGGCTCCCCCGCAACTTCGAACTTGTCCATGAAGCCTTTACCGGCGGTAATTCCGATCTTGCGCGCGAGCTTGCAGCCCTTGGTGCCCGCCCGACGCAATCGGCGCTCGATCAGCTCGGCCTCAAGCACCGGCTTGCCGGGCACTGCGGTGTCTCGGCCGAGCGCCTGCAGGACGAAACGCTGAAGACGCTGACGCGGCTGAGCGACCAGCTGTCACTTGGCCTGACGCAGAAGCGCGCCTTCACGAACTCGGTGGAGGGCGTCATCCGCTCGATCCGCGAGGATGTCAGTGTCGGTATCGACCAGTTGCTCGGCGAACTTGATCTGCTCTCCTCGATTGCCAGGGACATGATCAAGGCGGAAACCGCGCTGTCCTCCGATGTGGCCGAGGGGCTGGACAGCCTGAATGCCGCAGACCGCGCCATCCGTGCGGCGCAGGCTGCGATGAAGCGCGATCATTTGACCGGGCTTGCGAACCGCATCAGCCTCTTCCAGACATTGGAGGAGGTCCATTCGGCCGCCTCGGCGGCCAAGCCGAGCGCGCTCGTGCTGATCGAAATTCTCGATCTCCCCGGTCTGCAGCACCAGTATGGCGACGAGGCCGTGAGCAAGCTCATCAAGGGACTGGCCGGCATCTTCCGGAAGGCGATCAAGAAGCACGACTTCATCGCCCGCATCGAGGCTGATACCTTCGCCTTCGTCTTCGATGGCATCAATGCCGACGAGGCACACATCATTGCCGAACGGCTGTTCACGACGGCCGAAAACAATCTCGTCTTCGCGTCCGAGACCTCGCCGGGTGTCGGCGGGCTGCCGCTCGCGATCGGTCACGCCATGGCGCACGAAGCTGCGGATCCGACGAGCTGGCTCGCCATTGCCAAGACCGCCACGATTTTGGCACGGCAAAACCCGCGCCAGCCGATCATCGGCTACAAGCCCGGACAGCGCCAGGTCGCCTGACGAGATCGCCTGACAGGCCCGACCGGGCACCCTCGCCCGCTTGCCTTTGGCCGTGACATCGGCCAAAAGCCAGAACCATGATCACGATCAACGATATCTCCGCCCGCATCGCAGGCCGCCTGCTCATCGACCACGCCAGCGTCGCGCTGCCGGCCGGCACCAAGGCTGGCCTTGTCGGCAAGAATGGTGCGGGGAAATCCACGCTGTTCCGCATCATCACCGGCGATCTGGCCTCCGAGAGCGGCAATATCTCGATCCCGAAGAATGCGCGCATCGGCCAGGTCGCGCAGGAAGCGCCGGGAACGGAAGACTCGCTGATCTCCATCGTACTAGCCGCCGACAAGGAACGGGCAGCCCTGCTTGCAGAGGCAGAGACTGCAACCGATCCGCACCGGATTGCTGAAATCCAGACAAGGTTGGCCGATATCGGCGCGCATTCGGCGGAAGCGCGCGCAGCGACAATCCTGTCGGGCCTCGGCTTCGACCACGAGGCGCAGTTGCGCCCCGCCTCCTCCTTCTCGGGTGGGTGGCGCATGCGTGTGGCGCTCGCCTCCGTGCTGTTTGCCGAGCCGGATCTGCTGTTGCTCGACGAGCCGACCAACTATCTCGACCTTGAAGGCACGCTTTGGCTCGAGGACTATGTGCGGCGTTATCCGCATACGGTCATCATCATCAGCCACGACAGGGATCTTCTGAACACCGCCGTCAACTCGATCATCCATCTCGACCAGCAGAAGCTCACGCTCTATCGCGGCGGCTATGACAGCTTCGAGCGGCAGAAGGCCGAGAACGACGAATTGCAGACGAAGGCCAAGGCGAAGAACGACGCCGCCCGCAAGCACCTGCAGAGCTTCATCGATCGCTTCCGCGCCAAGGCAACCAAGGCCAAGCAGGCGCAGAGCCGCATCAAGGCGCTGGAGCGCATGGGCACGGTCGCCGCCGTCATCGAGGACCATGTTCATCCGATCACCTTCCCGAAGCCCGAAAAGCAGCCGGCCTCGCCGATCGTTGCGATCTCTGGCGGTGTCGTTGGCTACGAGCCGGGCAAGGCGATCCTGAAGAACCTCAACCTGCGCATCGACAATGACGACCGCATCGCGCTGCTCGGTTCGAACGGCAATGGTAAATCGACCTTCGCCAAGTTCATCTCCGGTCGACTGGAAGCCCAGGGTGGACAGCTCAAGACCGCGTCGAGCCTGAAGATCGGTTTCTTCGCCCAGCACCAGCTCGACGACCTGATCCCGAATGAAAGCCCGGTTGCCCATGTGCGCCGGCTGATGCCGCTGGAGCCGGAAGCCAAGGTGCGTGCCCGCGTCGCGCAGATGGGGCTTGCGACCGAAAAGATGGAAACGGCCGCCAAGGATCTATCTGGTGGCGAAAAGGCGCGTCTGCTGATGGGGCTTGCCGCCTTCCACGCGCCGAACCTCCTGATCCTGGACGAACCGACGAACCACCTCGATATCGACAGCCGCAAGGCGCTGATCGAGGCGCTCAACGACTACGAAGGCGCCGTCATCCTGATCAGCCACGATCGCCACCTGATCGAGGCAACCGTCGACCGGCTCTGGCTGGTCAACAACGGCACCGTCACCAGCTTCGACGGCGATATGGAAGAGTATCGCTCGCTCATCATCGCCTCGGGCAAGAAGCCAGTCGAGAAAGACAAGGGCGACAACGGCGCCGATACGGTCAACAAGGCCGAGCAGCGCAAGGCTGCGGCCGACAAGCGCGCAAGTCTTGCGCCCCTCAAGAAAAAGATCAACGAAGTCGAGGCTTTGACGAAGAAGCTGGAGACTTTGATTCAGGCGCTCGACAAGGAGTTGGCCGATCCGGCTCTTTACGAGAAGGCGCCAGCCAAGGCAGCCGAAAAGGCCAAGCAGCGTAGCGAAGCAGCCGCCAAGCTTTCCGCTGCGGAAGAGCAGTGGCTGGAGCTTTCCGCCGAGTATGAAGAGGGCATGGCCGGCTGACCTGCCGGCCTTTTCCTCTCTGCAACCTGAAGGAGTTTAATCCTTCACACGACGGAGCCACTTCCTCGTCGGCCGAATTTGGTTATCCTCCATAGCGATCCTATGGTTCTCGCTGATATTTTAAATCAGAAAATCGTGATATTGCGCAACTCCGGCGCGAATTTTAGTAAACTTTTAAATCCCTGACCACATCATTTCCGCGAGTTAGGTCAGCCTACTTCAATCCACAGTGCATTTCGTACACATCGTTGTCCTTCCGGCACGATGCCTGAGCGCAAGCCGCGTTTCTCAACCCCAACAGCCTGCTGTTGCAGGGCATGGCGAAGCTTTGCGCGGAACGAGATGCATGCCTGATGAGCGCCTCGGTGATGCAACCGGGGCTTCCCCTCCCCGCGAGGCCTGCCATGACGGCACGGTCCCGGAGCGAACGGAAAGCTGCGGAATGTCGACGAAACCCTTGTCCATCAAAGCCTCGCTGCTCGGGGCCTTCATGCTTCTGCTTGCCCTTCTCGTCGTCCAGGGAGGCTTTGCCCTCTGGTCGATGAACGGTGTCTTTTCCAATGTCCAACGGCTGGCCCAAGGCTCGGTGCCGGTTGTCGACATCACCAATCGGCTGAACATCTCCATCGCCAATCTGCGGGCTCTGCAGACGCGGCACATTCTGAGCTCGACCCCGGAGACGCTTGCGGCAGCCGACGCGGCAGTGGCCAAAGAAGTCGACAAGCTGAAGGACCGCATGGCGCGCTATGAAGCCATGATCACGCTTCCTGAGGAAAGGCCCGCTTTCGAGGGGTTCAAGGCCAGCGCCGAGCGCTACCTCGCGGCCGGCGAACGCATGATCGAGCTTTCGCGCATCGGCGACAAGACCGCCGCTGCCGCATTGCTGACGGGGGAAATGGTCGTCGCCTATGACGAGATGGACGGCTATGCAGACACCTTCCGCGATGCCAATGTCGATGCGGCTGCCGCAATGTTCGAGGAAAGCGCCAGCAACTTCCGTCTGTCGCTTCTCAGCAATGCCGGTGTTCTCGTGGTAGGAGCATTGGCGGGCATTGCCGCCATGCTCTTCGTCGCCCGCGACGTGACGAAGCCGATAGAACGCATGACCCGCGTCATGGGGCGCCTAGCGCGTGACGATTTCGATGTCGAGATCGCCTATCTCGCACGCCAGAACGAAATCGGCGACATGGCCCGCGCCGTGGACGTCTTCAAGCAGAACGGCTTGCGGGTGCGGGAAATGAACGCCCAGGAACACCGGATGAAGCAGCGTTGCGACGAGTTGCAGGAAAGCATCGGCCAGGTCTGCGCTGCGGCCATTGCCGGCGACTTCACCCAGCGGATCGACCGGGACTTCGAATTTCCCGATCTCAATGCTTTCGCGACCTCGATGAACGAACTTGTCCGGTCGATCGATGCGGGGCTTGCCGAGACGCGCCGGGTGATTGCCGGCCTTTCCGAAGGCGATCTGACCGATGCCATGCGCGGCGAATTCAACGGCGCCTTTGCGGAACTCCAGGGCAATGTGAATGGCACCATGCAGGTGCTCAGGACCGTCGTGGCAGAGGTTCGCACCTCGATCGATCAGATCCGCTCGGGATCGGGCGAGCTTCGCTTCGCATCCGACGATCTTGCCAAGCGGACCGAACAGCAGGCAGCGGCACTTGAAGAGACCTCGTCCGCGCTGGAAGAGATCACGGCTGCCGTCCGCCAATCGACAGACACGGCCCTTCAGGCTACCCGCATGGTCGACGAGGCGCGCCGCAGTACAGAAGAATCGAGTTCCGTCGTGGGCGATGCCGTGGCTGCCATGGGCCGCATCGAGCAGGCATCCGGCGAGATCGGCCAGATCATCAATGTAATCGACGAAATCGCGTTCCAGACCAACCTTCTGGCGCTCAATGCGGGTGTCGAAGCAGCCCGCGCCGGCGAGGCCGGCAAGGGGTTTGCGGTCGTGGCGCAGGAGGTACGCGAGCTTGCACAGAGGTCAGCAGGTGCCGCGAAAGACATCAAGTCGCTGATTACCAAATCCGGAGAAGAAGTCGGCATTGGCGTGCGGCTGGTCACGGCAACCGGGGATGCGCTTTCCCGCATCCGAGATCATGTGGTGCACATCAACCAGTCCGTTCACCAGATCGCTTCGGCGGCAAAGGAGCAGTCGCACAAGCTGCAGGAGGTCAACACCGCGGTCGGCCAGATGGATCAGTTCACGCAGCGGAACGCTGCAATGGTGGAAGAGACGACGGCCAGCACCAATCGGTTGGCAGACGATGCGGTGAACCTCTCGCGCCTGATCGGGCACTTCAAGATCGATCCGGCCGCCAACAGAGGGCGGACATCCCTGCCGGTGGCGAATGACAGTGGGGGCACAATGCCGAGACGAACGGCCGGGGTGCGCTGACCGGCCCTCCTCCCTTCATCCTAACCCCTCAAACGTCGAAGGGCCGCCTCAAGGCGGCCCTTCTGCCTTTTCGGAACCGGTCAGGTTTCAAGCCTTCTTTTCCCAGCGACCTTCCGGAGACTGCTGCCAATAGGTCAGGTTATGGCCCTGCACCTTCAGCCGTTTCCACTGGGACCGCGCGCCCTCGAGTTGCTCCGTGTCGTAGCCATCGAAGACGAAGACGATGCGATCGTAAGTCAGGTCCGCGGGCGGCTCGGCTCCATCGACCAGAAAACGAACGCTCGCCGCATTACGATTCTCCTGTTCGATCGTCAGCAGCACCGGTTGCCGGTCCGGAGATGCCCCTTCATCCGTTCCATGCGGGAGAAAACTCTCGTCGCGGTATGTCCAGAGATGGGCGTCGAGCGCGTCGCGCCGTTCGGCATCGCGGGTCTGCACCGCGACCTTCCAGCCGCGCTCGACGCTCTTCTCCAGCAACGGGGGCAGAGCGTCCTCCAGCTTCGATTCAGTCAGGTGGTAGAACAGGACTTCGGCCATCCGGCGCTCCGTCTCCAGGATCACGCTTCGTAATTGGCCCGCACCAACTCGTCGAGCAGGCGAACGCCGTAGCCGGAGCCCCAGGACTGATTGATTTCGTCGTTCGGCGAGCCCATGGCCGTGCCGGCGATGTCGAGATGCGCCCAGGGCGTATCCTTGACGAAGCGCTTGAGGAACTGGGCGGCCGTGATCGAGCCCGCCAGACGGCCGCCGGTGTTCTTCATGTCGGCAAACTTGGAGTCGATCATCTTGTCGTATTCCTTGCCGAGCGGCATGCGCCACAGACGCTCATTGGTCACCTGACCAGCCGCGAGCAGCTTTTCAGAAAGCGTGTCGTCATTGGAGAAGAGACCGGCGTGCTGGTTGCCGAGGGCAACAGTGATTGCGCCCGTGAGGGTGGCGAGGTTGATCATGAAGGCCGGTTCGAAGCGGTCGTTGCAGTACCAAAGCGCGTCGCAGAGCACGAGGCGACCTTCCGCATCGGTGTTGATGACCTCGATCGTCTGGCCGGACATCGAGGTGACGATGTCACCCGGACGCTGGGCGTTTCCATCAGGCATGTTCTCGACGAGGCCGAGGATGCCGATGGCGTTCACCTTGGCCTTGCGGGCCGCAAGCACATGCATCAGGCCGGTGACGGCGGCAGCACCGCCCATGTCGCCCTTCATATCCTCCATGCCGCCAGCCGGCTTGATCGAGATGCCGCCGGTATCGAAGACGACGCCCTTTCCGACGAAGGCGACCGGCTTTTCCTTGGCCTTAGCCCCCTTCCACTGCATCACCACGAGACGCGGCGGGCGTACAGAACCCTGAGCCACGCCGAGCAGCGCGCCCATGCCCAGCTTCTTCATTTCCTTTTCGGTGAGGATCTCGATCTCGACCCCGAGCTTTTCGAGTTCCTTGGCCTTCGCAGCAAACTCAAGAGGCCCGAGGACATTGGCTGGCTCGTTGACGAGATCGCGTGCCAGGACCACGCCCTCGGCAATGGCCTCGGCCTCGGCGAAGGCCTTCTTCGCACCGGCAGCCTCTGCGGTTACGATCGTGACCTTGACGGTCTTCTCGGCCTTCTCCTCATCGTCATCCGCCTTCTTCTTCGTCTTGTAGGTATCGAACTTGTAGCTGCGCAGCAGCATACCGAGGGCGAAATCGGCAGCCGCCTTGGGGGAAACGTCGATGCCCGGGGCATCAAGATAGACGACAACGCTCTCCGCCCCCTTGAGCGCCGCGGTCGCCGAGCCGCCCGCCTTCAGCCAGTCGTGGGCAACCAGACCATCCGGCTTACCCATGCCGAGCACGACAAGACGATCCAGGTCAGACCCATGCGGCGCAACGATGTCGAGGGTCGAAAGCGCCTTACCCTTGAACTTGCCAACTTTCGCGGCACGCGCATAGACACCCGCCGGGTCTGCCTCCGTGGCGCCCGCCGGCTGCTCCGCCCCGGACGCCGCCAGCAGGATGGCGATGCCTCCGGTCGCAGGATGGATCTTGGCGAAAGAGATGGCGAGTTTCAACGACATGAGGCACCTTGAATTGGCTTTGTGGGAGATCTTGAGGGATCATGGTCTTTTCCCGAACGATGGCAAGAGTTTGACCAGACATTCCTGCCCCAATCCCCCGATTGCGGCTGCCGTCGTTGAGCGTGTCAGATTTATCGCGGTGGGACAAAAAACGGCCTCAGGAAGCCGGGGAAAATACCATCCGCCGGTCGCCAAATCGCCGCAAGCGTCGTAGAGAAAGCCGATCCTCGGCGCGACGTCTGCGTGTCGCGCCTGCAAGGGAACCCTATGAAGATACTCGAACAATACATTCTGCGACGGGTCGTCCTGATGTTTCTGACAGCGCTGCTCCCGGTGCTGGCGATCATCTGGACCACGCAGGTATTGCAGCGTATCAACCTGGTGACGGACAGTGGACAATCAGTCGGCTCCTTCATGGTGCTCGCGACGATGATCCTGCCCACGATCGTTGCAACCGTGCTGCCCTTCGCACTGGTCATCGGCATCACGCATACGCTGACAACGATGAACAATGATTCGGAACTGGCCGTCATCGATGCGGCTGGTGCGCCGCGCTCCATCATCCAGCGACCGCTGATCCTGCTTGCGGTCGGCCTCAGCTTCTTCTCCTTCATCATGATGGGCTTCGTCGAACCGGCTATGCGCGTCAACGTGCGCACGATGATCGCCACCGCCTATGCCGACCTCCTGTCATCTGTCATCGAGGAGAAGACGTTCCGCCAGATCGAGCCGGGGCTCTATGTCCAGATTTCCGAACGCCAGTCGGGCCGGACGATGAAGGGCCTGCTTGTTGCCGATTCCCGCGATCCGGCCTCGGAACTGATTTACTACGCCCGCGAAGGAGCCGTTGACGAAAGCGGAAAATCGCTCGTGATGCAGGACGGCGAAGTACAGCGGAAGGCGCCCAATGGCGACGTCACCGTCATCCGCTTCGACCGCTACGCCTTCGACCTTTCCGATCTCTCCGAAGAACGCGGCCAAGCCCGCTTCGGCGCCAAGGATCGCGATCTCTTCTACTTGATGGATCCGGACCCGCTCGATGAGCGCTACATCAACAAGCCGAATGATTTCAGCGCCGAACTGCACCGCCGCGTGAGCGCGTCGTTCTTTCCGCTTGTCTTCGCGCTTCTCAGCCTGATGATGTGCGGCGATGCTCGCTCCCATCGCGAGGCGCGTCTGCACCCGATGGCATCGGCGCTGATCATGGCGCTGACGGTGTTCTGGGCGTCCAACTATCTGACCTCGATTGCCGAGGCATCGACCGCGTTCATCCCGCTCCTGTATCTCCTGCCTCTGGCAACTGGCGGTGCTGCCGCCTTCATGCTGGCCACGAACCGTAGTCCGAGACTGCCCAAGCCAATTTCAGCCCTTATCGAGAGCGCGATGGCCATGACGCAGAAGCGTCTTGGCACGGGTACCGGAGGTGCGGCGTGATCTGGACGCTTGGCCTCTATTTCTTCCGGCGCTACATGCTCACCTCGCTGTGGTTTCTCCTCGGCGTTGTCTCGATCACCTATCTGATCGATTTCACCGAAACCTCTGGCCGTTTCGACAGCTTGCCCGGCTATTCGGTACCGGGTGTGCTCTATCTCACTGCGCTGCGCCTGCCGCTCATTCTCCAGCAGACCATACCCTTCATCGGCCTTTTCGTCGGCATGGCGACGCTCATCTCGCTGAACAGAAAGTCCGAACTGGTCGTTGCACGTGCCGCCGGCATCTCCGTCTGGCAGTTCATGGCACCGTTCCTCATCGGCGCAACGCTCATCGGATTGGCGACGACCCTTGTGATCAATCCGCTGGCCGCCTGGGGCCAACGCCAGGGGACGGAGATCGAGACGCAGTGGCGCGGAACCGAGAACAGCACCAAGCCCACCCCTATCCCGTGGCTGCGGCAATCGAGCGGCGGCAACGACCTCGCTCTTGGTGCGCGTGCCGTTCTCGAGGACGGCAGCCTGCTTGTCGATGCCGTGCTGCTGCACTTCGATCAGGACGGTCGCATCATCCTTCGCCAGGACGCACGCACAGCCAAATTGAAAGATGGTTACTGGATGCTTACCGACGTGCTGGAGACACGTCCCGGCGAGATCCAGACGCGCCTGGCGGAGACGCGCGTTGCCACCAACCTCAATGAGGAATTTGTCCAGCAGCGGCTCGCCAAACCGGAAAGCGTTGCTTTTTATGATCTATTTCAGAAAATTGAAGTTGCCCGATCCTTCGGCATTGCTCCGCATGCGCTGGAAACACAACTTCACTCCCTGCTTTCGCTGCCGTTCCTGATGGTTGCAATGACGTTGATTGCGGCAACCGTTTCGCTGAAATTCAGCCGTATCAACCAATCGCGGACGGTGATTCTCGGTGGAATATTGTCAGGCTTCGTGCTTTATGTTGTCACAGTGCTCGTCAGGGCATTCGGAAGCAGCGGCGTCATGCCGCCATATGTTGCGGCCTGGGTCCCAGTTGTCGTAGCGATGGCATTGGGGGCAACGATTCTGCTTCACAAGGAGGATGGTTAGTGGCGGTAAAAGACCGCGGGAATATCAGGAGGCTCTCGGTAGCCCTGCTGACCAGTGTCGCTGTGTGCGCTTTGCCGCTCACCGCGCCTCTCGTGCATGCGCAGAGCCTGTCGGACTCAGCGTCCACGGCAGGTCAACTCCCTGATGACGCGAAGCTGCTTCTGGCAGCCAATGAACTTGTTTATGACCGTGATGCCGAGCGCGTTGTCGCGAATGGCGCGGTGCAGATCAATTATGCGGGCTACCAGATGGTGGCCCGACAGGTCGTCTACGACCAGAAGACGGGTCGCGTGACCGCGGCCGGCAATATCGAACTGGTGGAACCGACCGGCAACCGCATCTATGCCGAATCGCTCGACGTCACGGACAACTTTTCCGATGGCTTCCTGAGGGCCCTGCGAGTCGAAACGACTGACAACACCCGCCTCGTCGCCGAGAGTGCCGAGCGTGTGGGCGGCACTCAGATGATTCTGCACAAGGGTGTCTATACCGCCTGCCTTCCTTGCGCCGAAAATCCGTCGCGCCCGCCGATCTGGCAGGTGAAGGCAGAGCGCGTGGTGCAAGACGGCCAGAAGAAGACCGTTCGCCTGGAAAAGGCTCGCTTCGAACTCTTCGGACGTTCGATTGCCACTCTCCCCTTCATCGAAGTCCCGGACAACACGGTGAAGCGGAAGTCCGGCTTCCTGTTCCCGGAATTCCGTTCCGGTGAGAATGTCGGCTTCGGGATTTCGGTTCCCTACTACATCGCCATTGCGCCTGATCGCGACGCGACGATCACGACAACCGGCTTCAGCGCACAGGGCGTTCTTCTGGAAGCGGAGCTGCGTCAGCGCTTCGAAAAGGGTCAGGCAAGCTTGCGCCTCGCCGGCATCAGCCAGATGAACACCGACGAATTCACCGCCGGCACCAGCGACGCCGATCGCGATTTCCGCGGTCTCGTCGCGTCTAAGGGCGATTTCAAGATCAATCCCCGTTGGTCCTTCGGTTGGGACGTCATGTTCCAGACCGACAACAACTTTGCCCGTACCTACGGTGTCGAAGGGTTGAACAATTCGACCAACACCAACACGGTGTACCTGACCGGCGTCGGCGAGCGCAATTTCTTCGACATGCGCAGCTACTATTTCGACGTTCAGGACGCCGATCTGAACGACACTGCCGAAAAGAAGCAGGCGACCGTTCTGCCGGTCATCGACTACAGCTATTACGCCCCTGAACTCGTGGCGGGCGGCCAGCTTTCAGGCACCCTCAACTTCACCTCACTGTCGCGCTTCTCTGGTGAAGCCGCCGATACAAACGGTGATGGTACCAACGACGTCTATCGTGGCCTCAAGGGCAATATGAACCGCCTCTCGGGCGAGCTTGCATGGGAACGCACGTTTGACGGCCCGGGTGGTATTCAGATCACCCCGCTGCTCGCGGCGCGCGGTGATGTCTTCGGCCTGGCGATGGATAGCCCGACGGATTACACGGGCGGATACACGTCCAACGACGCACCGGCACGCGGCTTGCTGACTGCCGGCGTCGAGGTGCGCTACCCCTGGCTGATCACCACCGACAACAGCTCGCATATCATCGAACCAATCGCGCAGATCTATGCGCGCAACGACGAGGACTATGCCGGGCAGTTGCCGAACGAGGATTCGCAGAGCCTGGTCTTCGACGCCAGCAACCTGTTCTCGCGCAACAAGTTCTCTGGCTTCGACCGTGTCGAGGGTGGAACGCGTGCAAATGTCGGTATGCGCTATACCGGAAGCTTCGACAATGGCGTCGGTGTGCGCGCGGTCATCGGTCAGTCCTATCATCTGGCTGGCCTGAACTCCTATGCAACCGACGACCTGCTTGCGGTCGGCACCGATTCCGGTCTGGAAACGGACGTGTCGGACTTCGTGGCATCGGCTGGCTTCGAACTGCCAATCGGTCTGTCCCTGAGCGCTGGCGTACGGCTCGACGAAAAGTCGCTTGAAGTGCGCCGGACCGACCTCAACGCGACCTATGCACAGGAGCGCTTCGAGACGAGCCTGACCTTCACGCAGGTGGACGCCCGTCCGGAATACTCGTTTGACAACGACAATCAGACGGTCACGAGCTCGTCGACGGTCAAGGTCAATCAGAACTGGTCGGTGTTCGGTTCGGTCAACTACGATATCGACGCCAATGTCTTCAACCGCCGCAGCGTTGGGATCTCGTATGCCGACGAATGCACGGTCTTCTCGATCGCCTATTCGGACAAATACGATCCGAATGCGGAGACCGCGAACGACTGGACAATTGGCGGCAAGCTGGTCTTCCGCACGCTTGGCGAGATCAATCTCAGCGACACGTCGTTTTGAGTGATGCAGCACCGCTTCGGTGGAGGTCATTGTTTCGCCGCACGGATTGTGCAATCCGTGCGGTAGTTCTAAAATCCATGGCAAAGACATAGATCCGGGCGGAGACTTATCCTCCGGAGAAAGGATGACAGATGGCCAATGCGAAAAAGGGCACCAGCCTGCTGCTTGCCGGCGTTATCGCGCTGTCTCTCAGCGTGAGCCCGACTCCGATGGTCGCGCCTGTACAGGCTGCGACATCCGTGGTTGCCGTTGTCAATAAGACCGCGATCACGAGCGGCGATGTTTCCCGCCGCGCCGCCTTCCTCAGACTGCAGCGTCGCAGCGGCAACCTGCAGAAGATTGCCAAGGACGAACTGGTCAACGAAGCGCTGAAGCGCGAGGAAATCGCCCGCGTCGGTATGTCGGTCAGCACGTCAGATGTCGACGCCTCCTTCGAACGGTTCGCGACATCGAACAAGATGTCGGTCTCCCAGCTGAATTCCGTGCTTGATCAGGCCGGTGTGGGCGCTGCCCATTTCAAATCCTTCATCGCGGTTTCGATGAGCTGGCCGCGCCTCGTGAACGCTCGTTATGGCGCCGGCTCCCGCGGCCGCCTGTCGAACCAGGATCTCGTGACACGCCTGCTTGAGAACAAGCAGAAGCCCGTGACGACCGAATACTTCCTGAAGCAGGTTGTCTTCGTGGTCCCGGCTTCGAAGAAGGGCATCGTTGGCAAGCGCAAGGCCGAGGCCGAGAAGTCGCGCGCCTCGTTCCCGGGCTGCGATCAGGCCATGGAATTCGCCAAGAACTATCTCGACGTTTCGATCCGCAATCTCGGCCGTGTTCTGGAACCGGAACTGCCGCCGGAATGGAAGCCGCTCATCGAGAAGGCGAATGGCGGCACGACGGGTACGCGCGTGACGGAACGGGGCGTGGAGTATCTCGCCATCTGCAATCAGCGCCAGGTATCGGACGACGTCGCCGCTGAAGTCGTGTTCCGCGCCGAAGATCTCGGCAAGGAACAGCAGGACGAAAATCCGAATTCCGACAAATATCTCGAAGAGCTGCGCTCCAAGGCCCAGATCGTCCTGCAATAAGCGGCGAAAGGCCGATCCATGACCGATGGCGTGCTAGCGCTCGCGCTTACCCAGGGCGACCCGGCCGGCATCGGGCCTGATATTGCCCTGCAAGCCTGGCTCAAGCGGGGCGAAAGCGGCTTGCCGCCTTTCCTCTACATTGGCGACCCCGCAGTACTGGAAGTGCGCGCTCGCCTGCTTGAGCTGGATGTCAGGATTGAGGAAACGGATGCTGCGCATGCGTGCGAGGTGTTCGACAGGGCTCTGCCGGTGCTTGCCATCAAGACCGGGGTCGATGTTCTCGCGGGCAAACCGCATGTCGCAAATGCCCGCGGAACGATTAGCGCCATAGAGACCGCCGTCTCTCTCTGCCTTGCCGGAGAGGTGCGAGCCGTTGTTACAAATCCGATCGCAAAATCCGTTCTCTACGAGGCGGGCTTCGGCTTTCCCGGCCATACCGAATTTCTGGCCGACCTCGCAGCTAAAGCCACCGGCGAAAGCGTTCTGCCGGTGATGATGCTCGCGGGCCCCAAACTCAAAGCAGTACCGGTCACGATCCACATTCCGATCAAGGATGTGCCGGACGCCCTGAGCGAAGAGTTCATCGTCGATACCTGCCGCATCGTTGCCCGGGATCTGACCGACCGCTTCGGCTTGACAGCGCCGCGGCTGGCGGTTGCCGGGCTCAACCCGCATGCGGGTGAAGGCGGGGCGATCGGACATGAGGATGACGAGATCATTCATCCGGCCATCCGACGCCTCCGCGACGAGGGGATTGATGCGTTCGGGCCCCTGCCCGCCGACACGATGTTCCATGACGATGCCCGCAGCCGTTATGATGTGGCAATCTGCATGTATCATGACCAGGCGCTGATCCCGGCCAAGGCGCTCGGCTTCGACGACAGCGTCAACGTCACGCTCGGCCTGCCCTTCATCCGCACGTCCCCCGATCACGGCACCGCCTTCGGTCTTGCCGGCACAGGATTTGCCAAGGAAACAAGCCTCATTGCCGCGCTTGAACTGGCGGATCGCATGAGCATCGCCAAGGACGCATCCCGCTAATGGCTGCACTCGACGGACTGCCACCGCTGCGCGATGTCATCGCGCGCCATGGGCTCGATGCCAAGAAGGCACTCGGTCAGAACTTTATCCTGGACCTGAACCTGACGCAGAAGGTGGCGCGGACCGCAGGCTCGCTTGAAGGCGCGACGGTGATCGAGGTCGGACCGGGTCCGGGCGGACTCACGCGCGCCATCCTCGCGCTTGGCGCCAAGAAGATCATCGCGATCGAGCGCGACCCGCGCTGCCTGCCAGCGCTGCAGGAAATCAGCGACCACTACCCGGGGCGCCTCGAAGTGATCGAGGGGGACGCGCTGAAGATCGATTTCCGGGACCTCGCCAAAGGCGAACCGGTCAAGATAATCGCGAACCTGCCCTACAATGTCGGGACGCAGCTGCTCGTCAACTGGCTCCTGCCGGCGCAGTGGCCTCCCTTCTGGCAGTCGCTGACACTGATGTTTCAGAAAGAGGTCGGCCAGCGGATTGTGGCGCGCGAGGACGACAATCACTACGGCCGGCTCGGCGTGCTTTGCGGCTGGCGGACTGAGGCCCACATGGCCTTCGACATTCCCCCGCAGGCCTTCACACCGCCACCCAAGGTGACCTCGACCGTGGTGCATCTCGAGCCAATCGAGAAACCCCTGCCCTGCGATGCCGACAAGCTCGAGAAGGTGACGCTCGCGGCCTTCGGACAGCGCCGCAAGATGCTGAGGCAAAGCCTCAAGCCGATCGGTGGGGAAGCGCTGCTCGCGCGTGCAGAGATCGATCCTCAACGCCGAGCCGAAACGCTCAGCGTCGAGGAATTCTGCAGGCTCGCCAATCTGGTCTGATGCCGTGGCGAGCGTTGTGTCAGGCGGCCTGGCGGCCGCGCTGACGGTTTTCATTTCCAGGCAGCTTGAAGAGGGCGATCTGGGCGTTCAGACGGTCAGCTTCAGCCGCCACGCTTGACGTAGCCGCACTCGCCTCTTCAACCATGGCCGCGTTCTGCTGCGTCACTTGGTCCATCTGGCTCACGGCCTGGCTGATCTCGTTCAGCGCTCCGGATTGCTCCTGCGCTGCCGAAACGATCGCTGTCACGCGTTCATTGATCTTCATGACATGCTCTTCGATGCCCTTCAGCGTTTCGCCCGTTTCGTTGACCAGGCGGACGCCCGCTTCGACCTCCTGGGCCGAACGATTGATCAGCGACTTGATCTCTCGGGCGGCGTTGGCGGAGCGTTGAGCAAGTTCACGCACTTCCTGAGCTACGACGGCGAAGCCCCTGCCGGCTTCCCCGGCGCGGGCAGCCTCTACGCCGGCGTTTAGGGCCAGCAGGTTGGTCTGGAAGGCGATCTCGTCGATAACGCTGATGATCTGGCCGATCTGGCCGGACGACTGCTCGATGTGATGCATCGCCTTGACCGTATCGGAGACGACGGAACCGGACTTCTGAGCGGTGACGGTTGCTTCGCGCACCAGTTTTCCGGCCTCCTGGGCCTGTTGGGTCGAGCTCGACATGGCCGTGGTGATCTGGCTGATCGAGGCGGCTGCTTCCTCAAGCGCTGCGGCCTGTCGCTCCGTGCGGCGAGCAAGATCGTCTGCCGCGAGCTGCAGTTCCTGCGAGCCACCGTGCAATTGGCCAGTGCTCTGGCGGATCGTCGACATCACGCCGCAGAGGCGCTCCATGGAGCCATTGAAGCTCGTGCGAAGAGGATCGAGGGATTCGGCAAAGGGATCGGAAAGACGGAAACCGATCTCGCCTGAAGACAGGGCATCGAGCCCGCTCGCCAGTTGGTCGACAGCAAAGGCAATCTCGGCAGCCCGCTCGGCGCGTTCGCGCGCAGCCTCCAACTCGGCAGCTCGCTTGATGCGTTCGGCCGCTTCCTGCTCCTCCCGCTCCTTCATCATGCGTGCCTTGGCCAGCGCAATATATTCGGTGACGGCACGGCCCATTTGACCGATTTCGTCCTTGCTATCCGACTGGATCGTGTCGACCTCGACCTGCCCTTTGGCGAGATCGTTCATCGTCCGCGTCAGGCGGCGCAGTGGACGAACGACGGTGAGCGACAGCGACATGGCGAAGAAGCAGGCGAAGGTGAGAACCGAACCGGTGATCCCGGCCACGCGCAGCAGATGATGATATTCCTCGTCCGCCATACCCTTTGCCTGGACCACGATCGTGCCCAGCGTCTCGTTTTCCAGCTCCTTCAACCGCTCGATCCGGTGAGCCGAGCGCTCGAGCCATTCGCCGCTGTCGAGGGTGCTGAGGTCAGCCGTGAGACCACCCAGCATCATCTGGGCGCGAATTGCCTCCACGGCATCCGCGTCGGGTGTGTGCAAGGACTGTCTGTAGTGCTCGCGCTCCTCGTCGGGCAGCAGTTCGAGATATTGGCCGATCAGCGAGGTCTGCGAGCCGAACATACCGATGAAGTCGAGGTAATGGGCATCGTCGAACTTGCCCTGCGAGATGAAGGTGTGACCGAGATTCTGCTCCTGGCCTGCCACTTCCTTGGCATTCATCAGAAGGTTGTAGGCCATCATCTTGCCGACAACGCCCCTTGCGCCTGCCACCAGCGAGAATTCGCGCGAGACATTCATCAGGCGATGCACGAGGTCCGTGTAATAGACGAACACCTCGGTTGGCGGGATGGTGAGCGCATCGGTTGCAGACCTGATCTGCGGCAGCTTGGCCAGCACGACCGCCAGTTCTTCCTCGTGACGGATCAGGGTTGGGTCCCCTTCAGCCTTCATGTCTTCGAGGACATGATCCATCTCGCTCAATGCGGGAGCGGCCTTTGTGCGCATCGCTTCGAGCTCGGGACCATGTTCCTTGCCCTTGGAAGCGAGGAGGCCAACCGCCTCTGCGCGCTCACCCTGCAGCGCATGCACGAGATCGCCGATCACGCCGAGGTCGGCGCTAACGACACCCAGATGGCGTGCGTGCTGATAGGCGGCAAAGGTGGTGTTGACTTCGATATAGGCTAGCCCGGCTAGCGCCACGAGCGGGATGGCAAGAGCCACCGCCAGGCGCCAGGTAACAGAAACATCCGTCAATCGCATTTCGATCCCCAGCATACGATGTGCGGCCCCACACGGTTCCGCAACTATAGCGTCAGGACGATGATCCAATACAATGGTTAAACATTAGTCATGCTTGAATTATGCAAGTTGAGTGATCGTGAAATTTCTTCCACGTGGTCAGTCAGCTAGCCGATTTCCGCTGGTGATTGCGGCCTCGTGAACCAGCCAGCTCGCGAGATGCGTCACCGCATCGCTCTTGCTGCCCGATACCAGCCAATATCCCCGTCCTGGCACCGAGACCATCTCGCCTGCCACCACGAGCAGGTTGGCGTCCAGCAGATGATCGACGAGACCGAGCCATCCGAGCGCAACGCCTTGGCCTGCCATGGCTGCCTGAACGACAAGAGCGTAGGTATTGAAGCGCAGGTCACCCGGTCGCTCCTGGTCGTTCTCAGCCAGCCCCAGCCGTGCGAGATAAGCGGGCCAGTCGAGCCAGGGGGAAATGTTTTCGGCCTCCAGATGGATCAGCGGTCCCTGTTCAACAGGTGAAACCGTAATATCAGGCAGACGCCGGGACTGGCTCGGGGTGCAAACGGGAACCACCCGCTCGGGCATCAGCAAGGTGGCGCCAGGACCGAACTCGCTCGCCGAGCCGAAGGCAACCGCAAGATCGGCATCCTCGCGCCAGTGGTGCCCGAGGCGCTGGGTGGCGACGATCTGCAGGTCGATATCGTGATACTGCTGGCGGAAGGCGTACATGCGCGGGATGAGCCAGAGGCTCGAGAAAGCATAGTCCGTGGCCAACCGCACGGTCGGGCGGCGACGCGCGGCCCGCAAGCTTCTCTGCAGGCTGTCGACTTCCGACACCGTGCGCTCGGCGATGGCCAACAGACGCTGCCCCTCCTCCGTAAAGCGCACACCCCGATGCAGCCGCTGCAGGAGCGGCAGACCGAACCGCTGCTCCAGTAGTCGGATCTGATAGCTGACAGCCGGTTGAGACAGACCGAGCGCCTCGGCGGCGGCGGATAGGGAGCCTTTCCGGCCGACTTCCACGAGCAGGCGCATCCAGGCGAGATCGACCAGAGGTTCAGACATCAATCTCACTTATGCCAAACATCAAAAATCTCCTGCTTCACAGCCAAGTGTCGCGCCTCTTCAATAACGGCAGACAATACCACAAAAAGAGGGAACCACTATGCGCACGACACCGAACCATCGCACGGGTCTTGGCGGCCTTGCCGGCCTTGCCCTGATGCTCCTCGCTACGACCGCAGCAGCCGCAGATGCGGAAAGCTGCAAGACCGTCCGCCTCTCGGATCCGGGCTGGACCGACATCACCGCAACCAATGGCGTCGCCTCTGTCGTTCTCGAAGCGCTCGGCTACCAGCCAGACGTGAAGACTCTTTCCGTCCCGATCGGCTACCAGTCGATGAAAAATGGCGAGATCGACGTTTTCCTCGGCAACTGGATGCCGGCGCAGCAGGCCTTTATCGACGACCTGAATGGTGCCAAGGCCATCGAGATCCTGGCGAAGAACCTGGAGGGCGCGAAGTTCACGCTCGCCGTGCCGACCGCGACGGCCGAAAAGGGGATCAAGGATTTCGCCGACCTCGGCAAGAACCCGGATGAATTCGAAAGCAAGATCTACGGCATCGAGCCGGGCGCACCGGCAAACGCCAATATCCAGAAGATGATCGACGCCGGCGAGTTCGGTCTCAAGGGCTGGGAACTGGTCGAATCGGGTGAACAGGCCATGCTGGCCCAGGTCGAGCGCGCCACGAAGGAAGGCAAGGGCGTCGTCTTCCTTGCCTGGGCGCCGCATCCGATGAACGAGCGCTTCCCCCTCACCTATCTCTCCGGTGGCGACGCCTATTTCGGTCCGAATTTTGGTGGTGCCGAAGTCTATACCTTGGGACGGACCGGCTGGAGCGAGACCTGCCCGAATGCTGCAACGCTCTTCAAGCAGATGACCTTCGACGTCTCCATGGAAAACGTGCTGATGGGCGAAATCCTCGGCGGCAAGGACTCTAAGGAGGCCGCCTCGGCATGGCTGAAGGCCAATCCGGGCGTGCTCGACAGCTGGCTGAAGGGCGTGACCACGCTGGATGGCCAGCCGGGCGATGCAGCGGTCAAGTCGGCTCTCGGTCTCTGAGGTCTGACACTCGTGACCTCACGCCCCAACATTCTGATCCTGATGGTGGATCAGTTCAACGGGACCTTCTTTCCGGACGGTCCCGCCGATTTCCTGCATGCCCCGAACCTGGCAAATCTGGCGAAGCGCTCCGTGCGCTTCGCCAACACCTACACGGCAAGCCCGCTCTGTGCACCGGCGCGCGCCTCCTTCATGTCGGGGCAATTGCCGAGCCGGACGCGTGTCTATGACAATGCAGCAGAGTTCGCCTCCGATATCCCGACCTTCGCCCATCACCTGCGGGCGGCCGGTTACCAGACCAGCCTTTCCGGCAAGATGCATTTCGTCGGACCGGACCAGCTCCATGGCTTCGAAGAGCGGCTGACGACGGACATCTACCCCGCCGATTTCGGCTGGACCCCCGACTATCGCAAGCCGGGCGAGCGCATCGACTGGTGGTATCACAATCTCGGCTCCGTCACCGGTGCGGGCGTCGCCGAGATCACCAACCAGATGGAGTATGATGACGAGGTGGCTTACAACGCCACGCGTCGTCTCTACGACCTGTCGCGCGGCCATGACGAGCGGCCGTGGTGCCTGACGGTGAGCTTCACCCATCCGCATGACCCTTACGTCGCGCGGCGGAAATACTGGGATCTCTACGAGGGCTGCGAGGCCCTTCAGCCGAGCGTTCCCGCCATCCCCTATGACGAACAGGATCCGCATTCGCAGCGCCTCATGGATGCCTGCGACCACCTCGCTTTCGACATCACCGACGAGAACGTCGCGCGGGCCCGCCAGGGCTATTTCGCCAATATCTCCTATGTCGACGACAAGATCGGCGAGATCATCGACGTGCTCGAACGTACGCGGATGGCCGACAACACTGTCATCCTCTTTGTCTCCGACCACGGCGATATGCTCGGCGAGCGCGGGTTGTGGTTCAAGATGAACTTCTTCGAGGGCTCGGCACGAGTTCCGATGATGATGGCGGTCCCGGGCGTCGAGGGACGACTGGTGACGACGCCGGTCTCGACGCTCGACGTCACCCCGACGCTGGCAGGCCTTGCCGGCATCGATATCTCGACCATTCTCGACTGGACCGATGGCGAGGACCTGATGCCGCTCGCAACGGGAACCGGTGGGCGGGGCATGGTGCCCATGGAGTATGCTGCCGAGGGGACGGTCAGTCCGATGATCGGACTGCGGAACGAACGCTACAAGCTGACACTCTGTGAGGCAGATCCGCCGATCCTGGCGGACCTCGAGGCCGATCCCTATGAGATGACCAATCTCGCAGAGGATCCGGCTGCGGCCGAGATCTTCGAAACACTGAGCAAGGAAGCCTCAAGGCGGTGGGATCTGTCGCGCTTCGATGCGGCGGTTCGCGAAAGTCAGGCGCGTCGGCACATCGTCTATGCGGCACTGCGCAACGGCGCCTATTTCCCCTGGGATTACCAGCCGCTGCAGAAGGCGTCCGAGCGCTACATGCGCAACCACATGGACCTCAACATCCTTGAGGAAAGTCAGCGCTTCCCGCGAGGCGAATGAGAAAGAAAAAGGGCGGCCGAGTAATCAGGCCGCCCTTTGCAATTCAGAGATCGCAGGTCTCAGGCGATCAGGCCCTCGACGAAATCGAACAGGCCATGGCGGCGGTCGCGGCGCAGGCGCTCGGCCTTGACGATCGACTGGACGGCATCGAAGGCCGAATTCAGGTCGTCATTGACGATGACATAGTCATATTCGCGCCAATGGGCGATCTCGGCGCGGGAATTGTTGAGGCGTGTCTGGATGACCTCTTCCGTATCTTCCGCACGGCGATGCAGGCGCGACTGCAGTTCGGCCATGGTCGGCGGCAGGATGAAGATCGAGACGACATCGGCCGACATCTTGTCCTGCAACTGCTGGGCGCCCTGCCAGTCGATGTCGAAGAGCATGTCGCGGCCCTCGCCCATCGCGGTCTCCACGGCTTCCCGCGGCGTGCCGTAATAGTTGCCATGGACCTCAGCCCATTCGAGCAGCGAGTCACTGTCGCGCAGGCGCTCAAACTCGCGCTGGGAGACGAAGTGGTAGTGCACGCCTTCGATCTCGCTCTGGCGACGCTGACGGGTCGTCACGCTGACGGAAAGGCTGATCTGCTGGTCGCGGTCCATAAGGGTTCTGGCAATGGTCGACTTTCCTGCACCCGAGGGCGAGGAAATCACGAGCATCAGGCCGCGCCTTGCGATCTTGACGGATTGAGGGGCGGCAGCGGCCATGGACTACTCCAGATTCTGAACCTGTTCGCGGAATTGGTCGATCACGACCTTCAATTCGATGCCGGCGGCGGTGACCGCGACGGCATTGGATTTGGAACAGATAGTATTTGATTCTCGGTTAAATTCCTGCGCCAGGAAATCGAGTTTGCGACCCACCGGACCGCCAGCGGCCAGCAGTTCCCGGGCGGCCGTCACATGCGCCTTCAGGCGGTCGATTTCCTCGCGCAGATCCGCCTTGGTGGCGATCAGGGCGATTTCCTGATGGAGGCGATCGCGGTCGAGGCCTGACGTTGTGTCCATCAGCGCCGCGAGCTGCGTTTCGAGCCTGCGGGCGATCTCATCCGGGGTACGGGAGGGATCTGCCTCAATCTGAAGCGCGAGGTCCTCGATCTTGGTGACCTGCTCTTCGAGGATACGGCGGAGTGCTGCCCCTTCGGTCGTGCGCATGTCGGCGAGCGCCGTAATTGCACGATCGAGGCCGGCCAGAATATCGGCATCGCGCACCGCAATCGCCTCGGCGTCATCGGTTGCCTCACGCATGTCGACGAGGCCGCGAATGGAGAGCAGCGTGTCGAGCCGCAGAGGTGCGGGATCGAGGACATCGGGGCCGAGCTGGTCACGCAGTGCGAGAACCGCTGCAAGAGCATCCCGGTTCAGCACGGCCTCGACACGGTTTTCGCTCACCGTGACGTTAAGGCCGATCTGCAGGTTGCCGCGGGTCAGCCGGTCGCCGGCCAGCCGGCGGATATCGGTTTCGAGCGTCTCATGGCCCTGCGGCAGGCGCGCGCGCAGATCCAGACCCTTGCCGTTGACGGAACGGAGTTCCCAGGCCCAGCGGTAACGCCCCGACGAGCCCTCGACACGGGCGAAGCCCGTCATGGATTGCAGTGTCATGCCCCGCCCCTTAACGCCGGTCTCAATTGTTCGCCGTCGGATCGACTTCCGGGTCGACATCCAGCGTTGCCGGCGGCGTCTGGGCGCGTTCGGCCTCGATCTTGCGCCAGCGGCGCACATTCGCGTTGTGCTCCTGCAGCGTCGCGGCAAAGGCGTGACCGCCGGAGCCGTCAGCTACGAAGTACAGGTCTTCCGTCTTCCACGGGTGAGCGACAGCTTCGAGAGCGGCGCGACCGGGATTTGCAATAGGACCCGGCGGCAGGCCTTTGATCACATAGGTGTTGTAGGGCGTTTCCTTGCGGATGTCTGACTGGAAGATCGGACGATCAGCCGGTTTGCCATCGCCACCGAAGAGGCCGTAGATGATCGTCGGGTCGGACTGCAGGCGCATGCCCTTGTTGAGACGGTTGATGAAGACCGACGCCACATGAGCGCGCTCGTCGTCCTTGCCCGTTTCCTTCTCGACGATGGAGGCGAGCGTGACAAACTCTTCCTTGGTCTCCACCGGGAGGTCCGGATCGCGCTTTTCCCAGATCTGATCGATCAGACGTTCCTGGGCGGCGCGCATCTGGGTGACGATCTCGGCGCGGTTTGTGCCGCGGGTGAACTTGTAGGTATCCGGGCGCAGGCTGCCTTCCGGCGGAAGCTCGGCCGGCAGGTCCCCTTCGAGAACGGTATCAGCGGCAAGGCGCTGGAACATCTGCTTGACGGTCAGGCCTTCCGGGAAGGACACCGAATAGAGGATCGACTTGCCGGATTCGAGCAGCGCCGTGATCTCCTTCATCGAGGAGCCGGCCTTGATCTCATATTCACCGGCTTTCAACGTCTGGCCGTCCTGAAGATAGGTGGTCGTGACGTAGCGGTAGATGCGGGCGTCCGAGACGATGCCGTTGCGTTCGAGATTGTTGGCGATCTCGGCAAGGCCTGCCCCACTGCGCACCACGAAATTGGAGTTTGCGGCAAGCGGTCCCGGCTTCTGATAGCTGTCCATCACGTAGAAGAAGCCGGCTACGGCCACCACGCAGACGAAGACCGCCATGGTCATGAGGAAATTGAAGAAGATCACCACCTGGCTGCGCGCCTTGCGCGACCGGCGCGGCGGCTGCGGCACGCGCTCAGGACGCAGCGCCTCATTGGGCGACTTCGGAATAAAGGGTCCCTTGCCCGGCTGGGTATCGGCATCGCGGCCGAAGGAGACACCGTTGTTCTGGCTACCGCCGTTCTGGCTGTTGTCGGTCACCGGCAATCCTTCTTTGTTTCGCATTCGCGGCTGTTTCGTCCAGCAATGCGGCAAAATCCGGGTCGTCGTCCGGCGCGGGCGCGCCGGGCGTTGGGATGATTTCTATCCGCAGACAGTAGCGGCGGGCAAGAGCATGCCGCCGTCATCCAGAGCAATCACGGGCGGTTGATTGGATCGACCGCCCGTTGCCCGATCAACTCTCGTAGCGCTTCAGCACCAGCGAAGCATTGGTGCCGCCGAAACCGAAGGAGTTGGAGAGCGCGACATTGATGTCCCGCTTCCTTGCCTTATGCGGCACCAGGTCGATCTTGGTTTCGACCTGGGGATTGTCGAGATTGAGTGTCGGCGGTGCGACATTGTCGCGAATGGCGAGCGCAGAGAAGATCGCCTCGACAGCGCCGGCAGCACCCAGAAGGTGGCCGATCGCGGACTTGGTGGACGACATCGAGATCTTAGACGCGTGTTCGCCGACCAGACGCTCGACAGCGCCGAGCTCGATGGTATCAGCCATGGTCGATGTGCCATGGGCATTGATGTAGTCGATATCGCCGGCGCTCAGACCGGCACGCTTCAGCGCCATGGTCATGCAGCGGAAGGCGCCATCGCCATCTTCCGATGGGGCAGTGATGTGGAAAGCATCGCCCGAGAGACCGTAGCCGACAACTTCGGCATAGATCTTGGCGCCGCGCGCCTTGGCATGCTCGAGTTCTTCCAGAACCACGATGCCAGCGCCCTCACCCATGACGAAACCATCACGGTCCTTGTCATAGGGGCGCGAGGCGGCTGTCGGGTCGTCGTTGCGGGCCGTCGACAGCGCCTTGCAGGCAGCGAAGCCCGCCAGCGAGATGCGGCTGATCGGGGACTCGGTGCCACCGGCGACCATGACATCGGCATCGCCGAGCGCCACGAGACGGGCAGCGTCACCTATTGCATGCGCGCCGGTCGAGCAGGCCGTCACCACAGAGTGGTTCGGGCCGCGTAGCTTGTGGCGGATCGAAACCTGACCGGAGGCAAGGTTGATCAGACGGCCGGGAATGAAAAATGGCGAGAGACGACGCGGGCCCTTGTCGCGCAGGATATGACCTGCCTCGACGATGCCTTCGAGGCCGCCGATGCCGGAGCCGATCAGCACGCCCGTCTGGCACTGGTCTTCATAGGTGGTCGGCTCCCAGCCGGCATCCTTGAGCGCCATGTCGGCCGCGGCCACCGCATAGATGATGAAATGGTCGACCTTGCGCTGCTCCTTGAGCTCCATCCAGTCATCAGGATTCCAGGCGCCTTCACCTTCGGTCGGGATGCGGCAGGCGATCTTGGCGGGAAGGTCATCGACCTCGAATTCCGTGACCAGACGTGCGCCGCTCTGGCCGGCTAGAAGCCGCTGCCAGGTCAGTTCCGTTCCACATCCCAGAGGCGATACCATGCCGGTACCGGTGATGACGACACGTCTCATCGTGCGAAGCCCACCCAATTTATTTGACCGAAGTCATTGTAAACAAAGGTCCAGATACAACAAGGCCCGCTCATCGCGGGCCCAAGCGGACAGGACGGGCTCTCGCCCGCCTTCCGCAGCAATGTGATCGATCAGGCCTGGGCCTTCTCGATGAACTTGACAGCGTCGCCGACCGTCAGGATCGAGTCAGCAGCGTCGTCCGGGATTTCAACGCCGAACTCTTCTTCGAAGGCCATGACGAGTTCGACGGTGTCGAGCGAGTCAGCGCCCAGATCGTCGATGAAGCTGGCGCCTTCGACGACCTTTTCAGCGTCTACGCCGAGATGATCAACTACAATTTTCTTCACGCGTTCTGCGATATCGCTCATGTCGGTATCCTCGACCTTCTAAAATTCAGAGGGAGCCTTAATGGCGTCCCTGCCCTGCATTCCGCCAGTGACACTTACGTCCCCACCAGCAAACCCGTTCGGCCCTGACCCAGAGCGGTTTATGCAAACAAAAGCATAAACTTCGGCTCATGAGACGGAGCAACTGCTCACAGTCATGGCCCGCTTAACACGGTTTAAGCGCGCCGCAAAGCCAGAAATTCGCCCCTTTGCCTCGGTCAACATCCTATTGCAGAGGGGCTCTTTCCGGCAATGAGATCAGATCATCGCCATGCCGCCGTTTACGTGCAGCGTCTGCCCCGTCATGTAGGAGGCTTCATTGGAGGCAAGGTAGACCACGGCGGAAGCGACTTCGGCGCCCGTGCCCATGCGCTTCATGGGGATTGCACCCATGATGGCTTCCTTCTGCTTGTCGTTCAGCTTGCCGGTCATCGCGCTTTCGATGAAGCCTGGTGCTACGCAGTTGACGGTGACGTTCCGGGTCGCGATTTCCTGGCCGAGCGACTTGGTGAAGCCGATCATGCCGGCCTTGGAGGCGCAGTAGTTGGCCTGGCCCGGATTGCCGGTAACGCCGACGACCGAGGTGATGTTGATGATACGGCCGAAGCGGCGGCGCATCATCGGATGGGTCAGTTCGCGCGTCAGGCGGAAGACGGCCGTCAGGTTGACTTCCAGAACCGCGTCCCAGTCAGCATCCGACATGCGGACGAAGAGGCCATCCTTGGTGATGCCGGCATTGTTGACGAGGATGTCGACGCCTTCGAGTTCGGCTTCAGCCTTCTCGCCGAGTGCCTTCACTTCGTCGCGGTCGGACAGGTTGGCCGGGAAGATCTTCACGCGGTCGCCGAGATCGGCGGCCAGCGCTTCGAGCTTTTCGACGCGCGTGCCATGGAGGCCGACGATGGCGCCCTGGGCATGCAGCTGCCTTGCGATTTCCTCACCGATGCCACCGGTTGCGCCGGTGACGAGGGCCTTGCGGCCGGTCAGATCGAACATGATCGGTTTCCTTGTTGTTTGTTAAAGCGTTCAGCCGTTGAGGGCGGCGAGCGCTGCGTCGATGTCGGCCGGACCGTTCACAGCGACGCCATTGATGTTCTTGTCGATGCGGCGGGCGAGACCCGTCAGGACCTTGCCGGCGCCGATTTCATAAAGCGTGGTCACGCCATTGGCGCCGAACCACTCGACCGTTTCGCGCCAGCGCACCTGACCGGTGACCTGCTCGACGAGCAGATCGGCGATCTCGGCAGCGGACGTGACGGGGGCTGCACGCACATTGGCGATCAGCGGCACGACCGGGTTCTTCTTCTCAACCTTGGCCAGCGCCTCGCGCATGGCATCGGCCGCCGGGCCCATCAGGGCGGAATGGAAGGGTGCGGAGACCGGCAGCATGATGGCGCGTTTGGCGCCCTTTTCCGTGGCGAGTGCTGCTGCCTTCTCGACGGCGGCCTTGCCACCGGAGATGACAAGCTGTCCGCCGCCATTGTCGTTGGCGATCTGGCAGGGACCAATCGCGGAAGCTTCCGCGCAGATTGCCTGCACATCGCCGTGCTCCAGGCCGATGATGGCGGCCATCGCGCCCTCACCTACCGGGACGGCTGCTTGCATGGCATTGCCCCGAATGCGCAGGAGACGCGCGGTGTCGCCGATCGAGAAGGTGCCGGCAGCGCAGAGCGCCGAGTACTCGCCAAGCGAATGGCCAGCGACATAGGCAACCTTGGACTTGAGATCCAGGCCCTTGGCTTCCAGCACGCGGATGACGGCCATCGACACGGCCATCAGCGCCGGCTGAGCGTTGGCGGTCAGCGTCAACGTCTCTTCCGGACCGTTCCACATGATGTCGGAGAGCTTCTGGCCGAGCGCTTCGTCGACTTCCTCGAAGACGGCACGGGCTTCCGGGAAGCTGTCCGTAAGGTCCTTGCCCATTCCGACTGCCTGGCTGCCCTGGCCCGGAAAAGTGAATGCGACTTTCATAGAGAGGGATCTCCTAATTCAGCAAACCTGCCCCGATCATGCGAACATCCTGCGGGACACATCATCAAATTGTTGACAGGCCCGGCTGGACAGCCGCAAAGGCGCCACTATCTCCGAGCTGACGCCCGGGGGCCGCTGTCCGATATACACTCGGATCCGTAGATCCGCGCGAACGCGACCGCCATAGCACAAAGAGATCGAAAGACAATATGAAACTGGAACGCCTCCTGGTTACTTCCGACTTGCTGCGCGTTACCGGCAAGGCCCAATCTCGTACCGGTTTCAAGACCAATACGGAATTCTTCCTGGCCCTTCTCGGTCCGCAGCTCAGGGCCGCAACACGGCTGCCGATCGGTCTTCTGGAATGGGATGACACAAGCGATTTCGATGGCAGCAAGGTCTACGAGGCCATGGGCCTCACGGCGGATGCGACCGGCTGGGCGGAACTCTACGATTCCGCTCCGAACGCCGCGGCCGTCGCTGCATTTGCCCCGCATGTCGAAGGCGCACTTATCATCGGCTTCGAGCTGCCGCCCTTCGTTCAGCGGGTCCTCGATCGCCTCGGCGTCCCCTATGTCGACGCACGCTGGCACCCCTTGCGCTTCCTCGACGACATATTCTTTGGCTTTCACAGCAATATCGAAGCCGTGGTCGACGCCATGGAGCCGTATCACCTGACGGCTGAAGAAGTGGAGATCCATGTCGGGATGCACCAGGCGTCAGCCATCAGACGCCAGGGCTTCGACACGCTTTCCACGGACTATGACCGTCTGCTGATCGGCCAAACGCCATTCGACAGCTCGCTGATCCATGCCGGACGCATTGCCACCTGGGACGCCTATGAGCCGGTGCTGGAGAACCTCCCGGCAGACAGCAAGACGGGATATCGACCCCATCCCTTCTCGCCGGAGCCCGTGGCTTCGCTCCGTGCCCTGCTTTCGCGCCATGGCATCGGCATTGCCGACAGCGGATCGGACATGTACCGGCTGCTTGCCACCGGCAGCATGAAGGAACTGATCAGCCTGAGCTCCGGCACGCTCATCGAAGCGGCTTTCTTCGGCATTCCGGTCCGCAGGCTTCTGCCCGAGCGGCAGGCTTACCTGCCCCATCCGCCGAAAGCCCGGCGGACGGAAAACGATCAGACCGCCTATGCCGGCGTCTATCACGCGTTTCTCAGCATCGACTTCTGGGCGGATATCCTGCGTCCCGTGCTGAGTGAGACCTATCGCAATGAGCGGCCTCTCGCTTTCCGGGCCGATCGTCTGCGACAGATCAACGGTTCCTATTGGGGATATTCGGGATCCGGCGGCCAGAATCTGGTGATGTCCTATAACAGGCCGGAATGACCGAGCCGTCTTGATGTTGTGACCTGACCGGACATAGTTATTGCAATAAGCAATTTCCCACCTCCCGCGAAAAACCAATCCATTGCAGAAAGCCCAAGACTATGAAGATGAACCGGCTCGGCCGAACCGATATCCTTGTTTCCGAAATCTGCCTGGGCACCATGACCTGGGGCTCGCAGAACAGCGCCGAGGAAGCCTTCGCGCAGATGGATTACGCGCTGGAACACGGCGTCAACTTCTTCGACACAGCCGAACTCTATCCCACGACGCCGCTGTCGGCTGAGACCTATGCCGATACGGAGCGGCTGATGGGCGATTGGTTCGAAAAGACCGGCAAGCGCGATCAGGTCGTGCTCGCGACCAAGGTTGCCGGCCCCGGCCGCCCCTATATCCGCGGGGGCAAGCCGATCACGGGTGCCGTGGTCAAGGAGGCACTCGACGCAAGCCTCAAGCGGCTGAAGACCGATTATGTCGACCTCTACCAGATCCATTGGCCGAACCGCGGCCATTTCCACTTCCGCGGCGCCTGGAACTATAATCCCTACAAGCAGGACAAGGCGCAGGCAGCTTCAGACATCGCGGAAATCCTCGAAGCGCTCGGCGACTGCGTGAAGGCCGGCAAGCTCAAGGCATTCGGCCTTTCGAACGAGACGACCTGGGGCACGCAGAAGTATCTTTCGCTTGCCGAGGCGAAGGGTCTGCCGCGCGTGGCGACGATCCAGAACGAGTACAATCTGCTCTACCGGCACTATGACCTCGACCTTGCCGAACTCTCGCACCACGAAGATGTCGGTCTGCTAGCCTATTCGCCGCTCGCGGGCGGCATCCTGTCCGGGAAATATCTCGAGGGGCAGAAGCCGGCCGGCTCGCGCGGTTCGATCAATGGGGACATCGGCGGCCGCCTCGTGCCGCAACAGCAGGCAGCGACCCGCGCCTATGTCGATCTTGCGAAGAAGCATGGACTCGATCCGTCCGCTATGGCGCTCGCCTTCTGCCTAACGCGCCCCTTCATGGCCTCGGTCATCATCGGCGCGACCACGATGGACCAATTGAAGGTGAATATCGGCTCTGCCGATCTCAAGCTTTCGGACGACGTCATGGCGGAGATCGCGAAGATCCATCGCGAATACCCCATGCCGATCTGAGGACTTGAATTTCGTTGGTAATTCAGACCAACAAAATCGTGAACACACGTGACCTACACATCGCCGCCGCGCATCACCACTTGCGGCGGCGATCGAAATAGGGCCTGCGGGCCATGGATGATGGGGGACTGACTTGGATTATCTGTTCGTTGCTGGAGGCCTGGTTGGCCTCTATTTCGGAGCCGAGTGGCTATTGCGCGGCTCGATCGCGCTCGCACAGAAGATGGCCATTCCGACACTGATCGTGTCGCTGGTCATCGTCGGCTTCGGAACCTCGATGCCGGAATTGCTCGTTTCCGTGCGCGCCGCCATTAGCGGCTCCTCCGACATCGCCCTCGGCAACGTGGTTGGCTCGAATACCGCCAATATCCTCCTGATCATCGGCGCCTGCGCCATGATCTTCCCGATCACCCAGTGGGACAAGGGTGTCAAACGCGACACTTACGTTATGATCGCCGCAGCCGTTCTGCTTTTGGGACTGGCACAGTTCCCGGCCATCGGCCGCCTGGCCGGCCTGATCATGGTCGCCGTGCTTCTGGCCTATGTGGTCTATGCCTATGTGAACAGCAGAGGCAGCGTCGAAGAAGCCACGGACGAAGAGGTCAAGCACGAGACTTTGAGCAACGCGTTTACGACCGCGCTGATTCTCGGCGGCCTCGTGACCCTCTTCATCGGCGCGGAATTGCTGGTGCGCGGCGCGACCAACCTTGCGCGTGACTTCGGCGTCTCGGAAGCGGTCATCGGTCTGACCGTGGTTGCGGTCGGCACATCCCTTCCGGAACTCGCCACCGGCATCATGTCGGCGCTGCGCAAGCATTCGGACATCATGATCGGCAACATCGTCGGATCGAACATCTTCAATATCCTGTTCATCCTCGGCGTCACCTCCGTCATCCAGCCGATCGTCGTCGCACCGCGCTTCGCAAGCTTCGATATTCCGGTCATGCTGGGCGTAACCCTTGGCTTCGCCTTCCTGCTTCTCGCCCATCTCGGGGTCCGCAGGCTGACGGCCGGCGCAATGCTGGTTGCCTATGTGGGCTATACGGTCGCCCTGGTTCAGGTCTAAAACCTAGCAAACCGCCGATCATCGACAGGGCCGCCGGCAGAAAATGCCGTGCGGCCCTTGCTTTTGTGGCCAATGCGCGTATAAGCGCGCCGTTCACAACACCCGGTCCTCTGGCTGGTGGCTGAACGGAGGGCTGGCAGGCCGATAAGGCTTGCAGCAGGAACCATAAGGGTTTCCGGCCTCCCGTGTCTCCGCTCTCGACCGTCTCGAACACATCGCTTTTCTTGCCGCGGCGCATGCCGCACAGGAGCAGTCTGTGAGGCTTAGCGCCGGATCCGGGTGACGACAACCGCAAGAAAAGGCAAAGCTTACATGGCTCTTTACGAACACGTATTCCTTGCCCGGCAGGATATGTCCGCTCAGCAGGTTGATGCCCTCGTCGAACAGTACAAGGGTGTCATCGAAGCAAATGGTGGCAAGGTCGGGCGCGTAGAAAACTGGGGCCTCAAGTCCCTGACCTACCGCATCAACAAGAACCGCAAGGCTCACTACGCCCTGATGGACATCGAAGCTCCGGGTGCAGCGATCCACGAAATGGAACGCCAGATGCGCATCAACGAAGACATCCTTCGTTACATGACCATCGCCGTCGAAGCCCATGAAGAAGGCCCGTCTGCCATGATGCAGAAGCGCGACCGTGACGACCGTCCGCGTCGTGACGGCGACGACCGTGGCCCGCGCCGCGATTTCGGTGACCGTGGCGATCGTGGTCCGCGTCCGGACCGTGGCCCGCGCGAAGGTGGCTTCGAGCGTCGTCCGCGCGAAGACCGCGCGTAATCTGAGCAATAGGAAAACACACAATGGCTGATGCATCCTCTTCTCAGGCACGTCGTCCTTTCCATCGTCGTCGCAAGACCTGCCCCTTCTCGGGCGCCAATGCTCCGAAGATCGACTACAAGGACGTCCGTCTCCTGCAGCGCTACATTTCTGAGCGCGGCAAGATCGTTCCTTCGCGTATCACCGCAGTTTCCCAGAAGAAGCAGCGCGAACTGGCCCAGGCCATCAAGCGCGCCCGCTTCCTCGGCCTGCTGCCTTACGTCGTAGCGTAATCTGATTGGAAGCCTGCCGGCTCTTGTCGGCGGGCTTCATCCCTTCCGCGTTGGGCGCGGATCGGAACCGACTGCCAGATGGCGCGCTTTCGCGACATCCGGCGAATTCCCATGTTGGGGATGCTTGCACGAGATCGCTCAAGCCCCTCCCCTAACTGCTAGAACCAGCAGGACAGCGACGTTGCAGAAACTGGATGCGAAATTGCTGACGACCGGCTTTGTTGCCGGCATTACCGCCGCCCTGCTCGTGCTGGGTGCTGCGGCGCAGCCGACGCTTGCCTCCATTCTCTATGCGGCCTCCGCTCTTCCCGTTCTCATCGTTGGCCTCGGCTGGGGCAATGTCGCGGCAATCACCGCGATCGTGACCGCCGCACTGCTCGGCACGATCAGCGTCTCGCCGATGTTCGCCTTCGGCATGGCCATCTTTACCCTGGCACCCGCCGGCTGGCTGGCCCACCTGTCGAGCCTTGCACGTCCGGCGTCCGAGATCGGTGGCCCGGACCATCTGATCGCCTGGTATCCGCTCTCCGACATTCTTCTGCAGCTCTGCAGCTTCGTCACGATCGCCGTCGTCGTGCTTGGCGTGATCATCGGCTTTGGTCCTGAGTTTACCGGCCAGCTGGTTGATGCGATGGCGCAGGCGATGAATGCGCAGGATCCAGCCATGGCACCGGATGCGGTCGCACTCGAGCAGCTGAAGCGCAGCATGGTCGTGCTGCTGCCGATCATCCAGGGCGGCACCTGGGTGCTGCTGCTGACCATGATGTATTACATCGCCATGCGGATCGTGACCGCGTCCGGCCGCAACAAGCGTCCGCGCGAAGACTTTCCGTCGGCGCTCCGGATGAACCGCAACACGGTCTTCATCTTCCTCGCCGGCATTATCGCCTGCTTCATCGGCGGCGTGCCCGCGATGATCGGTGCGACCGTCTGCGGCACCTTCGGCGCCGGCTTCCTGATGGCGGGCTTTGCCTCGCTCCATCACAAGACACGCGGCAAGGACTGGCGCCTGCCGGCACTCGTGCTTGCCTATCTCTCTTCGATCATGCTGCTTCCGCTCATGATCCCCTTCATCATCGGTCTTTCGGACACCCGACGGACCGTTGCTCTTACGCCGGCCCAAAAGGCCGACCCTTCAAACTCCGATACTGACAACTGAAAGGAACAGGATCATGCAGGTCATTCTCCTCGAACGCATCGCAAAGCTCGGCCAGATGGGCGAAACCGTCAAGGTTCGCGACGGCTTTGCTCGTAACTTCCTGCTGCCGCAGGGCAAGGCGCTGCGCGCTAACGAAGCCAACAAGAAGCGCTTCGAATCCGAGCGCGCCACGCTCGAAGCTCGTAACCTCGAGCGCAAGTCGGAAGCCCAGACCGTTGCCGACGCTCTCGGCGGCAAGTCCTTCATCGTCGTCCGTTCGGCTGGCGAAACCGGCCAGCTCTACGGTTCTGTTGCTGCTCGTGACGTCGTTGAAATCCTGGCTGCCGAAGGCTTCAACATCGGCCGTAACCAGGTCGAGCTGAACACCCCGATCAAGGCTATCGGCCTGCACCAGGTGACCCTGCACCTGCATGCTGAAGTCGAACTCTCGGTCGAACTCAACGTTGCCCGTTCGTCTGAAGAAGCCGAGCGCCAGTCGAAGGGCGAAAGCCTCACCTCCGCCGACGCCATCTACGGCATCGACGAAGATGCGCTGCGTCCGGAAGACTTCTTCGATCCGGAAGCCGACATGGACGGCGACGACGACTAATCTTTCAGCCAGTTGCTGAAACGGAACGCCCGGATTTTTTCCGGGCGTTTTTCGTTGGTGCCTTGCTAGAATGGAGCCCTGCCAGGCCGATTCGGCGAATGTCACAGTCAACCGAAAAGATCGGATCCTTGGGCTTTTTCTAAAGTTGACAGGGCGTGCCTGTGAATCAATGTGGGTTGCGCTGCGAGCCATTTCGCCGGCCCAGCTTCTCGCTATGGTGCAGCCACCGCCGACACACTGATTGGATGCGAACGAATGAATGATGCTGCGCGCAAACTGAGCCCGGTCCAATCGACCGAGCCGCTCTATCGGGAGGCTCCGAACAACATCGAAGCCGAACAGGCCTTGTTGGGCGCAATCCTCGTCAACAACGATGCCTTCTATCGCGTGTCGGACTTCCTGAAGCCCGAGCATCTCTACGAGCCGCTGCACCGGAAGATCTTCGAGGTAGCGTCGGAAATCATCCGCATGGGCAAGACGGCAAACCCCGTCACCATCAAGACCTTCCTGCCGGCCGACCAGAAGGTCGGCGATCTCACGGTTGCGCAGTATCTCGCGCGTCTGGCTTCCGAAGCGGTCACGATCATCAATGCGGAAGACTATGGTCGCGCTATCTATGACCTCGCGCTCCGCCGCTCGCTGATCCAGATCGGCGAGGATGTCGTCAACATCGCCTACGACGCGCCGCTCGACATGCCGCCGCAGGCGCAGATCGAAGATACCGAGCGCCGCCTCTTTGCGCTCGCCGAAAACGGTCGCTACGACGGCGGCTTCCAGTCCTTCTCGGACGCGGTTGCCCAGGCTGTCGACATGGCAGGCGCCGCTTTCGAGCGTGACGGCAATCTCTCCGGCATCTCGACCGGCATCATGTCGCTCGATGCCAAGATGGGCGGCTTGCAGCGGTCCGACTTGATCGTGCTTGCCGGACGTCCGGGTATGGGCAAGACCTCGCTTGCCACCAACATCGCCTGGAACATCGCCGCCGCCTACGAACCCGAAGTGCTGCCCGATGGCTCCTTCAAAGCGAAGAACGGCGGGGTCGTCGGCTTCTACTCGCTCGAAATGTCGGCCGAACAGCTCGCTACCCGTATCATGTCCGAGCAGACCGAAGTCTCGTCCTCGAAGATCCGCCGCGGTGACATCACCGAGCACGAATTCGAAAAGCTCGTGGGCTTCTCCCAGACCATGCAGAAGGTTCCGCTGTTCATCGACCAGACTGGTGGTATCTCGATTGCCCAGCTCGCAGCGCGTGCCCGCCGCCTGAAGCGCCAGCGTGGCCTCGACTTCCTTGTCGTGGACTACATCCAGCTGATGACCGGTGCGGGCAAGGCGGGTGAAAACCGCGTGCAGGAAATCACCCAGATCACCACAGGCCTGAAGTCGCTCGGCAAGGAACTCGCCGTGCCGATCGTGGCGCTCTCGCAGCTCTCTCGTCAGGTTGAAAGCCGCGAAGACAAGCGCCCGCAGCTCTCCGACCTTCGCGAATCGGGCTCGATCGAGCAGGACGCCGACGTGGTGCTCTTCGTGTTCCGTGAAGAATACTACGTGAAGAACCTCGAGCCGCGCGATCTGGCCGATCCGAAATATCCGGAATGGGAAGCGCATATGGAAAAGGTGAAGGGCACGGCCGACGTGATCATCGCCAAGCAGCGTCACGGACCGACCGGTACCGTCAAGCTCGCCTTCCAGTCGGAATTCACCCGCTTTGCGGACCTCGCCGAGCCGAGCTTCGTTCAATACGAAGAGCCGTGATCAGGCATGCGGAACTGAGCTATTAAGAGTGGCACATATCGACCGGGACCGATTTCATGACGCCATGGCCTGATGCTTTTTCCGCAACCGGCAAGTTCGTTTCCGTGGAACCTCTTTCCATGGCGCATCATGACGACCTGGTGGAGGCGGCCGGCGACGGCAACTTGCACCAGCTTTGGTACACGGTCGTCCCTGCTCCAGAGAATGTCGGCAAGGAAATCGAACGGCGGCTGGCATTGCGCGCCGCCGGGTCGATGCTGCCGTTTGCGATCATCGACTGCGCCAACCGACGGGCCGTCGGCATGACCACGTTCATGAACATCGACGGCGCCAACCGGCGGGTGGAGATTGGCTCAACCTGGTACCGTCAATCCGTTCAGAGATCGCCGCTTAATACGGAATGCAAGCTGTTGCTTCTGACACACGCATTCGAGCTGCTGGACTGCATCGCGGTGGAATTTCGGACCCATTTTCTCAATAGCCAGAGCCGAAGCGCAATCGAGCGGCTTGGCGCAAAGCTCGACGGCATCCTGCGCTCACATATGAAGATGCCGGACGGGACACTGCGCGATACGGCCGTTTACTCCATCATCGCATGCGAGTGGCCGACCGTGAAAACACATTTGCAGTGGCAATTGCAGAAGCCACGCGGCGAGAAAAGCGCTTAGCTGACTGCCGCAAAGCGCCGGGATCGCTGCGTCAATCCGGATGGCAACTACAGGCCGGATGCACGCAGGAGCGCTACGGAAATGACGCCGAGCGCTGCTGCCGGCAATAGGGACAGACGCAGGGCTGCTGCGGCAACCACCACGCATCCGATCGTCTCCGGCCAGCCGGAGGCAAGCGCCGTCGGCGCGACCACGGCCATCAACACGGCAGGCGGCACGGTAGCGAGTGCCTTTTCGGCGCCGGCGCCCAGTTTCAATCTGCGCACCAGGAAAGCCCCTGACAGACGTGTAAAGACGGTAGCCGCCATCATGGCGAGGATGGTGGCAAGGGTTACGGGATCGAGGCTCATGCCGGCTGCTCCTTCCGCTTCAGCGGAATGAAGGCCGCACCGAGACCGGCCAAGGCGCCTGCCGCGATATACCAGGCACCGGGCACCAACGCGTGGACGGTAAGTGCCGCAAGCCCGCTTGCCGCAAGCACCAGACCGGTCTCCCTGCCCTTCCAGAAGCCGGTCAGCAGCACGATGAAGACCGCCGGAAAGGCAAAGTCCAGACCATAGACGGTGATATCTCCGATCAGCACACCGAAGAGCGCGCCAGCCAGGCTCGACGCCACCCAGCCGAGGTAAAAGGGCAAGGCGAGCCCGAGATAGTAGGCTGGCGTCAGTACGTTTGTCCTTGCCCGCGCCTCCGCCAGCGCCCAGTTCTCGTCCGCCATGATGAGCAGCGTCGGCAGCTTCTGCCAGGGGCGGAAGAGGCCGAGGCTGCGCTCTAGCGAAGCGCCCATCAGCACGTGGCGGAGATTGACCAGAAGGGCGGCCAAACCGAGCGCCGTCCAGGAGGCCGGATGGGTCCACAGATCCATGGCGACGAATTGCGAGCCGCCGGCAAAGACCAGCGCGCTCATAAGCACGGTCTCCAGAGGCGACAAGCCGTTACCGGTGGCAACCGCGCCGAAGACGAAACCGATGGGGACTGCGGCGATGATCAGGGGAAGGATAGCGCGAAAGCCGTCAATGGCTTCGCGCCGGAAAACATGTTCTGGCATGGGACCTCCTGTTGGCGGAGGATCTAGCCGCTTCGAAGTGGCGCCGTCTTGAACGAAAGTGACTGATGTCAGCCGGCGCGGAAGACGGCGGGGGTCAGTCCGGTGCGCGCCTTGAACTGACGGGTCATGTGCGCCTGATCGGCGAAACCACAGGCGGCTGCCGTGTCCGACGGGGTCGCACCCGAGCGCAGCAGATGGCGGACATGGCGGATGCGCATGTCCGTCTGGAACGCATGCGGCGTGATGAAGTACTGCCTGCGGAAGGCCCGGATCATGTGGGCGCGGCTGAGGTTCGCCACTTTCGCCAGCGTTTCGAGGCCGATCTCCTCATCGAAATGGGCGGCGATATGGTCGCGAACCCTACGCATGGCGAGCGGTTCGCTATGGTCAGGCGCGCGGATGATCTCGCTGCCGTGGCGCGCAAACATCGTGGCAAGCACGCAATACATGCTTTCCTCGCCTTCGAGTGCCGCGACCTCGCCGCTCTCGATCCGGCGATGCGCGAGGTTGAAGGCATTTGCAAGCTCCGGATCGGTCAGCAGCTGGCGACCGAAGCTCGGCATGCCATGGAAGGCGCGACCCGTAACGTCCTCGATGATATCGGTCAGAAGCGCGACCTCGGGATAGATCATCCTGTAGCGATAGCCGTCGGGTGCGCCGGGCTGGCCGTCATGGATTTCGCCCGGATTGATCAGATAGAGCGCGCCGGGGCCCGTGTGTTCGCGCGTGCCACGAATGCTTGCCACCTGGCAGCCGACCTCGATCGCGCCGATTGAGAAGGTGTCGTGCGAATGCGGCGAGAATTCATGGGTGATGAACGAGGCCGTCAGGCATTCCATGTCGCGAAAACGCCCGTCCCGCCAGAAGCGGGTTCGCTCCTTGCGTGAGACCGGATTGGCCTCGGCGGCCTCCTGCTGCGAAACACTGTGCATAGCAGCATAATATCGGGCCGCCGCATTTTCGTCTTGAAGAAAAGTGCTAGGGTCGGCGCATCGATCAACTGACCCGAAGCCTTCATGACAGACCGTTTCACCATTCTCGATGCGCCGGAGGAGTTTCTTTCGGCACCGCTGCGCCTGACCGTGGATCTCTCGGCGATCGCCGAGAACTGGCGAGAGATGGCACGCCGCTCGGGCAAGGCGCGGGCTGCTGCGGTCGTCAAGGCGGATGCCTATGGTCTTGGCATCGAGGATGTCGGCCAGGTGCTTTACCGCGCCGGGGCTCGCGACTTCTTCGTTGCCGTGCCGGCGGAAGGAGCGACACTCCGGCCCTATGCGGCGGAAGCCCGCATCTTCGTGCTCTCGGGTATCTGGCCTGGCCAGGAAGAGATCTTCTTCCAGAACGACCTGGTCCCCGTGATCGCATCGGAAGAGCAACTCGCCTTCTGGATGGCGGTGCTCACCGAGCGCGGCCCCTACCCTTGCGCCCTGCATGTCGATACCGGCTTCAACCGCCTCGGTTTACCGATGGCCGATGCGCTGGCGCTGACCGACGATGTCTCGCGTCCGGCCAGCCTCGATCCTGTGCTTGTCATGAGCCATCTCGCCTGCGGCGATGATCCGTCTTCGCCGATGAACCGCCAACAACTCGAGAAATTCCGCACGGTTAGCGCGGCTTTCGAAGGTGTTGATTCCAGTCTATCGGCCTCGGCCGGTATCTTCCTCGGCTCCGATTACCACTTCGATCTGACCCGGCCGGGCATCGCGCTCTATGGCGGCGAGGCGGTCAACGGCGCCAAGAACCCCATGCAGCCGGTGGCCAAAGCCGAGGCGCGCATCCTGCAGATCCGCGAGGCCAAGGCGGGCGAAAGCGTCTCCTACGGCGCAACGCATGTGCTCAGCCGCGACAGCCGTCTTGCCGTGGCAAGCGTTGGCTATGCCGACGGCTATCTGCGCAATCTCTCCGGCTCCGGCATTCCCCTGCGCGACACCGGCCTGCCCGGCGCGTATGGCGTGATCGCCGGCAAGCGCGCTCCCGTCGTCGGGCGGATCACCATGGACCTCACCATCTTCGACGTGACCGATCTTCCTGACAATGCGGTTCGCAGCGGCGACTACATCGAACTTCTCGGCCCCTCGATGCCGCTCGACGACGTCGCCAGCGCCGCCGGCACGATCGGCTACGAGATGCTGACGGGGCTGGGTCTGCGCTACGAGCGCATCTACCTCGAGGCGGAAGACTGAGGTCTGGCGCCGGCAGATTTGTTCTGCTATTGTTCCAGAAATTCCCATTCCTTCACTGAACGGAGCCCACCGTGCGGAACATTCAGTTGAGCAAGCAAGACGCTGAATTTGTCGAGGAACAGATGAATTCGGGCCTTTACGAGAGCGCTGATGCGGTCGTCACAGCCGGCCTCGCCCTTCTGCGAGAGCAGGAGGAAGCAACCCTTCGCATGCTTATCCAGGAAGGGATCGATGACGTCGAAGCGGGGCGTGTTCACACCTACGAAAATGCCGAGGCCTTCCTGGCCGACATGAAGCGTATGTTCGAAGATGCCCGCGAGCCGTAATGTCATCTGGTCCAGCGCGGCCCGGCGTGACATGCAAGGGATCTACTTCCACATTGCGCAGTTAAGCCCTTCATCTGCAGACACCTTCACACTCGATCTTTATCGCAAAATCCAGTCCCTGACCGAACTCGGCCTCACTGGCAGCCGACCTCCTGGTTTGGGCAATGTCATTCGCGTTTTCACCTATCGAGACCGACGCTTCTTTGTCCGGGTCTCTGATCAATCTCTGACCGTGCTACGCGTCATGCACGGCCGCCAGAACATCTCCTCCGACGACTTCTCCGAAAGCGATACGTAATTCATGGCCAAAGCCAAAACCCAATTCATCTGCCAGAACTGCGGCACGGTTCACTCCCGCTGGGCGGGCAAATGTGACGGATGCGGCGAGTGGAATACCATCGTCGAGGAAGATCCCATGGGCGGGATTGGATCCGGTCCCGGCAAGGCACCGAAGAAGGGCCGGCCTGTGACGCTCACCTCGCTGTCCGGCGAGATCGAGGAAGCGCCGCGTATCCCGACCGGCATGGACGAACTCGACCGTGCCACCGGCGGCGGTTTCGTGCGTGGCTCGGCGGTCCTCATCGGCGGGGATCCGGGCATCGGCAAGTCGACGCTCCTGATGCAGGCGGCAGCAGCCCTGTCGCGGCGCGGGCATCGCGTCATCTATGTCTCGGGCGAAGAGGCAGTCGCACAGGTTCGGCTGAGAGCACAGCGCCTCGGGGCCGCAGATACCGACGTGCTGCTCGCCGCCGAAACCAATGTCGAGGACATCCTCGCCACTGTCTCCGAAGGCAAGCGGCCGGATCTCGTCATCATCGATTCGATCCAGACGCTCTGGAGTGATACCGCAGACAGTGCGCCGGGCACCGTCACCCAGGTGCGCACCGGCGTGCAAGCGATGATCCGCTATGCCAAGCAGACCGGGGCCACCATGGTGCTGGTCGGCCATGTCACCAAGGAAGGCCAGATCGCCGGTCCCCGCGTCGTCGAACACATGGTCGATGCCGTCCTCTATTTCGAGGGCGATCGTGGCCATCATTACCGCATCCTGCGCACGGTGAAGAACCGCTTCGGACCGACGGACGAGATCGGCGTCTTTGAAATGTCGGACAAGGGTCTGCGCGAAGTCGCCAACCCTTCCGAACTCTTTCTTGGCGAGCGCAACGAGAAAGCCCCCGGGGCTGCCGTCTTCGCCGGCATGGAAGGCACGCGCCCCGTACTCGTCGAAGTGCAGGCGCTCGTGGCCGCAACCTCGCTCGGGACACCGCGTCGTGCCGTGGTCGGCTGGGATTCCTCACGCCTCGCCATGATTTTGGCGGTATTGGAAGCGCATTGCGGTGTGCGGCTTGGGCAGCATGACGTCTATCTGAACGTCGCTGGCGGCTACCGGATCAGTGAACCGGCAGCCGACATGGCGATTGCTTCGGCTCTGGTTTCATCGCTGGCCGGTCTTGCCCTTCCGGCCGATTGCGTCTATTTCGGCGAAGTCAGCCTGTCAGGGGCGGTGAGGCCGGTGGCCCACACGGCCCAGAGGCTGAAAGAGGCGGAAAAGCTTGGTTTCTCCGCCGCGGTCTTGCCGGCTGCCTCGCCGGACCTTCCCAAAGGTTCGAAGGGCAAATGGAGGGAAGTGGACAGCCTTCCCGATCTCGTGGCGCGGATCGCCGGTTCCCGGCTGAAAGCCCCCACGGATCAGGAGGACGGTTGATCCGGTCCGACGCGTGAGACCCACGCGTTCCGGCGGTATCGCGGTGACATCAATGCCGGCTTTTGCCGGTGGCCCTGGAGTTGGAATTTATGCCCATCACAATTTTCGACGGTATCGTCATCGGCGTCGTCCTGTTTTCAGCGGTGCTGGCGATGGTGCGCGGCTTTTCGCGTGAAGTGCTCTCCATCGCGAGCTGGGCAGGCTCGGTCGCTGCCGCCTATTATCTCTATCCCCTGCTCGTGCCGTATCTGATGAATTACACCAGCGACGAGCGCATCGCGCTTGCCGGCTCGGCGGGCATCATCTTCCTGATCGCCCTAATCATCATCTCCTTCATCACCTCGCGCATTGCCGATTTCATCATCGACAGCCGCATCGGCGCGCTCGACCGGACGCTCGGCTTCCTTTTCGGTGCTGCCCGCGGCCTGCTTCTGCTGGTCGTCGCCGTTGCCTTCTGGAACTGGCTGATCGATTTCCGCCAGCGTCCCGACTGGGTCAACGAATCCAAGTCGAAGCCCTTCCTCGATTCGCTGGTTCTCAAGCTCGAAGCCGTTTTGCCTGAGGATATCGAGCCGCAGATCCGCGAACGTATCCTCGGCCGCGAAGACACCGAAGCCGGCACCGCTGGCGAGACGGCACCTGCCGAGCAGGCGCCTGCCGACCAAGCCCCGGCCGAACAGGCTCCGGCCCCGAGCAACTGATCGTTTCGCGGCCAACAGCCGCGCGACCTTAAGACAAGACAGACGCCGCCGGATCGGGACAGACCGGCGGCTTCCCTGTTCAAAGCATACCACCCGCGTCTGTCCCCGGAGCAAAGGCCCTCGCCATGAAGCAGATCAGCCCTTCTTACGTCGTGTATGGCAATCAGGACGACAAGTTCCATGAGGAATGCGGCGTGTTTGGCATCCTCGGCCATCCGGATGCGGCAACGCTGACGGCGCTCGGCCTGCATGCACTCCAGCATCGCGGCCAGGAAGCGGCCGGCATCGTCTCCTTCGACGGGCGGCAGTTCTACACCGAAAAGCATATGGGCCTGGTTGGCGATCACTACACCAACCCGGTGACGCTGGCGAAGCTGCCCGGCCCCCAGGCGATCGGTCACACGCGCTACTCGACAACAGGGGAAGTGGCGCTCCGCAACGTGCAGCCACTGTTTGCCGAACTGGAAGAAGGCGGCATCGCCATTGCCCATAACGGCAACTTCACCAACGGGCTGACGCTGCGTCGCCAGATCATCGCCACCGGCGCCATCTGCCAGTCGACGTCGGATACCGAGGTCGTGCTGCATCTCATCGCCCGTTCGCGCCACGCTTCGACCACCGACCGTTTCATCGATGCGATCCGACAGATGGAAGGCGGCTATGCGATGATCGCGCTCACCCGCACCAAGCTGATCGCCGCCCGCGACCCGATCGGCATCCGTCCCCTCGTGATGGGTGATCTCGACGGCAAGCCGATCTTCTGTTCGGAGACCTGTGCGCTCGACATCATCGGCGCCAAGTTCGTGCGCGACGTGAAGAACGGCGAAGTGATCATCTGCGAAACGCAGCCTGATGGCTCTGTCACCATCGAATCCCGCATGCCGGCGCGTCCGCAGCCGGAACGCGTCTGCCTGTTCGAATATGTCTATTTCGCCCGCCCCGATTCCGTCGTTGCCGGCCGCAACGTCTACACGACCCGCAAGAGTGCCGGGATGAACCTCGCGCTTGAAGCACCGGTTGAAGCCGATGTGGTCGTGCCGGTTCCGGATGGCGGCACGCCGGCGGCTCTCGGCTATGCGCAGCAGAGCGGTATTCCCTTCGAATACGGCATCATCCGCAACCATTATGTCGGTCGCACCTTCATCGAGCCGACCCAGCAAATCCGCGCTTTCGGCGTGAAGCTCAAGCATTCGGCCAACCGGGCGATGATCGAGGGCAAGCGCGTCGTGCTGGTCGACGATTCCATCGTGCGCGGCACGACTTCGCTGAAGATCGTCCAGATGATCCGCGATGCTGGTGCCAAGGAAGTGCATATCCGTGTGGCGAGCCCGATGATCTTTCATCCTGATTTCTATGGCATCGACACTCCGGATGCCGAGAAGCTGCTTGCCAACCAGTATCTCGGCATCGAGGCCATGGCGAAGTATATCGGCGCTGACTCGCTTGCCTTCCTGTCGATCGATGGCCTCTACAAGGCGGTCGGCGGCAAGCCGCGCGATCCTGCCAATCCGCAGTTCACCGACCACTACTTCACCGGCGACTATCCGACGCGTCTCGTCGACAAGGAAAGCGAAAAGCCGGGCCGCAAGGAAAGCATGCTCGCCGCCAACGGCTGAGCTCCAGAGCAGGTCCGGCAAAACTGCGCCAGCGGTTTTGCGTCAGGACTGCGTTAAAACAAGGAGATAGAGCATGTGATCCGGCTTAAGCCGGACATGCTCTAGGGATACAGGACAGATCATGACCATCGACCTCAAGGGCCGGATTGCGCTCGTCACCGGCGCCTCGCGCGGTATCGGCTATTTCACCGCGATCGAACTGGCCAAGGCCGGCGCCCATGTCATCGCCTGTGCCCGCACCGTCGGGGGCCTCGAGGATCTCGACGACGCGATCAAGGCGGTCGGCGGCACTACAACGCTGGTGCCCTTCGACCTCTCGGACATGGCGGCGATCGACCAGCTCGGCGGCCACATCTTCGAGCGCTGGGGCAAACTCGACATCGCCGTCCTGAATGCCGGCGTGCTTGGCGTGATCTCGCCGATTGGCCATGTCGAGGCGAAGGTCTTCGACAAGGTCATGACGATCAACGTCACCGCCACATGGCGGCTGATCCGCTCGCTGGAGCCGCTGCTGGTCAAATCGGATCAGGGCCGCGCGCTGATCCTGTCGTCGGGTGCCGCCCACAAGTGCCGCCCATTCTGGGGGCCCTACTCCGCCTCCAAGGCTGCCGTCGAGGCGCTAGCCCGCACCTGGGCCGCCGAGACCCAGCGTCTCCCGTTGCGCGTCCTCTCCGTCGATCCCGGTGCCACCCGCACCGCCATGCGCGCCCAGGCCATGCCGGGTGAGGATCCGGCCACTCTGCCGCATCCTTCCGAAGTCGCCGCCAAGCTTCTGCCGCTCGTCGGCCCGGACCAGACGGAAACCGGCAAGCTTTACCAGCTGCGTGAAGGCAAGATCGTCGACTACCGGATGCCGGAATAAGGCCTGCAGGATCGGGCCTGCGGCCTGATGGTCGCCAATTGTCAGGACTGAGCATGACACCCAGAGACTTTGCCGCCTACGCCTATCTGTCTCTGGCCTGGGGCCTCTCCTTCCTGTTGTTGCTGCACGTGGTCGATGCCTTCGGCTGGATCGGTGCTGTAACCTTTCGATGCTTCATCGCAGGCGCCCTGCTTTATGCGATTGCGCGGCTGATGCGACGCAGGCTGGATTTCAGCGCCGGCTGGCTGCCTTTCACGATCGTTGGGGCCACGACCGTGGCCGGACAGCTCATCGGTCTGTCCTATGCGACGCCGCTGATCGGCACCGCCATGGCTGCGATCTTCGTTGCCTCTATCCCGCTCTTCTCGATGGTCATTGCACAGGTCTGGGGTCTGGAACGGATCACGCAGACGCGCGTGGTCGGTCTGGTGCTCGGGACGATCGGCATCATGATGCTGGTCGGCTTTCCGGCCGTGCCTGTCACCGGCGCCTTCCTGCTCGGCTGCTTCGCCATGATTGGCTCGACCTTCTCGGCCGCCTTCGGCAGCAATTATGCGAGCCGATACCTCTCTGATACCGGACCATGGGAAGTCACTACTGGTTCCTTCATCGCCGGCGGTATCCTGACGCTGCCGCTTCTGTGGTTCGTGCCGGTTCCCGGCACGCCTGCCGCCATCGATTACGTCTATCTGCTGGCCCTCGCCGCATTGATGAGCGCCCTCACCTATGTGCTCTATTTCGGGCTTGTCAAAAGCATCGGGGCAACAGCTGCGATCAGCGTGGAATTTGCCGTGACTGTGGTGGCGGTTCTGGTGGGTGGCCTGGTGCTCGATGAACCGCTGACCGTGCTTCAGCTCTGCGGTGGAGCCGTGATCATTATCGGTTGTGCGCTGGTGCTCGGGCTCGTTCGCCTGCCGCGGGCTGCTGCTTGATCAGCTGCTGCGGCGACGGATGCGGGCGAGCGAACGACGCGGCGCGCCGACAGCAAGCGCCAGCGTCTCGGATGTTTCGTTGAGCAGGATCGTCGGCTCATAGAGGCGGACGCAGTTTCGACCATCCGCCTTCGCCCGATAGAGAGCGGCATCCGCGCCAGCCAGCAGCGTGTCGAGGTCCATGCCGCGTGCATGGGCCTCGCTGACGCCGATGCTGACGGTGACGTGCAGCGCAGAAGGCCCGGCGATGATCATGTCGGCGATGGCAAGACGCAGATTTTCCGCAACAGCAACCGCCTTTTGCGCACTCATGCGCGGCATCAGACAGCCGAACTCCTCGCCACCGATGCGGGCAAAGAGCCAGCCCTTCGGCATGCGCTGTTCGATGGCGCGGGAGAAGGCGAGCAGAACCTGATCGCCCGCAGCATGCCCGTAGGTGTCGTTGACCGCCTTGAAGTGATCGATATCGAGCAGCAGCAGGCTCGCGCCGCCCTCCTCCTGCTGCAGAACCTGGTTGGCCTGCGTGACGAAGGTGCGTCGGTTGGCGAGATTGGTCAGCGGATCCCGTTCGGATGCCAGGCGGTAGCGAAGCTCGTCACGTTCTTTCGCCAGCATCAGCAGGGCAACCAGCGACAGCACGATCATCATGGAATTTGCCAGGACGACAAAGGCAAACCAGGGCGCCGTGGTCCCATCGGCGGCATAAGCCGGCCCAACGAAAATAGACAGCGGAACCGGGGCGAGCCACACCGCGCCGCGAATGACATTGGCGAGTGCCGCGAGCGACCTTGAAGGCAGCGGTTCCGGCTTCGCCTTACGCATCATTTCGCCTGCCGTGAGGAAGCAGTAGGCCGCCACCAGGAACCCAAGCACGCAGGTGCGGACCGTGATCGATTCATGGAGGATGGGCATGGACCAGAGAACAGCCCAGATGACCAGGCCAGCCGACGCCTTGAGAATGGACACGCGTCCGCCTTCAAAGGCGACCACCGCCTGCCAGTAGAAACCGACGGCAAGCACGCCGAGGCCGAGACCCAGACCGGAGGACAAGATGAGAGGCAGTGTTTCGCGCGCGGCATGTAGCAGCATGGCGGCACAGGCCGCCACACCGGCGGCCACCAGCAACGGCATGATCCGGCTGCCGCGATTGCGAAACCACATGAATATCGTCACCACCGTCGAGATCAGTGTGATCAACGCGTGGACAATCATGATGGTAGGCAGATGCAGGCTGTGGTCCATGCCGAAGATCATCTCCGAGGGCGGGGGAATGCCTCGCTAGAATCGGGGAGTTATCTTGAAAAAGACTTAACCCGAAGCGTGACTATCCACAGTTACCACCTGGCGGATGACCTGTTTCGGGACGACGGCATGTGCCCTTGACCAAAATCGCGACGCGCGCCATAACAGCGCCCATGAAAACGAGCCTCTGCATCATTTGCGGGACCATTATTCGCTAGCGCTTCGCTGGCCTGGCCGTTTTCGTCTCCTGCATAGACCCAGATGACAAACGACCCGGTCCAGCCGGGTACCATTCGTTCTGGGAGTTTCTCATGGCCGGCGGCCTTAAGCTTTACAACACGCTCACACGCGACAAGGTCGATTTCGAGCCGATCGACCCGGACAATGTGCGCCTGTATGTCTGCGGGCCGACCGTCTACGACTTCGCCCATATCGGCAATGCGCGCCCCGTCATCGTCTTTGACGTGCTCTACCGCCTGCTGCGCCACACCTATGGTGCGGACAAGGTCACCTATGTCCGCAACATCACCGACGTGGATGACAAGATCAACGCACGCGCCTTGCGCGATTTCGGTTCGCAGATCGCCGATGGCTCGATGAGCCTCAACGAGGCGATCCGGGCCGTCACCGGCAAGACTGAGAGCCAGTTCCACGAGGACGTGGCTTCGCTCGGCTGCCTGAAACCGACCGTCGAGCCGCGGGCTACCGACAATATTCCGCAGATGATCACGATCATCCAGCGGCTGCTCGACATGGGCCATGCCTATGTCGCCGAGGGCTCGGAGGGGCACGAGGTTCTGTTTTCGACCGCATCGATGGCGGATTACGGCATGCTGTCGAAGCGCAAGCTGGAAGACCAGCAGGCGGGCGCCCGCGTCGCCGTCGAAAACCACAAGATGAACCCGGCCGATTTCGTGTTGTGGAAGCAGTCGGCGGACACCGAGCCGGGCTGGCCGGCGAGCTTCACTTTCGAGAAGACGACCACGCCGATCTACGGCCGTCCCGGCTGGCATATCGAATGCTCCGCCATGGCCGACCGCTATCTCTGGGAAGAGATCAAGGATCGCCTCTCGCCAAAGGCCAAGGCCAAGCCGCATCAGTTCGACATCCATGGCGGCGGGCTCGACCTGATCTTCCCGCACCACGAAAACGAGATCGCCCAGTCCTGCTGCGCCTTCGACAACGACCTGATGGCCACTGTCTGGATGCATAACGGCTTCCTGCAGGTCGAAGGCCGCAAGATGTCGAAGTCGGAGGGCAATTTCGTCACGATCAACGAGTTGCTGGCGACCGAGAAATTCGGCGGCCGCCAGTGGCCGGGCGAAGTGCTCAGGCTTGCGATGCTAATGACGCATTACCGCGAGCCGATCGACTTTTCGGTCAAGCGGCTGGAGGAGGCAGAACGACTGCTGGCAAAATGGCCGGCGGGTGATGCCGGCGATGTGGCGCCGGATGTCTCCGTCCTCGAAGCCCTTGCAGACGACCTGAACACGGTCGCAGCCGTTCAGGCGGTCCATGCGCTGGCCCAGGCGGCAAATGCCGATCCGTCGAAGCTGCCGCTATTTGTCGCCTCGGCTGCACTGCTCGGTGTCGCGCCGAAAAAGGCTGAAGTCAGCGACGACCTCTCCGCCGCCGTTCAGGCGCTGGTCGACATGCGGCTCGAAATGCTGAAGGCGAAAAACTTTGCCGAGGCCGATCGGATCCGCGACGAGCTTGCCGCCAAGGGCATCCAGCTCAAGGACGGCAAGGACAAGGAGACCGGCGAGCGGATCACGACCTGGGAGGTCAAGCGGTAGGATGGTTTTGGCTGCGGTGGAATGAGGACGAACAGATGAGCGAGATCCATAGCGGCGGCTGCCAGTGCGGCGCGATCAGGTTCCAGGCGTCGAAGCTGGGACGGCCGTCGATCTGTCATTGCCGCATGTGCCAGAAACATTTCGGCTCCTTTTTCGGCGCCTTCGTCACAGCCGACCAGGCGCATCTGACCTGGACGCGTGGACAGCCGATGCTTTACCGCTCGTCGTCCAAGGTGAAGCGCGGGTTCTGCAGCAAATGCGGCACGCCGCTTTCCTATCATCACCCGAATGGGGTGGAACTTGCGATCGGCGCCTTCGACCATCCGGAGCATTTTGAACCGCAGGTTCAGGTCAACCACCAGAAGCGCCTGCAATGGATCGATCATCTATTCGAGAAGCCCCCCTATTCCAGCCCTGCGATGGAGGAGTTCTTCGCCTCGATCGAGAGCTTCCAGCACCCCGATCACGATACGCCCGTATGGCCACCGGAGGATGAACAATGACCCGTCAGGTGCATTCCGGCGGCTGCCAGTGCGGCGCGATCCGTTACAAGATCGCAGGCGACCTCGGCTATCCGCATATCTGTCACTGCCGCATGTGCCAGAAGGCGAGCGGCAATTTCTTCATGGCGCTCGCAGGCTCCCGGCAGGAGGATTTCCTGCTGATGCGCGGCGAGCCGAGCTGGTTCCAATCATCAGACCCGTGCGGGCGCGGCTTCTGCAAGGACTGCGGCACGCCGCTCTTCTTCCGCAGCAAAGGCTCGCCCTACATAAGCGTCACCATCGGCAGCCTCGACAAGCCGGAGCTGGCCGAGCCCATCTCGCAGGATGGCGTCGAGAGTCGCGTTTCCTATTTCGACAGACTTTTCAGCCTGCCCGAGAAGCAGACCGACCGTTCGGACCTTCCGGCGGGCAATGCCGGGATCGCCGCCACATCCCGGCAGCATCCCGATCACGACACGGTGGCCTGGCCACCGAAGAGGACATGACATGACGAAAGAATTGCGCGGCTTTTATCCTGAGATCGAACCCTATGAGACCGGCATGCTCGATGTCGGCGACGGGCACCAGATCTATTGGGAACGCTTCGGCACCAAGGGCGCCAAGCCGGCCGTCTTCCTGCACGGCGGCCCCGGTGGTGCTACCGGTCCCGGCAATCGCCGCCTCTTCGATCCCGCGCTTTACGACGTGATGATGTTCGACCAGCGCGGTTGCGGGAAGTCAGTCCCGCATGCCTCGATCGACGCCAACACCACCTGGCACCTCGTGGCCGATATCGAACGTCTGCGCGAACTGATGGGCGTCGAGACATGGCTCGTCTTCGGTGGCTCCTGGGGCTCGACGCTGGCGCTCGCCTATTCCGAGACGCATCCCGAGCGGGTGTCCGAACTGGTCCTGCGCGGCATCTACACGCTGACCCGTGCGGAACTCGACTGGTACTACCAGTTCGGCGTCTCCGAGATGTTCCCGGACAAGTGGGAGCGGTTCATTGCCCCGATCCCGGAAGAAGAGCGTCACGAAATGATGGCCGCCTATCGCCGGCGCCTGACGGGCACCGACCGCGAAGAACAGCTGCGCTGCGCCGTCGCCTGGAGCACCTGGGAGGGTGAGACCATCACGCTTCTGCCCAACCCTGGTTATTCCGACCACTTTTATGACCCCGAATTCGCATTGGCCTTTGCCCGCATCGAAAACCACTTCTTCGTCCATGCCGGCTGGCTTGAGGAAGGACAGCTCTTGCGCGATGCCCATAAGCTCAAGGATATCCCGGGCGTGATCATCCATGGCCGCTACGACATGCCCTGCCCTGCCAAGTATGCATGGCAGTTGCACAAGGCCTGGCCGAAGGCGGATTTCCACCTGATCGAAGGGGCGGGCCACGCCTATCTCGAGCCTGGCATTCTCGACCAGCTGATCCGGGCGACGGATCGGTTTGCGGGGAAGAACTGAATTCTGCATTTGCCCCTCACCCTACCCTCTCCCCGCAAGCGGGGAGAGGGGGCGCAAGCGGTGCCGCATCGCCCTTCTCCCCGCCTGCGGGGAGAAGGTGGCGGCAGCCGGATGAGGGGCGGATATCACCGAGTTGCCCAAGGATTGCATCATGACGCTTGAAAAGATCACCCTGTTCGACACGACACTGCGCGACGGCCAGCAAACGCCGGGCGTTGATTTTTCGGTCGAGGACAAGATCGCGATTGCGGCCATGCTGGACGAGTTCGGCATCGACTTCATCGAGGGCGGCTATCCGGGGGCAAACCCGACGGACACGACGTTCTTTTCGAGGAAGCGCACGCAAAAGGCAGGCTTCGTCGCCTTCGGCATGACCAAGCGTGCCGGCATCTCCGCCTCCAACGATCCGGGCCTCAGCCAGCTTATCCAATCGAAGGCGGATGCCGTCTGTCTGGTCGCCAAGAGCTGGGACTATCATGTGAAGGTCGCGCTCGACTGCACCAACGAGGAAAACCTCGAAAGTATCCGGGACAGCGTCAAGGCCGTGGTCGAAGCGGGCAAGCTTTCCATGGTCGACTGCGAACACTTCTTCGATGGCTACAAGGCCAATCCGGCATATGCGATTGCCTGCGCCAAGGAAGCCTATCAGGCCGGAGCCCGCTGGGTCGTGCTCTGCGACACCAATGGCGGCACGCAGCCGCCGGAAATCCGGGACATCGTCTCGGCCGTCATCGCATCCGGCATCCCCGGCTCCTCGCTCGGTATCCACGCACACAACGACACCGGCCAGGCGGTTGCCAATTCGCTTGCTGCCGTCGAGGCCGGCGTGCGGCAGATCCAGGGCACGCTGAACGGCATCGGCGAACGCTGCGGCAATGCCGATCTCGTCACGATCATCCCGACGCTCTGTCTGAAGGAAACCTATGCGTCGCGCTTCGAGACCTCGATCGACCGGGAGAAGCTTGTCGGCCTCACCCGCCTGTCGCGCGCCTTCGACGAGCTGCTTAACCGCTCGCCCAATCACCAGTCGCCTTATGTCGGCGGCTCGGCCTTTGCCACAAAGGCCGGCATCCATGCCTCGGCGCTGCTGAAAGATCCGAAGACCTACGAGCATGTCGAGCCGGAAAGTGTGGGCAATTTCCGCAAGGTCATGGTATCCGATCAGGGCGGCAAGGCGAACTTCCTCAACGAGTTGAAGCGTCGCGGCATCACGGTTGCCAAGGATGATCCGAAGCTCGACACGCTGATCTCGGTCGTCAAGGAGCGCGAGGCTTCCGGCTATGCCTATGAAGGGGCCGATGCCAGCTTCGAGCTTCTGGCGCTGAAGACGCTCGGCACCGTGCCCGATTTCTTCGCCGTCGAGAGTTTCCGCGTCATGGTCGAACGCCGTTTCGATAGCCATGGCCGGCTGAAGACCGTCTCGGAGGCCGTGGTCCGGGTGATCGTCGATGGCGAAACCGTCATGTCGGTGGCTGAAGGCGACGGTCCGGTCAATGCGCTCGACATCGCGCTGCGCAAGGATCTCGGCAAATACCAGTCCGAAATCCTCGATCTTGAGTTGGCGGACTACAAGGTCCGCATCCTCAACGGCGGCACCGAGGCCATCACCCGCGTCCTGATCGAATCCACCGATGCCACCGGCGCCCGCTGGTGGACGGTGGGAGTCTCCGAGAACATCATCGACGCCTCCTTCCAGGCCCTGATGGATTCGATCGTCTACAAGCTGATGAAGAACCGCGAACTGGCCGGGCAGATCGCGGCGGAGTGAGATCGGCCGCGCCCAAACGATCGGTCTGCCTGAACGATGCTTCACAGAAATGAATTGGCGCCTGCAACCTTGCGGGCGTAATCCCGTTTCCAAGCATAACAAAAGTCAGGAAACACCATGGCCGACGTCTCTGCTCCTGCCGAGAACCGGGACAGCCTGAATGGCTTTCTCTTCGCGCTCTCGGCCTATCTCCTGTGGGGCTTCCTGCCGCTCTACATGAAGGCGCTCGCGCATATCTCGCCGGCGGAGGTGATCGCGCATCGCATCCTCTGGTCGATCCCGGTCGCCGGCCTGCTGCTGATCATCCTCAAGCGCACCGATGAGTTGAAGAAGGCGATGCGCAATCCACGCATGCTGGGCATGGCCGCCGTCACGGCGACGCTGATCAGCGTCAACTGGGGCATCTATGTCTGGGCGATCGGAACCGGCCATGCGCTGGACACCGCACTCGGCTATTTCATCAACCCGCTCTTCTCGATCCTGATGGGCGCGGTGCTCCTGAAGGAAAAGCTGAAGAAGACGCAGATCGCGGCCTTGGCGCTTGTTGTGCTCGCCGTGGTGATCCTGACTGTGGAAGCGGGCCGCCTGCCGGTGGTGGCGCTGGCACTCACCTTCTCTTGGGGCTTCTACGCCTTTTTCCGCAAGACATTACCGATCGGGCCGAACCAGGGCTTCCTGCTGGAGGTGCTGCTGCTGTCGCCGATCGCGCTCGGCTATCTCGTTTATCTCAACTTGCAGGGCGGCGGGCATTTCCTGATGGGCAACATGACCGATACGATCCTGCTCGCCTCGGCGGGGCTGGTGACGGCGGTGCCGCTCATCCTTTATGCCAACGGCGCCAAGTTGTTGCGCCTCTCGACGATCGGCATCATGCAGTATATCGCGCCGTCGATGATCTTCATCACCGCCGTGTTCGTTTTCAACGAACCCTTCAGCATGGCGAAGGCTGTCGCCTTCCCGCTCATCTGGTCAGCACTGGTGATCTACACGCTGCCGATGCTTCGGCAGCGCTGATCGCTTCGTCTCAAAGCTTTGAGATTGTCTCCGGGTCGCCTTCGGGCGCTCCGGTCTCGGCCCAACGCGTTTCGATCGCCGGCACGATATCCTCGATCCGGTCGATGACCAGCGGCCGAACGAGATGGGCCGTGTGGATGAAGCCGGATGCCGACATGTGGTCGACGAGCTCCAACATCGGCTTCCAGAAGTCATTCACATTGGCAAAGACCATCGGCTTGGCGTGGCGGCCGAGCTGGCCCCAGGTCATGATCTCGACGATCTCTTCCAGCGTGCCTATGCCACCCGGCAGCGTCACGAAGGCATCAGAGCGCTCGAACATGGCGTGCTTGCGCTCATGCATGTCTTTGGTGATGATCAATTCGTTGAGCTGGCCCAGCGAATGGCGCGTCGCTTCCATATCGACGAGGAATTCGGGTATGATGCCCGTCACGTGACCGCCGGCTGACAAAACGCCCGAGGCAACTGCCCCCATGATGCCCTTGGTGCCGCCGCCATAGACCAGGCGGAGGTTGTTTTCGGCCAGCGCGCGGCCGAAATTGCGGCCTGCTTCCATGAAGGCGGGATCGCGTCCGGGCTGAGAGCCGCAATAGACGCAGACGGATCGAATCGGGGTTTTCTGTTCGCTCATACGGGGCAAAAAACAGGCTTGCCCGCTTAAGGTCAACAAAATTGGCTTAAAACCCTTGTCCGGCCGGGTGGATTGATCCATCGCCGCTTGTCGATTCATCGGGTTGACGCTAGCAATTCCAAGGGAATGGCGGCTGTTCCGCCGGGAGACTTGAGAAATGAAGAACCGTGCCCTCTGGGTGGTCCTGCTGGTCCTTGCCATCGTCAGCCTGCTGATGGTGTTCGTCATCATGCCGCGGCTCAACACGCCGACTGCCGATCTGCCGACGGTGAACGCGGCCGCCGATGCTGCGAAGTCCGCAGCCGACCAGGTCCAGGCCACTGCCGAGACAGCAGCCGCCGATGTCGCCGCAACGGCAGCGCAAAAGATGGATCGTCTGAAGAGCGAGGCGGTGAAGGCCGTCGACGGCATCTCGGCGCTGTTTGCCGATGGCCGCACGCCCGGCATCGAGGCCTATTCGGCAGCCAAGACGCTGGCCCAGGGCGCACTCGAGGCTCTTTCGACCATCGATGCTCCAGAGGGTCTGGATACGGCTGTCATGGATGGCATCAAGGCGGTTCAGGCCGATGCCGCGCTGGCGCTGGCGCTCGTGCAGAAACTGCCTGCCGACCCTGCACAGGCGGCAAACATGGTCGCGTCGATCAAGGACGCGCTTCTCGGCAAGCCGGTCGCTCCGGCGCCGGTCGCGGAGGCTCCTGCTGATGCTGCGCCGCGTTTCGACATCCTGCGCGTCGAGCCGGATGGTTCGACCGTCATTGCCGGCAATGCAATCCCCGGCGCCAAGGTTGAAATCCTCAATGGCAACGAGGTCATTTCCTCGCAGACCGTCGACGGCACGGGCGATTTTGCAGCCGTGCTCGATCAACCGCTGGCACCCGGCGACCACTCGCTGCAGATCCGCGCCACGGCCCCCGATGGTAATGTCGTGACCTCGGAAGAAGTCGCAACGATTTCCGTGCCGGAAGGTGGCAAGGGCGAACTGCTCGCCATGGTGTCGAAGCCGGGCGAAGCGAGCCGCATGATCACGCTTCCGGGCTCGGACAATGCGTCCACCGCGGCGCCTGCAGAGCCGGTAGCAGCAACCGCTCCGGCCGCGACGGCTGGCGGCGTCACCCTGCCGGAACTTCCGGCTGCGGCGAGCGAACTTGCGACCTCTGCACCCGTCATGCCCGGCAGCGCGGAAACCGCCGCCGCCCCTGCGACCCAGCCGACGACCGAGACCCCGGCGTCGCTTCCGGGCGCCACCGAGGTTCAGGTTACCGCCGTCGAGATCGAGGGCGACCGCATCTTCGTGGCCGGCAAGGCACCGGCCGGTGCCACCGTGCGCGGCTTTGCCGACAAGGCCGTGATCGGTGAGGCCGTCAGCGATACGAGCGGCAATTTCGTCATCGAGGGCGAGATGAAGCTCGAAGTCGGAAACCACATCATCGAAGTCGAACTGCTGGATGCGACCGGCAAGGTCGTCGTGCGCGCGTCGGTGCCCTTCGAGCGCCCGGCCGGCGAGCAGGTCTCTGTCGTCGCCCAGACAGCACCGGCTGCAGCAGCAGCTGCGGCAAGCCCGGAACAGGCGGAGTTCGAGCGGCTGCGCATCTCGCTCACCAAGGCGATGACGATCCTCGAAAACCTCTTCGCAAACGGTCAGAAGCCGGCACTGGAGCAGGCAGCCGCGGCCCGTTCGGCAACGGAAATCGGGCTGCAGTCGATCGCCGCTTCCCGGGCTGGTCCGAACGCCGATCCGGCTTTCATCGCAGCGGTCGATGCCCATGCCGCAAAGGCGCGGGAAGCCTTGGCGCTGCTCCAGCCGATTGCCGCCGGTGACGTAGACGCGCTCGGCGCTGTCTTGCCGAAGCTCGTCGCCCTAATCCGTGATCTGTTGAACGAGCCGACACCGGCCGTGACGGCGGCACCGGCTGCAGAAACAGCGGCCCCGGCGCAATCGGCAGCCGCGGCCTCGTCCGAGCCGAAGACGATCCAGCAGGCGCCGCTCGCCCAGAGCGACAGCAGCGTGATCATCCGTCGGGGCGACACGCTCTGGCAGATCTCGCGCCGCGTCTATGGCCAGGGCGTGCGCTACACGACGATCTATCTCGCCAACGAGAACGAGATCAACAATCCTGATATGATCGAACCCGGCCAGATCTTCACCGTCCCGCGCGATGCGCTGCCGAATGCGGAGGAAATCCACCGCAAACGTCTCCGCGGCGAGGCTGTGAACTGAGCTTTCACAGATCCGTCATTGTATTCGCGTGAGCGAAAACCTAATTGAGTAAGAGCGGCGGTCCTCCCAAGGGATCGCCGCTTTTTGATCTGCATGCAAGCGAGAGGGTCCGGGGATGGCTGAGGCGAAGAAGAAGACGGTATCGGCCGACGACGGCAACCCGATGCAGACCCTGGTCAACCTCTGGCCCTATATGTGGCCGGCCGACCGCTTCGATCTCAAGATGCGGGTGGTCTGGGCCACCGTCTTCCTGATCATCTCGAAATTTGTCCTGATCCTCGTCCCCTATTTCTTCAAATGGGCGACCGATGCGCTGGATGGCCGGATCGATATGGCAGGTCTTCTGCCGACCTTCCTGCTCGGCGCCGTCGCGCTCGTCATCTTCTACAATCTCACCCGGATCCTTCAGGTCGGCCTGAACCAGCTGCGCGACGCGCTGTTTGCCAGCGTCGGCCAGCATGCGGTGCGCCAGCTCGCCTACAAAACCTTTGTGCATATGCACCAGTTGTCGCTGCGCTTCCACCTGGAGCGCAAGACCGGTGGCCTCTCGCGCATCATCGAGCGCGGCACCAAGGGCATCGAAACGATCGTGCGCTTCACGATCCTCAATTCTATTCCGACGCTGATCGAATTCATCCTGACGGCCGCGATCTTCTGGTGGACCTACGGCTTCTCCTATCTCGGCGTGACCGCCTTCACGGTCTGGGCCTATATCTGGTTCACGATCCGGGCTTCCGACTGGCGCATCGGCATCCGCCGCGCGATGAATGACAGCGACACGGACGCCAACACCAAGGCGATCGACTCGCTCCTCAACTTCGAAACCGTGAAGTATTTCGGCAATGAGGAGATGGAAGCAAAGCGCTTCGATGCCTCGATGGCGAAGTACGAAAAATCTGCCACACAAGTCTGGACTTCGCTCGGCTGGCTGAACTTCGGCCAGGGCCTGATCTTCGGCATCGGCACGGCGATCATCATGGTCATGTCGGCGCTTGCCGTGCAGCGCGGCGAGCAGACCATCGGCGATTTCGTCTTCGTCAACGCCATGCTGATGCAGCTTTCCATCCCGCTCAACTTCATCGGCTTCGTCTATCGCGAAATCCGCCAGGGCCTGACCGATATCGAACAAATGTTCGATCTCCTTGAGGTCGAGGCCGAAGTCGTGGACAGCCCCGCCGCCAAGCCGCTGGTCATTGCGCAGGGTGCCATTGCCTTCAAGGACGTGCATTTCCACTACGACCCGGAGCGTCCGATCCTGAAGGGCGTTTCCTTCGAAGTGCCGGCCGGCAAGACCGTTGCCGTGGTCGGCCCGTCGGGTGCGGGCAAGTCCACCATTTCCCGCCTGCTCTATCGCTTCTATGACGTGCAGCAGGGCTCGATCACCATCGACGGGCAGGACGTCCGGGACATCACGCAGAAGTCCCTGCGCGCGGCCATCGGCATGGTCCCGCAGGATACCGTGCTGTTCAACGACACGATCGCTTACAACATCCGCTATGGCCGGCCGGGCGCTGCCGAAGACGACATCGTCCAGGCGGCGGAGATCGCGCAGATCTCGAACTTCATCAAGGACCTGCCCGATGGCTTCGAGACCAAGGTCGGTGAACGCGGCCTGAAGCTGTCCGGCGGCGAAAAACAGCGTGTCGCGATCGCGCGCACCGTGCTCAAGGCACCGCCGATCCTCATCCTCGACGAGGCGACCTCGGCGCTCGACACGACGACCGAGCACGAAATCCAGTCGGCGCTCGACATCGTCTCGAAGAACCGCACGACGCTGGTCATCGCCCACCGTCTGTCGACGGTCGTCGGTGCAGACGAGATCATCGTCCTCAAGGGCGGGGAGATCGCAGAGCGCGGCAGCCATTCGGATCTTCTTGAGCAGAATGGTCTCTATGCCTCGATGTGGAACCGTCAGCGCGAAGCGACCCAGGCCGAAGAAAAGCTGCGGCAGGTGCGCGAGAGTGACGAACTCGGTGTCGTGGTCCGCCGTCCGCCGGCCATCTGAGCCGACGGGCATCTCGACAGGCGCTTAATCGGCCTTGCAGAGCCGGTTGCGCCCGTCGCGCTTGGCCCGATAGAGAGCGAGGTCCGCGCGGCGCAGGGCGTGGTCAATGGTTTCCTGCGCCGGTTTGAAATCGGCAAGACCGACGCTGATCGTCCCTGCAGTCCCGGCCTCGGTCGAAATCTGGCAGTAGCGGGCGATATCGGCCCGCATGCGATCGAGGATTTCGGCTGCGTTTGCGGCATACTCTTCCGAGAAAAAGGCGAAGAATTCTTCACCGCCGGCGCGGGCAATCAAGACGCCCTCGCTTTCATGCGCCCGCAAGGTGTCGACGATCGAGCAGAGCGTCAGATCCCCCTCGCCGTGGCCCAGTGCATCATTGATCGACTTGAAGTGGTCGATGTCGATGACTGCTACGGCGAAGGTGCTGGACAGATTATCCGAGGCCTGCTCGATGGCGGAGGCGGCCGCCTGGAAGAACTTGCGGCGGTTATAGGCATTGGTCAGCGGGTCGCGCTCTGCGGCAGCGGTCAGGCGCGCCTCCAGTTCCTTGCGCTCGGTGATGTCGATCAGCACACCCGCGATACCTCGCAAGCCCCCATCCGGGGCAGCGACGCAGGCCTTGTGCAGCATGATGTGACGCATGCCAGTTTCCGGCAGGCAGACATCGGTTTCCACCCTCAGCACGCCACCCTGCCGCATGACTTCCAGATCCGACTCGCGGTGGGCTTCTGCAACATCCGTGGGCAGGAAGTTGGCGAGTGTCTGCCCGATCACCTGGTCCCGATGTGTGCCGACAAACTGGCTGAAGGCGGTGTTGCAGCCGAGATAGCGACCGCCGACGTCTTTCAGGTAGATCGGTGTAGGCAAATGGTCGAGGCCGGCCTGCCAGGCATCTATATGGTCTTGCAGAGCCTCACGCGTCCGCTCCCGGGCTTCAACCAGCTTCAGATGCCGTCTGGCACGGAGGAGACAGCGCAGCAGGTGATGCGGGCCGTCCTCCAGAAGCAAGTCGTCGGCGCCGGCCTCGAAGATCTTGGCCTGGAATTCGGTGCTCGCCGGACCCGTGACGGCGACAACGTAGAGGTTATCTTGAAACTGCGTCCGCAGCCGATGCATGACGTCGAGCGCGGCCCTCGCCGTTGCATCCAGGAAACAAACGGAGGAGGCCTGGAGCTGGTCCAGATTGCGCAAACATGCAGGTCCGACAGAGCCAATCGCCGCAGGTGGCGGCAGGCCGCCCTCGGAATACCAGGCGATCGCGACCTGCGGCGCAGTGTCCGAAACCGTTTCAATTTTCCTGGCGAGCTGCAACAGTCAGTCCTTGCCCGGAGCAGCCCTTAACGGTGCCACAATCCGGATCCCCCATTTTTTCATCTCCCCTTTTTTAGGGTGCAGTTATTTACAAAATCTCGCCAGGAAATGAACAAGGCATTCTTTTTTTGGGCCAGCGGTGGATTGTCACAACTGGTTTACGCCGGCTTGATTTGACCGTCGGCATTGCCCAAGTGCGGCTTTCAGAGTAGTCACGGGCGACACAATTCAAAGACTGAGGACCCAAATGGACCTGTTCGAAACCATCCGCAAGACGATCGTGCCCGTGCACAAGGAAGGCTATCCCTTCGTCGCGGCCTTCTTCGTCGCATCGCTGGTGCTCGGCTGGATCTGGGATCCGCTGTTCTGGGTCGGCATGGTTCTGACCCTGTGGTGCGCTTACTTCTTCCGCGACCCCGAGCGCGTCACGCCGCAGGACGACGATCTGGTCATCAGCCCGGCTGATGGACGCGTGTCCTCCGTGCAGATGTCGGTGCCGCCGGAAGAGCTCAATCTCGGCCGCGAGCCGATGCTGCGCATCACTGTCTTCATGAACGTCTTCAACTGCCATGTGAACCGCGCGCCTGTGCGGGGTCGGATCACGACCATCGCTTACAAGGAAGGCCAGTTCCTCAATGCGGAACTGGACAAGGCCAGCATCGACAACGAGCGCAACGGCCTGGTCATCGAAAGCAAGCATGGCCAGATCGGTGTCGTCCAGATTGCAGGCCTCGTCGCACGCCGGATCATCTGCTGGTCCAATCCGAACGACCCGCTGGATGCCGGTGAGCGTTTTGGCCTGATCCGCTTCGGTTCGCGCCTCGACGTCTTCCTGCCGGCCGGGTTCGAGCCGCGCGTCTCGCTCGGCCAGACCGCCATTGCGGGTGAAACCGTGCTGGCGGAATTTGGCTCGCCCAAGGGGCCGACGATCAGCCGCCGCAGCTAAGGACAGCTCCGATGGAAGAACCGAACCCGATCGCCGAGACCCGACCCGCATCCGGCACCGATTCCGGTGCGCGCGGGCCGCGGCTTCGTGAAATCCCGCTTCGGCTCATCGTTCCGAACCTGATCACCGTTCTGGCCATCTGCGCGGGCCTAACGGGCGTGCGCCTCGCCTTCGAGAACCGCTATGAGCTTGCGGTCGCAATGGTGCTGGCCGCCGCCTTTCTCGATGGCATCGACGGGCGTGTGGCCCGCATGATGAAGGCGACCTCGAAATTCGGCGCGCAGATGGATTCGCTCGCCGATATCATCAATTTCGGCGTTGCCCCTGCTCTCGTCCTTTATGTCTTCGTGCTCGACCAGGCCCGGTCGCTGGGCTGGATCGCCGCCCTGATCTACGCGATTGCCGCAGGCCTTCGTCTCGCCCGTTTCAACGTCATGGACGAGCGCGAGACCAAGGCACCCTGGCAATCGGAGTTCTTCGTCGGCGTGCCGGCACCTGCGGGTGCTGCTCTCGTGCTGCTGCCGGTTTATCTCGGCTTTCTCGGTGTGGCACCGGTCGGTGCCTTTGCCTATGCGAGCACGGCCTACACGATCATCATCGCCTATCTGCTGGTCAGCCGTCTGCCGGTCTGGTCGGGCAAATCCGAGACGAGCCACATCCGCCGCGATCTGGTGCTGCCGATGATTCTCGGCGTCGTGCTTTATGTCGCGCTGTTGATGAGCTTCACCTGGGAAGTGCTTGTCGTGACGGTGCTTCTCTATCTCTGCTCGCTGCCCTTCGGTGCCCGAAACTGGCACCGCCGCTATGGCACGCTGACGATCGGCGAAGAATCAGCGGAAAAGGGACTTTCGGAGATAGACCGGGGCGTTTGACCCGTTTTTTGTTCAAAACTGCACAATTTGAGCCCCGCCAAGCCTGAAAACTTGTGCGGGGCTCTCCTTATCTACTCTTTTTCTTCAAATTTGATTTGTGTCACAGCCTCGGTCACGCTTTTGTCATGATCTCCGCAGAGAGAGCCGCGAACAAAAAACACCGGTCAGGAAACACTCCCGAGGAACATGACGATGACGACGCAGAACGACGCCGAGCAGCAGAAGCCGGCAAACGAGAATCTGGCCTTGAATTACCGTCCGCTCGGCCTGAAGGCTGTGCTGGCCGCAGCCCTGATGCTGAAGCGCAAGCCGGCACCGAAGGTCGCCTGAGCGAGGTCTCGCTCTAGAACAAGTTCATCTGCCCGTCGTCGGATTTGTCCGCGGCGGGCTTTTGCTTTTTGGGTGCCGGGATCACAGGCGTCTGGAGCTCGGCGCCGACATTGGCGACCTTGTTAACGAGGTCCGAGACCGGGATCGCCTCGAAGTAATCCTCATCTGCCGGGCGCATGAGATCGACGATGTCGCGCGGCTCGCCATTGCGGCAGTCGAGCCAGCGGGCGAAATTCTGCGGCTCGATCACCACCGGCATCCGGTCATGGATCTCGCCGATGGTGCGATTGGCGCCGACGGTCAGGATGCAGCCCGTATCGAGCTCCGATCCGTCCTTCGACATATAGGTTTCCATCAGGCCGCCGAAGCAGACGATGCCGCCCTTCTTCGGGCGGATCCAATAGGCCTGCAACGGCTCGCCACTTTCCTTCGAGGGCCTGTGCCACTCGTAGAAGCCGGAGGCTGGCACCAGGACCCGACGGTGGCGCATGGCGGCGCGGAAGGAGGCTTTCTCGATGGCCGTCTCCGAGCGCGCGTTGAGGAGCAGCGTGAATTCCTTGGGATCCTTGACCCAGGACGGGATAAGCCCCCATCGCACGAGAACCGCCACGCGATCCGGCCGATTGGATCCTGGATCCAGAGGCGGTGCTGCGACAGCAACAAGAATGGGCTGCGTCGGCGCAATGTTGTAGCGCGGCGGAAAGCCCTCAAGCTCCATCACGCCGAGGATCTCGCGCACTTCTTCAGGGCTGGCTGTCAGGGCAAAACGTCCACACATCACCCGTAGATGGCAGTCCGCCTGCCATGGGTCAAGGTGATGCCCTGCTTGCAGGGGGGCTCAAAGCCCGCGATAATCGCTCATACTGCTTCGCCGAAGCGGTGCCGTCTTCGACCGGAGTTCGTCTTTTCATGAGCATGCCGCGCCTCGCCTCTTCTGCCATCGTCGAACGAGCCGGGCGCTATCTTCTCGTGCGACGCGGCAATCCGCCGGCTGCCAACCTCTATGCCTTTCCGGGCGGTCGGGCCGAGCCAGGCGAAACACCCGCGGAGACGGCCCTCAGGGAACTCCTGGAAGAGACCGGGCTCACCGGACGCAATCCGCGGCTGTTCGAGACAGTAGAACTCCTGCCAGAAGCCGGCGTCAGCGGCAGTCACTACATGTTGTCCGTCTTCCAGGTGGATGCCGATGATGCTGAACCCGTCCAGGCGCAAAGCGATGCGCTGGAGGCGAAGTGGTTCCTGCCGGAGGAGATCCTCGACCTTCCGACGCCTGAAAGCGTGCGCGCCTGCGTGCTGCGCCTGGCCCCCAGCCTTAGCGCCCGAGGTGCCGCATGAGCCGTCCGACCAAAACGATCCGCGCCTGCCTGCTCGTGCTCTTTGCCGCTTTCGCCGGAGCGGCCGTTGCTCAGGAAGGCACCGTGCTTGCGGTTCCTCCTGCTGCGGACACGGAGAAGCCGACACCTTATGACGACCGTCTCGCCCGGCTTTCGGAGATCATCGGTGCGGTCCACTATCTGCGCAATCTCTGCGAGGCGGATGGTGAACCGGAATGGCGCCAATCGCTGCAGGATCTTCTCGACGCGGAGACAAGGACCGAGCCGAAGCGGCGGGCACGACTGACCGCCGCCTACAACCGCGGCTACCGCTCGTTTGCGTCCGTCTATACCTCTTGCACACCGGCTGCAGTTCGTGCAGAGCAGAATTACCGTAACGAAGGCGCAACACTTGCCACAGAAATTACCGCGCGCTTCGGAAATTAACGATTAATTCACCTCTTTTGGTGGGCCCCCGTGTCGTTTTGGCAAAAGGCTGATAGGGTCGTTAAGGACTGAGTAAGTGCTTCGAGGAATGCCATGGAACCGCGCCGCAACGAAATCGACGACATGATCGTGCACGAAAAGATGCAGGCTGCGCTGGAATACCAGAACGAAGCCTGGGCTGACGGCATGGCCGATGGAATCGAGCCCGAGATCATTGCGGACGCAGCGTTCGCACTTGCCATGCGCGAGACGATCCGTATCCACGGCGAACACGGCGCCGAGGCCATTCTCGACGCGCTCAAGACCCGGCTGCTCGCCGGCGAATTCTCGCCCGAGCGGCAGCTTCAGTAACAGCAATCGAGGGACAGAATGATGATCTCGCCGCGGGTCAGGCTCTTTCGCTTGACGAGCGCGCTGACGCTCATGCTCGCCTGCGCATTCGCGGCCCTGCCCGCCCATGCGCTGTCCGACATCAAGGACATCACCCCCCCTTCAGCCGATAGCCCATCTGACACTGTCGAGCCCTTGCCGAGCGAGGAGCAGGATGTGATCGAGGATTCGATCCCGGTCATTCCCGATCCGGATCCGCTGATCAAGCGCGACGAGCCGCAAGAGGCAGAAGAGACTACCGAACCGACGACACCGCCGGCGGAGGTCATCTACGATATCGAGAAGGCCCCCGAGCCGGTGCGGCGCATGCGCCAGTTGATCATCGATGCGGCGACGACAGGTGATATCTCCAAGCTCAAGCCGCTGATGAACCCCGGCCCCGATCAGACCGCCGTTCCGCTGCAGGATCCTGAGCAGGATCCGATCGAGGCGCTCAAGGCGATTTCTGGCGACAGCGAGGGCGTGGAAATCCTCGCCATCCTGCTCGATATCTTCTCGACCGGTTTCGTCCAGCTCGACAAGGGCACGCCGGAGGAGGCCTATGTCTGGCCCTATTTCGCCGGCAAGTCGCTCGGCCTGCTCACGCCGAAGGAAAAGGTGGAGCTGCTGCGCATCGTCACCGCCGGCGACGTGGCGGAAATGCAGGAATACGGCAACTACAATTTCTTCCGTGTGGGCATCACGCCTGACGGTCGCTGGAAGTTCCTCACCGTCGGCGACTGAACGCGTGTCGAAACTGTGGGCTGTGATGCGGACTGCTTGTCGTCTAGACTGGCAGCGCCTAACTCTCTCGGCAACGCAACAGCCCGGTGATCCCCATGCCTTCAGCCTTCCTGCCCGATCGCGCCTTTGTCAAAATTGCGGGTGCGGATGCCGAGCACTTTCTGCAGAACCTCATCACCACGGATCTCGGCGCGCTTGCTGAAAACGAGCTGCGCCCGGGCGCATTGCTGACACCGCAGGGCAAGATCCTCTTCGACTTCCTGATTTCGCGGGATGGGGACGGGTTCCTCATCGACATCCCCGCCGATCAGATGGACGCCTTCATCCGGCGGATGACGATGTACAAGCTGCGCTCACCGGTGACGATCGAGGCCTTGCCCGTGACAGGTGCGACGGTCACCTGGGGTGAATCGGCTGACGGCGTCGCCGATCACCGATTCGCGCTTGCTGGCACCGAGCTTCGACGCCAAGTCGGGCGCGAAGGCGATCCTGCCGACCGCGAAGGCTATGACGCGCTGCGCATTCTCCACGGCGTGCCCGAATCAGGCGCCGACTACGCGCTGCAGGATGCCTTTCCGCATGACGTGCTGTTCGACAAGTCGGGTGGCGTCTCCTTCCGCAAGGGCTGCTATGTCGGTCAGGAAGTCGTGTCGCGCATGCAGCACCGTTCGACCGCCCGCCGGCGCGTGGTCATCCTTTCCGCTGACGCTTCTCTCCCCGCCACCGGCACCGAGATCACCATCGGCGGCAAGCCGATCGGCGCCCTCGGCACAGTTGCCGGCGACAGGGGGCTTGCGATCGTCAGGATCGACAAGGCCGGCGAGGCCATGGCAGCCGGCGAGCCGATCCTGGCCGGCGACGTGCCCGTGACGGTTACCCTCCCGAGCTGGAGCGGGCTTACATTCCCGGCTGCGGCCGAGGACGCCTGACATGGGATCGGCCGCCTCTCTCTCCGCCCGTGCCTGGCAGCGTATGCTTTCCGGCCGCCGGCTCGATCTGCTCGATCCCTCGCCGCTCGACGTCGAGATCACCGACATCGCCCATGGTCTTGCCCGTGTTGCCCGCTGGAACGGGCAGACCTCCGGTGACCATGCCTTGTCGGTTGCCCAGCACAGCCTGATCGTCGAGGACATCTTTCGCCGCTGCAATCCCAAGGCGACGACGGACGATCTGATGGTGGCTCTGCTGCATGACGCGCCGGAATATGTGATCGGCGACATGATCTCACCGTTCAAAGCCGTCGTCGGTGGCGGCTACAAGGTGGTGGAGAAGCGGCTCGAGGCCGCCATCCATCTGCGCTTCGGCCTGCCGGCCCATCCGAAGGCGGGACTGAAAGATCTGATCAAGAAGGCCGACATGATTGCCGCCTATTTCGAGGCGACGGTCCTTGCTGGCTTCGCCGAGGCCGAGGCGCGGAAATTCTTCGGCCAGCCGAAGGGCTTTACCCGCGACACGATCCTGATCGAGCCACTGCCCGCCTATCAGGCGCAAGCCAAGTTCCTTGAACGATTCGAAGAGATCGAAGCCGACAGGCAATCGACGACCTGGGCACCGGCATGAGCCTGATCGTCGTCTCGCCACTTGCCCGCATTCCCGAAATGGCCGTTCGCCACAAGGCGCGCGAGATGATCAGCCTGCTTGCCGCCAACCAGGATTTTCACCGCCCGGCCGTCATCCAGGCGGACCGGCACCTCAAGCTTGCCATGAATGACATCAGCTTTGCGGGCACCGGCGATCTCATCGCGCCGCAGGAGAAGCATGTCGCCGAGATCATCGACTTCGCGAAGGCCTGGGACCAGGCCTCGCCGCTCGTCGTGCATTGCTGGATGGGCGTATCGCGCTCACCGGCGGCGGCGATGATCGCGAGTCTTGCGGTGGCACCCGACGACGACGATGACGCGCTGGCAAGGCGCCTGCGCGAAGCTTCGCCCTTTGCCACGCCGAACATGCGGCTGGTCGAGATCGGTGACGAGATGCTTCAGCGCGGCGGCCGGTTCGCAAAGGCGGTCAAGGCGCTGGGGCGCGGTGCGGATGCGGACGGCAATACGCCCTTCACCCTGCCGCTGCCCTTGCGGGAGCCGGCCAGTCCATGACGTCACCGGCGGAGATCGAGATCGGCCTCAACGCCGCGATCGTCGCGATCAGCGCCCGCACGCCCCGCCTGCTCGTTGTGGATGATGATGCCGACGCGCTCGATGCCCTGCCCTTCGGCCCCTTCGATCCGAATCGGCACCGGACCATGGAAATGTCGCTCAGGCATACAGTCGAGACCCAGACAGCGCTGGAACTCGGCTATATCGAACAGCTCTACACCTTCGGCGATCGTGGTCGCCACAAGATGCCGGGCGATCAGGGTCCGCATGTCGTGTCGGTCGGATATCTCGCGCTGACAAGGCTCGACAGCGATCGCGATGCCCGGCTGGAGCTATCCCGTGCCCGCTGGCGCGACTGGTATGGCTATCTGCCCTGGGAGGACTGGCGCCAGGGACGGCCGGCGCTTCTCGACGGTGCGATCCTGCCGGCGCTCAGCGTCTGGGCGGACGAGGCGCCGACGCCCGCTTCGGCATCGCGCCGCTCGCGGCTGAAACTCGCCTTCGGCCTCGACGACTTCCCCTTCGACGAGGAGCGCGTGCTGGAGCGATACGAGCTTCTCTATGAAGCCGGGCTTGTCGAGGAGGCCGTCCAGGACGGTCGCATCGAGCGATGCCGGACGCTGGTTGCGCTTGGCCGCCCGATGCGGCACGACCACCGGCGGATCGCAGCCACGGCACTTGCGCGCCTGCGCAGCAAGATCAAGTATCGCCCCGTTATCTTCGAGCTGATGCCGCCGGAATTCACGCTCACCGACCTGCAAGGCACGGTCGAGGCGATCGCCGGCCGGCATGTGCACAAGCAGAATTTCCGCCGTCTGGTCGAGGGTGCCGAACTCGTGGAACCCACTGGTTCGACCGAACCCGCAACGGGAGGGCGTCCCGCCGCCCTCTTCCGCTTCCGCCGTCAGGTTCTCGAAGAACGCCCGGCTCCCGGTCTCAAGGTCGGCGGGCGCACCAGCGGTTGACCTCGCGGCGCCCTGCCCCATCTAGCCCTTGACATCAACGGCCAAGGAGCATGACGGCATGGAGTTCGAAGCGAATGAGGCAATCCTCGCGACACAGGCGGCATTGGCACAGGCAAGCCAGCTCGCCGTTCAGTATTCCTTCTCGATCGTCGGGGCTTTGCTTCTTCTCTTCATCGGCTGGTGGCTGGCAGCCCTGCTCAGCCGCTGGACCCATGCCGGCCTCAGCCAGATTCGCGGCATAGACGAGACCCTCTCCCGCTTTTTCTCGACGGTCGTCCGCTACGGCGCGCTCATTCTGGTGTTTGTCACCGTGCTCGGCCAGTTCGGTGTCCAGACCGCCTCGATCATTGCGGCGCTGGGTGCTGCGGGCCTTGCCATTGGTCTGGCACTCCAGGGCACGCTGCAGAACATCGCCGCCGGGATCATGCTTCTGGTGCTGCGGCCGTTCCGGGTTGGCGAGTATATCGATACCGGGAATATCTCAGGGACAATCGTCGAGATCGGGCTTTTTGCTACCGAGCTCAAGACACCTGACGGCCTCTATCGGCTGGCACCCAACTCGACGCTGTGGAATGTGCCGATCACCAATTTCAGCCGGCTGCCGACACGTCGCTTCGAGCTCAAGGTGGGGATCGGCTACGAGGACGACATCGATCTGGCCGAAAAGATCATGCGCGACCATGCGGAGGCCGATTCGCGTGTCCTGAAAGACCCCGCCATCTCCACCCATGTCGATCAGCTGGGGGACAGCGCCGTCGTGATCACCCTCTGGTACTGGACGGCGGCCTCGAACTTCTGGCCGACCTCACGCGAGATGATCAAGAAGGTGAAGAAGTCCTTCGACGAGAACGGAATTTCCATCCCGTTCCCGCAGGTGACCTATCACGGCACGCCGCAAATGGTTGCCCTGCCAGAGCGCTTCGTCGACGCCCGGTCGAAGGAGGCCTGAGCAAAGGCCGCCGCCACGGCCAGGGCTCAGGGTCACGGTTTCCAAGCCTGCAGGGGATCAGCCCTCGCCCTGCAGTTTTTCCGTCTTTCCGAGATGTCTGTCGATGATGCGCTGCATCTCGGCCAAAACTTCGAGCACGCAGACGGTGTCGTCTTCGGTCATGCCGGGACTTGCCTGCTGCTCCTGCATAGATTTCGGCAGGTCGGCGGCAAGCAGTTCAACCGTAGTAGAAGACATCTCCTCCGAAGCATTGTTTCGGAATGTCGCGGCGCCGACAGCGCTATCAGGCCTCAGGATTGTCGTCGTCATACTAGCCCCACACGTTACAAACGTCGTTTCGTCTGCATCCCCGCCTGCAATACAATTTGCATGCATGATCGAGGGCTAGGAGATTCTGTTCCAAGGGTCAAAAACGAGGAATCACAGGTGAGAACTAGCGAAGCATTTGCTGATATATCAGCAAGATGTTGTCCTATATGGCTTTTTTAGAACACACAGGAATGCGGCGCCTGCTGCAGCGCAAAATTACACGCAAAGTTTGTCGTGGATTTACGAGACCACGATATCCAGGCCGATATCGAGCGTTGGCGCGGCCATCGTGATCTTCGAGGTCGAGATGTAATCGACGCCCGTTTCGGCAATCGCGCGGATCGTCTGGATGTTGACGTTGCCTGAGGCTTCCAGGACGGTGCGGCGCACATCCGACGGATAGGCTTCGACGGTCAAACCGTGATGCTCCCGGTTAATCGTCACCGCTTCGCGCAGCAGATCCGGCCCCATATTATCGAGAAGGATGACATCAGGCCGGGCGGTGAGCGCCTCGCGCATCTGGTCGAGGCCGTCGACCTCGACTTCGATCTTCACGAGATGACCGGCATAGGCGCGGGCCATATCGATCGCCAAGGCAACACCGCCTGCGACCGCGATGTGGTTGTCCTTGATGAGGATTGCGTCGTCGAGGCCGAAGCGATGGTTTGAGCCGCCGCCGAGCCGCACGGCGTATTTCTCGACCGCCCTCAGGCCCGGCAGCGTCTTGCGGGTGCAGGTGACGCGCGCCTTGGTGTGCGCGATCTCGGTGGCAAATCGGGCGGTGTAGCTGGCGACGCCCGAGAGATGCATCAGGAAGTTCAGGGCCACCCGCTCCGCCGACAGAACCGAGCGGGCATTGCCGGATACGCGGGCGATGGCCTGCCCGGGCGCCAGCGTATCGCCATCCGCCACAAGAGCCTCAAAACGCACGGAGGGATCGATGAGACGGAAGGCTGCTTCGGCAAGCGGCAGACCGGCCACTACGCCCTGTTCGCGGCTGTTCAGCGCAGCGGTCGCCGTCTTCTCCGGGCCGATCGTGGCATAGGTGGTGATGTCGCCCGCGCGGCCGAGATCCTCCAGCAAGGCATTGCGGACGAGATCCTCGATCATCAGCGGGGAGATTTGCGGGCGAAGGCTCGTGGTCATCGGTGCGGTCTCCTCAACCGGCCAATTCGGCGGCGATGCGGTTTGCATCCTTGAGCGTTAGATAGGTGCGGTGGCGCAGCGCTTCCTGCGGTGCCGGATGATCGGCGCGCATGTGTGCGCCGCGGCTTTCGGTGCGCAGATAGGCGCCGACGGCAATCAGCTTGGCGGTCGCGACGATGTTGGAGAAGCGCACGCGAGGGCGCTTGCGCTCCAGTCCGACCAGTTCGCGGATCAGAACCTTCAGGCCCGCCTCGCCGCGGATGACGCCGGCATGGGCGCTCATCAATCCCCTTAGGGTAGCCAGTTCAGGACTGTCCTCGATCGTCACCAGATCGTCGTTTTCGCCCGCCGTCTTCGCCCATTCATAGAGTGCCGATTCCGGCAGCATGCCCTTGATCGAATCCGCGATGCGACCTGCGAAGACCACGGCCTCAAGGAGCGAGTTGGAAGCCAGACGGTTTGCGCCATGCACCCCGCTGGACGTCACTTCGCCGGCAGCCCAGAGCCCGTCCAGCGAGGTGCGGCCATCGGCATCCACGAGCACGCCGCCCATGTGGTAATGCACCGCCGGCACGACCGGGATGGCCTGCGTTGCGGGATCGATACCCGCCGCGATGCAGGAGGCGTAGACGGTCGGAAAACGCTTGGCGAAATCCTTGCCGATCGCCTTGGTGCAATCGAGGAAGGCGCCGCGGCCGGCTGCCACTTCGGCGAAGACACCGCGCGCGACGATGTCACGGGGGGCAAGTTCGGCGTCTGCATGCAGGTCGGTCATGAAGCGATGGCCGGCACGGTTGACGAGCACGGCACCGTCGCCCCGCAGTGCCTCGGTCGCGAGCGGCGCCGGATCCTGACCGATGTCGATGGCCGTCGGATGGAACTGGACGAATTCCGGATCCGCAATCATGGCACCGGCCTTGGCGGCCATGCCGACACCGGTCCCGCGCGCTTCCGTCGGATTGGTGGTCACCTGATAGAGATGGCCGACGCCGCCGGAGCAGAGCACGACAGCGCGCGCCGGAAAGGCAACGCGGGTCTTCGACTGACCGGCGTCGGGTCTTGCAATGACACCGGAGACGAAGCGGCCTTCGGCGATCAGTTCCTCGACGACATAGCCTTCCATGACGCGGATCGACGGCGTGCGGCGGACAGCGGAGATCAGCGCCTCCATGATCGCACCACCGGCCCGGTCACCTGCGACACGCACAATGCGCCGCTCGGAATGGGCGGCCTCGCGCGACAGCAACAGATGTCCTTCGAGATCGCGATCGAAGGGCACGCCATAGCCGAGCAGATCATGCACGCGGTCAGGCCCCTCGGAAATCATCAGCCGCGCCATCTTCTCCTCGACCAGCCCGGCACCGGCTGACACCGTGTCGGCCAGATGTTTGTCGAAGCTGTCGCCGGGGCTCATGGCAGCGGCAATGCCGCCTTGCGCCCAGGCCGAAGACGCGCCCTGCCCGATGGGGGCGGCGGCCAGCACCGTGACGGGGCGTGGCGCCAGTTTCAGCGCGCAGAAGAGGCCGGCCAGGCCGCCACCGACGATGACGATATCGTCGATGCCCTGCCAGGATTGCGGCCGCATGGATTCAAGATTGGTTGGCATTCAGCCCTCCCCGGCCGGCCGGCATTTCAATTCTTCAGATTGATCATCCGCTCGACGGCAAGCCGTGCGCGGCCGGCAATCGCGGGATCAACCGTCACTTCCTCGGTCATGAAGAGCAGGCTGTCGAGGATCTTCGGCAGGGTGATGCGCTTCATGTGCGGACAGAGATTGCACGGCTTGACGAAATCGACCTCGGGCACTTCGACCTGGATGTTTGATGCCATCGAGCATTCGGTGACGAGCAGAACACGGGCCGGGCGCTTGGTCTTGACGTAATCGATCATGCCCTTGGTCGAGCCGGCAAAATCGGAGACCGCAAGCACGCTCGGGTGGCATTCCGGGTGGGCGACGATCTCGATGCGCGGATCGGCACGCTTGTATTCCAGTAGTTCGTCGGCCGTGAAGCGCTCATGCACCTCGCAGTGGCCCTTCCAGGTGAGGATCTTCTTCGACGTCTGGTTGGCGACGTTCATCGCCAGATATTCGTCGGGGATGCAGAGCACGGTGTCGCTGTCGAAGCTATTGACCACGTCGACGGCGTTTGCCGAGGTGCAGCAGATGTCGGTCTCGGCCTTCACGTCGGCGGACGTGTTGACGTAGGTGACGACGGGCACGCCGGGATAGCGCTCGCGCAACAAACGGACATCGGCGCCGGTGATCGATTCGGACAGCGAGCAGCCAGCGCGGCCGTCGGGGATCAGCACCGTCTTTTGCGGGTTCAGGAGCTTGGAGGTCTCGGCCATGAAATGCACGCCGCACTGGACGATGATCTCCGCATCGACGCTGACGGCATCGCGGGCAAGCTGCAGCGAATCGCCCTTGATGTCGGCGACGCAGTGGAAGATCTCCGGCGTCTGGTAGTTGTGCGCGAGGATGACCGCGCCGCGCTCCGTCTTCAGCCGGTTAATGGCATGGATGTAAGGCGCAAAGACCGGCCATTCGATCGCCGGGATGAAATCGCGGACACGCGCGTAGAGGTGCTCCGTCTCCTTGGCGACAGCCGGCGTATAGGTCAGATCCGGGCGTTCCCACACGCCGAAACGCTCGGCTGCGGTGCGGATCGTGGGGCGGGTTTGCGGCAAGTGCTGCGCTTCCATGGCCATCTCCTCCATCAATTATGCTCAAGTCGAGCATAATAAGCGCCAAAGAAAACCGGCGGGTGCCGGTAGTGCGGATTTAAGAAGTTTCGCCCGCGATTGCAAGAGGTCGCTGCCGCACGCGCGGTAGTCCTCCTGGTGCCCCTTGGCAACCAAGCACCATCCCGTTGGAACACTGCGTGACGCGCAACGCTTTTCCTTCCCGAGAAAACCGCTAGTTTGTGACCTCGTTTCGCAAGCTGCGAGGAAGCATGTTCGAATTGTTGCCGCTGATCCTGGTCGGCGTTCTCTTCATCATCAACCGAGGATCCACCAAGCGGATCGACCGGCTGGAAAAGGAACTCGGCGAAGTCCGCGAGCGGTTGCTGCGGCTTGGCGGAGCAGAGACCGAACCGGGCGTTGCCGCAATTTCGACGCGGGCTCCTGCGCCTGCAGCAGCGACGAGCAGCGCAGAGATCGCAGACAGCCTCGATGGCGCAGAGCCGCCGCTGGAACCGATGGCGCCGCGGGGCCAGCCGCAGCCTGCCTTGGTCGATGAAGAACCGGAGCTCGAGCCTCTGCCTGCGGCTGCACGCGCGCAGACTGCGGCATCCGCACCGGCACCGGCACCGGCCGAAAGCCTCGAAAACCTGCTCGGCGCACGCTGGGCGGTCTGGGCCGGCGGCCTGGCGCTGGCGCTTGGCGGCGTCTTCCTCGTGCGCTACTCGATCGAAAGCGGGCTGGTCGGCCCCGGCGTACGTCTGACGCTTGCCGCCCTTTTCGGTCTCGCCCTCATCGCCGTCGGCGAACTCATCCGCCGCAAGGCCTTGCCCAAGGCCGAAGCTCTCTACGCCAATGCCATGGTGCCGGGTATTCTGACGGCAGCCGGGGCGGTCTCCCTGTTCGGCGCGATCTATGCGGCTCATGGGATCTATGAATTCATCGGCCCGACGCTCGCTTTCCTTCTGCTGGCGCTCACCGCCTTCGGCGTGCTCGGCCTTTCGCTCATGCACGGCCAGGCGCTGGCGGGGCTTGGGCTTGCGGGCTCGATGCTGACGCCGCTCCTCATCTCGACCACGGCGCCAAACCTCTGGACGCTGTTCATGTACCTGACCGTCGCGCAGGTCGCGACCTCGGTCGCCTCGCGCTTCAAGGGCTGGCTGATCGTGCCATCGATCGCTCAGGCCCTGCTGGGGATCTGGGCGCTGGTAGCGCTGATCGACACATCTGAAATCACGCCGATTGCGCTGTCGCTGATCGCCATGATCGCGGCCTGGATGCTGATCTGGCCCGGCACCAAGGGCAAGGACCCGGCGGAGCCGGAAGCGCCTCTGTCGTTCGAAGCACTCGGGCGGCGAATGGCCTCAGGTCCTGTCGGTCTCGACATTACCGTGTCGCTCGCGGTTCTCTTCCCAGCGATCATGATGCTCGAACGGGATATCACGGATGTCTTCCCGCTCTTCGGCTTTGCCGCGCTGATCGCAGCGCTTGCTGCAGCGGGCAGCGCTCGTCACGGCGCCTTCTGGCCGACGGCCATTGCCGCCGCCGGAGCCCTGCTCGCGGCCGTGGTCGAAACCGGCGTGGTCGGTCAGGCGCAGGCCATGCTGCTCGGTTGGGACATGGTCAAGACCAGCCTGCCGGCACTTGATGTGACCACGATGTATGTGCTGCTCGGTCTCGCCGCCGTTTTCCTGTTCATCGGCCTTGCCCAGATCCGCCGCCGCTTTGCCTTGGATCCGTTGTTCTCGACGGCCTGGGCGACGATTGCGGCCGCACTCCCGGTGCTGCTCACCACCATCAGCTTCATCTTCTACGGCATCTATGCGCGAGACTGGTTGCATGGGCTCTTTGCCATCGGCCTCGGTGCGGTGCTGCTCGGGGCTTGCGAATTCCTCGACCGCAGAGGCGCTATGCCCGCCTTCCGACGCGGCATCGATGTGCTGCTGACAGGCAGCTTCGCCGCCTTCGCGCTCGCCTTGCACACACTCACCGATGGCTTGGCGACCACGATCCTGCTGGCGCTTCTCGGCATTGCCTATCTCATGGCAACGCGCAAGCGGCGCTGGAGCGGATTGCCCTGGATGATGGTGATCGCGCTTCTCGGCGTGCTCTTCCGCATCGCCTGGGATCCGACGCTGGTCGGTCCGGATGCCTTGTCGCGCACACCCATCCTCAACCAGCTGCTGCCCGGCTACGGTATCCCGGCGCTGCTGGCGCTTCTCTCCGCCTATGAGATGCGCAACTGGCCGGGCCAGCGGGTTCGCAATGCTTTGCAGGGGCTGGCCAGCCTTCTCGGCCTTCTCGCCATCGCCATCCTGGTTCGCCATGCGATGAATGGCGGCGTTCTTGACTCCTCGACGCCGACGCTGGGCGAGCAGTCAATCTACACGCTGCTGGTCGTCGGGCTCTCAGGCATCCTGATGACGCTTGATTTGAAATCGCCCAGCCCCGTCTTCCGCTATGGCTCGATGGTGGCAGGCGGGATCGCCATCGCCCAGACGGTCAGCCTGCATCTCGGCGCGCTCAATCCCTATTTCACTGGCGAGAGCACCGGCAGCTGGCCGCTAATCAACCTGCTGCTGATCGGTTATCTGCTGCCCGGTCTCGCCTATGCGGGCCTTGCCTTTTATGCCCGTGACAAGCGGCCCCTGCCCTATGTCGTGCTGCTGGCGCTTTCCGGTGCGGTGCTTGGCTTCGCCTGGGTGACGCTTTCGGTCCGGCGCTTCTGGCAGGGCGAGTTCATTCCCTACTGGAAGGGTTTCGAGCAGGCGGAAACCTATAGCTACTCGGTCGCCTGGCTTGCGATCGGCGTCGGGCTGCTCGTGCTCGGTTCACGATTCGATGCCAGAAGCCTGCGCATCGCGTCGGCGGTCATCGTCATCGTGACGGTGGCGAAGGTCTTCCTGATCGACATGGCGAACCTCGAAGGCGTGCTGCGGGCGCTCTCCTTCATCGGCCTCGGCTTCGTTCTGATCGGCATCGGGCTCTTCTACCAGAAGATCCTGAGCGGCAAGTCCGGCAGATCACCAGCCGTGGACGAGGACGAGGCGCCGACGGGGATCTGATCAAGGGCGGTTGAACAGGGAGCGCTCGCAAGGCTAGATGCGGCCAGCCGAAATGGGGAACCAACGTTTGACCGCCCTCCTGACCGCCGCCGATTTCGCCCCGCATGAGGCGCTCGCCGCCGATCTCCTCGATCACGCGACCGAGGGGGATGATGGCTCGCACGACCTCGCCCATATCCACCGCGTCTTCAAGAATGCGCTGAAGATCCAGGCCGGCGAAGGCGGCGATCCTCAAATCCTCGCAGCTGCCGTGCTGCTGCATGACTGCGTCGCCGTCGAGAAAAGCTCGCCGCTCCGGTCCCAGGCTTCGCGGCTTGCGGCAGAGAAAGCGAGCGGCATCCTTGCCGGGCTCGGCTGGCCTGAGACGAAGATTGCAGCGGTCGCGCATGCGATCCTCACCCACAGCTTTTCCGCCAATATCCCGCCGGAAACGCTGGAAGCGAAGATGCTGCAGGATGCCGACCGGCTGGATGCGATCGGCATGGTCGGTGTGGCCCGCTGCTTCTACATCGCCGGGCGCATGGGCTCCGGGCTCTATCATCCCGCTGATCCCGGTGCCGAGCATCGGCCACTCGACGACCGGTCTTATGCCATCGATCATTTCCCGGCCAAGCTGCTGAAGCTCTCCGACGGCTTCCAGACCGAGACGGGTGCGAAGCTCGCAAAGGAACGGCACGAGCGCCTCTCCCTTTTCCTCTCCCTTTTCCGCGACGAAATCTGAAGGTGCAGCATGCAGATCACTGAACTCCTCATCTATCCGTTCAAGAGCGCCCGCGGCATTGCGCTGCCGCAGGCGCGGATCGACGCCATGGGCCTGGGCGGTGACCGGCGGATGATGCTCGTCGATCCCTCGGGCCACTTCATCACCCAGCGGGAACTGCCGGAGCTTGCCCGCCTCACCGCCCTTCCGGCCGCGGCCTATCTGACGCTGCGCCTGGATGACGGGCGCGAGATGATGGTCGCGCCACCGCAGCCGGACAACCGCATGGATGTGGCAATCTGGCGTTCGATCGTCAGCGCCGCCGTCGCGCATGACAGCATCAACGACAAGCTCTCGGACTGGTTTGGACGACCCGTTAAACTCGTCTTCATCGATGGCGAGAGCCGCCGCGAGGCAAGCGCGGAATGGGCGGGCGAGAATTCGCCCATGGGCTTTGCCGACGGCTACCAGATCCTCGTCACCACGACAGGTTCGCTGCGCGCCCTGAACGAAGACATGGAACGAAATGGCGAAGGTTCCGTCGGCATGGACCGCTTCCGGCCCAACATCGTCGTCGACTGCGACGAGCCCTGGGCCGAGGACGCCTGGACGGGGCTCGAGATCGGCGGCATCCGCTTCGATTTCGTCAAACCCTGCCCGCGCTGCATCATGACCACGCAGGACCAGCAGACCGGATCCCGCGAGGGCACCAATCCCATGCCGGCCATGGGGCGACTCCGGATGTCCGCAGACCGGCGCGTGCCGGGGGTTCTGTTCGGCTGGAATGCGGTGCCGCAGGGTGAAGGGCTAGTGCGGGTTGGGGATGAGGTGACTGTGCTCGGCAGCCGCGCGGGTTGGGCGATCAAGCAGCGGTGAGATTGTTTGGGGAGGATGCAACCCGCCCTCGTCCTTCGAGGGTCGCTCCGCTCCCACCTCAGGATGAGGGCTGATCGTTTTGCGCTCGGTGCCTCAGCATAAGCTGCAAATCTGTCGCGTCGAAAACGGCTCCGCAGCCCCTCATCCTGAGGTGCCCTTGCGCTAGCAAGGGCCTCGAAGGATCCAGCCTCATCCACCAGCCGTCCCCGAGGGAGCTTGCGAGTGTGGGCGCTGACGGGACAAATCCCTACGGATTCTGGGGTTGTGCCGCAATAGAAGTGGCGGCAGCATGGATACGCACCATTGAGGGCATCCATATGGAGGTCACAGTCTACATCCTTCGCTGCAGCGACGGCTCTTACTACACCGGACTGACGAAACAGCCGATCGAGGCGCGGATCTGGGAGCACAATGCGGGCACCTACGATGGCTACACAGCCAAACGCCGGCCGGTGAAATTGGTGTTTACCGAAAGCTACGACCGCATCCTCGACGCCATCGCCCGTGAACGACAGATCAAGGGCTGGAACCGGCAGAAGAAAGAAGCACTCATCGCCTATGCCTATGAGGCCCTTCCTGATTTGTCGCATCGGGGGCCGGTCAAGCGGCTGAACGGTGAGCACGCCTGCCCTCGTCCTTGGAGGGTCGCTTCGCTCCCACCTCAGGATGAGGGCTGATCGGTTTGCGCTCGGTGCCTCAGCGCAAGCGGGATATCTGAAGCGTCCAAGCCGGCTCTGCAGCCCCTCATCCTGAGGTGCCCTTGCTTTAGCAAGGGCCTCGAAGGATCCAGCTACAATCAGTCTCACCTAACATCCATCAAATCCCCTGATGGCCAGTTCATCAAAAGGCGTTTCTGCTCATCGATCGACTGCACTATTGTGTGATCGACAGAGGAGAACCCCCCATGACGACCACCAGCCGTCCTGCCATGCCCTGGCTCATCATTCTCGCGGGATCGCTGATTGCGGTGATGACCTTCGGGCCGCGTTCGGCCATGGGCTTCTTCCAGCTGCCGATGCTGGCCGATCGGGGTTGGGATCGGTCGACCTTCGGGCTTGCAATGGCCTTCCAGAACCTGTTCTGGGGTATCAGCCAGCCGTTTTTCGGCGCGCTTGCGGACAAATACGGCACCGGTCGCGTGCTCGTCATGTCCGGCGTGCTTTATGCTGCAGGCCTTGTGATGATGGCGCATGCGGCAGCGCCGATCTGGCTGCATATTGGCGGCGGCGTGCTGGTTGGCACCGCCATCGGGGCCGGCTCGTTCAGTGTCATTCTCTCGGCCTTTGCCCGCAATGTGACGCCGGAGCAGCGGTCGATGGCGTTTGGCATCGGAACGGCTGCCGGTTCGGCGGGCATGTTCCTGTTTGCGCCGCTCAGCCAGGGTTTCATCTCTGCCTTCGGCTGGTCTGACAGTCTCGTCATCATCGCGGTCATGATGCTGGTCGTGCCGCTCTTGGCCTTCCCGCTGCGCGGCAATGCGCAGTCCGGCAGCCAGTCGGGCAACCAGTACAAGCAGACCGTGGCGGAAGCGCTGAAGGAGGCGTTTGCGCACAAGAGCTACCTGCTGCTCACCACCGGCTTCTTCGTCTGCGGCTTCCAGGTCGCCTTCATCACCGCGCATTTCCCGGCCTATCTCGGCGATATCGGCATTGAAGCCAGCTATGCGGTCATTGCCATGGCGCTGATCGGCTTCTTCAACATCATCGGCTCACTCGCCGCCGGTTGGATCGGGCAGCGCTATTCCAAGCCCTACTTCCTGGCCTACATCTATATCGGTCGCTCGATCACGGTGACGCTCTTCCTGCTTCTGCCGCAGACGCCGGCCTCCGTGATCGTCTTTGCCGCCGTGATGGGTCTCTTGTGGCTTTCCACCGTGCCACCGACCAATGGGCTCGTGGCCATCATGTTCGGCACGCGGCACCTCGGCCTGCTGGGCGGCCTGGTGTTTCTGTCGCACCAGATCGGCTCCTTCCTCGGCGTATGGATGGGCGGGTATCTCTACGACCTGTTCGGGACCTATGACCAGGTTTGGTGGCTGGGTGTGGCGCTTGGGATCTTCGCGGCCGTGGTGCATTGGCCGATCAGCGAAAAATCGGTCGAGCGACCAGAAATCGCAGTGGCGTAATTTTGCCCAAAGTAAGATCATATTTCGGCATTCGCCCTATGCCGGATCAAAATTCCTGTGTTTTCAGCTGACAGCGACTGTCACAGAAAATTATTTTATTTTTCCCGGACTGACCGTTGACGGATTCCGAGCCAGCACCTACCTTGTGCGAGCTGGTTCGGACACTGACGACGAACCATGAACGGCCTCCGACTGGGAGGCCGCAGCCAAAGAAGGAGGTCAGCGAAATGCAAGTTGTGTTTCTTGATGCCATCCGATCCTGGCAGACGACCCCGCGCTTCGTGATGGTGAAACGCCATTCCGAATGCACCTGTCGAATGTGACGCTGCGCAAGCACTGATTTCATTTCATCGACATCTTAGACAACGCCGTGCCGCGCGCATGGGCGGGGAATATCGTTATGAAGAAGCAAGTTATCGAATATGCAGGGATCCCGGTTGGCATCACCATCCCCGATGGCGACAGGGTCAAGTTCATCGCCGTCAAATATCCGGTCATTGACCTCGACGGCGGTAGCTATCGCAATATCAGCGAGCTGCAGGCCGCTATTCACGATCACATGGCGAAATCTGCGCCAGAGGATCAGGCCGTGTTTCTGGGGGCCGCCAATTCGCCGGGCGCTTCCAGCGAGCGCAAGGTCTTCAACGCCGCCTGACAGAAGCCCTCCCGTGCCGCGCCGGGTTCCAGCCCCCGCGGCACGTAGACGTGCCGATCCAGGAAATAGGCCGTGAGCCGGAAGGCTGCCGCCAGGGTCTCCGGATCGGCCGCGCGGTTCGTGCCGGGGGTGAGGAAATCCGGCAAGGCCAGCATCTTGTCTGCCCAGGGCTCACCTGCTTCGCGACTGACCGCCCTGCCCGACTTCGGCGAGACGTAAGCGAGATCGTGGCGGGTACCGGTCGCCGCACACTCCTCCAGATCCAGACCAAATCCCAGATCGTTGAGCAGCGCCAGTTCGAAGCGGACGAAGAGTTCGCCTGCCGTAGCGGGGTCTTCCAGATGGTCGAGAATCACGTCCAGCGCCTGGAAGAGATGCGGATGGGGATCGCGTTCGGGGAGAAGACGCAGCAGCGATGCAAGCGCCTGCACGCCATAGACGGCGGTCGCGGTTTCCATCAGCCGGCCGGCGCGCAGCATCACCGGTTCGACCCTGTATTCGCCGAGATGTTCGTCGAGACGGGCCCGCCAGGTGACTTCGAGGCGGTTGCCGGGCTGCAGGACGGGCTGCATGGTGCGCGAGCGGCCAGAGCGCACCATGCCGAGATGGCGTCCACGGCTGCGCGTCATCATCTCGGCAATGACGCTGGTTTCGCCATGCCGCCGCACCCCGAGAAGGATCGCCTCATCTGTCCATTGCATGATCCGGTTTTACCGCAGAGCCCACGGGAGAGCGAGGGATTTCGGCATGCGGATCAGATTTCGGTCAGATAGCGCTGCACCCAGCCGCGCCAATGAGCAATCGCCTCGGCCTTGCCGGGATAGCGTTTCTCTTCATGCAGTTGCACGAGCGACTTCATCGCCTGAAGCAGGACGACTGCCATGACCTGCGCCTGTTCCTCGGCGATTGCCGGACGCCAGACCGACAGGATTTCGGCGATCCGCCGACGCAAGCCTTCGCGCAGCAGGCCGGGACGCACGCCCGGTTGCTCCCAGCGCGCATCGAGAAGGCTGAGTGCGAGGCTCCGTTCGGTCGCATGGGCGACCAGGACATCGAGCAGCCGGTCACCGAGCTGCATGGCATCCAAACCCGAGGCTTCCGCCTTGATGCGGTCCAATGCTGCCTCGACATGCTCGGCATAACGGGCGATCAAAGCGTCGGCGAGCAGATCCTTGTTGGGAAAGAACTGGTAGAGTGAGCCGATCGGCGCGCCGGCACGGGCGGCAATCTCGGTCATGGTGGCGGCCTTATAGCCTTGCTCGGCAAAAACGGCGGCACCAGCGTCGAGAAGCTTTGCCACCCGGGCGATGCCGCGCTTGCGCTTCGGCTCCTTGGCGGTCGGCGCTGGAGCCGGCTGGGGTGTTGCCGAACTTGACTTTTGCGAGGTCATTCTCATAAAACTCGATTGTGAGGTGCGCCTCATTTATTTGATGAAATCACGCTTTCGTCCAGAACTTTCCCGGAAACGGATCTCAGACGAAGGACGGAGACGCTCATGGCTTCGGACAAGGATCCCGAGACGTTCAAGCAGCCGGACGCTGACGGCGTTGCCGCTTCCGTCGCTCCGCCAGAATCCGCGGCAAGCCCTCCGCCGCAGCCCGGCTTGCTGACACCGCTTCCGGTCATCCTCCGCTGGGCCATTCTTCTTGTGCTGTCCTTCGCCATATCAGGCTGCCTTTTCCTTGCGCATATCCCGGGCGCCCTGCTGCTTGGACCCATGGTCGCGGCGATCCTGGTTGCCACCAATGGAGCGCGGCTTTCCGTCCATCGCTACCCTTACATCTTCGCCCACTCGCTGATCGGCTGCATCATTGCGCGCTCGATCGATCTCGGGACACTGTCGACGGTCGCAGACGACTGGCCGATCTTCATCTCGGTCGTGCTGTCCATCATCGCGGCAAGCAGCCTGCTCGGCTATTTCATGGCGAAGGCGGAGATCCTGCCGGGCACGACGGCAATCTGGGGAACCTCTGCGGGGGCGGCATCCGCTATGGTGCTGATGGCGGAGGCGCATGGCGGCGATCCCAGGCTCGTCGCCTTCATGCAATATCTGAGGGTCGCCTTCGTCGCGACCGGGGCCTCGCTGATGGCGGCCTTCGTCTTCAACATCGAGGGCGGGGCTGCACAAGCGGTCGTCTGGTTTCCGGAAACGGACTGGCTCGATCTCGGCTTGACGCTTGCCGCAGCGCTCGCTGCGGCTTCGGTCGGCGCCTGGCTTCGCATACCGGCCGGGACCATGCTTTTACCGCTCATTGCCACGACGATCCTGCATGTGATGGGCTACATCACGCTGCAACTGCCCGAATGGCTGCTGGCGCTCGGTTATGGGGTGATCGGCTGGCGGATCGGGCTATCGTTTACCCGGCGCATCCTCCGGCATGCGGCAAGCGCCCTGCCCCAGATTGTCGGCTCGATCCTCGTGCTGATGGCGTTTGGCGGCGGGCTCGCCTTCCTGCTCTGGTCGCTGCATGGCATCGACCCGCTGACCGCCTATCTCGCAACAAGCCCGGGCGGGCTCGATTCGATCGCGATCATTGCCGCGACGACGCCTGTCGACATGTCCTTCATCATGGCGCTGCAGACCATGCGCCTGATCCTGATCATCCTGATCGGACCGACAATATCGGATTTCGTCGCAAGGCGCGTGGCGAAGGGCTGAGCGCCCCTCGCCCAATCATATTCAGTCGCGGGGGAATTCGAGACCCATTTCGCGGAAGCGCTCCGGGTCGTTGCCCCAGTTCTCGCGCACCTTGACGAAGAGGAAAAGGTGGACCGGCTGTTCGAGGATCTCGGACATCTCCTTGCGGGAGGCCGTGGAGATCGACTTGATCGCATCGCCGTTCTTGCCAAGCACGATCTTCTTCTGGCTGTCGCGCTCGACATAGATGACCTGCTCGATACGAACAGAGCCGTCCTTGCGCTCTTCCCACTTCTCCGTCTCGACATGCGAAGAATAGGGAAGCTCCTGGTGCAGGCGCAGGAACAGCTTCTCGCGGGTGATTTCGGCCGCGAGCTGGCGCATCGGCAGATCGGAGATCTGGTCTTCCGGATAATACCAGGGACCTTCCGGGAAGGTTTCGGCCAGATAATCCATGATGTCTTCGCAGCCGGAGCCTGTGGTCGCCGAGATCATGAAAGTGCGGTCGAACTTGACGGCTTCGTTCGCCGTCTCAGCAAGCTTGAAGAGGTCTTCGTGGCGCACCCGGTCGATCTTGTTCAGCACGAGGATCTTCGGCTGCGGCACATCCTTAAGCGCCTCAAGGATCGCCTCGGCATCGCCGCGCAGGCCCCGTTCGCTGTCGATCAGCAGCAGGATGATGTCGGCATCCTTGGCGCCGCCCCAGGCGGATGTCACCATGGCGCGGTCCAGCTTGCGGCGCGGCTTGAAGATGCCGGGCGTGTCCATGAAAACGATCTGGGCGTTCTTGTGGATCGCGATACCGCGCATGACGGCACGGGTCGTCTGCACCTTGTGGCTGACGATCGACACCTTGGCACCGACGAAGCGGTTGACCAGCGTCGACTTGCCGGCATTGGTCGGGCCGATCAGGGCTACGAAGCCGGATCGGGTCGGGGTGTTGACGATGGCTTCGCCGCCGTCCTCTGTCTCTATCTCGGTCATGGTGTCCAATCAGTTGGCGTCGGAGGGCTTGGCCCAGACGCCTTCGCGTTCGAGTATCTTGGTCGCGGCCACCTGTTCGGCGGCACGCTTGGAACGATCGATGCCGATCTCGGGCTTCAGACCCGGGATCTCGACGATCACCGTGAAGCGGGGATCATGATCCGGTCCGGAGCGATCGGCAACCTTGTAGTTGGGCGGCGCGCCATACCTGGCATGCGTCCATTCCTGCAATTCGGTCTTGGCGTCACGGCGCGCGCCGTCGGCACGGGCGGCCCGGCCCTGCCAGTATTTCAGGATGAAGCCGCGGGCGGCCTCCAATCCTGCTTCGAGATAGATCGCGGCGATGAGGCTCTCGACCACGTCGGCGCGAACATTCAGCATGTTCTTCGCGGTGATCTTCTTCACGTCCGAGCCGGTGCGGATGAAGCGGTGCAGCTCCATCTCGTCGGCAACCGAGGCGCAGGCTTCGGCACTGACCAGCTGGTTGAAGCGCACAGAGAGCTCACCCTCGGCCGCATCGCGAAAGGTGGTGAAGAGCATTTCGGCGACACACAGGCCGAGCACTCGGTCCCCTAGGAACTCAAGCCGCTCGTAGTCGCCCTTCTTGCCCCGCGAGACCTGGGCGCTGGCATGGGTCAGCGCCCGCATCAGGCGGTCGCGGTCGGCGAACTTGTGGCCGATCGCAGCTTCGAGCTGCGTCCAATCCTTTTCGCCGACCACCTTCTTGTTCGTCATTCGACCACCTTGAACAGGCGATCCCAACGCATGTTGGCCGGCCACTTCCAGACTTCGCGGAACGAGGTGTCGTTGCCGAGCGAGAAGAAGATCAGCGAGGCCTTGCCGATCAGGTTTTCGGCCGGCACGAAGCCGACGTCGAAGCGGCTATCGAGCGAGTTGTCGCGGTTGTCGCCCATGGCGAAATAATGGCCTTCCGGCACGATGAATTCGCGGGTGTCGTCACCGCGGGTGCCCTGGGCCTGGTCGAGCGTGTCATAGCTCACGCCGTTTTCCAGCGTCTCGCGGAAGACCGGCACATCCGTGCCCGGATCCATGCGGTAGTCAGAGGTGAAGACACCGTCCTGGATCTTCGGCACCGGCTGACCATTGACCTGCAGCACGCCGCCGATCATCTGGATCCGGTCGCCCGGCAGGCCGACGATGCGCTTGATGTAATCAATGCTGGGGTTCGGCGGGAAACGGAAGACGGCGATGTCGCCGCGCTCTGGTTCGCTTTCAAAAATGCGGCCTTCGAAGAGGTTCGGCGAGAAGGGCAGCGAATACTTCGAATAGCCGTAGGAGAACTTGTTGACGAAGATGTAGTCGCCAACCAGCAGCGTCGGCATCATCGAGCCGGATGGGATCGTGAAGGGCTGAAAGAACACGGTCCGGATCACCATGGCCAGGAGCAGAGCCTGGATGATGACCTTGACGTTTTCCCAAAGGGCACTTTGCTTCTTTTCGTCGCTCACGCGGATCGGTTCCTTCTTGCGAAAATCCTGCTCTCTCTAGTCGGTTCGGGCGAGCGCGGCAACCGCGTAGCCCCGCCGACCAGCGCGACCAGTTAACTCATACCAAGTGTCAAAGATAGGAACCCATAGGATCGGCTCGACCGCCCTTTCTGGCTAGGAGAGATCCGAAGAGCGATGCTCTCGCATCGGTCAAGGAGCTCGACGACCCCAGAATGGGCGGGAAGCCGACCAAAGGTGGCTTCTTGCAGGCCCCTGGCGTTGTTGCGCCGCTTGGCCGATGCGTCAGCATCGCCCAGCGCGCCGCGCCTAGCCAGAGACCCGCAATAAGCCATCCTATCGGTTCCTATCTTCGACACTTGGTATCAACGGCTTTCTGGCAGGGCTTCAACGATGACGAATGCCTGGGCATAGGGGAATTCGTCGGTGATGGTCAGATGGATCTGGGCGACATGCCCTGGCGGCAACAAACGCTCAAGGCATTTGGCAGCGCCGCCGGTCAGTTCAAGGCCGGGCTTGCCATTCGGCAAATTGACGACGCCCATTTCCTTCCAGAAGACACCCTCGGCGATGCCGGTGCCAAGCGCCTTGGCCATGGCCTCCTTGGCGGCAAAACGCTTGGCATAGGAGGCGGCACAGTCCTTGCGGCCGTTGGAGCGCGCCTGCTCTTCATCGGTGAAGCAGCGGGCGGTGAACTTCTCGCCGAATCTGTCGATCGACTTCTCAATTCTTCTGATGTCGACGAGGTCGCTTCCAATGCCGATGATCATGTCAGACGCTCGATCCTTGGAGAGCTTCGTTGAGACGGGCGCGGGCCCTTGCGGCAAGGCGCTCGCGGCGGCGCGCCTGAAACTTCGCCACGGTGAAATAGATCACGCAATAGCTGATCGCACCACTGACGACAGCCAGCGGGACGGCACCGACCAACATCGGCTTCAGGATGGGCTGCCACATGCTCTCGATCGCGTAGAGAGAAAACTTGTGCTCAAGATCGACGCTGTCTCCGGCCGGCACCCCATTGCCGATCAGCCTGTGCCCGACCTCCCAGGTCGCCGCCCAAATAAATGGAAATGTCAGGGGATTGCCGAAGGCCGTGCCGAGCGCTGCAGCCACCATATTGCCGGCAACAAGGTAGGCGATCGCGAAAGCCAGGAGGAAATGCAGACCTATGAACGGCGTCCACGAGGAGACAATCCCGGCCACGACGCCGGCAGCGATCGCATGCGGCGTTGCCGACAGGCGCAGGATGCGCTTGCTCAGGTAATGGAACGACCGGATGAAGCCACGACGCGGCCAGAGAAGCTCACGCAACTTCGTCAGGGAGGAAACCGGTTGGCGTCGTCGAAACAGCATGCGGGATATGTAGTTGATCCGAGGCGGTTTCGGCAAGGAAAAGCGGCTCGCGGCGTGGCCAAAAAGCAAAGACGCCGGCATTGAACCGGCGTCGCATCTCAGACCAGAGATCACTGATTGTTAGACCGGTGACCAGATCTGGTCGCTCGGCGCATCAGCCGCGGCGGAACATGCCACGGTCGATTTCGCGCTGGCGGTATTCCAGGTCGACGAGATCGCGGGCGCCGTTCAGGTAGCTCATTTCACGCTCTGCAACGGTCGGAACGCGAAGGGCGCGGGCGAATTTGCGGATCGGAGTAAACATCGTTTTGTCCTCGGTTCTCTGTCTTCATCTGTTGACCGAGATATAATGGTGCGGCGCACAATCAACCAGAGACAAGAACTGACGTCAGCCATGCACAAACTGCATAGCGAAAGGGTCGAGGTTTACGAATTAGGCAGGATTGTGATGAAAAGTGAGGCAGCGAGGGCGGCTGGGAGGCGCCCGGGCGGATATCATCCGCACCGGTCATGCCTTCGAGACGGTAGATCGGCTCAGTCGTAAACGCGCTTCACCGTCGAGATGCAGTCGAGTTCCTTGAGCTCGCCGAGCAGCTGGCTCAGCTGGCGCAGATCCCAGACCTCGAGATCAATCCCCATCTCCGTGAAGTCGGTGGCGATGCGGATCATGTTGAGGACGCGGATGTTGATGTCGAGGCGCGCGACGCATTGGGCGACGGTTGCGAGCGTGCCCGGCTCGTTCAGGGCGTTGATCAGGATGCGGGCGACGAAGCGCGACTTGTTCGCCTCATCGAGATCCCAGCGCACATCGATCCAGCGCTCCGGCTCGTTTTCGAAGCGCTGCAGGGCGGACGCCTGGATCGGGTAGATGGTGATGCCCTTGCCGTCTTCCATGATGCCGACGATTCGATCCCCGGGGACAGCACCGGCGGGCGCAAAATGCACCTCGGCATTGCCGGAGAGGCCGCGGATCGGCAGCGGGTCGGGGCCGTCGCCTGCCGTCGGCACATCGCCCTTGGGATGGGCGGGACCGGGGATCTTGAAGACCATGCCATTGGCACTGTTCATCGCGAACCAGCCCTCATCCGAGGAAGGCTTCACCGTGACGCGCTCGTCCTGGTAATCGGGGAAGACAGCGCGCAGGACGTCGAGAGAAGAGGTTTCGCCACGACCGACGGAGGCGATCGCGTCTTCCACATCGCGCTGGCCGAGGCGATGTAGCGCCGGCCGCAGCGTGTCCTTGGAGAAGATTTTGCCGGCGCGCTCGAACGTGCGTTCCAGAATACGCTGGCCGAGGCCTGCATATTGCTTGCGGATCGCCATGCGGGTGGCGCGTCGGATGGCAGCGCGCGCCTTGCCAGTGACGACAATCTCTTCCCAGGCGGCGGGCGGCACCTGCACGCCGGAGCGGATGATCTCGACTTCGTCACCATTCGAGAGACGTGTCACCAGCGGCATGATCGAGCCGTTGATCTTGGCGCCGACACAGGTGTCACCGACATTGGTGTGGACGGCATAGGCGAAGTCGATCGGGGTCGCGCCACGCGGTAGAGCGATCAGCTTGCCCTTGGGCGTGAAGCAGAAGACCTGGTCCTGGAAGAGTTCGAGCTTGGTGTGCTCGAGGAATTCTTCCGGATTGTCGCCTTCAGCCAGCGCTTCGATCGTATGGCGGAGCCAGGAATAGGCGTTGCTCTCGCGCTTCAGCGGCTCGTTGGGATCGCCGTTTTCGCCATCCTTGTAGAGGCTGTGGGCGGCAATACCGTATTCGGCGATGTCGTGCATGCGGCGCGTGCGGATCTGCAGCTCGATACGCTGGCGGGACGGACCGACGATCGTGGTGTGGATCGAGCGGTAGTCGTTCTGCTTCGGCGTCGAGATATAGTCCTTGAAGCGACCGGGCACGACGCGCCAGCGGGTATGCACGATGCCGAGCGCGCGGTAGCAGCCGGGAATATCGTCGACCAGAATGCGGAAGCCGTAAACGTCGGAGAGCTGTTCGAAAGAGAGCGACTTCGACTGCATCTTGCGGAAGACGGAGTAAGGCTTCTTCTGGCGGCCCTTGACCGAGGGGGTCAGCAGGCCGTTTGCCACCAGGAGATCGCGCAGTTCGTCCTCGATCTTGGTGATCAGGCCTTCGTTGCGGGTCGAGAGCTCCGAAAGGCGGTTGGTCACCGTCTCATAGGCTTCCGGGTTCATGTAGCGGAAGGACAGGTCCTCCAGCTCGTCGCGCATGTCCTGCATACCCATGCGGCCGGCGAGCGGCGCATAGATTTCCATTGTCTCTTCGGAAATGCGGGCGCGCTTGTCGTCGCGCATGTGCTCGAGCGTGCGCATGTTGTGCAGGCGGTCGGCGAGCTTGACGAGGAGAACGCGCACGTCGTCGGAAATGGCGAGCAGCAGCTTGCGCAGGTTTTCCGCCTGCTTGGCCTTCTTGGTGACGAGGTCGAGCTTCTTGATCTTGGTCAGGCCCTCGACCAGCCGGCCGATGTCCTCGCCGAAGAGTTCATCGATCTCGGCACGGGTGGCAGAGGTATCCTCGATCGTGTCGTGAAGGAGTGCGACCGCGATCGTCGATTCGTCGAGATGCATGTCGGTGAGGATGGCGGCAACTTCAAGCGGGTGGGAGATATAGGGGTCCCCGCTGGCGCGTGTCTGCTTGCCGTGCTTCTGCATGGCATAGACATAGGCCTTGTTGAGCAGAGCTTCGTTGGCATCGGGCTTGTATTTCTGCACCCGCTCCACGAGCTCGTATTGCCGCATCATTCCACTCGTCTCCACAAACGAAAAAGCGCGCCAGTCGATAAGACTGGCGCACAATCATCCTACAGTCGGAAACAGACTAAATTCCAACTAATTGACGATTAGTAATCGTCGCTCTTTTCCGGCGGCACGAGGCCTTCGATACCGGCCAGAAGCTCTTCTTCCGACATCTGGTCGAAGGTGAGCGTTTCCGGCAGTTCGTCCTCTTCGTCGCCCTTGCCGGCGGTGCCGGTGTTGGAGAGCATCGAGCTCGGCTCCTGCTCCGGCTCGTCGACTTCGACGTGCTTCTGCAGCGAATGGATCAGATCTTCCTTCAGGTCGTCGGGCGACAGAGTCTCATCGGCGATTTCGCGAAGCGCCACGACCGGGTTCTTGTCCTTGTCGCGATCGATGGTGATCGGCGCGCCCTGCGAGATCTGGCGGGCGCGGTGGCTTGCGAGCAGAACGAGCTCGAAGCGGTTCTCGACTTTGTCGATGCAATCTTCAACGGTGACACGGGCCATTGCCTGTCCTTTGCGGTCATGAATGCGAGGGATTGACGGCTGCGATACAGGCAATGGACGGCAAATTCAAGTTTTTCGTGCCGACGCCCCGCCAAGCCCAAAAATGAAGGCCGGAAAAGACCCTTTTTACACCACATTTCAACCTCAAGCTGCTTGGATTGGACCATGCGATGCCCTAGATAGATTTTTATATGATCATTTCATAATTTAACGGAACGATCATATCTTGAGGGGCAAGGTATTGTTTTGATTGCCGTTTGCCGAGACTGTTCATATTTGACCTAAGGATATCGGAATGTTCGATCCTCGCGAGAAAATTGCTCTCTTCATCGACGGCGCCAATCTTTACGCCGCGTCCAAGAGCCTCGGCTTCGACATCGACTATCGCAAGCTCCTGAAGGCCTTCCAAAAGCGCGGCTATCTTCTTCGCGCTTATTATTACACCGCCCTCATCGAGGATCAGGAATATTCCTCGATCCGCCCGCTCATCGACTGGCTGGACTATAACGGCTACAAGGTCGTCACCAAGCCGGCGAAGGAATTCACCGACTCCATGGGCCGCCGCAAGGTCAAGGGCAACATGGATATCGAGCTTGCCATCGACGCGATGGAACAGTCCGAGACGGTCGACCATCTCGTGCTCTTCTCCGGCGACGGCGATTTCACCACCCTGGTCGAAGCGCTGCAGCGCAAGGGCCGCAAGGTCTCGGTCGTCTCCACCATGGCCACCCAGCCGCCGATGATCGCCGACGACCTGCGCCGCCAGTCGGACCATTTCATCGACCTGATGACGCTGAAGCCGGAAATCGGTCGCGACCCTAGCGAACGCGGCATGCCCCGCGCACCGGAGCCGGCGACGGCCAGCGAAGACGAACACTGAGGGTTTCGGGGCACCCTGCCCCGTATGCTCTAAAGCCGCTGCGATTCCGCCCCCCTCTGGCCTGCCGGCCACCTCCCCCACAAGTGGGGAGAAAACTCGCGGCTACGACGCGGCCACACCCTACCCTTGAGGGGGAGGGTCGGAGCGAAGCTCCGGGGTGGGATGACGGCCTGAAGCTTAGAGAGATCGAGCAAACGTCGAACTCGAAGTAGGGTTCACCCCCACCCGCCGCTTTGCGGCGACCCCCCCCCTCAAGGGGGAGGTGGGGAGCGCGCGGCCGGGTTAAGCCCTCCCCCTTGTTGGAAGGGTTTGGGAGGGGACTTTCTTAAAAGCCTCTCAGGAAAAATTCACATGGCCTCGAAGGCAATATCCTGCGCGCCCTGCCAGAGAACCATTTTCCCCATGGCCTCCAGCTGCTCCTGCCCCTTCGTCACCGTCAGGAAGTGGTTGCCCGCCAGCACGCCCATCTTGCTTGCGAATTGCGAGGAGCCATAGGCGAAGAGCAGTTCCGTTTCGCTGAAACCACCGGGATAAAGCAGGATATCGCCGCGCGAGGGATGCGCGGTATGATTTTCGAAGCCGGCCCCGAACTGGAAATCGCCCAAGGGCACCCAGACCGCCTCGCCCGACCAGCGCGAATGGATTGCCTGGTTGCGGAACGGCAGGAAGCTTTCGAAGACGCGGCAGGTCTCGGACGCCTTTTCGCGCTCGAAACGGGTCTCGAAGACGAAGGGGCCGACGGTGACCTTCAGAAATTCCAGGGACATGCCACTCAACCCGTCTTCAGAATGCGCTGCTTCTGGCGGTTCCAGTCGCGTTCCTTCTCGGTCTCGCGCTTGTCGTGCAGCTTCTTGCCCTTAGCGAGCGCCAGCTCCAGCTTCGCCCTGCCCTTCTCGTTGAAATAGATCTTGAGCGGCACGAGCGTCATGCCTTCGCGATTGATCGAGGCACGCAGGCGGTTGATCTCGCGCTTGGAGAGCAAAAGCTTGCGACGGCGGCGCGGCTCGTGATTGAAGCGGTTCGCCTGCAGATATTCCGGCAGATGCGAATTGATCAGCCAGATTTCCTCACCCTCATCAGAGGCATAGGATTCGGCAATATTGGCCTTGCCCTCGCGCAGCGACTTGACCTCCGTGCCGGTCAAAACCAGACCGGCCTCGTAGGTGTCGACGATCTCATAATTGAAGCGCGCCTTGCGGTTTTCCGCGACGATCTTGTTGACGGTGCGCTGCGAGCCTCTGGGGGCCATGGTCTGATCTTCCGTTTCGCCCGGGATTTTGTCGTGTGTCGCCTGCGCCCGGGCGGGGCGTGGCTGTTGTCATGGATATGTAATGGAGGATGGGGGGGAAATAAAGGTGGATGAGGATCTGGTGCGCAGGAGAGCGCGTGAGGCGGGGATCGACCTCCGGCATCTGATTGTTTTGCACGCCAGCTTCGACCGGCATCGCAGCATTGTCAGACGGCTCAACGCCGCTTTTGGGAGAGGTCACGTTTGCACGCCAGCTTCGACCGGCATCGCAGCATTGTCAGACGGCTCAACGCCGCTTTTGGGAGAGGTCACGACGGCAATCATTTCCGTCGACTTTCCGGAATGGCAGTGCAAAATGTGGTGGCATCGAACTTCCAATAATCTGAGGACAGACCATGAATCTCCATCGCGCTCGTCTCGGCCTGTTTGCAATTGCTTTCGCAGTAACCGGAAACGGGATGATGTCTACCGTTGCCCACGCTGACGAATTCTCGTTTACGGCGACCAACTCGACCACCACAGCTATCACCGGAATATTGGTGTCCGAAAACAAGAGTGACTGGGCTAACTTCGACATCGGAAGCGGCATTAAGCCGGGAGCGACTGTCAATCTCGTCTGGGATCAGAGCACAAATAGTGCAAGCTGCGCGCAGTGGGTGAAGGCGGCTTTTGCCGACGGCAGCGAGTCGGAGCCTGCGAAGTTCGATTTCTGCGAAGATGGACTCGAACTCGACTTCTGATTGGGTTCTCAGTCAACGCGTGGTGAAAGCGGCAGGTTACCTTTGGTGACCTGCCGTTTTCTTTTGCGGGGGACGGTGCGCTGGGAGACCACCGGGGCCATGGCCGGATCTTCCGTTTCGGCTGGGATTTTGTTGTGTGTCGCCTGCGCCCGCGCGGGGCGTGGCGGTTGTTATGCGTATGCAACGGAGGATGGAGGGGGCGCAGGGTTGCTGGAGATGGACGTCGGCTTTTCGCCCTGATGTCGGTCGTTCGGCGTACACCTACCGGTGCCCTTAAGCCGACCTAGGCTCAGGTCGGGGACTGAGGGCAACTAGCAACTTTCCTGCCGGGGCTTCATGTCAATGTCCGGCCCCGCAGAAGATCGCTGACTCTAAAACGTCCTAATGCTAAGCTCTCGCTATGATAACTGACAGTTACTACTGGAAGAAGCCGCTACTGGTTGGAGCCAAGTTCATTAGAAAAAACTTGGACGCAAAGGATATCAGCGAAGCTCAATTCGCACGGATCGAACGCGAGATATTCATAGGCTTTTATGCAATACGAAAGCTGTTAGAGGCAACTGGAAAGGTCAGTACAGAGACGCGCACGATGAAAGTCGCCCTGGAGCGATACGATAAGCGCGAATACCATCCTATTGTAGACTGGTACAACCGAAGCGAGTTTTGGGAGCTTTATAACCTAGACGAGCCAATGCAGGAGTCTCGTGACCTGCTCTACGTGGCGCACCGAATGGTGCATAGTTTCATTTTCATGTTATCGGGTGAGCACGACAGATATGGTGCATTTTTCACCAGCGACCGGGACAAAGACACGCGTCTAAACTTTATATCCAAGGACGAGATCGTTCGGGTGTTTGAGGCGGTTGGACAAGACGACCCTTCTGGCTTGCATGCATGGCGCGACGAGGCGACGGGCGAGATGAAGTGGATCGTTCCGGCCAAGGAGCCTCCGCGCTGATGGGAACGGAAATCAATCTGACGGTGGGCGGAATCTCACTGTCCTACTCCAAAAATCATATGGGCATCGACTTTGGACATCTGTTTCAAGAGGGCGACCGCACGCGCCGTACAATAGAGGAGATAGACTACGGCTATTATAGTGAGAACCCCGATGAAATTGCCGATCTTGAACTGCGGGAGATGGTGTTCGCGCGTAGGCTTGACCGTATCGTGCCGCGTCTTGAGCTTTTGAATCTTTCGCTTGCCGCAGCGCGTGCGGAGTATGAAGCCGTTGTCGCTGATACACTCGAAATGACGTCGTTCAACAGCCCCCCGGAGGAGCCTTCCCTTCTTTCATTTGAAGAGTTTTGCGGCCTTGCCTGTCGATATCCTCTTAGCGAGTTAAAGGATGCGTACATCGAGTACGAAACACCGAATCGTGAAAAGGTGGCACAGGGTCGGTTTGCGGATGATGCAGCCGAGTTCGCCCGACTGCCCGGCGATCGCTACAACGATCAATATTATTCCGAGAAGAGCTATCTGTCGGCGAGTCTCTGCATGTTAAGTGCCGAGTCCATGCTGCAGGTGTTTGCCCTGAATCCCACCAACGCTGATATTGAAGTTGTTTGGGAGTTTGGGCCACTCGTGAACAATGGCTGGGCAACAATGGACGATTTCCAGCCGGGTGCTAGGCGCGTTCAAAAGGTGCTGATCGCGACCGAGGGAGCATCAGACGCGCGAATAATCAAGCGCGCATTGGAGGTTTTGCGACCTGACGTAGCTGACTTCTTCAATTTCATCGACGTTGACGAGCGCCATCATTTTTGGGGTACCGGCAATCTTGTTAAGTTCGCAGAGGGGCTCTTACGTATCGACATACAGAACAAGGTGCTTTTCGTTTTTGACAATGATGCTGAGGGAGTGGATGCTTACCGCAAGCTAGCTGCACTCAATCTGCCTGCGAACATGCGCTCGATGCTTCTGCCTGATCTTGAAACTTTCTCCAGTTTTCCCGCGCGAGGACCAGAAGGTATCAACTTGGCTGACATCAACGGACGCGCAGCTGCGATCGAGTGTTATCTCGATCTTGATCTGCCTACTTATGGCTCAGCGCAGGTGCTTTGGAGCAATTATAAAAAGGAGGTCAATGCGTGGCATGGCGCTTTGGAGTTCAAGGAGTCTTACCAGCGGCATTTCTACGATCAGAGCGATGAAGCGCTTCGCAACGGCCCATACGAATCTTCCAAGCTTGCAAGACTATTGGACAACTTGATTGCAGAAGCGAGTTTGGTTTCATCCGCCACGTAGAGTTGGCGCTACCTATTTCTCTGCGGGGCGATCGAGTCCGCCTCGCGCCGATTGCAGACACAGTATGGTGGCGAGCTGAAGCAGCCGTTGCCCTCCCGGTCCCAATCCTGCAAATAGCCAAACAACAAAAAAGCCGGCGTCTCCGCCGGCCTCCCGTCATTCCCTCAGTTCACCAGTCCCGCATGCTTCAGCGCCGCGTCGATCGCGGCTTCCGTCGAAGCCTCCAGCGTTGCCATCAGCGGCAGGCGGACGGTGCGGTTCATGCCGCGGGTGCGGTTGAGCGCATATTTCGCGCCGCAGAGGCCGGGTTCCATGAAGATCGCCTTGTGCAGCGGCATCAGGCGGTCCTGGTAGCTAAGCGCCTTGGCGTAATCGCCAGCAAGCGTTGCTGCCTGGAATTCGGCGGAGAGGCGCGGGGCGACATTGGCGGTCACCGAAATGCAGCCGACGCCGCCATGGGCGTTGAAGCCGAGGGCCGTTGCATCCTCGCCCGAGAGCTGGACGAAATCCGGACCACAGGTGATGCGCTGTTCGGAGACGCGCTCGATCTTGCCGGTCGCATCCTTGACGCCGACGATGTTCTTGTGGGCTTTCGCCAGCGCCCCCATCGTCTCCGGCGACATGTCGATCACCGAGCGGCCGGGGATGTTGTAGATGATGATCGGCAGCGAGACGGCTTCGGCGATCGCCTTGTAATGGGCGATCAGGCCCTTCTGGGTCGGCTTGTTGTAATAGGGCGTGACAACGAGCAGCGCATCGGCGCCGACGGCTTCGGCATGCTGGGCAAGCTCGATCGCTTCCAGCGTGTTGTTGGAGCCAGCACCCGCAATGACCGGCACGCGCTTGGCGGCCACTTCGACGCAGAGTTCGACCACGCGCTTGTGTTCGTCATGGGACAGCGTCGGCGATTCGCCCGTGGTGCCAACGGGCACGAGGCCGGAGGATCCTTCGGAAATCTGCCATTCCACATGGGCGGCAAAGGCTTGCTCGTCGACGGCGCCCTGATCTGTGAACGGCGTGACGAGTGCGGGAATGGATCCCTGATACATGCAATGAACTCCTCGGGGGCCGAGATCCACGCTTCGGCCGCATTCTGAACCTAAATCGAGGGCACATTACTGCGCACCTTCGGGTGCGACAAGCGCATGCAAGGGAGATTTGTGACGCTTTTCCTAGGCTTCGTTCGAGAGAATGTGATCGCTCGCGTCAAGGCTTTGTTAACCGCGTTCTCGGCCTACTCGGGGCGTTGTGTTATGGTTGTGGTGTGTGGATGAAGACGACCTTTCTCAAAGCCTCTGTTTTCGGCCTCGGCCTTGCCGTGCTGTCGCTTCCGGCGCATGCCCAGGAACCGGCCTCCGTTCCCGTGCCGGCGGTCAAGCCGCTCGGCTTTGCGCCGATGAGGGCGACGCCGCCTTCCTTCGAGACGACAGGCGCCATTCCGCGCGGTGAACGGCTGGCAGCCGTCAATCCGCAGCTGAAGGCCGGCCTTGACGCGCTTTCCGACCGCGACGGCGCAGAGGCGATCGCCATTCGCAACCGCATGCCCGACAGCCTCGACCGGCACATGCTGACCTGGTCGATCGCGATGTCAGGCCTTCGCGACGTGCCGGCGACAGAAATCGCCGCTGCTCAGCGGCAGCTTCAGGGATGGCCGGGGCTCAAATCCTTCCGGGCGAATTCGGAAAAGGCGCTCTTCCGCGAGAACCCTGCACCGTCAGCCGTTCTCGCCGCCTTCGGCGACACCGCCCCCGAGACCACCGAAGGCACGATGCTGCTCGCCCGCGCGCATCTGGCTTCGGGTGACAAAGGGAAGGCGCAGAGCCTGATCCGCACTCTCTGGCGCACGGAAGCACTGGACGAAGCGGCGGAAGACAAGATCATGGCCGAGTTTTCCGGCCTGCTGACGGCCGCCGACCACCGCGCGCGCATGGACTATCTGATGTATCGCGAGCGGGCATCTCAGGCGAAGCGGTTCTCGACGCTTGCAGAAGCGCAGTCGCTCTTTAGGGCCTGGGCGGGCGTGATTTCGCGCGCCAAGAATGTCGATGCGCTGATTGCCGCCGTCGACAAATCATGGTCCAAGGACCCGGCGCTGCTGTTCATCCGGATCGAGAACCTGCGACGGAAACAGGATTTCGAGGCGGCGGCGAAGCTTCTCGAGCAAATGCCGCGTGACCGCAAGGCGCTGATCAATGGCCGCGCCTGGTGGGACGAACAGCGCATCATCGCCCGCGGGCTTGCCGATCTCGGGCAGTTCCGCGAGGCCTATCGCATCGTGTCGCGCCATGCAGCGACGGAGGCGACCGATATTGCAGACGCCGAATTCCATGCCGGCTGGTATGCGCTCAGGGCGCTGAACGATCCTGGCACCGCAAGCCGGCACTTCGCCCGCATTCTCGAGGTCTCGAACCGCCCGCTTTCGGCAAGCCGTGCCTGGTATTGGCTGGGCCGCGCCTCGGAAGCATCGAAGGACGGCAAGGCGGGGCAGCATTTCGCCCGTGCCGCACAACATTCCAGCACCTTTTATGGCCAGCTTGCCGCCGCCCGCATCGATAAGCCCGGCATTGAGATCCCCTATCCTCGGCCGAGCAGCGCGGATCGCGCGCGCTTCGAGGGGCGTGAGGCGATCCAGGCGATTGCGCGGTACGAGGCGGCCGGCCATGGCTGGCGGGCGCAGAGCCTTTACCGGGCGCTGGCCGACCAGCTGGACAGCCCCGGCGAACTGGCCCTCTTGAGCGCGCGGGCGGAGAAATCCGAAGGCGGGCATCAATTGTCGCTGCAGATCGGCAAGACGGCCTACTCGCGGGGGATCGATGTGCCCGCCCTCGCCTTCCCCGTCGGCGTCATCCCGTCTTCCGCCAATATTGCGGGCTCCGGCAAGGCGCTCGCCTATGCCATCGCCCGGCAGGAAAGCGCCTTCAACCCGGCCGCCGTTTCGCCTGCCGATGCGCGCGGGCTGCTGCAACTCCTGCCGTCGACCGCGAAGGGTGTTGCAGCGCGCCACGGCATCGCCTACGCGCCGGAGAAGCTGACGCGTGATCCCGGCTTCAATGCCACCCTTGGCGCCCATTATCTCGGCGAGCAGATCGACGCCTTCGGCGGCTCCTATATCCTGACTTTCATCGCCTATAATGCCGGCCCGCGCAAAGTGCCTGAATGGATCGAGCGTTACGGCGATCCCCGCGGCAAATCGATCGACGAGGTTGTCGACTGGATCGAGCGCATCCCCTTCCCCGAGACACGCAATTACGTCATGCGGGTGATGGAGAATTATCAGGTCTATAAGAGCCGGCTCGACCAGAAGACCGACATCGTGCACGACCTGCGCTTCGGCCGGTAGCTCGCCCGTCCTCCCCTGATTGATGGATGACCTGGTGTCTCCGCTCGGCTAGGCTTGCACTGATATCACCACGCGAGGGAGTGCCGCATGGCCGACAGCATCGACCGTTTCATCACCGTGCCGGATGGCTTGAGACTGCATGTGCGCGTTTACGGTGAAGCCAATTCGGGCATACCGGTCGCCTGCCTGCCGGGGCTGACCCGCAACCTGCTCGACTTCGAGGATCTCGCCCGCACACTGGCGGCAGCGCCTTATCACCGGAGGGTCGTTGCGATCTCATCCCGTGGCCGCGGGCTCTCCGACCGGGATCCGCAGCCGGAGCGCTACACCATTCCAGTCGAAGCCGGCGATGTGATCAGCGTTCTTGACCAGTTGGGGATCGACAGTGCCGCATTCATCGGCACTTCGCGCGGCGGGCTCATCCTGCATGTGCTGGCCATGACGCATCTGGACCGTATCGAACGGCTCGTCCTGAACGACATCGGCCCGGTTATGGAGGTGGAAGGCTTAAGACAGATCCAGGGCTATCTCGGCAGCCGGCCAACACCGAAGAGTTTTGGCGAGGCGGCGGATATCCTGAAGGCCACGCATGGCGCGGAGTTCCCGGCGCTTGGCTACGGCGATTGGGAGGGCATGGCGGGAGCGCTTTATCGCGAAGTCGACGGCAGGCTGGTGGCGGATTTCGATCCCGCTATAGCCGAACAGTTCCGCGCTGTGGATCTGAGCCAACCACTACCCTATCTATGGGCGCAGTTCGGCCGCCTGGTTGAAAAGCCTGTGATGGTGGTGCGAGGAGAGTTTTCGCAGCTGTTGTCGCACGAGACCGTCGCCGAAATGTCACGGCGGCATGAGCAATGCGCTGGCATCGAGGCCAAGGGCCAGGGCCACGCGCCATTGCTGCATCTTGGTGAGCTGGCGGCCGAGATCGGGGCGTTCCTGGAGCGCTGAACCGCTAAAGGTCTCCGAAACCGCGCCTTTCCTCTTTAAGTCAGCCGATGACTGGCCGCGTGGCCACAAAAGAAAAGCCCGGCACAAGGCCGGGCTCCCCTTATCCGATCTGGAGATCGAATTAGAACGAACGGATCAGGCGAACGAAGCCAGACCAGTCTTCCGTTGCCGTGTCCTTGTAGTCGACGGTAACTTCGGTGGAGAGGCCAGAAGCGATCTGGTAGGTGGCGAGAACGCCAGCGCCGAAGTAGTCGGCGCCGCCGAATTCTTCGAAGTAGTTAACCGAAGGCGTGATCGACAGCTTTTCGGTTGCCTTGAAGGTGTAAGCTGCACCAACGGTCCACTCGTAGGTTTCTACGTAAACCGACGGGTCAGAAGCCCAGCCACCGTAGATGCCGAGCGAGCCCGGGCCGAGGTCAGCAGAGAGCTGACCAGCGACGAAGCCTTCGTCTGCACCGAAGTCGTAGCCGCCGTAAACAGTTACAGTTGCTGCGCCGAGCGAAGCAGAAGCCATTGCTTCTACGCCGAGGTCGTCGAAGCCGTTGTTCGACAGTTCGTCAACGCCGAGGCCAACCTTGAAGGCGTCGGTTGCGTAGGTGTAGGACACCATGTCGAACTTGGCGTTCGAGATGAAGGAGTCGTTCTCACCAGCAATGCCGATGTCGTCAGCGAAGGTAACCGAGTAACCAGCCTTGAAACCACCAACGGTGATGTAGGCCTGCTCTACGATTGCGTTTTCATCGTCAGACGTGCCCTGGAAGCGGATGTAGGAACCGATGGTGCCGATTTCCGAGTCGTTTGCAGTCGTGAATTCAACGCGAGCGCGGGTCTGGAAATCGCCAGAGCTCGAAGTGTCGTTGCTGGACCAGTCGTAGGCAAAACGAACGCTACCCGAGATCTTCAGGCAGGTTTCGGTGCCGGGGATGTAGAAGTAACCGGTGCCGAAGGCGTCGCAAACGCGAACGTATTCCATGGGCTCGGGCTCAGCGGCGACGATTGCGTCAGCGGCCTGAGCGCCGG